>Ga0073936_10004444_pt1 | contig 19443 bp, 10 predicted proteins | sample AliMusrvi5mmetaG_FD_87041 | JGI IMG/M metagenome (GOLD analysis project Ga0073936, IMG submission 87041) | Freshwater lake bacterial and archeal communities from Alinen Mustajarvi, Finland, to study Microbial Dark Matter (Phase II) - Alinen... | ecosystem: Environmental > Aquatic > Freshwater >... | reverse complement strand
TACTGTTCGTATAGTCGCCGCGGGAAAGCAGAGGAAGAATGGCGGCGGGCAGGATGCCCGCGCCACTGTGGTCCGGGCATCCTGCCCGGAGCCATCAATTGCAATGCAATGGGCTAAGCGAACCGTATTGGTCGTCCTCGCCTGCCGTTACTGACATGCCAACGCTGCTTGGCACGGCAGCCGGCAATGTTTTCCGTTAGAAAACGCGGGATCGGCAATGCAGTCGGGAAGCGCGTCACTTAAACATTTTTCGATTTGTCAAGATTGCAGGCAGCGCTTAAGGTTGCGTTCATTGCCCGTTCACCAGCCATCAAACGATGAAATCTGCCAGCCACCGTCCGCGCATCGTCCTGGCAATATGCGCGGCCTGCACGCTGCTGTTGATGATGTTGTGGTCACGGGGGTTGGTGCCGTTGCGGCAGGCGGAATTTTTCAGCCAGGACTGGCAGGTGCGTCTCGGGCGCAAAACGCCGCTGGATGATCGGCTGGTGCTCATCGGCATTGACAAGCCGGTTTATGAGGCGGATTTCAGCGCTGAGGAGCTGCAACGCGAACCGGTGTTGCGGGAGTTGGAAACCACTTTTCCTTGGTCGCGGGCGGTGTGGGCGCGGCTGATAGAGAAACTTGCCGGTGCCGGTGCCAAAGTCATTGTCTTGGACCTCGTGTGCGCCGCGCCGGGCGAAGGCGACGAGGCCCTGCATCAGGCGCTGGAAAGATTCCAGGACCGTGTCGTCATTGGCTATGACATCAACGTGGGGCAAACCGAGCGCGGGGAGTTCCGGGAATTGCTGTTGCCAAATGCGAGCATCCTGCCAGTGGACGCGACGCATTCAGCGGTCGAGGACGAGCGTTTGGGCTATGTCAACATCTGGCCGGATTTTGATGACACGTTGCGGCGGGTGAGTTTTCGTCAGACCAGCGCGCAGGTCGGCGACATCGTGCCCGAGGCAGTCGTGCTCGAATCGCTCGATGCGCGGGTGCTGCGCAAATTCGGCCGTGCCGACGCCATTCCGGCGGATTTCCACTCGCGGCTGTTTCGCTACACCGCGGCACCGGGCGCGGGCTACCGGCCATGCCCGATTGGCGACATTCTCTCGCCAAAACTGTGGGAGAAAAACCACGCCAACGGCAAGGAATTCAAAGACAAGATAGTCGTGATTGGTCCGACCGCCGAGATTTTCCACGACGCGCACAGCACGCCTTTCACCGCCCCGAGTCTGATGGGCGGGCCGGAAATCCATCTGCAAATCCTCAACGCCGCGCTGCACGGCGAATTTCCGGGCGAATGCTCCGAGATGGCGCGCATGTTTATCCTGGCGCTGTCCGGCGTCATTGCCGGGGCGCTATGCTTTCTCGTGCGCCATCCCGCCAGGCGTCTGTTGAGCATCGTGGGAGTGAGCGTCGGCTATGCGGTGTTGGCACAACTGTCGTTTGACCGGGCCGGGGCGCTGCTGCCGGTGGCCGTCCCGCTGATGGTGATGATCGGGGCCAGCCTGAGCGTGCTGGGCTATGATTTTATTTTGGAACGGCTCGAGCGTGTCAAGTTGCGGCATACGATGGGACTTTATTTTTCGCCGCGGGTGTTGGAGGCGGTGCTGGCCGACCCCGGATCGATGCAACCGCGGCGGGCCGAGGTCACCATGCTGCTGACCGACCTGCGCAACTCCACGCCGCTGGCCGAGACGCTCGGCCCGCAGGGGATGTTTGATTTGCTCAACCGTGTTTTCGAGGCACAGACCAACGCGATCATGAGCGAGGAAGGCAATTTGGAACACTTTCTCGGCGACCAGTTTCTGAGCTACTGGGGAGCGCCGCAAGCGCAGCCGGACGCCGCCGAACGCGCGATGCGTGCCGCGCGGAAGTTGATTGTCGCAATGGAAGAACTCCGTCCCACGCTGTCACCGGAAGTGCGGCAGTTGTTTGGCTACGGCGTGGCGCTGCATAGCGGCGGGGTGTTGGTCGGCAACAAGGGCTCGGCCCGGCGGCTCGACTACGGCCTGGTCGGTGACAGTGTGAACGAAGCGGCGCGCATCGAAGCGCTCACCAAGGTTTACGGCGTGCGGCTGCTGGTTTCGGGCATGGCCGCCACGCAATGCAGCAGCCTGGGCACGCATCGATTGGTGGATCGGGTGATTGTGAAAGGCAAGAGCGAGCCGGTGGAATTGTTCGAGTGCGCGAATCCCTGCACTCCGCCGGGCTACGCGGAGATTTGCCGACGCTACCAAGCGGCTTACGCCGAATATGTCCAAGGGCGCTTTGCAGAAGCGCGGGAGCAATTCGACGGGCTGGCGCGGGAATATTCCGATGGCCCCAGCCAAGCCTTGTCGGCCCGCTGTGCTGAACTCAACGCGCAGCCGCCAGCCGCGTGGACCGGCATTTGGAAAATGGATGCGAAATAGGCACAGACTTCCTGACCTCGGGAGACATGAAATGATCTCAAGTGCGGCTTGGCGGCGGGCAGGATGCCCGCGCCACCGTGGTCCGGGCATCCTGCCCGGATTCGAGCGGGCTCATTCAATTCCCCTAAATCCGACCATTATCCGCCTGGGGTCAGGATGTCTGAGGCAATGGAATTTCAAGCGGTGCTTTTGGGATTGCCACGGTCGGGGATTGGCCTCACTGCTTCCCAAACCCATTGCATGAATCCGCCACCGGAGCCACCCGCATCCGACGCAGCGCCAGGGCAAGTGTCTGGTATCAGGCAAGCCGTGCGGCGGGTCGGCGTGGCGCTGCAGGCGCGCTGGGGTGTGGGACTGCTCATCGTGTGCGGTCTGCTGATCGAAATGGCGTTCAATTCGGCTGTCCCGATGAGTTTCAAATACCTCGTGGACTATGCGATCCTCCCGCGCAACGAAACCATTCTCATCGCCATTCTCGCGGGATTGGCTGGCAGCTTGCTCGTGGCAGCAGTGGCAGGTCTCGGCCTGGATTATCTCTATGCCAAGTTCTCGACCGCGGTGATGAACGATCTGCGCTGGCAAATGTTCACCCACCTGCAGCGGCTCTCGATGAATTTCTTCGCACGCTCGCAGGCTGCTGATATCATCGCGCGCTTTTCCAACGACCTGACATCTTTCGATCATGCCCTTGGCTTGGTATTGGATGGATGTGTGTTGCCAGCCATGGATACCGCCCTGACCGTGGTGCTGTTGTTCATCCTCGACTGGCGCCTCGGACTCATTGCCATGCTGGCGCTGCCGGCCTGTTTCGTCGGGCCGCGGCTGCTCACGCCGCGGGCCACGGCGGCCGGCTACCTGCGCAAGCGCAGCGAGTCGCAGACGGCCAGCACGGTTCAGGAAAACATTTCGGGGCAATCCGTCATCAAGGTATTCAGCTTGGAAAAGTCCATGCTGGCGCGGTTTGCCGAACGCCTTGCGCACCTCGCCAGCGTCTGCCTGCGGGTCAATTTCCTCAGCTCCCTCATCGAACGCACCGCCTACGTTGGCACGCTCGTCGTGCAGGTGTTGGTGTTGGGGGTGGGTGGCTACATGGCCTTCCGCGGCCAGCTTTCCATCGGTTCGCTGGCGGCGTTCCAAGCGCTCTTCGGCAATTTCGTCACCTCGCTGGCAAGCCTCACCCATTTTTACCCGACGCTGGTGCAGGCTGGCGCGGGCATGCAACGCATCGAGGAATTGCTCGCGGAAAAACCGGGGGTGGTCGATCCGCCGGGCGCAAGGCCGTTGCCGCGCTTGACGCAGGAAATCCGCTTCAGCGGCGTGACATTCGGTTATACCCCGGCGCACCTGACTCTCGATGATGTTAGTTTCGTCATCCATGCCGGACAATCCGTCGCCTTCGTTGGCCCGAGTGGCTCGGGCAAGAGCACGGTGCTGACGATTCTCACCCGTTTCTACGAACCCGACGCCGGCGTCGTTGCGTTCGACGGCCACGAGGTGCGGACGGTCTTGCAAGACTCGTTGCGCGGCCAACTCGGTGTCGTGTTTCAGGAAAGCATCCTGTTCGACACCACCATCCGCGACAACATCCGGATCGGTAAGGCCGAGGCCAGCGATGCCGAGATTGAAGCCGCCGCCCGCGCCGCAGAAATGCACGACCTTATCATGGCCATGCCGGAGGGCTACGACACGCCCGTGGGCGAACGCGGCGGACGCCTGTCCGGCGGCCAACGCCAGCGCATTGCCATTGCCCGTGCGCTGTTGCGCGACCCGCGGGTGTTGGTGTTGGATGAAGCCACCTCCGCGCTCGACGCGGCCTCCGAAGCCTCGATCAATCAGACGCTCGAACGCGTGGCAAAGGGCCGCACCGTGGTGTCCGTCACCCATCGGCTGGCTGCCATCGTCAACATGGATCGCATTTTCGTGTTCGAGGCTGGACGCCTGGTCGAACAGGGCCGGCACGCTGAACTGTTAGCCCTGGGCGGCGTTTATTCCAAGCTCTGGCAAAAGCAGCAGGGCTTCGTCATCGCGGAAGGCGGCAGCGCGCGGGTGGAGGCCTCCCGCCTGCATGCCATCCCGATGCTGCAAGCCCTCGACAAGGACGTGTTGGAGGCGCTGGCGGACATCTTCATCACGGAGCGCTGCCCGGCAGAGCGCGAGGTTTTCCGCGAAGGCGATCCGGGCGACAGGTTTTACATCATCGCGCGTGGCAGGGTCAGCGTCTGGGTCAACACCCCCGATGGCGGCCGCAAGCAGATTCGCAGCATGGACGACGGCGATCATTTCGGTGAGATCGCCCTCATGGAGGACACCCCGCGCACGGCAACCGTGCGCACCAGCACCGATTGCATTTTTCTAACATTGGCGCGCGACCCCTTCCTCAAGTTGTTGCAACGCGAACCGAAACTCCGCGAGGCATTCCGGCAAGTCGTCGCCGAGCGGCTGATGGTTTCCGCAGCGGTTCTGAAAGCCTGAGCCAGCCGTCAGAGCCAGCGGAGTGCGGTCCAGTTGATGACCAGGTGAAGGGTGTTATCGGTGATGATCAGGAGGGCGGCGGCGAGCCAGGGCTCGAGAGTGGCCGGGTAGCCGGTGGCTTTGCAGTGGGTCCAGGCCAGACTGCGGCATTCGTCATGCCAGCGCGCGTCCTCAGCGGCATTTGCCCCGTGGCGCGCGGAAATCATCCGGCACAACCACTTCGGCCATAGTCCCAGAACGATGTTCTTGGCCCAGACCACGTGGCGAGCCATCCCGAAGCGGTCGATCAGGAAATGGCTGGCGCAGATCACCGCCCACGCGGCCCACGACGGTTGCAGAAGCCAGAACGGCAGCGCGTAGGTCAGCGCATGGAAGCCGGCCCAGGCGCTGGAACTGCGCTTGCTCGCGGCCATGGGCTCGCTCTGGAGAATGTAATCGCCGAGCAGGTGTAGGATCAATTGGAGCATGCGTGTATCGGTTTACTGGAAATCCACGTTTGGGGGCAGCGCGCATGAGGGGAATGGCAGAGGGGGTATCATCTCAGCGGCCCGGTTGGTTCGGTGATTGCAGGAGGGTGGATCACCGGTGGCGTTGTGTAAAGTGGAGCAGGAGAGATAAACGGGTAGCCATACGGGCCGATGGGACCTTCGCCTGGAAAGTCCAGCGGGTTGGAATCGGGTGCGGGCTGATCCGCTGAATTTGTCAAAACCCACCCAGCCGTCAGCCCCGTCCCGTTCATTGCGCGCGAGGTCAGATCCAAGCCTAAGCCAGCCACCTGCAACGACACCAGATGGGTCAGGTCGCCGGCGGCGATTTGCTGGTTTTGCAAGCGAATCGCTGCCTCGATTAGCGACGCGGAAGACAAACGACGGGCAAATCCCACGACCCCCAGCAAGCGAGACGCGAGTTGCCCCAAATTGAAATCCATCAGCTCACTCATGCCCTTGCCGTCCGCGGATACGATCACCATCTGCCCGGGCTTCAGGGTGACGAACAGGCCGTTTTGCAATGTCACCTTCACGCTGCCTTCCAGATCGAGGACCTTGAAGCGACCGTCGGCGAGAACCTCCGCGAGTTCGGTGGTTCCTAACACCGCTGCCGAAGTCCCGCGGTATTTGATCGCGCCGCCGCCGACACCGGCGGGCGCGTGGAACAACACGCCGCCTTGCTTGAGTTCCACATCTCGTCCGCCGGGCGCAAAGGTGAACGTGGTGTTCGCCCCAACCCTCGTGATGGTTTGATCCTTCGCCGTCAATTCAACGCGTGAATCCCGTCCGGTGCGCACCAGGTCGGGCATTTTGAACACCTCCTGCGCGCGGGCGGGCGCCCCCGCCTTGTTCGTGACACTTATCACATTCGCCTCGTGGATGATTTCCGTGAAGGTGCTTTCCGTCAGCGGCATCGCGGCCCATGCCGACACGCTGCCGCCGATCACCCACCCGGCGAGCAACACGGTCGTTTTCATGATGGTTAGAAAATTGCCCGGGCGGGCGACCACCCTGGACGCTGCGGCAGAGCGAAGGATGCAACTAGGGAGGCTTCGCCTCAGACCCAAGACGCAAGACTTGAAGATACAAGACGAGAAAACCTGACCTAACGACACCCTCATTGGCTTTTCAAGGACTCTAGGTTGTCGGAGCATGGGGCCTGGATGGGTTCACGGGGTTTCGTAGCAGGCGCTTTGTAGATGTCGCACGGATGCTTTCGGACGCAATCCCAATCTCTTGCGAAAACGAGCAGCGTCCGCCAAAACGGAATTAAAGGTCGTTTTTGGCTTATATCAAGAGAAAACGTTGATCCTGCGCAACCTTCCGCACGGCACCGGGCAGCATGGAACTCCTCAAGCCTCGGGTTCTCGGCGCAGATGCACACCCAGTCGCTTTAACCCAGTGCACCTTGCCTGAAAGGAACTACAAAGATGACACGGAAGTTGCCCGAGTCGTGCCACGCCTACCAAGGCGCGAGTCTGTCACGACTGCTCACGAGGCGACCCTGATTTTCTCCCCCAAAACCCTCTGCTCTGATGCTGGATTCTCGCTCCCTAAGCCCCTGGGAAACGACACACGGAAACAAATCTCAGAAATTCCACAATTTTTCTTGCACCCCCCGGCTTCTTTTCGCTAAATGACGCATTGTACGTACCGCGTCCCCCAATCCAGTCCTTTCTGAACTCATTGCTCCTCGTTAGCGCAGGCATTTTGCGGGGTGCCGTTGGTGCTGATGCGACCGCTTCCTAGGACTGCGGCTAAAAACCACCTCAAACGAGGCAATGATATCCAACTCCACCACCGTTGACGCTGATCTTAGCAACGTCCTGCATGCCAGGCTGCTTGTGGTGCTCGCCACAATGTTTCCCGCGCTGGAAGCAGATGACATCGGTGAAATTGCCGACAAGATGCAGCCGGTCCATTTGCGCCGGGATGATGTCCTTTTCCGGCAGGGTGATCCGGGTGACAGCCTTTACATTCTGGTCACAGGCCGTCTTCAGGTGATTGGCCGATCTGCAGCGGGGCTGGCCAAAGTACTCAACGAGCTGACCAGCGGCGACAGCGTTGGCGAGATGGCATTGATCACCGGCGAGCTGCGGACAGCGGATGTGACGGCCCTTCGCGACAGTCACCTCGCCTGTCTGTCGCGCGATGCGTTCGTTGGCATCGCCCAGCGCTATCCGCAGGTGCTCATGGTTATCGCCCGCAACGTCATCCGCTGGCTGCGGTGCAAGGAGCAGCCGGTTGGCAAAGCGATTCGCTGCCGCACGATCGCCGTGATGGGTTCGCAGGACGAGCTGCCATTGGCCGAGATCACCGGACGTTTGGCTGGCTCGTTGGCTGACATCGGGCCGTGCATCCATCTGCGATCCGGGCAGATCGAGGGCCTGACCGGTCTGGCCGGCCGGGCTGATTGGCCCGATGCCGACGTGCGATGGGCACGGTTGGCCGCTTGGCTGGACCATCAGGAATCGACCCACGAGTTCGTCCTGTTCCAAACCGATCCGGAGGCCACGCCGTGGACGCGATTCTGCATCCGCCAAGCCGACGTGGTTCTGGTGCTGGCATTATGGACACAGAACCCTATTCCCGGTCCGCTCGAAGTGGAATTGCTCACGCCGGGGGCAGGTCCGAAAACATCCCGCCGATGCCTGGTCCTGCTCCATGCCGATGGAGTGTCGCTGCCGGCCGGCACCAACCGCTTCCTTGCTTGTCGGTCGGTTGACGCACATTGCCATGTCCGGATGGACCGCCAGAGCGATATCAGCCGCTTGGCCCGCATGGTTACCGGTCGGGCCGTTGGCCTGGCACTCGGTGGCGGCGGTGCCCGCGGCCTGGCCCATATCGGCGTGCTTGCGGCGCTGACCGAGGCGGGCGTGCCGATCGACGTGGTCGGCGGGACAAGCATGGGTGCGATCATCGGTGCGCTGCATGCGATGGGACTCGGCCGCCCGGCAATGATCGAAGTGAACAACAGGATGTGGAGGGACATCCGTCCATTTAACAGTTACACCGTGCCTATCGTCTCGCTGTTCGGGCATCGCAAGTTCGACCAATGTGCGCGCCTGGCCTCCGGCGATGCCCATATCGAGGATCTCTGGCTGGACTACTTCTGCATCTCCAGCAACCTGACCACGTTCGAAATGATGGTGCATCGCCAAGGGCCGCTGGGCTTGGCCGTTCGTGCCAGCGCCAGCCTGCCCGGCGCGGTGGCACCCATCCTGTGCGACGGCCAACTGCTTGTGGACGGCGGACTGCTTAACAATCTGCCTGGCGACGTGATGGCCCAATTCAACTGTGAGCGGGTCATTGTGGTCAACGTCAGTCCCGTGGGCAGGCTGACGACGACCTGTCGCGAGATGCCCTCAGTCTGGAGGCACTTGGGGAGCCGGCTCGGCTTTCGTATCGACCGGCCCGACATCCCGAACATCTTGGACATACTCGACAGCTCGATCATGGTCACCAGCAATGCCCGCTCCATGGCCGTGAGCCAAGATGCCGATTATAGCCTCCAACTGCCGGTCAGCGGATTCAAGATGCTCCAGTTCGACGCCATTGACCAGCTCGTTCGCCTCGGTTACGAATATACCCGCGAGCGCATCGGGGAAATCAAAGCCGCCATCGGACAGGGCAGTCAGTTGTAGATATGCATCATGTTTATTCCGCGCCAAATGAAGTTACCCATTCAATTCGTCACCAATGCACTCTTTGTGTGCGGCGCGCTGCTAGTCGGGTGTGATGGCAAGAAGCCGGCTGCGCCGCAGAAGCCCGTTGTGCGCGTCACGACTGCCGAGTCCCCGGACGCAACCAAGACACGGGCGCATTCGGAATACCTCGGCATGTTGCGTGGCGATGTGGAAACGGTCCTAAGCTTCAAGGCCGGCGGCACTCTGGAATGCATCGGACGCGCCGACGAACCGCAGGATTGGCAGGAAGGCACGCGGGTCGCGAAGGGCGAGATGCTCGCACGGCTGCAAGAGGAAGACTTTGTCAGTTCAGTCAAGTCCACCCGCGCCAAGTGCGAGGCCGACGCGCAGCAATACACGCGGGCGGCAAAATTGCGCGCAACCGGTGCGATGTCTCAACGGGAACTTGAAACAACCGCAGCGGCAAAACTGGCGTCGGAAGCCGCGCTGGCGCAGGCCGAGCAGGCGGTGAAGGATTCGGTGCTGCTCGCGCCCTATGACGGAACGATCTCCGCACGGCTCGCAAGCAAAGGCGAGACGATCCAAGCCGGCAAGACCGTGCTGAAGATTGCGGACATGCGGCAGATGTCCGTCGAACTAGGCATCCCGGACCGGGTCATTGGCCGCATACATGTCGGCAACGAACTTCCCGTGAGAGTTTCTTCCCGGGAAGCCAAGTCTTTCTCCGGACAGGTTTCGGAAGTTGGCGTTACCGCGAAGGAAGGCGCGCGCTTGTTCCGGGTTGTCATCAAGGTGAAAAATCCAGGGGGAGAACTCAAATCGGGCATGACGGCTTCGGTTGCCATCGACAACAACGAAATCTACCCCCCGGGCTCGGTCCTCATCCCACTGTCGGCGCTGGTGAGCGCCAGCAAATCAAGCGGGGCGAATCAACTGGCCGTTTTCGTCGTGGACGCCGACAGCAAAGCGCACGAGCGAGCGGTCAAGACGGATGATGTTGTGCGCAGTTCGATTCTCGTGACGGAAGGACTCAAGCCCGGCGAGAAGGTCGTGACAGCGGGCGCTAGCACCCTATGCGAAGGCATGGCGGTGGACGCACGGCAGGATGCCCCCCCCTGACTCCTCCGCCCATGTCCCACCCTTCTCGTTCCGAAATGCCCGCTCTGCGGGGCGGTCTCGCGCAGTACTTCGTAGAGCATCGAGCAGTCGGCTGGCTGGCGTTGGTGGCGGTGCTGGCATGGGGCTGGATTTCCTACCACGCTCTGCCCCAGCAGGAAGATCCGACCATCCCGTCGCGCACCGCGCTACTCGTGACGCAGTTTCCCGGCGCGAGCGCGTTGAAACTGGAACAGCTCGTCACGAAAAAGCTGGAGGAGAAACTCGGCGAGTTGGGCTGCATCGAGGAAATCTCATCGCAATCGCGCTTCGGCGTTTCCGTCATCACCGTCAAGCAACGCCCCGACCGCAAAGCGCGCATCGATCAGGAGTGGGAAAAACTTCGTGCCAAAATTGGCGAGGCAGTGCTACCGGAGGGTTGTGGCGTGCCCAATCTCGACACCGATTTTGGCAATACCACAACCTTGCTGTTCGCACTGACCAGTCCGCCAACCGGCGACGCGGCAACGATGGCACGGGCGAACCTGATTCGTTCGCATCTGGAGGTGTTGCGGAGCGCGAGCGGTTCACAGGGGCGCGCGGCCGTGTTCGCGTTCTATCCGCCCGCCATTGCCGAAAGCCACCGCGAGATCATCCGCCTGGAATTTGAATCGACCCTGGCACGCGAACACCTCGGCGAGGACATCAGGACATATCAAGGGAAGTCGTTCATCCTCGCCGATTTCAAGACGGCCGCCAGCGCGGAGCTGCTTCAGCAGTTCATGAGGCGCTTATCCCGTGAATTGGTGGGAACGGAAGCCGAGCGCCATCCCGACCTCAGCTTGCCGGTGTTGTTGATCGGCCAGGAAGACCCGCTCCCGCGCCTTCGCGCGGGCACGATGCCGCTCTATAGCTACCGTGAGTTGGAGAAAAATGCGGAGATGCTTGAAGATCAACTGAAGCAGGTCGCCAGTGTCGGGCGCGTCCGCAAGATTGGCAACGTGAGCGAGGAAATCGATTTGCTCTTCTCCATTCCCGTCCTCAACGACTTCCATTTCAGCGCCGAGCAAGTGCTCAAAGCGATTTCATCCCGCAATGCCATCATGCCCGGAGGGATGTTCCGCGCGGAGGGACAGAACTTTCCCGTGCAACTCTCCGGCGAGTTTGAAAACGAGGATGCCATGCTGGGTACCATCGTGAGCACGACCGACAATGGCGCGCCCGTTTACCTGCGCGATTTGTTCGAGGTGCGCCGCGGCTACCAGAATCCGATTCCGTACAGCGTGAATGTCCTCCACCAGGCGAATCAAGACGGCAAGTTGGAAGAATTCCGCTCCGTGCTCCTCGCCGTCGAGATGAAAGAGGGCAACATCATCAGCCAATTCAACGATTCGGTGAACCAGGTGCTTGATCAGGCCAGGTCACGTTTGCCCGAAGGAGTTGAAGTCCTGACCATCTCCGACCAACCCGAGGCGGTGGCGCATCGCATCCATCATTTCATGCGCTGTTTCATCGAAGCCGTGGTGGTCGTGGTGCTCGTGGCACTCTTCCTGATGGATTGGCGTTCCGCATTCGTCGTCGCAACCGCCATTCCGCTCACCGTGGCAATGACCTTCGGTGGCATGGCGTTGCTCGGCGTGCCGCTGCACCAGATATCGATCGCCTCGCTCATTATCGCGCTCGGGATGTTGGTGGACGATCCGGTCGTGGCTTCGGATGCAATCAACCGCGAGTTGGCCCACGGACAATCACGCGCCATCGCGGCCTGGCTGGGCCCACACAAGCTCCGGCGCGCGATCATGTTCGGAACGACGATCAACATTGTCGCCTTCCTGCCGCTGGCCTTGCTACCGGGTGACAAAGGCGCGTTCATCGTAGCTCTGCCCATCGTGGTAACACTGGCGCTGATATCCTCACGCCTCGTCACCATGACTTTCATCCCGCTGCTTGCTTTCTATTTCCTGCGCGGACAAAAGGGACTCGAAGTCGGCGGGGAAGTGCGCTCGTTCTTCCTGTTCAAGCTGGTGGATAAACTGCTCATCGCGGTGTTGCCCCGTTACAGGCGATTGCTGGGATGCGCCCTGCGCCATCCAGGCCTCACCGTCCTCATCGCCTACGGTCTGCTGGCTGCGAGCTTCGGATTGACGTCATTTTTCGGCCAACAATTCTTCCCGCCCGCGGAGCGCAACCAGTTGCTCATCGATGTTGAATTGCCAGTGTCCTCGTCGCTGCTCAATATGCGGGGTGTCTGTGAGCAGGTCACCGATATCCTCAAGAAACACGACACCATCGCTAGCGCCGCCGTTTTTTCCGGTGGCAGCGCGCCGCGATTTTACTACAACTTGGTTCCGCGCCAGCCAGCCAGCAACCTTGCGCAGATCGTTGTCAACACCCGTCGTGCCGAGGATGTGCCACCCCTCATCGTGAAACTCCGCGCCGAACTCGACAGGGAAATCGCGGGTGCGCGCTGCGTGGTGAGGCAGTTAGAGCAAGGCCCGGCTATTGAAGCCCCCATCCAAATCCGGCTTGCTGGCGACAACCTCGACGTGCTTCGCAGCAAGGCCGACGAGATCGCACAGGCCTTGCGGGAGGCTGATGGATACAAAGTCCACGACGACCTTGGCCGGCGCGCTCCCACCCTGCAAATCGATATTGATCAGGAGCGGGCGAATACGCTGGGGATCAACAATTCCCAGATCGGACTGTTGGCCCGGTCCGCTTTCTCCGGCTTGAAAGTCACCGAGATACGCGAAGGAGATCATTTGATTCCCGTGATGGTTCGCCTTCGCATCGAAGAGCGCAACGAAGCGGAAAAGATTCGCACGCTACATGTCCTCTCCGCACGCGGGGACCTCGCGCCGCTGGACAGTTTCGCCACCGTCAATTTGAAACCCGAATACGCCACCATCGCCCATTTCAACAAACTTCGCACGGTCACGGTAAAGGCTTTCTCGGTCTTTGGCGAACTCCCGTCCAATGTGTTGCGACGCGCGCGCCCGGCGATCGACCGCATTGATTTGCCGCCTGGCTGCAAACTGGAATATGCAGGTGAAGCCAAGGAACTGAACAAAAGCAGGATTGAAATGGGCCGCGTCATGCAACTCTCACTCGCGCTCATTGCGCTGGCGATGGTCATTCAGTTCAACTCCGTTGCCAAATCACTCGTAGTCATGCTCACCGTGCCTCTTGGCATCATCGGCGCGTTCTTCGGCCTAGCCGTGACCGGCGCATCGCTTGGTTTCATGGCGCTCTTAGCCATGGTGAGCCTGGCTGGAATTGTCGTGAGCCACATCATCGTGCTGTCGGACTTCATTGAAGAAGCGCGTGCGGAAGGCATGGAACTGAAAGAAGCGCTCGTGCAAGCCGGTCTCGTGCGACTCCGTGCCGTGCTCGTCACCGTGCTCGCGACCGTTGGCGGATTGATTCCATTGGCCCTGACCGGCGGCGAATTGTGGCATCCGCTCACGGCCGTCCACATCTTCGGCCTGCTCTTCGCCACGTTGCTGACACTGGTGTTGTTGCCAGTGCTTTACTTCATTTTTTGCGCGAAACTGCGCTGGATCAAATGAGGGTTTCCATCAACGCATGATGTCCGACTTGCGCGATTGGAGGTGTCGTTGGGTGCCCTCGGCGACCGGCGGCAGGCTACCCGCATTGCGTCGGAAGGTGCCCGGTCCGCCAATGTTTCAGGGTGGGGAATTTCAAAAATTGAAAGAAATTCGGAACTTTGTTTCTTTCCGAGGGTTTAAGTGGGCTTCGGGCCGAATGAATTGGGTCAAAATCCAAGGGATTTCGGCCAATTCCGGTTCGGCACCAAGCTCCAATTGATAGAAAACATCCCCCAGCCATGACACTTCATCAATCCCCCATGGGCCTGTTCTCGCCCGTCACCCGCCTTGCCGTCACCACGCGTCTGCTGCCGCTGCTGATGTTCCTGCTGCCCGCCGTCGTGCAGGCCCAGCTCACTTACTCGTATGGCGTCACCACCGCCACGGTCACCGGATATGCCGGAGCGATCCCCAACCCGCTGAACATCCCCGCCACGATCACCGACGGCGGCAACCTCTATCAGGTCACCGCCATCGACAACAACGCCTTCGCCGGCAGCGGGGTGACGGTCGTGAATGTCCCCGACAGTGTCACCAGCATCGGCAACTATGCGTTCTACAATAGCAGCCTCACTGCGGTCACCAATGGCAGCGGCATCACCAGCATCGGGTCGTATGCGTTCGCCTACAGCACCAACCTGACCGGGTTCACCATCGGCAGCAATGTCACCAGCATCGGCACTTGGGCGTTCCTTGGCTGCAGCCTCACCAGCGTGACCATTCCCGCCAGCGTCACCAGCATCGGGGACAATGCCTTCAGTGACTGCCCGAGTCTGACGGCCATCACGGTGAACGGGAGCAACCCCAACTTTAGCAACAACAGCGGGGATGGCGTGCTGTTCGACAAAAGCAAAGCCACCCTCATCCAATATCCGCAGGGCAAACCAGCCACCAGCTATAGCGTCCCCGGCAGCGTCACGGGCATCGGGCACAACGCCTTCAATAACTGCACCCATCTGACCGCCGTGACGATCCCCGGCAGTGTCGCCAGCATTGGGGACGAGGCATTCGCTGGCTGTGTCGCCCTGACCGGCAGCCTCGACATTCCCGCCAGCGTCACGAGCATCGGGGATGACGCATTCGGCCTCTGCCGCAGCCTGCAAAGCGTGAGCTTCGCCACTCCCAGCAGCCTCGCCAGCATCGGCAGCAGCGCGTTCCAGGGCTGCACCGGCTTGACCGGCAGTTTCAACATCCCCGGCAGCGTCACCACCATCGGCAGTGCCCCGTTCGCTATCTGCACCCAGTTGACGGCCATTACGGTGGACGCTTGGAGCGCCTCCTTCTCGAGCGATGGCAGCGGGGCTCTGTACGACAAGCTTCAGACCACCCTCATCGCCTATCCGCCAGCCAATCCAGCCACCAGCTACACCTTCCCCGGTACCGTCACTGGCATCGGGGACTCTGCGTTTCAATTCTGTGGCAACCTGACCAGCGTGACGATTCCCGGCAGCGTCACCAGCATCGGCAACCGCGTGTTCGGTGACTGCGTCAGGCTGTCAGTCGTCGTCATCGGCGATGGTGTCAACAGCATTTTGGACGCCGCGTTCTATGATTGCCCCTCCCTGACCAGCGTGACCATTCCCGCCAGCGTCACCAGTATCGGCCAATATGCGTTCAATGCCTGCTGGAACGTGAACGCCTTTTTCCTCGGTGCCCCCCCCGCCGGCGATTCGACCGTGTTCGCCGTTGAGCCCAATGCGACCGCCTACTACCTGCAGAAAAACGCGGCGCTATGGGGTGCCAGCTATGGCGGCATTGCCACCGCTCCATTTTCCGGCTGCACTTTCTCGTCCAATGGCTCTGGCGTCACAATCACCGGCTATGTCGGGTCCGGCGGTGCCGTGAACATCCCCGGCACCATCCTCATCGGCGGCGTCAGCCAACCGGTCATTGCCATCGGCAACAACGCGTTCCCCGGCAACACCGCCCTAACCAGCGTGGGCATCCCGGCCAGCGTCACCAGCCTCGGCGGCAACGCGTTCGCAGGCTGCAGCGGGCTAACCGCCGTCTATTTCGATGGCACGCCGCCCCCGACCGCCGATCCGACGGCCTTCTCCGGTGATGCGGCTACTGCTACCGCATACTATCTGCCGGACAATTCCTGGGCGTGGCCTGGCACGTTCGACGGTCTTAGCACGGCGCTGTTGCCATTCGCCTTCACCTCCGACGCCACCAGCATCACGATCACCGGGTATAACGGCACCCCGCCCGCCGTACTGGACATTCCCGCCATCATCGACGGCCTGCCGGTCACCACCATCTGGAACTCCGCGTTCGCCCGCACCGCCATAACCGACGTCACCCTCCCGGACAGCCTCACCACCATCGGGCCGGACGCGTTCTATCAATGCAGCCATCTGACCGGCGTCACCCTTCCCGCAAACGTCACCAGCATCGGGGAAAACGCGTTCGGTTCGTGCACCGGCCTAACCAGCGCGAGCCTTCCCGGCAGTGTCATCAGCATCGGCGACTACGCGTTCTATCAATGCAGCGGGCTGACCAGCGTCGTGCTGGGCAACGGGCTCACGAGCATCGGGGACGACGCCTTCGAACTCTGCAGCAGCCTGCCCAGCGTGATCATCCCAGCCAGCGTCACCAGCCTTGGCAACGGCGCTTTCGCCTACTGCTGGGGCCTGAGCGGAGCGTTTTTCCTGGGCAACGCCCCCGGCGCCGGGACCGCTCCGGACGTCTTCGTCGGTGCCGGCGGGCTTTCCACCGCCTATTACCTGTCATCGAATGCAGCGACCTGGGGCAACACCTATGGCGGTATTCCCGCGGTTCAATTGAACTACCCCTACTTCACCTTCACCTCCGATGGCGCAAACATCACCATCACCGGGTTTCTCGCCCCTCTCCCCGCCGTGCTGGTCATCCCCGACACCATCAACGGCGTGCCGGTCACCGCCATCGCCGACAGCGCGTTCTCCGGGGATACCACCCTAACCAGCCTGACCCTCCCGAACAGCGTCATCAGCGTCGGGGACCACGCGTTCTACAACTGCACCGGCCTGGGCGGCGTCACCCTCGGCAACCAGGTCGCCAGCATCGGCAGCGGCGCGTTCGCAGGCTGCACCGGCCTCACCGGCGTGAGCATCCCCGCCAGCGTCACGAGCATCGGCAGCAACGCGTTCGCAAACTGCGGGTCAGCGCTGTTATCTGCGATTTTCCAAAGCGCCCCGCCCGCTGCGGATGGGACGGCGTTCTCCGGTGATCCGAACATGATCGTCTATTATCAGGACCCCGCGGGCTGGGGTCCGACGTTTGGCGGCGCTCCGGTGGAAGCGTTCCCATATACCTATCAGGACGACGGTGTGGGCGGCTACCTCATTACCGGCTACACCGGTCCCGGCGGCGTCATCACCATCCCCGCCACCATCAACGGCGAACCGGTCTCCGGCATCAGCCAGTTCGCGTTTCAAAGCAACGACAGCCTCACCGGCGTTATCATCTCGGAGGGTGTGAGCCACATCGAGGACAGCGCGTTCGCTTATTGCACCAACCTGACCAGCGTGACGATTCCCGCCAGCGTCACCGTCATCGGCAGCAACGCCTTCATCAATTGCTACGCTCTGGCCGCCGTGAGCATTCCTGGCAACGTCGCCAGCGGTACCAGCATCGGCGACTATGCGTTCTATAGCTGCAACACCCTGGCCAGCGTCACCATCGGCGGCGGTGTCGCCAGCATCGGGGATTACGCGTTCTGCTACTGCTACTGGATGTCCGCCATGAGCATTCCCGCCAGCGTCACCAGCATCGGGCAAGGCGCGTTCCAAAGCAGCAATTCGCTGGCGGCCTTCGCGGTGGCCGCGGCCAATCCGAACTATAGCAACAGTGCGGACGGCGTGCAGTTCAACAAGAACCAGACCACGCTGGTCTCATACCCGGGAGCCCATGGCGCAAGCTACACCATCCCCGCCGGCGTCACCAGCATCGAGAGCGCGGCGTTCGCTGCTGACTACCTGGCCAGCGTTACCATCCCCGCCGGCGTCACGAGCATCGGAGAAGGCGCGTTCGACGGCACCTACCTGACGAGCGTCAGCATCCCCGCCAGCGTCACCAGCATCGGCGTCGCTGCATTCAGCGAGTGCTCCGGGCTGACCTCGATCACGGTGGATGGTGGCAATCCCGACTATAGCAGTGTGGGCGGGGTGCTGTTCAACAAGCTTCAGACCACGCTCGTCCAGTATCCGGGCGGGCTTGCCGGAAGCTACGCCATCCCCACCGGCGTCACCAGCATCGGCGACGAGGCGTTCGAAACCTGCGTCCTCACCAGCGTGACGATTCCCGCCAGCGTCACCGCCATCGGACAATTTGCCTTCTCGGCCTGCTTGGGCTTGACGAGCGTGACAGTTGCCACCCCCTCCAACCTCGCCAGCATTGGGATCTACGCATTTTCCTTCTGCCGCAGCCTGACCACGGTGACGATTCCCGCCGGCGTCACCAGCATCGGGGACGAGGCATTCGCTTATTGCAGCGCTCTGACCAAAGCGAAATTCGCCGGCAACGCGCCAACCATGGGAATATATGTATTTGTTTACGGCGGCACCGGCTTCGAGGTGGATTACTTCATCACCGCCACGGGCTTTACCACGCCCACTTGGGATGGCTATCCATCCGTGGCGGAGGGGACCGGCACCAATTTCCAGATCTGGTTGGTAGCGAAAGGACATGCCGCCAACACCAACCCGCTGACGCCCGTGGCGAATCTCGGCGGGATCAGCTTGCTGATGGCGTATGCGCTCAACCTCGATCCGAACCAGAGCCTCGCCACCAGCCCGCTGCCCGTGGCGGTGGTGGCCGGGGGCCTGTTGAGCTACACCTTCTATGCGGCGTGCCCGGACATCACCTACTTGGTGGAGGTCAGCGCCGACATGGCCACCTGGAGCAGCACGGGCGTGACCCTGTCAGCTCCGGACAGCAACGGCAACCGCACCGCGTCGGTGCCGCTGGCCAGCGGCATGCGATACGTCCGCCTCGTCGTCAGCCAATGAGCCTGCAGGTCAATTACCCGTTTGCCTTTGGGTCAGCACCATTTTCATTCGCACCTTTTGCTCCCTCGGTGCATGCCAAAATCAAATTGTAGATCGGAATCAACAGGAACCAACCACTCTTGCCAACATCGTGCATCCTTCTAACACCAACCGCAATGTTAGGAACCAGCATCGCCAACACGTAAATGTTAGACAGGATGGTGGTCCTGATCAGTCCGCCGACAATCCCCAGGGCAATCGCGATGATCATGTAGAACAGGATGAAATGCCAAGGGTTTCTCGCGTGGTTGCGTTCTGGCAAAAAAATATCCGCCGGCGGCACCCGGCCGCCGGCGGATTTGCTAGCATGCGGAAACCTATCCGCTCAGGCGCGCACCTCCTTTCCCGCTGACGCCCGCAGCCGCTCCTGCAGGTCGTTGTAGGTGCGGCGCAATTGTTGCAGCAGCCCCATCCCGCCCAGCGCGGCGAACACCGTGCCGCTGAGCATGCACACCAGCGCGCCCTCGCCGGCGCGGGTGAACACGAGCAACAGCAGCGCCAAGCCCATCAGTACCAGCCCCGCGGCGATCATTCCAAGGATCGTCACATAGCTCATGACGGCGACCATGCGGCCACCCCAACATCAGACCTCAGTTAACGACCTCGTTTTTGCCGAAGAGGTGAGCAAGTTCAATTCCTCCAAAGTTCGGGTTTCGGCACCGGTTTTTTGATCCTGGAGCCCGGATTGGGCCTGGGAAAAACAT
>Ga0073936_10004438_pt1 | contig 19462 bp, 19 predicted proteins | sample AliMusrvi5mmetaG_FD_87041 | JGI IMG/M metagenome (GOLD analysis project Ga0073936, IMG submission 87041) | Freshwater lake bacterial and archeal communities from Alinen Mustajarvi, Finland, to study Microbial Dark Matter (Phase II) - Alinen... | ecosystem: Environmental > Aquatic > Freshwater >... | reverse complement strand
GTGTATACACCGCATGCAGCGTCACGCCATACCCGGCCAGTTCGCGCGCCCCGCCCTGCTCACGGTCAATGAGCACGAGCACGTCCTTGACCAGCAACCCGGCATCAGTCAGCGGTTTCAACGATTCGATCTTCGCTGTGCCCTTGGTGATGAGATCGTCCACGAGCAACGCGACCTCGCCGGAACGGAACTCGCCTTCGATCAATTTGGCAGTGCCGTATTCCTTAGCCTCTTTGCGCGGGTAGATCAATGGCAGACCGGTTTCGAGACCCACGGCAACGCCGATCGGCAACCCGGCATAGGGAATCGCCGCCAGCCGGTCGAACGTGAGCGCCGACTGCGCGATCTTTCCCGCCATTGCCTGCGCCACCTTGCGCAACACGTTTGGATAGGTCACGAGTAAGCGCAGATCGATGTAGATCGGAGACATCAGCCCCGATTTCAGTTTGAACTGACCAAACTTGACGCACCCGATGTCAAATAAGTCGCATGCGACGGATGTTTCTCCCATGTCTCTCCTATAGCTACGCCAATTTCACGACAAATTACGCGGCAAACGCTCCCGGTATTCTGCGCATCTGCTCCACGATAGTCAGCGCCGCATTGCGCGCCGCGTCGGCGAAGTCCACCATGCGTGAGGCATAGATCACCGCGCGCGAGACGTTGATCACCGGCCCGACGCCGTTGCGCGTAACGCCGTACTTCATCGCCGATTCGAGGTCGCCGCCCTGCGCCCCGACGCCGGGGATGAGGAACGGCAGGTCGGGTGAGATCGTCCTGATACGCTCCAGCTCAGCGGGCGCCGTTGCGCCGACCACCAGCCCGCATGCGCCCGGCCCTTCGCTGTGCCAGCGATTCGCACTGAGCGCCACCCGCTCATACAACGCAAGATCATCGGTCGTCAGATTCTGAAACTCACCGGCATTCGGGTTGCTGGTGCGCGCCAGGACGAATACGCCGCGATCGGGATAAGCAAGGAATGGCTTGATCGAATCGCTGCCTATATAAGGCGACAGCGTGACCGCATCGGCCTTGAACTGCTCAAACGCGCCGCGCGCATAGGCCTGCGCCGTATTCCCGATGTCGCCGAACTTGCCATCAAGGATGATCGGGATGTCTTCGGGAATAGCGCGCACGATGCGCTCAAGCGCCACCATGCCAGCGGCGCCTTCAGCCAGGAAGAAACCCAGGTTCGGCTTGTAGGCGCAAACCAGATCCTGCGTCGCTTCAATGATGGCGCGGGCAAACGGGAGCATGGGTTCGTCGTGGTATTGCAGCGGCAGCGGGGTATTCGCGGTTACGATGTCGAGACCAACACACAAATAGGAACGATTTTTCTGCTGGGCGCGTGTGAGTTTTTCGAGGAATGTCATGTTCGTTGGATTATAAGCGCTACCGCCCTGCGCATGCGATAATCAGCGCGAATGTCAACGCCTGAACTCGAACGATGGCAACGCTACATTGTGCTCGCCCACGTCGCACTCGCCGTGCTGTTCGGCGTCGTTATCCCGCCCTGGGAAGCACACGACGAAACCGGCCATTTTGCCTATGTTAATCAACTGGTCACTCAGCACACCCTGCCGGACGCCCGCGCCAACGACAAGGTCTTTCTCGACCAATCGCATCAGCCCCCGTTGTACTACCTGGTGGTTGCAGGCCTGACATTCTGGATTGATCGGAGTGATCAGGCCTCGCCACAAATCAACCTGTTTGCGTTTGACGGCACCAACCGGCGCGGGACGCGCATCCTTCTCCGCAATCCGGGCGAGGCGTTCCCGTGGCAGGGCACGATCCTGGCGATTCATGCCACCCGGCTGGTCTCCACGTTGCTCAGCGCGATGATGTTGCTCCTGATCGCAAAGGCAGCCCGGCTGTTATTTGAGGATCAACCGGGGGCGGCGCTGTTGACAACGGCCATAGCGGCGTTCAATCCGCAGGTGTTATTCATGGCCGCGATGGTGAATAACGACATCATGATCAGCCTGATGGGCGCTGCGCTGGCCTTCCTGATACTTCGCGCGCGCAAGGCGCGCCAGATGTCTCGCGAAGGCGTCTCGGAGACGCCTTCGCGAGACATCTGGCGCGACATCCTGTGCGGCGTCGTCCTGGGGTTATGCCTGTGGTCAAAGAACAGCGGTCTGATCCTGATTCCGTTCACGGGCGCGGCGCTGCTCTATCTGGCATTGCGCCAACGCTGGCCATTCCGCCAGTTGATCGTGCGCGGCGCCATAATCGCTATCGTGACATTGGTCGTCGCTGCCCCCTTCTACCTCATGAATCAACTGCGCTACGGGCAATGGATCGTTGACCGGGCCGCGGAGAATCCACTGGTTCAGGCGCCCACAAGCCTGATCACTGCCGGCCTGGCGGTTTCATTGCGCGACGGCTGGTTGCCGCAGATATTCATCAATGCTTTTCGAACGTTCTGGGGCACATTTGGCTGGGGCAATGTGCAGATGCCAGACGCCGCATACACGATCATCGCCATCTTCGTGTTGCTCGGCGGACTGGGTTGCATCATTGGGTGGCGCCGCGCTGCTCCGCGCCTTCGCGACGGGCTGGTCGTCCTGTTCCTGCTTGCCATTGCGATGGTGCTTCTACCCGGATACCGCGCCTTCTTCTACCAAAGCCCTGCCCTCCTGCCCGGCAGATATCTCATGCCCGGTCTGCTGGCGTATGCGGGGATAGTGGGATTTGGATGGTTCGCTATCGGAAGAGAGATTGGGGATTGGAGATTAGGGATTGCGCTGCGTAGCCCAAAAAATCTCCACGCGAAGCGTCTAATCTCTAATCTCTCTTTATATACGCCCAGGATCGTCACCGTTCTATTAGGGTTAGCCGTATTGCTTGTGCCATTTGGGGTGATCGCGCCGGCGTATGCGCTGCCAAACGTCCAGAAGACGCCGGATACAACGCCTGTCCTGCTGACCTTCGAAGACGTCGCGCAGGTCACTGCCGTGACCGCAGAGACCACCTATCTGCCCGACCGCGAAGGCCAGCGCCACTATGCGCATGTGCGCATCACCTGGCGCGCGTTGCGACGCACAGCGGAGAATTATGCGTTTGCTGTCAGCATCCTCGGACGCGATTCCGAGGTGCTCGGAAACCTGAACGTCGAACCGGCGCGCGGCGCCTACCCCAGCACCAACTGGAACCCCGGCGACACCTTTGAAGACGAGTATTACGTCCTGCTCGAAAAGCCGTGCGCACATCTTCCGGCGCTTGGGCGCGTGAACGTCTCCGTGTATGAGTTCAAGCGGGCAGAAGGCCAGCCAAACACCCTCGCGATGAGCATCACCCATCAGCTTCAGGCGCGTGATAGCGCAGGGCGTCCGGTCGCGCCAATCGTGGGGCGATTCAGAATCGACGCGCCGCCACAGCCAATGGCCGTGTTCTGGCAGCCGCCGATCGGCGCCTTCGACAACATCGCGCTTCGGCAGGTCAGCATACCTTCTGACGCACAGGCTGGAACTACGATGACCATTCAGTTAACATACGAGGCTTGGCAGGCATCCAACCAGGGTGGAAACGCCTTTGTGCATGTATACGATGAACGCGGCATCATGATCGCCCAGGACGATCATGCCCCGCAGAAAGGCGCGTACCCCACAGACATGTGGCAGGCAGGCGAATGCATCGATGAGACATTCGGACTTGCCATACCGATGACGGCGACCGGGACGTTGCGAGCCGTCACTGGCTTTTATGTCCCGGCGACGGGTGTCAGGTTCCACACGGGAACTCTAGATGACTTATTCCCGCTGGGTCAATTTCGCGTCAGGTAGATTTATACTTGTTTGGCTTATATCACTTATCAAATGACTTATCGTGGAGGTCGTGTAAAGGAAAAAGATGGGAACGTTATTTATAACGGTGCGTGAAGCACTGCGCTACAAGGGTCGTGAGGGCCAGTGGTTGTGGGCGTTGCATCGCATCAGCGGGCTCGGGATTCTGTTTTATTTGATCATTCATGTCTATGACATGTCCCTTGCTTACTTCAATGTGCCGGTGCACGAGGAAATGATCGCCCTGTTCAAGACGCCGCTTTTTTCGGTGTTGGAACTGGCGCTGGCTGCATTGCTTATATTCCATGCTGTCAACGGCGTGCGCGTGGCGATCCTGGACCTGCGACCGGAGATGTGGGCTAACCAGCAGAAAGTGACGCGCATCAGCCTGATCGTCACAGCCATCCTTGCCGCTCCCACGATCGTCATCATGATCATCTACACACTCAACGCCAACTTCGGGCCGGTTGCATCGGCAGTAGGTAGATAAGCGGCAATTAACATGTCAAGCACAGACTCAGTCGCCACAAACAACCCGCAGATGGCGCGCCACATCGCGAGAAACAGCATCAAACCCCGCAACACCTTTGAGCGCGTCGCGTGGTTGTTTATGCGCTATAGTGGCCTGGTGCTGGTGTTCCTGGCGCTCAGCCACTGGGGATTGCAGCATGTCTTTAACAGTGTTCATGACCTGACCCTCCAGGTAACCATTGACCGCTGGGGCGCGGCAGGTCAGGTCGCTACGATCCAGATCTGGTTCTGGCGGGCGTATTATGCCGTCCTGCTGGGACTCGCGATGATCCATGGCCTGAATGGGTTGCGCCAGGTGCTGTGGGACTACTTCCATTACCGCCCGTTGTATTGGGGCTTTATGGGACTGTCCACCCTCCTGATCGTCTTTGTTTCAGTGTCAGGCATAGCAGTTTTATTCCTGGGAGTTAATGCAGCCGCGGCCGGCGCGGCAGTGATACGATAGATTTGGCACAAGGAAATAGATAACATGGCTCAGTATCATCAATTCGATGCGCTCGTTGTTGGCGCCGGCGGCGCCGGCTTGATGGCGGCGTTATACGCCAGCAAGTCGGTAAACACCGCCGTCATCAGCAAGCTCTATCCAACCCGTTCCCACACGGGCGCAGCTCAGGGCGGCATCAGCGCTGCTCTCGGCAATATGGAACAGGACAAGTGGGAATGGCACGCCTATGACACTGTCAAGGGCGGCGACTTCCTCTCGGATCAGGACGCTGTTGACATTCTGTGCAAGGAAGCGGTTGAAGCGGTTATCGACCTCGAACATATGGGATTGCCGTTCGATCGCACCCCCGAAGGCAAGATATCGCAACGGCGCTTCGGCGGTCACAGCAACAACGAGACCAAGCAACCAGTGCAACGCGCGTGTCACGCGGCGGATCGCACCGGCCATATGATCCTGCAAACGCTGTACCAGCAATGCATTAAGAACAACGTGCGATTCTTCGACGAATTTCAAGTCGTCGACATGATCGTCGTCGACGGAACATGTCGCGGCGTCGTCGCCGTTGAGCTAAAGACCGGTGAAATACACGTGTTCCATACCAAAGCCCTGATGCTCGCCACCGGTGGTTTCGGTAAGATGTGGAAGATCAGCTCAAACGCGCACTCCCTGACCGGCGACGGCCCGGCAATCGCGTTGCGCAAAGGCCTTCCGTTACAGGACATGGAGTTCTACCAGTTCCACCCCACCGGCATCTACAAGATGGGCATCCTGCTCAGCGAAGCAGCGCGCGGCGAGGGAGCGATCTTCATCAACGATAAGGGTGAACGGTTTATGGAGCGTTACGCGCCAACGATGAAGGACCTGGCGTCGCGCGATGTATGCAGCCGATCGATCTATAAGGAAGTCCGCGCAGGCAATGGCATCGGCGGGAAAGACTACGTCTACCTCGATTTCCGCCCTGAGCGCATCAACAGGTTTTTCGAGAATGACGGCAACCCGCGCCGCGTCGACGCCGAATACATCGAGAAGCGCCTGCCCGACATCATCGAATTCGTGCGCGTTTATATGGGAATCGACCCGATCACCGAACCGGTGCCGGTCCAGCCGACCGCGCACTATGCAATGGGCGGAATCCCGACCGACCTGAATGCGCGCGTGCTGTCAGATGAAAATGGGACAGTGGTTCAGGGACTCTACGCCGCAGGCGAGGTGGCCTGCGTCAGTGTGCATGGCGCCAACCGACTCGGCACCAACTCACTGGTCGACCTGATTGTGTTCGGGCGCCGTGGCGGCAAACAGATGGCCGAATTCGCGAAACAGGCTGTATTCCTGCCGATCAGCCAGGATGAGCACAGCCCTGCCGAGGTCATACTTAACGGAATCCGCAACGGCGCGGGCAAAGAACGCCCGGGCCAGATCCGCAAGGAATTGCAGTTGCACATGGACGAGCATGTCAGTGTGTTCCGCACAAAGCAAGGGCTGGAGACCGCTCTTGAGGAAATCCACGAGCTTAAGGAACGCTACAAGCAGATCCATATTGACGATAAGGGCGCGCAGTGGAATACCGATCTGATGGAAGCCTGGGAATTAGGCTGCCTGCTCGATCTTGCGGAGGTGACGGCGATCTCTGCGCTGGCGCGCCAGGAATCGCGCGGCGGGCATTATCGCGAGGACTTCCCCGACCGCGACGACAAGATATTCCTGAAGCACACCAACGTATGGAATGACAACCGCCTGGCGTACAAACCGGTGCATATCGGGCGCTACCAACCCACAGAACGCAAGTATTAATAACCGTGTGTTGTAATGTGTGAAGCGGACAGAGACACGAGGAAATTGATTCATGAAAGTACACTTCAAGATCAAGCGATTTAACCCTGAGAAGGACAAAAAGCCCTACTGGGGCGAGTACGATGTCGAGGCGGATGAGAGCGATCGCGTGCTCGATGCGTTGCAGACTGTGAAATGGGATATTGACGGCACGCTCAACTTCAGGCGCAGTTGCGCGCATGGCATCTGCGGCAGCGACGCCATGCGCATTAATGGCCGAAATGCGCTGGCATGCAAGCTGCTGATCCGCGACGCCGTCCAGGGCGGAAAGATCACGATCGAGCCAATTCTGGGGTTGCCGGTCATCAAGGACCTGATCGTCGATATGGAGCCTTTCTTCGCCCACTACCGCACCGTGATGCCCTTCCTGATCAACAACACGACGCCAGGAGAACGCGAAAGATTGCAGTCGCCAGAGGATCGCGAGCGTTACGACGACAGCACCAAGTGTATTCTATGCGCCTGTTGCACCACCAGTTGTCCGTCATTCTGGGCCAGAGGTGACTACGTCGGCCCGGCAGCCATCGTGCAGGCGCATCGGTTTATCTTTGACTCGCGCGACCAGGGCGCCGCCGAGCGACTAAAAGTGCTGGGTGAACCTGACGGCGTCTGGCGCTGTCGCACCGTCTTTAACTGCACCGATGTGTGCCCACGCGACATCCAGGTTACGCGCGTTATCGGTGAAGTGAAGGCAGCCCTCATCACCGGCAAGATCGACTGATAACTGCCTTCTGCAGGTGTTGTCAACAAAAAAGCCTGGTTTCCAAAGTTGGAAACCAGGCTTTCTGTTGTCTTTTGTCTTTTGTCGGGGGGTTATTATGAGGTGATAATGATGTAGAGAGCTACTGCCATCACCGCTATCCACAGGACGAGAATCACCACGCGCAACACCTTGCGGACTGCGTCATGATGAATGTAGTCATCCATCACCACGCGCAGGCCGTTAAAGCCGTGCGACACGCCAAAGAAAACGATCAGCGTCTGCAGGATGCGCCAATAGAGACTCACCCACCCCAGGTTAATATCGGGGATATTGCTATTGACTACATGATTCGGGTTCGGGAAAAACGTCCAGCGCATCAACGTCGCCAGATCCATCTGTGTGCGCGCGCCCATGATCAACGCGCCAATCATGCCGAGAGCGCCAAGGATGAGCATGGCGGCGCCGGAGACGCGCGTAAACACCCACATCACAAACTCAAGATTCCACCCGCGCCGGGGTACTGTACGTGAACGTAACATCGTTATGACTCCTTAACCGCCGGAAAGTCCCTTCTGGATGAGAATGAGAAGCGTCAGACCATAGATCGGGATGAAGATCAACCACGTCAACCAGGTCGCTTCACGTTGATGTTGCAGCAGCTTCGGCCACGTATCCAGGATAATCACGCGCGCGCCATTGAGGGCGTGGAATATCACACAAAAATAGATAAAGCTCTGAAATGGCCAGGATTCAAACAACGAGTTGAATACCTTTCCAAATCCACCGCCACCTAGATTCTGCAGCGAAAATGCTGCAATCACATGCATTGCCACAAACACCAGCATGCCCACGCCAGTAACGCGGTGCAGCATCCACGACCACATCGTTCCTGCGCGCTTATATCCCAATCCTTCAAGCCCGGGATTTCGGCCATCACTCATTGTGTTCCTCCAATTGTTATTACAAGCCAACCTGTCGTATCATTATTACTGGATATTTCATCCTGTCAAAGTGATAATCGACTATGACAGATAGTGAAGTATGTCAATGACATTGTTTGTAAACTGCTCTACAATTCCGTTCTCTTTAGACCTTGATACACACCGGTTATAGATGGATACTGTATTAGTACAACACATTTCGATGGAGGTATTGGATGGCTCGTTCCAGTAATGTCACCCGCAGAGGGTTCATCACGTCCGTGATGGCTTTCGCGGGTTCGATTATGGGCGTTGTGGTTGGTTTGCCCATTATTGGCTATTTGATCTCACCCGCGCTTAACGGGGCCAAAACAGATGCATGGGTGCCTGTTGGCAAGCTTGATAACTACCCGCCTAACGTGCCCACTCAGTTTAGTTTTACCCGCACCAAAGTGAACGGTTGGGAGAAAACCGTCAACAGCTATAGTGTTTACGTATTGCGCGGCGACGGCGACAAAATCAAAGTGCTCTCGACTGTGTGCACCCACCTGGGCTGCCGCGTATCCTATAGCAAGGATTCCGACACCTATGCGTGCCCGTGCCATGATGCGCGCTTCAGCCGGGAAGGCGTCGTGCTATCCGGCCCTCCGCCACGGCCAATGGATCAGTACGAGACAAAAATGGACAATGGCACGCTGTTTATCCGAGTCCTCGCGTCATAACAACCGCGTCGTGTGCATCTGCAGTTATACCGTTCTTTAAGGCAATCCATGATAAGTAAGCGAGTTTTCCCCTGGCTGGATGAGCGTCTGGGTCTGACCACAATCTACAAGACCACCCTGGACCGGATGGTCCCCAAAGTGAACTGGTGGTTCACCCTGGGCAGCGCGACTTTATTCCTGTTTGTAATGCAGCTAGTGACAGGCATTATGCTGTCGGTCTACTATGTGCCGTCGCCCGACAAGGCATACGACAGCATCGAGTACATCATGACCGGCGTTGCATTCGGCTGGCTGATTCGCGGGATTCACCACTGGGGCGCCACCCTGATGGTGATCACCGTCTTCATCCACATGCTGCGCGTCTTTTTCTACGCAGCCTATAAATACCCGCGCGAAATCACCTGGACAACCGGCGTGTTTTTGCTTCTAGCCACACTTGGAATGGGTTTCACGGGGTATCTGCTGCCGTGGTATCAGAACGCCTATTGCGCGACTCCAGCCGGCACCTCGATCGCGGGTCGCGTCCCACGCATCGGCGACTTCATTCTGCGCGCATTGCGCGGCGGCTCAGACCTCAGCGCAGTCACACTAGCGCGCTTCTTCTCAGCACATATCTGGATGCTGCCTGCCGTCATCATCGCATTAATCGGCGTCCACCTGTACCTGGTGATTCGCCTTGGCATCTCGTCTGTTCCCAAGGAAAACGACTGATCACAGGACGTTGATAATGAACGATATACAAAAAGCCCAGTACAACGAAAAGTACAAGCGCGCCAAGCGCAACGGCGAGAAATTCTTCCCGGACACCCTTTATAAAGACCTGCTGATCGCAATTGCGCTGTTCCTGCTGCTGGTAGGTTTGGCGGCATTCATTGGCGTTGCCGCGGAACCGCGCGCTGACCCAAGCGACACGACCTACATCCCGCGACCAGAGTGGTACTTCCTCTTCCTGTTCGAGATGTTGAAGTTCTTTCCCGGCAGTATCGAGTGGGTCGGCACAACGATCATCCCGGGCGCGGCAGTCATCGCTTTGTTATTGCTGCCGTTTTATGACAAGAATCCCAACCGGCACTGGAAGCGACGCAAATTTGCGCTGACATTCATGAGCGTCGTTGTGGCCGCCATGGTGTTCCTGACAATTCGGGCGGTCATTACGACGCCGCCACAAAAGGACGTAGGCGCCGTCGCCACCACCCTGCCCGCAAAAATCGCGGCCGGCCTGGACTTCTACTCGGTGCAGTGCAACGAGTGTCACGGGGCAGAAGGTGAAGGCGGTGTGATCAAGGGCGTGAAGGGGTTGGAAGGGTTCAAGATGAAACCGATCAACTCCCAGGACGAGATGTACACCCGCTCGGATGACACCCTGTACAACATCATCGAGTACGGTCAGCCCAGCCTGGGCATGCCGCCCTTTGGCAAAGCCTTCGGCGGAGAACTCTCACGCAGCGACATTGGAAACCTGGTTACTTACCTGCGCTACACATGGGACAACCGTGTGGAACTCCCCAAGGAAGCCGCGCAAACGAACGCGATCCCAACGCTTGGGCCAACTGACATTCCCTCCTATGACGTCAACATCGCGCCCATCGTGAAACGATACTGCGTGTCTTGTCACCGCCCCGGCAAGGAAAACAACAACTACGTGATGGGCAGCTACGCCGATGTGATGAACAGCGGCGATCACAAACCGAACGTCGTTCCGGGCGACCTGAACTCGAATCTGATCCGCATGATCCATCGAGAAAAGATCGACGCCGGCGGTGAGATGCCGCCGACCAAGGCGCTCAGCCCCGATCTGGTTGCGATCTTCGAGCGGTGGGTGAAGGCTGGCGCGCCGGAGAAACCCAAGAAGTAGCAAGGCTTTGGCGGGCAGACGCACTGCCCACTGAGCACTGTATAAAACGGCAGCAATCGTCATTGCTGCCGTTTTTATTCGTCATGCGATGGCCGGCGACGCGCGCTTTTTACATCTCCAACTTGGTGCTTGTGCGCGAGCCTGCGCTCACGGGCGGCGCGCGATGGCTTGGTCTTGCGACGATGCTTCACTGGCACAAGCGCAGCCTTTAGCAGCGCAACAAACCGGGCGGTGACTTCTTCACGATTCCGCAACTGGCTGCGCTCTGACTGAGACTCGAGATGCAACACGCCGCTGGAGTCGAGGTAAGACGCCAGCCGTTGTATCGCCTGCGCCCGCTCAGCCGCAGTCAGCCAGGTAGTGTTGGCCAGATCGAATAGCAACTCCACGGCTGTCTCGGTTTTATTCGTGTGCTGGCCGCCTGGGCCGCTGCTGCGCGCAGTGCGAAACGAGAGATCAGCATACGGGATGCGCACGCTGTCTTTGATGATCATGACATTGTCGGAAACAGGATTTTCTTCCACAACACTACAATCTTAGCCTGTCTTAGCCTGTCCTGCGTTCCGTGTTAATCGCATTTCGCATACCTGGTCATTGCTACAATCACACCCCTGCGTCGACCTTCGCGACTTTCGCAACCTTGGCAACTCTCGCAACCTTCCGGGTATATCATTCACCACATTAGTGGTCTTCGGTTTGTTGCTCGGTAGGGGGCAATCCCTCGCGGTTGCCCGTTGCCACAGACAGTTGCCCTTTGCAACCGGTTGCCCTTTGCTACAGATATGGCAGGGAGTTCACTCTTAAATTGTCCAGGCTTGTTGTCTTCCTCATCTGCGTGTCGCTGGTTTTCGGCACTTCGACTCTAACGGTAAATGCCGAAGAGGGCGCTCCAACGAGCCCGACAACCCGGATTGACGCTTATCTGAGTCACCTCACCGCAACCGGCGCCTTCAGTGGATCAGTGCTGGTGTCGAAAAACGGCGATATCCTGTTCAGCAAAGGCTATGGGCTGGCCGACCGAGAGAATGGGGTTTCGAACACACCCCAGACGCGCTATATCCTCGCATCGGTCAGCAAACAATTCATCGCCATGTCGATCCTGATCCTGCAGAAACAACACAAGTTGTCTGTGCGGGATCATGTCTGCGCGCACATCCCCGACTGCCCGCGCGCATGGAAGGATATCACGCTCCATCACTTGCTGACCCATACTTCCGGCATTCAAGATTACATGTCTTTCAACGACTTCGGCGCGCAAATGGGATACCCCCACAACCCGACGGAATTGATCGGCTGGTTTCGCAACAAGCCGCTCTGGTTTGCGCCGGGCACAGGCTGGCGCTACAGCAATTCTGGCTACGCGCTGCTGGGGTATGTGATCGAGCAGGTATCAGCTGAATCTTTGGCGCAGTTCCTGCGCGAGAACATCTTTGACCCGTTGCAGATGAACGATAGCGGTTATGACCCTGATAATGCGATTGGAACTGATCTGGCGGTCGGCTATGATGACGCTGAGCGATCAGACTACATGGATATGTCCGTGGCTTATGCGCCCGGTGGTCTGTATGCCTCCATCGAGGATTTAGGCCGTTGGTCAAACGCACTGGATGCAAACACGCTGCTTCCGGCAAGAATGGAGAAACTGCTGTTCAAGGCGTATGTCCGGACGGCTGGCGCATCCGCCGAGAGTTACGGTTATGGCTGGTTCATCCGCAAGCGCCTTAACCGCGCCGTAGTGGAACACGCCGGCGTCCTGGCGGGCTTTTCAACATTGATCACCCGTTTCCAGAAAGAGCATATCACGATCATCATCCTGGCAAACCAGTATGTGAACACCGATGCAATCGGAAACGAAATATCTCGCCTTGTCGTCGTCGATAAGTAGAAACGGCTGCAACCAGATAAAATACAGGCAAATGAGATTTCCCAAACCGAAACTCCCAACTCTCGTTCACCGCACCAACTCGCCTCAACTCGTGTTGAACGTGCTGGTCGCCTTCGGCGCCACAGTTCTGATTGTGCGCATTTTCCTTGATCTGACAGGATACCCCCGGCTTGGAAACTCAACGCTGCACATCGCGCACTTGTTGTATGGCGGCATCATGTTGACAACCGCCTGCCTGTTGATGCTCATCTACGCCTCGCCCACCGCACAGCGCATTGGCTCAATCCTCACAGGAATCGGGCTGGGGTTGTTCTTTGATGAAGTCGGCAAGTTCATCACGGCAAACAACGACTATTTCTTCAAACCCGCGGCTCCGATTATCTATATCGTGTCGCTGATCATCGCGCTGGTATTCTTCCTGCTGCGCCGGCACGGCCGAAAAGCGACGGACGAGGAGTTGGTGGTCAGTGCGTTAGAGGATGCCGAGTTGTTGCTGGAAGGACGTCAAACAGACCAATGGCATCGCCACGTCGATGCCGACCTGAACTACATCGTCAAAAACCTGAAAGACCCCGATCATGTGGCGCTCGCGCAAGCATTGCAGGTTTTTGCCGACAGCGAAGCAGTGAAACCGGGTCAGTCGCGCTGGCAGATCATCAGCGGGCAAGTTGAACACTGGGCTCTCCGGCAGTTCATTCACCGTCAGAAGGTTTCAACGATCGCCCTGTTGACCGTGCTGACCCTGAATAGCCTGGCATCGTTAACAGCTTTTTTTGTGTCGCTGATCCTGCCTGTCATCGCTCCGTCAATAGCTGCCTCGATCCAGCAGTTGTATGTGTCAGCAGGACTCAGGGCATTCTCGCCGTTCGACATGTCGATCAGTGATATCGACTTGTTGTTAAACGTGATCACAGCCGGAATCACCTTGTATGGCGTCATTATTTTCCTCACGGGGCGCAAGCTATACGGGCTATTCTGGGTGCAACTGGCGCTTATCCTGAATTTGTGTGTTGTCAACGTCTTCACGTTTTATGTTGAGCAGTTTTCTGCGGCTCTGCTCTCGCTCGCAACCCTTGCAGTGCTGCTGTATACGCGCGCTTATCAACATCAACTGCGCCAGGCGACACTGCACCAGCAACACTCCGCCATCATGAAAGCGAAAGCAGCGCTATCGCTGCAAACACCACAACCACAAACTAAGTCGCCAGTAGAATCCCCTCAACTGAACCAGAGTAAATCATGAAACCGCTCAACTTGTGTGTTATCCCCGGCGATGGCGTCGGGCGCGAAGTCATCCCGTGCGCCGTCGAAGTGCTCCAGCGTGTCACTGCCAACCTGAACCTCGTCCAGGCCGATGCCGGCTGGGACTGTTTCACCCGCACTGGCAACGCGTTGCCCGATGCGACCCTCAGCGCCATCGAGAGTTGCGGCGCAGCGCTGTTCGGCGCCGTATCGTCGCCATCCAGAAAGGTCGAAGGATATCGCAGCCCTATCGTCCAGATGCGCCAACACTTTGATCTATACGCCAACCTGCGGCCTACGCGCGAGCTGAATGCCGCCGACGGCGTGAGGCGCATCAGCGGGGCGCCGATTGACCTGCTCATCGCGCGCGAAAACACTCAGGGGTTGTATATCGGGCGAGAGTACATGCGTGGCGAGGAAGCCATTGCCGAACGCGTCATCACAAAAAGCGCGTCGGAACGCATCGCGCGCGTGGCTTTTGAACTGGCTAACGGACGTCCGCGCAAACAGCTCACCATCGTGCACAAAGCCAACATTCTGCCAATTACAGATGGAAGATTCCGTGATTGCGCGCGCGCGGTTGGCGTCGACTTCCCTGCTGTAACAATAAACGAGTTGCTCGTTGATACAGCCGCCATGCTGCTGGCATCCCGCCCGCAGCAGTTCGACGTCATCGTTACAACCAACCTCTTCGGCGACATCCTATCCGACGTCGCGAGCGTATGGGGCGGCGGCATGGGCGTCGCGCCGGCGCTCAATATCGGGCGGGGTGTGGCGATTGCGGAACCGGTGCATGGCAGCGCGCCAGACATTGCCGGCAAAGGCATCGCCAATCCGAGCGGCGCCATCCTGAGCGCCGCCCTGCTTCTCCGGTATCATTGGCACATGTCTGAAGAAGCAGACCGGGTTGAGAGCGCGGTGTATGCGGCCATTGACCAGGGGCTTCGGACGGCGGACATGGGCGGTCAGGCGTCAACTCGCGCGTTGACCGACAGGATACTGAGCCTGCTATAGCGACATGCAAATCGAACCGATTCTTCGTTCGTTGAGTAGTCTGCAGTTTGTGCAACCACGACGCCGGCCAGGTGTAACCACCGGCGAACGACGCAGCCCGCGGCGCGGGCGTTCCGTCGAGTTTGCCGATTACCGCGATTACACCCCTGGCGACGACCCGCGCCGCGTGGACTGGAACATATACGCGCGACTCGAGCGCCCCTACATCAAACTGTATGAGGACGAGGAAGACCTGACGGTTCACGTGTTGCTTGATGCGAGCCCGTCCATGCAATGGCGAGAAGAAAACGCGCCCTCATCGCCAAAGTGGGAACGCGCTTCACAACTGGCAGTGGCAATGTGCTACATCACACTCATCTCCGGAGACCGGCTTGTCATCGAGACCAGTTCGCGCGCGCGCTATGGGCCAAAACGCGGTGTGGCCGCAACATCCGGCGTGATTGAGTTCATCGAACGCGAAACGCTTCCTGCTGAGATCGCAGATGGCCGAGTTTCCCCGAACCGGGTTACTCAGAGCACCAACCTGAACAACTGGTGGAAGCGCTATGCGCTCGACGCTCGCCCCGGGTTGTGTATCGTCATATCCGACTTTCTCGATCCCGATGGCTATGCCGATGGGTTAAATGCGCTTGGAAGCAGCCGCCTGGACCTCAACGTGCTGCACACGCTCAGCCCGGCAGAGCTTGATCCAGAATTTGCCGGCGACCTGCGACTGCGCGATATTGAAACCTCCGCGACCCAGGACATCAGCCTGGACGATGCCGCGCTGAATCAGTATCGCCAACGGTTGACGCAGTGGACGGGTGAACTTTCGGAATTCTGCCGGCGTCGTGGCGGCAAGTACCACCTGACAGACACCGGGGAAGCGGTGGAAAAGATCGTCCTGCGCGATCTGCGCCATGCGGGGTGGATTGCATGAGACAACTGCCAGCGGTGAATCGATGAACATCCTGAACCCGATCGCGCTGGTTGCGGCGCTGCTTGCAATCCCGATTGTTCTCCTATACCTATTGCGCCTGCAGCGGCGCGAACAAACAGTATCAAGCACACTGCTATGGCGACAGGTCATTCTCGACCGCGAGGCCAATACCCTGTGGCAACGGCTCAGGCGCAACTTATTACTCCTGCTGCAATTACTCACACTGGCATTCCTCGTTTTCGCGCTCACGCGACCCTACCTGAATCTGCCGTCGACACTGAGCGGTCGAATTGTCGTGTTGCTCGATGGCTCGGCCAGTATGCGCGCAACCGATGTCTCCCCCACGCGGTTTGATGCAGCCAAAGCCGAAGTCCGCAAGCTGATTGACGAACTCGGCCCGAATAACGAGATGTCGCTCATTCTCGTGGATGGCTCTCCGCGCGCGCTGGCGAGCGCCACCACAAACAAGAGTGAACTCAATGCCGCGCTCGATGTCGCACAGCCTTCGCTGGCGGCAGCCAACTGGAGCGCCGGCGTAGCACTGGCAGCGGCTGCCGCCGGAAGCAATAGCACAGACAACGCCGCGACGACGCTGATCCTGAGCGACGGCGTCAATGCAGATGATCTGCAGTTATTGACCGGCAACGCGCGTTTTATCCCGATTGGCGTCAGCGGAGACAACATCTCAATATCCAATTTATCGCTGCGAAAAACCAACCGTGGGCTGGCCGCATTTGTGCGCGTCACCAATACCGGCTCCCAGGATGACCGCGTGCTTGTGTCAGTGCACTCGGAAAACGTCCTGCTGGATGCGCGCACGCTTAATATTCCTGCAGGTCAATCCGTAAGTTGGACTGTGAATGGCATCGATCCACTCACGGCGTGGGTGCGCGCGTCAATCGACCAGGCCAATCACAATGCATTGCCAGTGGACGATGTGGCCTACGTCGTCAACGCCAAAGACGCCACACGCCGCGCCCTGCTGCTCACGCCGGGGAATCAGTTCCTTGAACAAGCGCTTGCTGTGCTGCCGAACCTCCAAGTGACGCGGGCAATCACACCTTCAGAACAAGTTGATGGAAAACCCTACGACCTCTATGTGTTGGACGGGCTGAGTATGACGCTGCCCGCTCGCGCGAATGTGCTGTTTATCGGCGCACAGAGCATCTTCACCACAAGCGGTAGTTTCAGCAATACGGCCTTTGTGCGGGCTGAGCAACACCCGGTGCTCGAATCGGTCGACTGGCGCCCGGTGAACACCAGCGAAGTGCGCCGGGTGAATACCCCCGCATGGCTCAAGCCAGTCATAGAGGGACAGGGGGGGCGTCTGCTGTTTGCCGGTGAAATGACCGGCGAGAACGCACCGTTTGGGCGTGTGGTTTTAATCCCGTTTGAGCTGCGCCGCAGCGACTTACCGCTCCAGGTTGCGTTCCCTATTCTCATCGCCAACACGATTGAGTGGCTGGCGCCGCCACAGGGCTTGAACATACCGGCAAGTGTCAGACCTGGCGATGTTGTGGCCCTGCCCAGAGACGCGATTGTCCAGTTACCCGATGGCAACCGCGTGGCGGTCGATCAGCGCGGGTTCGCACAGACAGACCAACTGGGCGTCTACAAGGTTCAATTCAAGGATGTCAATAGCACATTCGCCGTTGTGTTCTCAAACCCGGCTGAATCTAAAATCACACCGAACCCAAACCTGCAGGTGGGCGGCGTCACGCCATCGTCAGAGGTAAAACCACAATACTCGCAACGCGAGATGTGGGGTTGGCTGGCGGTTGTGGCGTTGCTCCTGCTGATGGCCGAGTGGTGGATCTATCAACGCGGCTTGCCCGTCCTACGACGTAAAAAGCTGTAGCTTCTGTTTACGGGTAAGGCGTTTGATCCGCCTTTCCTCGCGCATCGCATCCGACCATGTAGGCACTTCGAATTGCCACACAAGCTCGACGGGTAGACGCGTGGCTGTGTACTTTGCCCCCTTGCCGCTGCGATGCATTTTCAGCCGCTTGATGACGTCCTTCGCAATGCCGGTATAGAGAGTGCCATCACGACACTGCAGGATATAAACGAAGGGCACAGGATGGAAGGTCTGCCCCACCAAAGCGATTACGGATCGGTGGGGCCATAGATTTCGGTCAGCCGTTATCCACGCGCTGCCCGTCCTGTAACTCGACGACCTCGTCCACATACTCCAACACAATCGGGTCGTGGCTTGTCATCAGCATCGTGACGCCTTCGGTCTCGACGATGTGGCGGAACAGGGAGAGGATCTCTCGAGCAGTAGTGCTATCGAGTTCACCGGTCGGTTCGTCCGCCAGGATGAGCCGGGGATGGTTGGCCAGGGCGCGCGCAATCGCGACGCGTTGCTGCTGCCCACCCGACATCTCATACGGACGGTGGTTGGCCCACTTGGTCAACCCCACAAGTTCCATGCAGTACTTCGTGCGGGCGCGACGCCCCTTCTGCCCGGCGATGCGGATCGGAAGCTCGATGTTCTCCCATGCTGATAGCGTGGGAAGCAACGCAAATGACTGGAATACGAACCCGACTTGCTGGCGACGCCATGAAGTCAGTTCTGAGTCAGACATGCGTGTGATATCGCGCCCGAAGCAGCGCACTGTGCCGCTATTCGGGTGATCCAGACCGCCAACGCAGTTGAGGAGCGTTGTTTTACCGCTTCCAGAGCGCCCTTTGACGCCAATCCATTTACCTGCCGGGACAGCGAGGTTGATAGCGCGCAGCGCCATCACATCGCTACCGCCGACGCGATAGGTGCGCACCACATCAATCACCTCAACTGCCATTTCCGCGATTGCCGCGGTTGCCGCGCCTGGTTGCGCCACTTGAAGGTTTTGTTTTTTTAAGTCAGACTTTGCGCGAAAGATATTCATCAGCTCATCCCTTCGACGTTGGTTTACGACGCGACAACCATCCCAGCACACTTTTACGTTCCGCCGCCTTTGGCGCGATAGCACTCTGTTCGCTAGCAGCAACCGCCTCTTCAGCAGCCTGCTTCTCCACCGGCATCACCAGGATGCCATTCTCAGCAGGCTCAAGATGGGCGCGCTCCTTGATGCCATACTTCTCGCGCATTTCCTTCGGTATCTGCAGGCGACCAGCGGAGTCAAGCACCGCATATTCCACAAAATGCTCTTCATGTTGCGGCTGGTCTTTACCGCCTGCCGTTGCCGCCGCATTCAGTGCGGGTTTACTGCGCACCGTCTCGCCGGCCAGCTTGCCATCGCGAATCGCCACAACACGATCTACGTGGCGCGCGATCTTGGGGTCATGGCTGACGATCAAAGTCGTCACACCATACTTGAGGCATAGATCGCGAAACACCTGGTAGATGGCCAACGCAGTGCTTGAGTCCAACTCGCCGGTGGGCTCGTCAGCCAGAAGCAGCGTGGGAGCGTTGGCAAGCGCGACAGCAATCGCCACGCGCTGCTGTTCGCCTCCCGACAACTGCCCCAGGTAGTGATTGCGGCGGTTGGCTAACCCGACGGCGTCAAGAAGTTCAAACGCGCGCTTCTTGGCGGCGCCGCCCGCGCGTCCCGCCAGAATCATCGGCAGTTCAACGTTGGCAGCCGATGACAGATACGGGATGACGT
>Ga0073936_10004436_pt1 | contig 19462 bp, 14 predicted proteins | sample AliMusrvi5mmetaG_FD_87041 | JGI IMG/M metagenome (GOLD analysis project Ga0073936, IMG submission 87041) | Freshwater lake bacterial and archeal communities from Alinen Mustajarvi, Finland, to study Microbial Dark Matter (Phase II) - Alinen... | ecosystem: Environmental > Aquatic > Freshwater >... | reverse complement strand
CTGGAGTGGGTTGGGTTTTGGGAGGAAGTGATCCCTAACGAGAAGCTGGTTGATGGTTCGCGCAAGTGTCCTTTCGCTTATTGGAGGCATCATCATCTCTTCCGTGAAGAAGGCGCGGACACGGTGATGACAGACCGTGTTGAATACGCCCTCCCCTTCGGGATAATCGGTCGCATGCTTGACTTAACCGTAATGAGGTTAATTTTTTCCTTCATGTTTCGGGGACGGCACAAGGCCACCGAGAGCTACTTTGCCAGAACACCGTAGAAAAAAAGATGAACACCCTTTTAACGGGCCTGGTGATCACCGGGCATCTCGGGGACTTGATTTAACTTTTTTACACTTCGGGAGTAAATGAGACATCCCAACCTATGGTTTGGGAGTGATGGTCGCGCTAATTGAGTAGTCCTTCTGGTTCGCAAGGGTCACCTCGATGGTGTAGGATTCACCGGCCTTCATGGCAGAGGTGGGGATTTTTTCGGAATAGCTGATAAACTCAGCGGGATCGACCGCCACAAAACCCTCTTTGGGTTCAAAGGCACGATCCTCTGACCAGCGATTGACCACAACGCCTGCTGAATCCTTGGTTAGGATTTCAAGTCTCTGGTCATCCGGATAAAGCAATTCAAGCATCTGCCGCTGGCCGTTGGAAATCTTTAGAGTGACATCAAGTTCACTGCATTGGGAGAGCGAGACATCAGAAGGTTCCACGGTCAAGGCCATCGGGTGCGTGCCTTTGGCCTTGTTGGACTTCAGCGAGCCAAACATCCCGCTGAAGAACGTTTTGATCTGTTGCCTTATCGGAGGATGGGGAGGTTTTGGCACATACATCCCAAAGCCGGCGCGACCCGCATTGGCAGCCGCCGCCTTTGCCTCCTGTCGCTCAATAAAAAAGGGACTGTCCTCCCGAGGACCCGTGATGGAGAGATCTTGCGTCTCGGTCTTGCTGATAGGGTTGGTAGCTCCCGTGCCCATGCTCTGCGCCTGCAAGATGGAGCAGTTTCCCCATAGCAGCACGAGGGAGAGTATAATTCTGAAGAAATAAAAGGATCGCATCCCATGAGGCGTAACCCGATAGGGGCTCCGGTTGCAAATGTTAACCCATCAACATAGGATTCAATCCCATGAAAAGGATTTCCCTTCTATTCCTATTTTTTTGTCTGACGAGCTCGGCCTTCGTGCTGTCCGCCTTCGCCGGTTCCTCAAACAAAAAAAAGGATGTTTTCACGATCCGCGTCCATGGAGAAGCAAGCCCTGAAGATGGTGAGAGGTTCTCGGTTCCGATGGTCCTTCTCGATGGGAGGCGGACAACTCTGTCGATCATGCCACTGCTTAACGAACATGACATTAAAGCCGTCTATCCTTTTGAGGCTAAGGATGGATCATACGGGGCATACCTCTATCTCGATGCGCACGGAGCCAATCTTTTGACGGAATATTCAATCGAAAAAAGGGGGCGGGGTAACATTCTTGCCGTCATGGTCAATGGTCGCCAGGTGGCGGACCTGATTGTGGATGCTCCCCAGACGGATGGGATTTTTACGATCCCATCAGGGATGACCATGGTGGAAGATGCGCGGCTGGTGAACGCATTCCCGGTGAAGGGTCAGGAAAACAAGCCCGGCCAACGGAAGAAAAAGCAGCCTTTTTCTCCAACCAACATCATGCTCCCGCCAAAAGCATCCGATCTCAGGAACGCCTCTGGACCTCCTGCCACAGCCCCATGAGGGAGACCAAAGTCTCCAAAAAAACGGCTTTCTCCGCCGGATGGATCCTCGTTACGGGCCTTCTTCTGCTCTGCATTGCAGGAACGGGCCTGACCTGGTGGAACTATTCCCGGCAAGTCTTTTCAAGTGCAGATGGTATTATCATCGAGTCACCGTCGCCCGACTGCCGTATTTCCGTGGAACTGCCGATTAAGCAAGCTCTCAAGGTTCTTCCGGGCCAAGGAGCGAGGGTCACGCCTGGCAATAACGCCAAAATGCTTCATGGGGAGGTGGTGTCGGTAAATCCCGGAACAACGACGGCTACCGTGATCCTTCGTATTCCCTCCGGCGTCATGGCCACTCTCGGGGAATCCAAGCTCCCGATCGGGCTTCGTTGCGGCGTCACCATCGATACCACCGTCCCACCCTATTCCCAATATCCGGTCCAGTGAGTATCCATTCAAATATCCGATGGGGTGCCCGAGCATGGATGCCTTGGTTGCTGGCCCTGATTTCCGGAGTCTCTCTGGGGTGCTCTTTTCCACCATGGGATTTTTCCTGGCTGGAGTGGCTTCCATGGGTGTCGCTCGCACCGTTGTGTTGGGCTCTCTGGATGATGCCAGATCCAGATTCGCACAAGAGCAGGAGGAGGGACTTTTTGCTAGGGTGGATGACCGGGTCGGTCTACTTTCTCATTTCACTCTATTGGATCACTACGGTGACGATCTTGGGATGGTTGGTCCTTTCGTTAGTGGTGGGTTTGTATCCTGCATTTTGGGCGCTCTTCTCGGGTGCGGTTCTTCGACCGCTTGGAGAAGGTGGTGGCGGGGTGCGCGATTCCTCATGGCTAGGATCATCTCGCAATCTTTTGGTAGCCCTTCTCGCGGCTGCAGGATGGGTGGCTCTAGAATGGTTGCGAGGCTCCCTTTTCAGCGGCTTTGGATGGAATCCACTCGGCATTGCCCTACGCCATAATCTCCCGCTGATCCAGATTGCAAGCGTCACAGGGACGGCCGGCCTTTCTTTTCTCTGTGTCCTTGGCTCCGCAACGGCTGCTATCACCGTGGAAAGACTGCGACGGGAAATCAACTCAGGAAGGCCAAAGCCACACGTGGACTTTTTTGCGGCTGTCTTTCTAATCGTCTTGGTCTTCGGCTATGGGGCAAAAAAGCTGTCAGCTCCGTCACAACCGACTCAGACGCTCAAAATCGCTGGAGTACAGGGGGATGTGCCGGTCTACGACTATTGGGACACAAGGTGCGAGGCTCGGATTATGGAGGGGTATTTGCGCCAGACCCACCAAGCCTTGCTGGCCGATCCCGATCTGGTTGTCTGGCCTGAAGCGGCTACTCCTCGACCTCTTCTTCTGGATGAGATCATCTTTTCCCAAGTAAAAGAAATCGCAGAGCAAGCGAGGGCTGATTTTCTTATCGGTAGCATCCACTATGAGGCTCAACCGCGAGGAGATTACAATTCGGCCATTCTCCTTACCAAGCACGCAGGCAGTGTGCAGATCTATAACAAGGTCCACCTCGTGCCATTTGGCGAATATATCCCCTTCCGAAAAACCTTCCCGCTCTTCAGCTGGATTGTTGGAAATAGAGTTCCGTACGATTTCGACTCCGGGGCGGGTCCATCCTTGCTGCAACTTGACGTAAAACCCATCAAGATAGGCCCGCTCATCTGCTTCGAGGACACCCTCGGCGATCTTACGCGGCGCTTTGCCGCCTTAGGTGCAGATTTGCTCATCACGGTGACCAATGATGGATGGTTTGAGCATTCGGTTGCAACCCGGCAACATTTGGCTAACGCACAACTTCGGACAGTGGAGACGGGTTTGCCACTGATTCGTGTCGCTGATACGGGCGTCACGTGTCTGGTAGACCGCTTTGGTAGGCTATGCGATACTCTTCGGGATAAGGAGGGAAGCACTTTTACTGCCGGAATCTTACAGGTGGAGGTGCAGGTGCCGAGACATCCGGTGCCGACTTTCTTCACGCTTAATGGTGAGCTCTTCGCCAAGTGTTGCTTTGGTCTGACACTGGGGGCAGCGTTGGCATTTCTGCTTTTCCGTATAATGCGACGCCGCTGATTCTCTCCGCTTGGCAACCCCTCTCGGTTGCCCATAGATTTCACTTTCTTTCATCCGTATGAAGCACCTCCTCTCAATAGAATCGCTCACCGCAAGCGAAATACTCGGTATTTTGGCTCTCTCCAAAAAACTTAAAGCCGCCAGAGGGCACGATGACTCCAAACCGCTGAGGGGCGAGTGTTGGGGGTTGCTCTTCTCAAAATCCTCGACGAGAACCCGTGTCAGCTTCGAAGTCGGCATAAGGGAGCTAGGCGGAGACGCCCTTTTCCTCTCAGCAAACGAGATCCAGCTCGGCAGGGGGGAACCGATTGAGGATACGGCCCGCGTGCTCGGTAGGATGATCCACGGGGCAGTGATCCGGACATTCAAGCAGTCCGACATCGAAACCTTTGCACAACTTTCGGGCATTCCGACAATCAACGCTCTTACCGACGAGGAGCATCCTTGCCAGATTCTGGCTGATCTTTTGACGATCGAGGAGTTACGGGGTTCTATAGAAGGCGTAAAGGTGGCTTTCATTGGTGACGCGGACAGCAATATGGGCCGGTCTTGGATATGGGCATCCGCCCGGCTCGGATTTGAACTCAGGCTCGCCTGTCCCGATCTTTACCGCCCCCCAGCGGATCTCCTAGCGCGCGCCAACGCTCCGGTCAGCATCACTGGGGACCCCTTGGAAGCCGCATTCGGAGCCGACATTCTCTACACCGATGTCTGGGTCAGCATGGGCAAAGAGGAGGAAGCAGAATATAGAGCTGCACAATTCGGAGGCTATCAGATCAACGACCAAGTGGTTTGCGTCGCGGCGCCTAAGGCTCACGTGTTGCATTGTCTTCCCGCATACAGAGGCAAGGAGATCACTGCTGAAGTGTTTGAGAGAAATGCGGGCTCCATTTTTCAGCAGGCTGAAAATCGCCTGCACGTTCAGAAGGCGGCCATGACCCTTTTGAAGGGCTGAAACGATAGATTCGTTTAGCAGTAGCAACGCCCCATCAAGTCATCGCTTTCGAAACGAAAGGATCCCTTGCAACGGGAAAGCTGGACATTTTAGCCGGTTTCATATTTAAGGGGTATGTACTAAAAGGTGAGGCTTCTTGATGAAGTTGACGGGCGGATGCCCGCGGCATACAAGGCTGTCCCCCGATCAGATCTACTCATGTCGCATCTCATTTATCTTCTTCCCGCGTTAGCGCTCGTGGGATTGGCCTACAGGACGTTTCTTGCAAGCTGGGTCACCAGACAAGATAGCGGGGACGCGAAAATGACAGGCATAGCCGGTCACATAGCCGAGGGGGCCATGGCATTCCTGAAAGCTGAGTATAGGATACTGGCGGTTTATGTTTTGATTGCGGGAACAGGATTGGGTTTTCTATCACAAGTGCCCAAGGTGGCGGCTCACTCAAGCGTCCTGATAGTTGGAGCTTTTGTAGTCGGGTGCGTTTTTTCTGCCTTGGCAGGATTTTTGGGAATGCGTATCGCCACAAAGGCGAATGTCCGGACAACGCAGGCTGCTAAAACATCACTGAGAAAAGCCCTGCAAGTCTCATTCCGAGGAGGAGCCGTCATGGGGCTGGGCGTGGCCGGTTTGGCAGTTCTCGGGTTAAGCACTCTTTTCATAGTCTTCTTTTACAAGTTCATGGGGGGCGATTTTTCGACCGGCGGGGGGTATGATGGAATGACAAGAGTGTTGGAGGTTCTTGCCGGCTTTTCTCTGGGTGCAGAATCAATAGCCCTCTTTGCCCGCGTTGGGGGTGGTATTTACACCAAAGCCGCTGATGTGGGGGCTGATCTTGTTGGAAAGGTAGAGGCGGGAATTCCTGAGGATGATCCCCGAAACCCAGCCACCATCGCCGATAATGTGGGTGATAATGTGGGGGATGTTGCCGGCATGGGAGCAGATCTTTTCGGTTCCTATGTGGCCACCGTTCTAGCCTCCATGGTGCTAGGCAATTATATCATCCGCGACAACGGAGGAAATCTAGCCGATGGGTTCGGAGGTATTGGTCCGATTCTGCTTCCGATGACCATTGCTGGCTTTGGAATCCTAGCGTCGATCATCGGCACCTTCTTTGTAGGGATCTCCGACAAGGCGCCTGCAAACACCAGTTCGGTCCAACGTTCGCTGAACATGGGCAATAATATCGCCATGCTTATTGCCGTTGGCTGTTCGTTCGGACTCATCAAGTTGATGCTTCCGGAGACAATCCGCATGAGCGTCTTCAAGGCAGGAGCCTTCTCAGAGCTTGTCACATCATCAACCAATGTTTTCTGGGCGGTCTGTATCGGCATGGTCGTCGGCTATCTGATCTCCTTCATCACGGAGTACTTTACAGGACTCGACGGCAGACCGGTTGCCGGAATTGTCCAGAAATCCGCCACGGGTGCGGCCACCAACATCATTGCCGGGCTGGGAACAGGAATGCTTTCAACCGCGTTCCCAGTACTTATTTTTGCCGGAGCCATCTGGGGGGCGTATTCACTTGCAGGATTTTACGGCGTGGGGATAGCTGCATCTGCGATGATGGCAACGACCGCAATGCAATTAGCCATTGATGCTTTCGGGCCGATCGCCGACAACGCCGGGGGGATCGCCGAAATGAGCCAACTGCCGAAAGAGGTCCGTGAAAAGACCGATATATTGGATTGCGTTGGAAATACGACTGCAGCTGTTGGAAAGGGATTCGCCATTGCCTCCGCAGCACTCACCGCACTGGCGCTCTTTGCTGCGTATGTGACACTAACAGGCATTCACGGCATCAATATTTTCGATGCCAAGGTTCTCGCCGCACTCTTTATAGGTGGCATGATCCCCGTTGTTTTTTCAGCGCTGGCCATGAACAGCGTAGGGAAGGCCGCAATGGACATGGTGAACGAAGTTCGCAGGCAATTCCGCGAAATCCCCGGAATCCTAGAAGGCATTGGGAAGCCTGAATACGGGAAATGTGTTGAGATTTCCACCAATGCGGCCCTTCGAGAAATGCTGGCTCCGGGCCTGATTACGATCATTACCCCTATTCTGATCGGGGTACTCATGGGTGCGGAGGCGCTGGGTGCATACATGGCCGGGGTCACCGTAAGTGGTGTGTTGTGGGCCATATTCCAGAATAATGCAGGTGGCGCTTGGGATAATGCCAAGAAATCCTTCGAACAGGGAGTTGAGATCGAAGTGAACGGAAAGAAGGAAACATTCTACAAAAAGTCCGAGCCCCATAAAGCAGCCGTAGTAGGTGATACCGTTGGTGACCCTTTCAAGGACACCTCGGGTCCATCAATGAATATCCTGATCAAACTTTCATCGCTCGTCGGATTGGCTATCGCCCCGCTAATAGCCGTAAGCAACCCCGGATCGACCGCATTGCTTAGATGGATTCAAGCCTTGTTTACTTGATTCAGTTGGACTTTCGGATTCCTTTTTAAGGATCCAAAGCCAACCCGCGAACAAGCGCCCGGTAAGCTTGGTTCACGCTCGCGAACCTTCTATACAGAGCTTATGAGCACCCTTTCTCCACTGGCGGTTGCACCACTTCCCTCGGGCGAGCTTGCCATAGCATGGAGCGATGGCAGGGAGCAATTTCTTCAGCAGGAACTGCTTCGCCGGGCATGCCCTTGTGCGGTCTGTAAGGGTGAACCGGATGTGATCGGCAGGGGGGAAGTTCCGATTCGCAGCTACAAATCCGGTAGTTTTGAACTGAAATCCTATGATTTTGTTGGAGGGTATGGTCTTCTCCTGCGGTGGGCAGACGGCCACGCCACAGGGATATACTCCTATCAATTTCTCCGCAGCCTCTAGGAGTGGCCTGGTGTTGCAACCGTTTTTTAGAATCATGAAGGACCTGCCTTCAGCGGGTATTCGCTGAGCTATAACCTGCTTCCCCGCAGGCGAAGAGAGTTCACTATTACCGAGACTGAGCTAAGGCTCATGGCCGCAGCCGAGATCATTGGATTGAGGAGAATCCCGTGCAGCGGATAGAGAATCCCTGCGGCAACCGGTATGCCGATGATATTGTATGCAAAGGCGAAAAAAAGATTTTCACGGATGATTTTAAGAATTGCCCGGCTGATCCGGATGGAAGAAACAACTCCATCAAGGGATGGATGAAGCAGGATGATTCCAGCCGTTTCCTTGGCAATGTCGGCTCCTCCCCCCATGGCTATCGAGGTGTCGGCCGAGGCAAGGGCCGGCGCATCGTTGATCCCATCCCCCGCCATGGCAGTTCTGTAGCCCTCCGTTTTCCAAGCCGTTATATGAGCTGCTTTACCGGCAGGTGAGAGCTCGGAATAGCAGTCAGTAATGCCAAGTTCATTTGCAACTGCTTCCGCTGTACTCCTGCGATCACCAGTAAGAATCACCAGCCGAATCCCCAGGGATTTCAACTCTCGGACCATGCGTTTTGCAGATGATCGGACGGCATCACGGAAAAAAAAGGCACCCTCCAAACGCCCCCCAACCGCTAAGGACGTCATTCCTTCGCCCGGTTGGAGTTTCATTGAGTCCAAAAAACTCGTGGGAACGTTTTGTCCCGCCAAAAATTCAGGAGTTCCGACAAGCACCGATTCCCCGTCCACAACCGCCGAGACTCCGGCACCCGGAAACGATTGGAATGAAGATGGTTTGGAAAAGACGACACCACGCTCCTTTGCAAAATGCAGCAGGGATCTTGCCAACGGATGTTCACTACCAAGCTCAGCACCCGCAGCGAGTGCAAGGAGGGCTTCTTCGGAGAGTTTGCCTGCTGACCGTATTGAGATTAATCTGGGAATTCCCTCGGTGAGTGTACCTGTTTTGTCTATTGCAAGTAGGTTGGCCGATGCCAAATTCTGTAGGGCGGTTGCCGAGCGGACGAGGATGCCATTCCTGGCTGCTTTGCCCACGCCCACAATGAGGGCCATAGGTGTGGCAAGCCCAAGGGCGCAGGGACAGGCGATAATAATGACCGCTACAGCAGTACTGAGTGCATGTTCGAGATGTGGCCGGGGCCCGATGATCATCCAGATGCAAAAAGTGAAGAGACTGACAATCATCACCAAAGGTACAAATATCGAAGCTACCCTGTCAGCCAGATGCTGGATTGGGGCCTGGCTACGCTGAGCCTGTGCGACCAGGCTGATGATCTGGGAGAGCACAGTCTCACCTCCGGCATGGTTCACTCGGATCACAAGGCTGCCGGTGGCGTTCATCGTTCCGGCCGAAACCTTTGACCCAGGAGACTTCTCCGCTGATAGCGATTCTCCTGTAAGCATCGACTCATCGACAAAACCGTTACCTTGAACGACAAGCCCATCCGCCGGAATTTTTCCACCGGGCAGAATTCTGACCAGATCACCTCTTTTCAGATCCTCAATCCTGACTTCTAGATCCATTTCCCCGTCCTTTGTGAGAAGGAGCGCGGTTGGAGGGGTGAGGTCTAGAAGCTCACGGAGTGCCGATCCAGCCTTGGTACGGCCTTTGGCCTCGAGCCATTGGCCCATCAGGACGAGGGTCATGATAACAGTTGAGGCTTCGAAGTAGTAGTCCCCAGAGGTGCTAACAGGAACGATCTTACCAACAAATAGCAACAGGGTGAGACTGTAGAAAAAGGAAATTCCCGTCCCAAGAATGATGAGAGAAAACATGTTAAGGCTTCCATTCACCAGTGAACTAGCCCCTTTCGCCCAGATAGGCGCCCCGCACCAGAAAACCACTGGAATCGAAAGGATGCATTCCACCCATGGCTGCCAACTGCCTGAGGGCATCTGAATACTGATCATCGGAGCCATTTCAAGCCCGACAACCGGAATACACAGAAATAGAGCTAGGAGGAATCTGTCAAAGAGGAGGCGTGATTCGGAGTCAGCCTCACCGGGAATAATGGGTTCCAAGGCCATGCCACACTTGGGACAATCCTCGGGTCCGTTCCTGAGGATCTCGGGATGCATGGGACAGGTGTAAAGTGATCCCGCAGCAGGGGATGTTGTCGATCGGATCGCATTATTGTGATTATGATCGCAGCAATCGCTCATAGAAGCCTTCTGAATTGGCAGAGCTCCCGCCCTTCGCGGCCTTCGAAGGCGGTGGATGGAACCCATTCCTCAAGAAGCTGAAAATGAGGGTCAAAGAGCCGCGATATCTCCTCGTAATGGATGCCAAATGGCGGAGGTTTGGTGGCAGCTGGATTCGTGTAAAAGATCGCGAAGAAATGACCTCTTGGTTTCAGAACGTTTGCAATGGTTTGCACATAATCAGATCGCCGGGATGGTGGAATGGCACAGAAACAGGTGTGCTCGATGACCCAGTCGAATCGTCGGTGCCATGACGATGGAAGCTGAAATAGGTCTCCCACCTCGTAGCTTTCATCACATGCCTTTGTAAAACTGTTAGCCAAACTGACGGCTGTCTGCGAAAGATCGAGTCCGGTCACCGTTGCCCCCTGCTTCGCCAGTGCGCGCACATCGTGGCCCGTGCCGGAACCCGGCACAAGGACTTGCCCCATAACGGGGTTTTGTGCCAGAAAATCCGTCAGAGCTGGAGCCGAATGTCCCTCATCCCAAGGAGTGTCCCCGGCACGATAGCGTGCTTCCCAATCAATAGGATCGATAACCGCGGCATGATCGTTTTCACCCTTCACTTTCTGATCCATGAGGTGCCAAGTGCGATTCCCAGTTGGTATTTGCGTTCGTGTTCCCTTATCAGGAAGGGCAGGTCACGGCGGCGATGCAACTGGAACTCTCCCGCGAGCCGGCATTTCAGTTCTTCCTCGCTTCTGTGTAGTTGATCAAATCCGCCAATCCAGCGGTTGAGAGGCGTGAAATCCTCAAGCCAGGTGAAGGGTGTGGTGAGCAAGAGTTGTCCCCCCGGTTTCACCAAGGAGGCTGTTCTTGTGAGGAATTTATCGGGATCGGCAAGACGGCAGATCAGGTTGGCTGCCAGCACAACATCAAAGTTGCCGAGCGTGCTCGGGAGATCAGTCGCGTCGGCCACCGAAAAATTGACCCGCTCCCTGTCGATTCCCGCAGGAACCTCGGCGACAAAGGGTTCTCTGATTAACCCCTCCACGACGAGGTCGGTTTCCAATCGTCCTTCCTTCTGCAGCATGCGTGCCGCGGTGATGAAGGAATTAGAGTAATCGCTTGCCTCGACTCGGCTGCAGGTTCGGCAAAGTTCAAAGGAGGAAGCTCCGACGGAACATCCCAGTTCCAGAGCTGTCGCATCGTTCGGAAGCATGCTGACATCAAGCAGTTCATTCACGCAACGCACGGGAAAAGGAGTTTCCGTGAGCATGTTTGAAACGGTCAACGCAGCATGAGGTAGGTGCCGACCGTTGCCGTAGTGCAGAAGGAGATACTCGCCAAGAAGTCTTTGAGATTCGTAGAGCATGATTTAAGTCACGACTCTATCCCCCCGCTAAGCTTCCTCAGTCTGGCGAATCTGCGAATTTGGTAAGGGATTGGAATTAAATGCCTCGGTTGCCTGCTCCGTGATGTGTTCGGGAAGACCCAACTGCGCCGTGGGTGAGCTTACTTCGATCGGCTTCTCCGGAGTAATTTCGTTGGAACTGTCGGAGATTTGCTCGGCCCCCGCATCCGGCGTTTGTGTGGCGGGATGGGTATTCATTAGCGCTTGTTCGGCGGCCGGTTTCTCCTCCTCAGGGGAATGGTTCCTCGGTGGCGTTTTTGGTGCGGGACGAGTTGCGGCCTGAAGGTTTCCCATGGCAAAGTCAATCACATGACCTTGATGGAGAAGCCAGAGGATATCTGTTCCGAGAGAAGTCTCGCACCGCTTAAGGGTCTCCTCGGCGCCGCTTTTCATCGCTTCCGGGTTATCAATCACCGAGTTAACGGATTCCATACGAAGAGCTAGAAGCCCAGCCCACTGTTTATCCCGGGGTTGTTTGGGATGAAGTTCAAGGTATTTGAGTATGGCGCTGAACCCATCAGCAATAGGGGTGTTTTCACGGTCCAAATAACGCGGGCGGGCCACCGAAACATTGATGATTTTTTTGTGAGACTTGAAGAGATGAAGTCCTCGCTGTGTCAGTTCCTTTCCCACGATCTGGGCTAGGGGAAGTGGGAACCGATCCATTTCCTGCAGGGTTTGGAGAAGTAGCTCGCGGAGCAACTGTGAGGAACCGTGGAGAGCGACGCGACCTTTTACAATGAATTCCCTCCCTGCTGCTTCCACCGCGTCGTCGGCATGATGTTCATTGAAATGAGCAGTTGCCTCTTCGAGTGAAAGTCCGTCCGCTTCAGCTTGAGACGGAGGGTCGACCTCCGTTGGTTCGTGCAGGGATGCTGCAGGTTCCTCCTTGGCTTTATCGTCAGGAGATGGCGATGAGGCTTCGGAGCTCTCTTTCAGTAGGTCATCAGGTGGAAAACCAGTAACAGGAGCCTCGGCGGGTGTCTCTGCATCGACTGAGCCATTTGTAATGTCATCAGACTGCGGAGACGTTCCAGAAATAGTCTCATCAGGCTTACTAATTATTCGTTCGGGAGACGGCTGTTGGGTCGGTATCGATTCTTCTTGCGAGATTGGAACATAAACCGTCTTTGTCGATTGCTCAGTCTTCCACTGTTCGATGAGTGCCTCATCACGCATCATGCGGATACGGGACTTATACAATTCGAAAGGCATGTTCCTAAACCTAGAGGTATGAAGGGCGATGATGCGTTTCGTATACTCGTGGTGGTTCGGAGGACCGAGCAGGGTTCCACTCATGCCGCATTGGGCAACAACTGCAAATGCTCCCTTAGGGGGTTCGCTTGCAAGGGTAGTGCGGCGGTAGAACCTCCCAAAGTGTGCGGAGAGCAGATGGGTTACCGCCTCCTTACGACTTGTCCAGATTGAGTCGTCGAGTTTTACGCGGAAAAGCTCGGGAGACGATTCGGATGAGGAATGCATCTTCACGCTGTAACGATCCGAAAGCTGGACGATCAAGCGTGCAAGTTCGAAGAGCGGATATGCCTTCGAACGGGAACGGATCTGCTTGGCAATACCGTCGATGGCAGAAGCCTCCGGGAGCAACTCAAGGCTCCAACCTTCGAGAGTGGGCTTGGCCAGCGGCTCCGGACGAGGCACGGTTGAGTCGCGTCGATCCCTCGCTCCCCGTCCCTCCGGTCGGGATTTCTGCCCGTCCCGTGGATCACGCTTGTTCGGAGTGCCCCGATCATTTCCTTGTCCGCGAGAATCTCGTGCCCGAGGTTTGTTCCCGAACCGCCCTCCACTTCGGTGGTCGGGTCGTTCGGCATGGTCGCCATCGTTGTACTTGGCGGCTAGGCGCCTCGCCTCGTCGGATGGTTCCGTTGTCCATGCGGGACGGAATATTTGGGAGAGGTCGATCCCGATGTTGGAGAGATCTGCGGGGGCTGTGGAATCGTCGCTCATTTGGAGAGTCCGAACACTACCATGAGAGGTATGGATTTGGGAAAGCAGGAAAGAGCAACTATGATATTGATTGCCGATTGCTGGACAAATCTCCCTTACATACTTGAAAAGATGAATATGCTCTGATCATGCAATGACAAATGAATAGAGCAAACGGTTCAGGCGTTCAGGAATCGTGGAGCGAATGCGTATAAAGCCATCCTCATATTCAGTCTGGTGAACGATTCCCTCGCGGTGGATTCGTGCAAGCAGATCCGAGCGTTCGTGAGGTAGGCGCAGCAAGACCTCACGGTTGCCTGCACCAACAAGGTCGCAAAGTCTATCGACTAGGAGATCCAGTCCCTGGCCAGTATGGACCGATACGAATAGCGCTTCGGGATGACTGTTTCGAAGAAATGCAAACGTCATCGGATTTTTAACGAGGTCTATTTTATTGAAGACTGTGATTGTCTGTATGGAATCGGCACCGAGCGTCGAAAGCACCTTCATCGTTGTTTCATAAAACTCCTGAACTCTGGGGTGGGAGGCATCCAACAGGTGAATGAGATAGTCAGCCATGACGGCTTCCTCAAGCGTGGCATTGAATGACTCGACCAATTGGTGGGGGAGTTTTCGGATGAAGCCGACAGTGTCCGTAAGCAGGAGGGGTTGTTTGTTCGGCAGAGCGATCTTTCGAGTCGTGGTGTCCAGAGTGGCAAAGAGTGCGTCCTCGACCAGCACTTCGGCACCCGTAAGTTTACGCAGCAGCGAGGATTTCCCAGCATTAGTATAGCCGACTATTGCGACATTCGGAACGGGAGCCCTCTTTCTATCCTTGCGTTGTGTGGCTCGATTCCGGCGAACTTCTTTCAGATCCCGTTTAAGGCGGTCAATCTGGGTGCGAATTTTTCGTTTGTCTTGTTCGAGTTGGCTTTCACCTTCGCCTTTTGCACCGATGCCTCCTCCCTGTTGGCCAAGGTGGCTCCAAGCCCTTGTGAGGCGGGGAAGCGAGTAGGCCATGCGGGCGAGATCGACCTGAATTCTTGCCTCACGCGTCCGTGCACGAGTCCCGAAGATATCAAGGATAACCTCCTGGCGATCAATTACTGTGATCTTGGAGAGAGCTTCCCAGTTGCGCTGCTGTGCCGGAGTGAGTTGGTTGTCGAATATGATGATATCACAATCCAACTTCTTAGCGTGCGCACAGATATCATCGGCCTTACCCGATCCGACAAAGAGTCCAGCCTGTGGTGCGCGATTGTGGACCAACAGTTTCTCAGCAATCGGAATACCCAGGGTGCGGACAAGCTCCCCAAGCTCGTTAAGAAGATCCTGCGCATCATCCTGTTCTTCTGATGCACCATAGGCTCCCACTAAGAGCGCACGCTCAACCATCTTATCACGGCGCTTTATTTCGAACATTTAGAAAAGGATGAGAGAGGTGGTACATTCCATACTTTAGCAGAAAGGCTGCGTGTATAAAGCTGGATGAAGGAAGATTATTCCTAAAAGGCAAAGCAACGACCTTACTCATAGCTCTAGCTAAGATTTGCACATCTTGGATTGCCTAAACTTCATGTTTGTTCAAAGGGAGGCTCCAAAACAGGGGAAAGCGTCATCGTGCGATCATGGTCAAGATGCTCAACGCAAAGAGCAAAAAACTCCTCTTTAGTGCCCACCCTTCGTACTGCATGAAGGAATGCCGGATTGATTCCTTCTCCAATGAAATTGGCGTGTTTTTTTATCTTTTGAACACCTTTGGAATCGGAAACTCCCAGATTGCAGACCACCGAGTAAAGTTCGTGAATGTATGCTAGCACCTCGCTCCCAAGAGGCAGTGTGATAGTTTTGCCTGCTAGGTGAGCCCGGATTTGCGAAAAAATCCAGGGGTTGCGAACAGCGCCTCGACCAATCATGACGCCTCGTGCTTTCGACTCGGCCAACAACCGTACGGCGTCTGCCGATGTCGAGATATCTCCATTGGCCAGAACCGGGCAGGGGAGATTTTCCGCCGCGAGTCGAATCAAATCGGGCCTGATAACACCCCGGTACATCTGAAGGACGGTCCGGCCATGGATCGTGAGTAGGTCGATCGAGTGTTTTGCAAAGAGAGGAAGGAGAGATTCAATAGTCCGTTCGTGATCGAAACCAAGACGGGTCTTCACGGTGAATTTTCCCTGAATGGCATCGCGAAGAGCCCCGAGGATCGAGTCAACGAGTGAAAGGTTGCGCAGGAGTCCACCCCCAGCACATTTTCTGTAAACGACCGGTGCCGGACATCCGAGATTCAGGTCGATGGCCGCGAGCGGATAGCGACCCAACTCCCGGACTGTTCGCACCAGGGAGGCAATGTCATTGCCGATTAGCTGAGCAATCACAGGGCATCCCGTAGGATTTTCGGTAATAGAAGCAAGAATCGGCTTATCAAGGCGTGATGAAGGAAAGACCCGGAAGTATTCCGTGTAGTACAGATCGGCGCCTCCATATTGACGCATCAGTCTCCAGAAAGGCAGGTCTGTCACATCTTGCATCGGTGCCAAGGCAAGAATCGGGTCGGAACGATCGATAAGATGATCCAATTGCTGGGATGGGCTCATCTGTAATCTGTCCGCGGAAAGATTATGCAATATTCAAACAAAAAGGCCGGAAACGTGAAGTCTGTATCAAAACAATCGTTTAAAGGACAAAGCCCGAGCTCACAAAAGCAGCTCGTCAACGGGTGATGATATACCCCTAATAGTTGAAATTCGATGAAAAGGAAGACCATCAACTCATTGGAACCACAGATTGATGCAAGTCTCCCGGTAACATATTCGGGTTGAGTGAAGCAGGATTTGCGGGGTGTTCGGCGTTCATTCTCGGAGCATGCGATATGGCCATGAGTGCTATTTTCCTAAAGACCTACATTAAAATTCGCGGCGAATTGAGACTTAATGATGAATTGCCAATGCTCGCAGCTGACGGTCAGAGCAACATATAAAGAAGATTGTAGACGGGGAAAATTACTATATGAGTCCTCTTGATGCGTTGGGAATTTTCCAAGTTGTCGAAGCTAATAGAGACTAGAGAGTCCCTTCCTCACGGAGGGGATAATCAGGCTAATATAAAACTTGGCATGCCTATCGGGTTCATACCCACAGCCACAATGGATAGTGGGTTAGCGACGAAATCGTTGCCGCCAGAACCCCAAGATGCAGACATTGTGGGTGTCATCCCGATAGGCATGAAACTTGGCAATAACATGAGTAGCAACTTTCCGTCAAAGACACTGTTTTTCAATGCCCTGATAGTGCTTGTCCTTATCTGCGGCGCACTTCTCTACTATTTAGTTGAGCGTCTGCATCTTACCAGAGAAAAAACCCAGGAGCTCGCGGCTGTAGCAGAACTCAAGTCAACTCATATTCAGCAGTGGAAGAGGGACCATGAATCAGTGATGGAAAGAGCGGCCAAGAACCCCAAGGCGTTGGCCCCCTTGGCAAACATTCTCAAGGACCCAGCGGATCAGCATTATTGGAAACAACTGCGCGATTACCTGATATCCAAACCGAAGCTCGGGCCAATCGGTGACATTAAGTTTTATCTGAACGATGGACAATTTTTTTGCGCCAACAACAAGGGTGCCGTTTCAAGCGATGCCACCGAGGCGGTTGTCAAGGAAGCTTTGGCGAGTAAGAGTCCGGTCTTCTCCAAGTTCATCAGCGCAAAGAACGGTGTAATCTATGTCGACCTTGCCTCAGTCGTGGGTGTTCCGGGAGATAAATCGTTGGGAGTTCTTGTTCTCAGTTACGATGTAATGCAGTTTTTTGACCCTGTTATTCAGGAATCAGGATTTGGTGAAAGCGCCGAAGCTGTGCTTGGAGAGCGCGATGGGGAAGACGCTCTTTTTCTGGATCAGACACGGAAGAATGGCGCGACTTCCCTATCGTTTCATCGCAAGCCAATCAAGGATAGCGATATCTCGATTGTGCAAGCCATCAAAGGACTGGAAGGCTCTTTCAAGGCGAAAGATAATCGAGCAGTTGAGGTGCTCAGCTATTGCCTGCCTATAGCCGGTTCCCCATGGATTATAGAAGCCAAGATTAATAGGTCCAAAATCCAAACCGAGGTCCTTCACCATACGATGGTGTTCGGGTTCTGCATACTTGCTGTAATCTTTGTGATTGGTCTCCGGAGCTTTGTTTCCCTTGGGAAGAATAAGGAGGACATTAGTAATAAAAACTCCCTCCTTGAGAAAATATTAGATGTCTCTACCAGTGGATATCTGATCGTCGATCCTGAAGGTAGAACACTAGCACAAAACCAGCAGTTTTTGAGGCTGTTTGATATCGCTCCCGATAATCCCAAACTTATGGATTTCTCGGAGCGGGTGAATTGGATTGCTCCTCAGACGAAAAATCCTAGCGATTTTATTGAAAGTACCTTTCGACTCATGGAGCTTCCGACAGAGATTGGTGTTGATGAATTGCATCTTAAGAAGGGGCTTATAGTCCGAAGATACTCGACTCCATTTGTCGATGGAAACGGCAAGGTTCTGGGCAGAATCTGGATCTTTAATGACTGCACCGAGGAACGGCAGAAACAGATTCTGCTCCAAGAAAGCACAGAGAAAGCCCTTTCGTCCGATCGTGCAAAAAGCACTTTTCTTGCTGTGATGAGTCATGAGTTGCGAACTCCCTTGAATGGAATTCTCGGCTACACCCACATCCTTCTCCAAGACCCCAACCTGTCTGAAGAGAGTCTGGAAAAGATCAAAGTTATAGCTTCGAGCGGGCAAAGCCTCCTGCGACTATTGGATGACATTTTGGCGTATACCCAACTTGAAGGCGGAAGGATCAAAATCCGCAATGAGCCTTTTTCAATTGCAGAGCTTTCAAAGTCGGTCATCGGGATTGTGGAACCAGACGCAAATGCGAAGTCGCTTAACCTGAGATTGAATCTTGGTGCAAATCTACCTCCGTTCCTAAATGGCGATGCACACAGGATTGGACAGGTTCTGCTCAACCTCCTTCGTAATGCGGTGAAATTTACCGATGGAGGTGAGGTTTCTCTGTCAATTGAACCTGTCGTAGTGAACGGGATTGCAGAGCATGTCAGGTTTGCAGTCAAAGACACCGGACCGGGCATCCCCGATGACCAAAAGGAAATAATCTTTCAACCCTTCACCCAGGGTGACAGCACGTTCGCAAGAAGGTTTGAAGGAGTTGGCTTGGGCTTGGCAATCTCGAAAAATCTGGTCGAGACAATGGGATCATCTCTTGAACTGGAAAGTCAGGTTGGCAAGGGATCGATTTTTTTCTTTCAACTTTCGCTTTCTCCTCTACCCAATACTACCTCCGAATCTTTAGAAAGAGCTTCTTGGGAAACAACTTACAATTCACGGAGAGCGGAGAATCTGGACGAAGGTTTTGCTCGGAAATTTCCAGCACGGATTCTCGTCGTGGAGGACCATCCCATGAACCTCAACATGGCCGTTATCCTGCTTAAAAGGCTAGGCTACAAGACTATCCTCACTGCAAACGACGGTGAGGAGGGAGTTCGGGTTTTTATGCAGGAGAAGGTGAACGTTATCTTCATGGATCTTCAAATGCCGAAACTCAGTGGCATTGCCGCAACCGAGCAGATTCGGGCTTGGGAGTCTGCAAATCCCTCCGCCCGACCCGCCACGATTATTGCGCTCACAGCGAATGCAAGCACCACCGGGCGCAATCAATGTTTTCATGCCTATCGGGATGACACCCACAATGTCTGCATCTTGGGGTTCTGGCGGCAACGATTTCGTCGCTAACCCACTATCCATTGTGGCTGTGGGTATGAACCCGATAGGCATGAATGTTTTGATGCAGGAATGAACGATTATATCGCTAAACCTTTCAATACACAGTCTCTGGCAGATGCCCTTGCCTCAGCATTAATCTAATCCGGGTGGCTCGTGAGGTTTTGGCTTGCGGGCACAATGACCTAGAAATTTTCTCCTAGAGGGCGATTGGCTGTGGGGATGCGGGAGGTTGGCTCAATTCGGCGGTGCCAATGTCTTTTTCGGGATGGTCTCATCCAAAACCCCGCGAGTGTCTTGTCCTGTGGCAGTAGCGCCGGAAAATGCAAGGGGAGCAGGCCCTGTTGGATACGGTCTAAGCCCAATTATTTCGATGAAAGAAGTATTTCATCCATGGCAAAATCACCTTTATGATCAGGTTCCAACATCAAGTAATTTCAAAAACAAGAAATCATCATGACAAACGAATCGATGTGCCCATTCTCTGGCAGTTCCAGCAAGCAAGCGGTGGCGGGAGCTAGGACTAATGCATCTTGGTGGCCCGATCAGCTCAATCT
>Ga0073936_10004434_pt1 | contig 19483 bp, 17 predicted proteins | sample AliMusrvi5mmetaG_FD_87041 | JGI IMG/M metagenome (GOLD analysis project Ga0073936, IMG submission 87041) | Freshwater lake bacterial and archeal communities from Alinen Mustajarvi, Finland, to study Microbial Dark Matter (Phase II) - Alinen... | ecosystem: Environmental > Aquatic > Freshwater >... | reverse complement strand
TGCTACATCTGGAATATTGAGCAGACGTTGCGCATCGTTTCCGATATCAAAAAGATCGCTCCGCAGACCCGCATAGTTCTCGGTGGACCGGAGGTTTCTTTCGGCATTTTTGATTTCATGAATGACAACAGGGCGGTTGACTTTGTCATCAAGGGGGAAGGAGAAGAGCCGTTCCGGCAGCTGCTGGAGACGTTGGGCAGCGGCGAACCGGGCCTGGAGAGTGACCGTCTCGTCGGGATCGACAACCTGTTTTTCCGGGACGGTGACGCGACGGTGTCAGGCCCGTTCGCCTCAACGAATCTGGATCTGGATGCGCTTCCCTCTCCGTTTGAGGCCGGAATGGTGGATTTCACCAAACCGCTGATCTATTTCGAGACTTCGCGCGGCTGCCCGTTCTCCTGCGCGTTCTGCCTATCATCGGTTGAGGGCTCGGTCCGCTCCTTCAGTATGGAGAGGATAAAACAAGACCTGTTGTTTCTGATGGGCAATAATGTCGGACAGATCAAGCTGGTGGACCGCACCTTCAACTACGATGCCCGGCGGGCTGATGCAATATGGGAGTTTATCCTGGAGCATAACCGCTCCAGTCATTTTCATTTTGAAATCGCAGCGGATCTTCTAACCGACAGCAACCTGGAGCTATTGTCACGTGTGCCCGAAAATACGTTCCGCTTCGAAATCGGCATCCAATCCGCCTCGCAAAGCACACTGGAGCAGGTAAAACGGAGCGCCGACCTGCAGCGCACGTTCAACAATGTGCGGCGCCTCAAGACTGAAACAGCCGTTGATCTGCACCTTGATCTTGTCGCCGGGCTGCCGGGAGAGGGATATGACGGCTTTCTTGCCTCACTGCAGAGTGTTGCTGCTCTTGACCCTCATGATATTCAGGTTGAACCGCTCAAACTGCTTAAGGGTTCGCCGATGCGAGAGATTGCCAGCCGGGAGGGGTACGCATTTTCACAATTCCCCCCTTATACGATCCTGGGCAACCTATGGCTTTCCTATGAGGACATCTGCCGGATAGAAACGATCGGTCGGCTGCTTGACCTGTTCAACAAGCAGGGCGGATGTGCCACCGCATTCAAATATCTGGAAAGACTCCACCCCTTCTCCAGCACACTTGACCTGATGGCACGCCAGGTGAGCACCGAAAACCTCTCCAGCCTTTCCTGCCGGAGAGTTTTCGAGCTGTTCGCGCGCCTGGCCGGATCTCTGGTTGGTCCGGACGACGTCGGGATGCTGTTTGATGCCCTGTTCTTCGATTACTGCCACTCCGAAATGCCGCTGATGGGCAAACTCCCCTCCTTCGTTGCCGGGCAGCAGAGCAAATGTTCCTGGCCTGCGCCGAGAAGCCTGCCGGACAGCCTGAGTTTGCCGCCTGACAGTAGAGTCAAAGCCTTCCGGTATGAATTTATGTATGATTATCTGACCGGAACAACAGATGGGGGACCGGCACCGTTGACGTTTGTCTACGTCTCGGGAGCGGGGCGGGGACTTCAGGTACTCGTTTCTTCCGCCGCACGCTGATCACGCTCGACGAACCGCCTGCCCCGCCGTGCAAACAAGCCGGCAGCCACCACCGCCAGCGGAGTAATCAGCAGTGCTGCGGGCAGCCCCCACCGGTCGGACAGCGAACCGATGATAGCCGGCGAAACGGCATCCCCCAGCGCATGGATTATAAAGATGTTGACGGCAAAGCCCATTGCCCGGTTGCCGGGAGCGACAACATTGACCAACACCGTATTAAGCGGGCCGGTGTTGAGGAACAGAAACAATTCTGCGGCAAAGATTGCGCCAAGACAGAGCGTAAGATTCGTAGTTGTCAACGCCAGGATCATCAGTGGGGCTCCAACGAGGAATCCTATGGCCGAGACATTCAAATATCCGGCAGCAGAACGGCGCTGGCAGTAATCCCCCAGCCAGCCACCGGCCAGCGTTCCGAAAATCCCCGCTACCACCGTAATCATTCCGAATATTGTGTTACCCCGGGCGACCTCCAGTCCGAACGAGCGTTGCAAAAACGATGGTGCCCACTGTGCCAGACCGCCGAGCGCAAAGGTCATCGTCGCCATCGACAGCGTGGCGTGAACATACGTGCGGTTCTGCCAGAACCGGCGCAGCTCCGGCACTATCCGTTCCGCAGGAGGTGGGGAAACTACATCGGAACTTTTCCGGGGATCCCGGAGGAAATAGAGTGGCAACGTCAGCAGAAGCCCCGGCAGTCCGACCAGCAGAAAAGCCTTCTGCCAACCAAACGCCTGACCAAGCTGGCCTCCCAGGATATACCCCAGTGCGCTTCCGACCGGAATTGCCAGAAAGAAGAATGACAGCATCCTGCCGCGGCGTTCACGGGGAAAATAATCCGCCACCAGGCCGGGCGAGACCGTGCCGAAACTCGCTTCGCCCACGCCGACCACAGTGCGGGTTACCAGCAGCATCCGGTATGATGTTGCCAAGCCGGAAAGCATCGTCGCAAGGCTCCAGACGGCAAGACCGGCAGCGGCCATGCGGGCACGGTTGGCGCGATCTCCCAGGCGGCCGAACAGCGGTGCAGCCACCATATAGCAGAGCATGAAGGCACTGCCGAGGAAGCCAAGTCCGGTATCGGAGAGTTTCAAATCTACCTTGATCAGGGGAAAAACGGCGTAGAGGGCTTGGCGATCAACGTAGTTGAGCAGGTTGACGGCCAGCAACAGCATCAGTGCGGTACGGGCACCACGCTGGAGCGGATCAGAAGACACAGGGTTCATCGGTCCACTCGACCGGTTCCATCACGACCTGCGTGCCGAGCTCAGCCAGCAACGCATCCATATCTTCGACGAAGCCGGGCATGATGGCAATGCGAATGATGCCGACCTTGTTATCAACAGTACTCATGACGTTCATACCTTCATACGCCTCAAGAATAAATTTCAGGAACACCATGTCGCGGTGGGCAACCTTGAAGTAGCGACAGATCATTGGAGTTGTATTTTGCACTTTATTGTCTGTTTTCATTCATCTTCCATTCTTTATATTAGACCACGGTGGAGTGTAGCAGTTTTACCTCGCCTGTAAACAGCAAAGTTCGGTTGTTGACAAGAGTGCTTGACAGCAAGTATAACTCTCCCACAAGCAGCCGAGATCCGCTTACCAAAACGGATGCGGGGGACCCGATCAACTGGGGCGTATTCCGGAATCACCGGAAAGGGAACTTCCACTCCCGAGCCCGTCAGCTAACCTCGTAGGCAGATGGAAGGGCACAACAGCGGGCAATGGCCGCCGGTTTATGCCGGCGGCTTTTCTTTTTTCACCGCCAATGATATAACTGCAGACAATTTTGGAGGCAACACATGAAACATGGCGAAACCGATTCCTTCTGGGGCGGCATCGTAAAATCAATGGGCCTGGTGTTTGGTGACATCGGTACCAGCCCGATCTATACATTAACTGTTATCATCGCCCTGACCAAACCGACCCAGGAAAATGTCTTCGGCATTCTCTCGCTGATCGTCTGGACCCTGATGATTCTGGTCAATATCGAATATGCATTACTTGCGATGAGCCTTTCTCGCAAGGGTGAAGGGGGAACCATCGTGCTGCGCGAAATTCTGGTGCGCATGATAAAGCCGGGGCGGCAGATGGTTTTCGTCACCTTTCTCTCGTACCTCGGGGTCGCGTTGTTGCTGGGCGATGGCGTCATTACCCCCGCCATCAGTATTCTCTCCGCCGTGGAGGGTGCGCTGCTCATCCCGTCTCTGAGTGGCCTCAGCCAGACCACGCTGATTCTGATCGCTTCGGTCATCGCTGTCGTTCTGTTTGTCTTCCAGTTCAAAGGAACCGACAAGGTGGCGCGGGCATTCGGCCCGATCATGGTGGTCTGGTTTGGCGCCCTGACGATTTCGGGCGTCATCGCTGTCTTCACCTACCCTTCCATCGTCGCTGCGATCAGCCCTCACTATGCGATCAATTTTCTCCGCCAAAATGGCATGGCCGGTTTTTTCGTACTATCGGAAGTCATTCTCTGCGCAACCGGCGGAGAGGCGCTGTATGCCGATATGGGACATCTTGGGCGCAAGCCGGTCAAACGCGCCTGGTATCTGGTTTTTGCCGCACTGGTAATCAACTATCTTGGCCAGGGCGCATTCATCCTCAACCATCCTGATGCCAAAAACATTCTGTTCGGTATGGTGCAATCACAATCGAACTTGCTGTACATACCGTTCCTGATACTGACAGTTATGGCAACCGTAATCGCCTCTCAAGCCCTTATCAGCGGAGTCTTTTCAATTGTCTACCAGGGCATTACAACGCGCATCCTGCCTCTATTAAAAGTGGACTATACGTCTCATCAGCTCAAATCCCAGATTTATATCGGCGCAGTTAACTGGATTCTGCTGGCACTGGTCGTCATGATCATGCTGATTTTCCAGAAATCGGACAATCTGGCTGCAGCGTACGGCCTTGCGGTGACCGGGACCATGACCATAACCGGTATTATGATGATCATGATTTTTGCCCGAACCAAGAAAAAATGGAAAGTTCCGGTTGCGCTCTTTGTGACGCTGGTTGACTTTGCTTTTCTGATTTCCAATCTTCACAAACTGCCGCATGGCGGCTATTGGTCGTTAATCCTTGCATCATTGCCTCTTGCGGCCATCTTGATCTGGACCAAGGGACAGAGGGCGCTGTACCGGGCACTCAGGCCGCTCGACATGGAAACGTATCTGATGAGCTATGAGCAGATCTACCACAAAGGTCATATCGCCGGCACCGGCCTGTTCTTCGTAAAAGAATGGAACACCATTCCCCCGTATCTGGTACACTGTACCATTCGTTCCAACATCATTTACAACCGCAACGTATTGATATCGATTGTCCGTACCGATGACCCGTATGGACTGGAAAGCAAATTGATTGCAGGATTAGGAACCGGGCTTGATGCCTTTGAAATCAGGGCTGGCTATATGGAGATGTTCGACATCGAGCAGTTGCTGAAGAACAATGGTATCATTGAGAAGGTAATTTTCTACGGTATTGAGGACATCGCCACCGCCAATCCGGCCTGGAAAATCTTCTCGACCCTCAAGAAACTGACGCCGAATTTTGTGCAATTCAATAAGCTCCCTGCCGCCAAACTGCAGGGTGTCGTCACGCGTGTGGAGATGTAATACATGATCAACTGGTTGTTACTACTTATTGCGTTAGCTATCATTCTGCTGGGAGCTACGGTTTTTACGAACGGCCTGGAGTGGTTCGGCAAGAAGATGAAGCTCTCGGACGGCGCAGTGGGGAGTGTTTTTGCGGCGGTCGGCACCGCATTGCCGGAGACCCTGGTGCCGATTGTGGCCATCTTGTTCGGCACCGCCGACGCAGGTCACAAAATCGGTGTGGGAGCGATTATCGGTGCGCCGTTCATGCTCGGCACACTGGCTTTTTTCATCAGTGGTCTGGCGGTGGTGTGGAACCGGAAAAAGCGGGCTGATTACCCTGTTATGAGAGTTGATACTATTGTGATGCGGCGTGACATGGAATATTTCATGGTGTTGTACGGCGTTGCCATCGCTGCATCATTTCTGGGCGGGCACCCGGTAATCAAGACGTTCATCGCTGCAGTACTTTTCCTCACTTACGCCGGATATGTTTTAAAAACACTCACAGGAGGCGGTGAACCGGAATCGCATGAAATAGAAGAGTCAGAAATCGACCCCTGCTATTTTGCACCCAAATCCCATGACCCTCATATGACTATTATCGGTGGCCAGGTGCTGAGCTCGCTGCTGCTGATAGTGTGGGGATCGTACATATTCGTGGAGAAGGTTCAGATTATTTCTGTGGAAATGGGGATTTCTCCCTTCATTCTGGCCATGCTTATTGCCCCGATTGCCACCGAATTGCCGGAAAAGTTCAACAGCGTCATCTGGATCAACAAAGGGAAGGATACTCTCGCGATTGGAAACGTCACCGGAGCCATGGTGTTCCAGGGATCGATAATTACCGCTATCGGCATCATGATGACCAATTGGCAGCTTAATACTGCCGCCCTTCTGACTGTAGCCCTGACCTTTTCCTCAGTCGGTTTGGCCTACCTTCAGATCCGGATTAAAAAACACCTGACACCGGGAACGTTACTTGCCGGGGGTGCATTTTACTTCATATTCATAGTACTCATCGTTATCGGGAAAATCTGAATCCCTGCCGTGTTCCGCGCCGCGCCATCTCGGCATCGATCAGATTAAGTATTTCGAACTTTTTCAGAGACCAGAGCGGTGCAATCAGGTTGTCATGACCTCCGTCCCCGGTCAGCCGGTGGATCAGAATGTTCGGGTCAAGCAGTTCAAGAAAATCACCGATCAACCCGGCGTACGTATCTCTGTCCATGACCGCCACTTCGCCCCTGCTGTACATATCTGCCAGCCTGGTCCCTATCATGACATGCAGCAGATGCAGCTTGACACCATCCACGCCGAGCCGATTCAGTTCACCCGCCATAGCCAACATATCTTCACGCGTTTCTCCCGGCAGACCCAGAATGATATGAGCGCAAACTCTCAATCCACAGGATTTAGCACGTAAAACCGCATCCACCGAACAGTTGTAATCATGCTTCCGATTAATTACGTCGAGACTCCTGTCATGAATGGACTGAATTCCCAGTTCAAGCCAGAGATATGTCTGTCGGGAGAGCTGCTGCAGGTAGTCAAGTACGTCATCAGGCAGACAATCGGGGCGGGTAGCGATTATCAAGCCGACGACATCGGCAACTGACAGCGCTTCGGAAAAAAGTTTCCGTAAGTGTTCCACTGATGCATAGGTGTTGGAATAGGCCTGGAAATAGGCGATAAATTTCGAAGCGCGATACTTACGGCGCATGACTTCTTTACCGTCTTCAAGCTGGGAAACTATGGTGAGGTCACGACGAATCCCGTATGAACCGGAACCGTGGCCACCGCAAAAGATGCACCCTTGGACGTCCAGCGAACCATCACGATTCGGGCAGGTAAAGCCGGCATCAACCGATATGCGTTGGACTTTGCAGCCAAATTCCCGCTTCAGTTCATCAGAAAACGGGTTATAACGCTTGCCGGAAATCCGGCTTGATAACGTCATTGCGCGGGTTTACGCCCCCACATTATTCCGGTGCCATTTGGAAGATCCACTGGTAGCCTGGTAACATCGGTAAGGCCTGCGGCCGTCATCATTCTGCATAACTGTCCTTCAGAATACGCTTGTCCGGCATCGGTACCCAAAAGCATATTGAGTGAAAACAGCGTCGGGAATAATGGCGCGTTGCCAGCGTCAGACAGTACGAATTCCTGTACCATCAGAATTCCGCCAGGTTTCAACGCAGCGACCGTCTTGCTCAAAAGCGCACCGCAGGCCTCAGGTCCGTCGGAATGGAGTATGTGAGAAAGCCATGCCGCATCAAAACCTGACGGCAAAGGATCAGCATGAAAATCGCCGGATGAAAAGCTGATTCGTGACGACAGATCATATCGGGCAATAGTGGCTTCAGCAAACTTTCGGGTGGTCGGGAGATCATACACAACTGCAGAAAGATTTTGATTGCCGCGACAAAAATGAATAGCGTATGTTCCGGGTCCGCCACCCAAATCGAGTAACGTTCTACATGCGGATAGGTCAACAGCGTGTGCGACTGTGGGGGCAAGCTGACTTGCCAGATTGAACATCCCCATCAGAAAGCTTTCCCTGACCTCTTCATCATCACCATGAGACACAGGCTTCCGCACCGGACCACCCGATTTAACCGCTTCATCAAGCTGTTCCCACCCTGACATGAGATGGTGATGGTGCATGATAATATGACCTAAATACCCCGGAGAAGATTTTGAAAGATTTCTGGCTGCAAATGGTGTTGCTGTATAGGTGGCATCTGTCTTAGCGACCAGGCCGAGGGCAGATAGCGCATCCAGCAACATAGCCGTTGCACGGGGATCAGTATTACGTTGTGCGGCAACCTCACTGACAGACAAAGATACGCCATCCAGAGCAGAAAATATATCCAACTTAACGCCGGCATGAAGCGCACAGGCACTCCAATATCCTCCCGACAATTGCAGCAACTCAGGAATTGACCATTCTGATAATGCCATTACCTACCTCCCCAATAAATTGCAAAACCACGTAAGCATCAGACCATACGTGATGCCGCGAATATACGGAATTAATTAAATGTATACGTTAAATAACCGACCTTTACGAAAGCAATAAAGCCTATATTCACATAATTCGCAGGATTATTACAGTATTTATTGATGGCACATTACTTGCTCATTAAAATTTGGATTATTGTTATGATGAACGTGCAATGGGTACAAGGAGGCTCCATGTTTTCCCAAACCACAACAAGCATGTACCCCGGCTGTAGGCGCAATGGCACGAGAGTTGAGTCCGAACATGATTGCTTATTGCATCACGAAGGAATTAGTTACCCCTGCAGAATGATGAATATTTCACTTTCCGGTGCACTTGTGCAAGCAGAGGATTTTCCCCACGCCGCTGTCCGGCCGGGCGATACCTGTTCTCTATTACTCTCAACTGACCCAACCGCAAATTTCACGGAATACACAAGTAAGATCACCAGAATTGGTACCGCAACTGTCGCCTTGTATTTTCTGAGTATGGATTTTTCAGAGGGCATTGAAACTTAATCAAAAGTATAACGACTTGTACGAGAATAAAAAAAGAGCGGCATCACTGCCGCTCTTTTTAGTACGTGAAGATATAATCCGGATTCGTTACTTCCTGACGCTTTTACCGGCAACCTGCATACGAATAATTGCTCTTTCAAGCGCAGCTTCATATACTTTGAACTGCTTGTCTTCTGAAGTCAGCTTTTTGAGTGCCTCTTCCGCACGACCGAGGGCAGCTTTCGCACGCTCAACATCAATTTCGGAAGCTGCTTCTGCGGTTTCTACCAAAACAATAATCTTGTCGTCACGAACTTCAAAATAGCCCCAGTTAAGCGACATATGTTCGGCAACGCCATTATTCTTATAAACGAGTTCACCGATCTTGAGCGACGTCAGGAAAGGCGCATGGCCCGGCAACACACCGAACTCACCGATCTTGCCGGTTGCCGTTACTTCCTCGACCTCAATATCAACAACTTTTTTATACGGAGTGACTATTTCCAGTTTCATTTTTTCTGCCATAAATGATCCTTGTAGAAAGCGGCGGGGCAGAGACCCAGCCCCTACATTTTAATTTATACCGCAGCCAGTTTGGCAGCTTTTTCGATAGCTTCCTCAATTGGACCGACCATGTAGAAGGCCTGCTCTGGCATGCTATCGTGCTTGCCGGCAACGATTTCCTGGAAGCCTTTGATGGTATCCTTTAATTCTACGTATTTACCTGGAGAACCGGTGAAAGCCTCGGCAACGTGGAATGGCTGGGACAGGAAGCGCTGAATTTTACGAGCACGGGCAACAACAAGCTTATCTTCTTCAGAAAGTTCATCCATACCAAGAATTGCAATAATATCCTGCAAGTCTTTGTACTTCTGGAGAACGTACTGTACTGAACGGGCAACGGCGTAGTGTTCTTCACCGATAACCTGTGGGTCAAGAATACGGGAAGTTGAATCCAGCGGGTCAACAGCCGGATAAATACCCAGCTCGGCGATCTGACGGGAAAGAACTGTTGTCGCATCCAAGTGGGCAAATGCGGTTGCAGGAGCCGGGTCAGTCAAGTCATCGGCAGGCACGTAAATTGCCTGAACCGAAGTAATTGAACCTTTTTTGGTTGAAGTAATACGTTCCTGCAACTCACCCATTTCAGTTGCCAGCGTAGGCTGGTAACCAACGGCTGAAGGGATACGGCCGAGAAGGGCCGAAACTTCCGAACCTGCCTGAGTAAAACGGAAGATGTTATCGATGAAGAGAAGAACGTCCTGCCCTTCTTCGTCACGGAAGTATTCAGCTACTGAAAGTGCAGTCAGAGCAACACGGGCACGCGCACCGGGAGGCTCATTCATCTGACCGTACACAAGCGCAGCTTTGTCAAGAACGCCGGATTCCTTCATTTCCATCCAAAGGTCGTTCCCTTCACGGGTACGTTCACCAACACCGGCGAATACGGAATAACCACCGTGCTGTTTGGCGATGTTGTTGATAAGTTCCATAATGAGAACCGTCTTGCCAACGCCGGCGCCGCCGAACAGGCCGATTTTACCACCGCGGGCATAGGGCGCAAGAAGGTCAACAACCTTGATGCCGGTTGTAAAAGCTTCAACTTTAGTTGACTGATTCTCAAAAGAAGGAGCTTCCCGATGAATTGCGTACTCTTTCTCATTGCCGATAGGACCCATTTCGTCAACAGGCTCACCGATAACGTTCATGATGCGGCCGAGTGTTTTTGCACCAACCGGAGCACAGATCTGTTTGCCGGTGTCGATGACGACCTGGCCACGCTTGAGACCATCGGTTGAGTCCATGGCGATAGTACGAACCGAGTTCTCGCCGAGGTGCTGGGCAACTTCCAGTACAAGATTGTTTTCACGGTCATCAATGGCCGGATTTGTCACGCGCAGTGCGTGGTAGATCTCCGGCAGCTTGCCGGGCTCAAATTCAACGTCGATAACGGCGCCGATGACCTGCGAAATTTTACCTGTGTTCTGACTCATGGAACGGTGTCCTCCTGCGGCCCTGAGGCCTCATATAGTGTTCGTGACTTGGTATTATCCTTTAATCGATTCAGAGCCGGAAATAATTTCCATAAGCTCTGTGGTAATGGCGGCCTGACGAGCCCGGTTGTACTGGAGTGTCAGTTTGCCGATCATTTCGTTGGCGTTTTTGGATGCGCTGTCCATAGCGGTCATACGCGCACCATGTTCGCCGGCTACCGTTTCAAGCATAGCTTTAAAAATCTGTACTTCAATATTTTTTGGGAGAATTTCAGCAAGCAGTTCACCAACCGAAGGCTCATAGATGAACTCAACCGGAGTTTCGTCTGCAGCTGACTCTGTCTCAGGCACTACCGGCAGCAACTGCTGGAACGTAATATCCTGAGTCATTACCGTACGGAACGAGTTGAATAAAAGCTCAACCTGGTCGTACTCACCTGAAACAAATCCATCAATAACTTCCTGCCCCAACATTGCAGCAGTCTGGTAATTTGGCTTTGCCAGAACGTTTGAGAAGTTTTTATAGACCGTGTAACGGCTTCGCAAAAACTCATGCCCCTTACGACCGACGGTCATAACGCTGATTTGCTCGTATGAAGCGGATTTTTCTTTCAGATAGCGGTCAGCAGCCTTGCAAAGATTGGTATTAAAACCTCCGCACAAACCACGGTCCGATGTCAGTACAATCAAAAGGAGCTTTTTAGCATCGCGTTTTTCAAGTAACGGATGCTGATCACCTTCAAGATTTGCAGACAGTGACTGCAGAACCTCACCAAGTTTTTTTGCGTAGGGCCGGGCAGCAACGACATTTTCCTGGGCACGGCGCAACTTCGCAGCCGAAACCATTTTCATGGCTTTGGTGATCTGGCGAGTATTTTTTACGGAAACAATCCGTTTTTTAATGCTTTTAAGGTTTGCCATATCTCAAACCGTCCTTGTTTACGCGGTAAATTCCTTCTTCAACTGTCCCAGAGCAGCAATTATTCTGCCCTTCATATCATCATCGATTGCTTTTTTGTCGCGCAGTTCTGTTAACAGATCTGCCTGACGATTGTCAAAGAAAGCATACAATTCTGTTTCGTATTTTCTCAGTGCGGATACCGGGTAGTCGTCAAGGAAACCATTGTTGGCTGCAAAAATAACCAGAACCTGTTTCTCGTTCGGAATCGGGCGATATTGCGGCTGCTTCAGAATTTCTACCAGACGAACACCACGCTCAAGCTGCATCTGAGTGGCTTTATCCAGATCGGAACCGAACTGGGCAAAAGCGGCCATTTCACGATACTGTGCAAGGTCAAGACGAAGAGTACCGGCAACCTGTTTCATCGATTTGGTCTGAGCAGAACCACCAACGCGGGAAACCGAGAGACCGACGTTAATAGCCGGACGTACGCCGGAGAAGAACAGGTCGGACTCCAGATAAATCTGGCCGTCGGTAATAGAAATAACGTTAGTCGGAATGTATGCGGATACGTCGCCGGCCTGAGTCTCAATGATTGGCAGAGCGGTCAGTGAACCTGCTCCACGAGCATCAGACAACTTGCAGGCACGTTCCAGCAAACGGCTGTGCAGATAGAAAACGTCACCCGGATATGCTTCACGTCCTGGCGGGCGGCGAAGCAACAGTGACAGCTGACGATACGCAACGGCCTGTTTGGAAAGGTCATCATAAATAATAAGGGCATGCTTGCCGTTATCGCGGAAGTACTCGCCCATCGTAACACCGGTGTATGGTGCGATAAACTGCAGCGGTGCTGATTCGGAAGCGGTAGCAGCAACAACGATCGTGTAATCCATTGCACCATGTTCGGTCAGCTTGGAAACAACCTGTGCAACAGTCGAACGCTTCTGGCCGATAGCGACATAAATGCAGACAACATCGCCACCCTTCTGGTTGATAATCGTGTCGATAGCAACAGCGGTTTTGCCGGTCTGACGGTCACCAATGATCAGCTCACGCTGGCCACGCCCGATTGGAACCATGGAGTCAATAGCCTTGAGGCCCGTTGCCATCGGCTGATGAACCGATTTACGGTCAACGATACCGGGGGCTTTGATCTCAACTTTACTGAAGCTGCTGGTGTTGATGGCGCCTTTACCATCGATCGGCTGGCCAATTGCGTTAACAACACGACCAATCAGCGCATCGCCTACCGGAACTTCGGTAATACGACCAGTACGCTTAACGGTATCGCCTTCTTTGATCTCGGAGAATTCACCGAGAATGGCGGAACCAACGTTATCTTCCTCAAGGTTGAGAACCATACCGGTTACGCCGCCGGGAAACTCCAGCAGCTCTCCGGCCATGGCGCCAGCCAGGCCATGAATACGGGCAATACCGTCACCGATGGAGATGATTGTGCCGGTTTCAGACACTTCAACCTCTTTGCCATACTCTTTGATCTGTTTTTTAATGATCTCGCTGATCTCTTCGGCTCTGATTTCCATGGATGCTCCTACCCCTTCTGTAATATATCTTTAATATGCTTAAGCTGGGTTTTTACACTGTTATCATATGCAATATCGCCAATCTGGGTAACAACTCCACCCAGCAGAGTCGAATCAACAACCATCTGTGGTATTACTTTTTTACCGGTTTTCTTTTCAAGAGCTCCCTGAATTGCAATCACCTGGCTATCATCCAGCGCAAATGCTGTTCTGATAACCGGACGAATGACACCGGAGAATTCGTCTGCCAGCTGTCCGTAGGTCTGAACGATCTGGCCTAAAAAGGCCACGCGGTTTTTATCAACCAGCAGCAAAAGGAAGTTTTTGACCAATTCAGAGCAGGCAACCTTGGCAATCAGTTCCTGCATGATTGCCTTCTTTTGCTCAAGCGTCAGTGCCGGATCTGCAAAAGCGGCACGCAGTTCGCTATTGTTTTTGAAAAGAGCCTCAACCACTGTCAACTCTTCGCGGAAGCGATCAATCAGACCACCCTCCGACCCAAGCTGCACAAGAGCTTTGGCGTATCGTCTCGCTAGCGCATTATTGATCACTGGATCTGTACCACCTTGTCAAGATATTCGCCGACAAATCTGTCGTGGTCATTCTTCTGGATTGCACCGGTCAGCTTTCCGGTAGCAATTTCCACCGCAAGCCTGGCCGCTTCGGCACGCAGTTCATTACGGGCTTTTACGGTTTCCTGCTCGGCTGATAGAGCAGCCTGAGCTACTATTTTAGCCGCTGCGGTATTTGCTTCAGCTATGATGCGGCTCTTTTCCTGTTCACCCTCACGGACAATCGCAGCATGGAGCTCGTCAATTTCTTTTGATGCCTGGTCAAGCTTGGTGCTGTATTCGCGCAATTTAGCTTCGGCGGCATCACGTGCTGCTTCGGCATCTTTCAGACTTTTCTCGATTTCAGCCTGACGCGCAGCCAGCGAACCTTTAACATCTGCCTTCTTGAGAGCCCAAACAATTATACCAATCAGAACGGCAAAGTTCAGCACCCTCCAGCCGAAATCCTTCATTTGGCCTGCTGCATGCTCTGCATGATGGGCACCTTCGCCCCCCTCGTTTGCAAAGCCAAGAGATGCGACAAGAACAACGGCAGAAACGCATGCCAGGGTGATTATTAATTTTTTAGAGCGTTCGGATACCATACTCATAACTACAGGCTCCTCCCGAGGATTTTTTCACAGATATCACCGGACAGAACCTCGGCCTGTTTTTTCAGCAGTTCACGTGCTTCAGCAGCTTCCTTACCAACTCTCTCGCGAATTGACGCCAGCGAATCAGCAGCCTGCTTGCGAGCTTTCTCAAGCACTGCAGTCTCCTCTGCCTGGGCAACCTTCAGTGCGTCAGCGCGACGGGCGCCGGCTTCGCTTTTGGCAGCCTGCAAGCGGGCTTCATACTGCGCCATCTTGCTCTGCACTTCAGCATCAACCGAAACAGTCTTGTCACGTGCTGAGTCAATTACCTGACGACGGTCGGCAAGAACTTTACGAATCGGCTTGTAAAGAAAGACATTAAGAACGAGAACGAGGATGCCGAAATTAATCAGCTGGATTACAAACGACAAGTTTAATTCAATCACGACCTACCCCTTGCAGGTATGCTTAATTGTATACTGTATCCCAGATATGGGTGTAAAACAGAGGTTAGCTATCATAGAAACTTCATGGCTGTCAAGACAATTAACAACGCGGCGCTGTTTTTGCCACCTTTAAATATCCAGCAGGTCAATAATCCGCGTTAATTCATCCGAATCGCTGAAGTGTATTTCCAGCCGTCCACCCTTGGTCCCAACCTTGCGAATCGTCACCTTTGACTGGAAGCGCTTCAGAAGCTGCTCCTCCAGTGCCGACATCAGCAGATCCGGCTGCTGCAGACGTTTGGCGGCGACAGGGTGCGGATTAATCTTCAGTCGACGGACCAGATCCTCAGTCGCACGAACGCTTAACTGACGGTGCAGGATCTCATGGCGCGCTTTTTCCACAAGCTCATCGCTTTCCAGTGACAACAGTGCTCGGGCATGCCCCATACTGAGCCGCTCTTCCACAATATCACGCTGTATTCCCTCAGGCAGCTTGAGCAAGCGCAAAGCATTGGTAACCGTTGTCCGGTTCTTGCCGACCCTGCGGGCAACGTCTTCCTGAGAGATACTGAAATGCTCTACCAGCGAACGATACGCCTGCGCCTCTTCAATGGCATTAAGATCCTGCCGCTGAATATTTTCAATCAGAGCCAATTCAAGAACGGTATCCGGTGAAGCCTCACGGATGACAATCGGAATTTCATGCAGGCCGGCCTTCTGAGCTGCCCGCCAGCGCCGTTCGCCGGCGATTATTTCGTAGTGATCATCTTTTCTGGTGACAACCAGCGGCTGGATGATTCCCTGCTCACGAATAGATGCGGCCAGTTCCTCGAGTTTTTCCGGGGCAAAGTGCTTACGCGGCTGGTTACGATTAGGACGGATCTTTTCGATCGGACAGATAAAATAATTTTTAGATTCATCAACTGCTTCCGTAACCTGCAACAGCGCAGCCATCCCTTTTCCGAGGCCGCCTATTCTAGCCATGAACATTCTCCCTTTGGATTATCTCTCGTGCAAGCTGAAGATAGCTCGAAGCACCACGCGAGGCGATATCATAATAAATAATCGGCTTGCCATGACTCGGCGCTTCCGCCAGACGGATATTGCGAGGAATAACCGACTCAAAAACCTGCCCCGGAAAATGTGTCCGAATCTCGCTGGCCACCTCTTTACCCAGGTTCCCGCGAGCGTCAAACATCGTCAGAAGAATTCCCTCTATCTTCAATAGCGGGTTCAGATTATTCTGAATTAACCGGATTGTCTGCAGAATCTGTGAGAGACCTTCCATGGCATAAAATTCACACTGGAGCGGTATCAATACTGAATCTGCTGCTGTCATGGCATTGATCGTCAACAGGTTAAGTGACGGCGGGCAATCTATAATGATGTAGCGATACTGTTCCGCCAGCCCTGCGAGCACAAACTTCAGTTTCTGCTCACGGCCGGTCAATGTTGCCAGCTCCAGCTCTGCTCCGGCCAGATCAGAGTTTGCCGGCAGAATATGGAGATACGGTTGACCGGTATCCACGATCAATTCCCGGACACCGACGTCGTTAATCAGGGCGTCGTACACCGTGTGTTTCAGATTCGTCTTGTCAACGCCGACGCCGCTGGTTGCATTGCCTTGCGGATCAATATCAACCAGCAGTGTCGGTCTCTCGGCTGCGGCCAATGACGCGGCAAGATTAACGGCAGTAGTCGTTTTGCCGACGCCACCCTTCTGGTTTGCAATGCATATGATTTTAGTCTGTGGTTTCAAGGGGAGTTTACTCTTTTCAGTAGACAGTTCGAAGATTACCCTGGCTCGGCTCTCCGGATTTTTTTGTGGCTGGAATGTAGCACAGCTCGCCCGAATCGTCAAAGAAAAGACCGATAAAAGGCGGGGTCACCCCCGCCTGATCTGCTATTCGACTTTTTTGATTGAGAGAGCCGATGCTCCACGCTCCGTAATACCGGAGCGCTGCACCGTTTGCAGAATAAGCAGCTCGTTACGCGATTCGTCAAAGAGAAAGTCCGGCATGTAGTTTTGAGTATCTCGGGTGCGCCACTTTTCCTCCAGACTCGACCCGTTCCACGTCATGCAGTAGACTGCTCCCCGCTTGTACGAACGGGAATTGCCAAGTACCCAGAAGCCATCATTCTTGCCAACCAGAACATCACCTTTTGATGTCACCTGGATGCGCTGGTTCATAAATATCCAGCGATACTTGTCGCCGGTCGTCCGCTCATCGGTATTGGTTTCCATCTGGAAATATAATTCCGAACCGCCGAACTTATCATTGCTTCGCCACACTTCTTTTAACTTTTCATCATATACAACCAGGTAGCCATCGTTATTAACAACCACCGTCATTATTTTTCCGTCACTGTCCCTGAACTGATTGAAGCTGTATATGGTGCCATAACGTGGCATTTTGATCGGATTTTTCAATGTAATGGCCGAACCGACCCTAGTCGCTTCGGCAACATCACCGTAGAAGTCATCGTTACGGCCCATGGCTTGCGCATACAGCTTCTTAGGTCCACCGGACAGGGAGGCACTACGGAAGTAGTAGGGCAGATTACTTGACACCAGCACCAGCTGATCGCCTTTTACCTGCCATACCTGTGAGGCCAGCTCACTGCCACGTATCACCGACACATAAACATCGAGCGCACCTTCAGCTGACGTTATCGTATCTATCGAGATAATTTTTTCGGCAGGTTTCAGTGTTGTTTCGGCCACAAGCTTCATATCACTGCCCTGACGGTAGTATGCAATGCGCTGCCCTTCCGCCAGAAAGAGCTCTCTGCTGCCGTCAGGCAAGACCATACCGCTCGCCATCAGGTTCGCTGCACCGTCCAGACGCTTACTCTGCCAACCGGAAACAGCTGCATTCTCCTGTTCCTTCGGCTTGATAAACTCACCAGTTACGGTCGGCTTAATCTGAGTCGCATTTGCGATTATAGCTGTTGCAACGGCAGGGCTTGAAATCTCCACATTTGTTTTAGACAACTCTGCAGAAAGCTTTTCAGCAAGCTTGCCTACAGCAGGAATCAATTCATCTTGCGATTCACCCTGTACAAAAGAGCGCGCCACCACTTTACCGGCGGCGGTTTTGGCAATCGCATCGATACTGAAAATCTTGCCTATTGAAATATAGGTTCCGCTGATCAATATATCGGCCTCAGCTGCGCTTCCCGCAACGGCTACGGCTGAACCATTTAAGCGCGAAGCCAGCAAAGTTTGTAAAGTAGCTTCCATCTCCGGTCGGTTCTGCGCTCCGGCAGCAGTAATGCCGGTGACAAAAGCATGAATTTGTGCGGCAAATGATGGCACTGCGCAGAGTACAACAAAAACAGCTATAAACAGTATGTGTATCTTTTTCATACGTCCTCCCTGATTGCCTTCTGTATAGCCGGAGTATTGCACAAACTTGCCGCCAGGTCAAAAAAAAGGGCGGGATCGCTCCCGCCCTTCCGGACTTCAGATGAAACGTTGCTTAGAACGCGTAGCTCAGACCAATGCGGCCTGTGTAGGGGTTTTCTGGAGTTTTGCCGCCTACACCCTGGTCTTTGTAAATGCCGCCAAGGATGTCGTACGCAATCTGAACTTTCGCGGTTAGGTTGTCATACACTTTGTATCCGGTCTCAAGATTGATCTCGCTTGCAACCAGATCGCACCCTTTTTTGCCGGCATTAAATGAGTTAGACTTGGCTACCCACAACAGACCTGCATTTGCGTTAGCATACAGTTTAGGAGTAATCGTTGCGTCATATCCGAGAGTGTAAAGAATCGTACCGTAGGTATCTGCACCAAAGCTGGTACCGGTAATAGTACGGTCATTGGTAGTCCCGCCTACGCCCGTACGAGCAAGCAGCATCATGCCGCCTTCAGCATACGTGGTGACCGTTGTTGACTGCCAGTTTGTAATGTGTTTGTTGCCAGTATCTCCATCGCCGGAGAGATACAGAGCGGCAGTTTTAAGAGTACCTGGACCGATAGGAAGTTTTCCGGCTACGTTTGCAGCAACAGCACTGATAGATTTTGAATCAACACCTGAGTGACCAGCCTGAGCTGCCACAAACCCGCTTACAGTTGCACCAGCAATTTTAGCATCGGCAGTCACACCAAACACATGAACGGTAACTGGAGTTGCGGTACTGTAATCTGAGTTCAGGTAGTACAAACCACCTACATTAAGGTCTTTGTTGATGGCATATTTGCCGTCAACCAAAAACAGGTCAGCATTGTTGTGACCGATAGTAGAGGTGTTTGTTTCTAAGGCGGTAGTTTGAGTTGAGTTAACAGGATTTGAGGCTGTTGCAGTAGCGGCTGTAGGTCCGGTAGTAACGAGACTTGTGTCAGTTTTATAACGGAAGAAACCTGTTCTTATTGTCGCAGCATCAATTTTTGTAGTAGCCAGGATACCAGTAATATCTGCATCAATAAATGTGCCTTTGAGAGCATCTGTTACCGGCATAATACCGGTTTTGACGTTGACGCTCTTACCAAGATTGAAATCAAGGTAAACATGCTTGGTTTCAATCATAACGCCATCGGCATCAAGAACACCAGCATCACTACTGACGCCATACTTACCGGATTTGTCGCCACCAAACTTGGTGTCTAATTCAAAATGGGTTACTAATTTGAGATCGTCGCTGGCTTTGGCAGTGTACTGAAGGCGGGCGCGCTGCTCGATGAAATTGTTTGCCTTAGCTGTTTCTCCGTAAGCAAGTGGATTTATTGCCGCAGTACCACCATTCTCATAGTTTGATACAAAACCCTTAATGTTGTAAATACCGTGAAACTCATTTTCAAATGCCATTGCCGGTACT
>Ga0073936_10004433_pt1 | contig 19490 bp, 13 predicted proteins | sample AliMusrvi5mmetaG_FD_87041 | JGI IMG/M metagenome (GOLD analysis project Ga0073936, IMG submission 87041) | Freshwater lake bacterial and archeal communities from Alinen Mustajarvi, Finland, to study Microbial Dark Matter (Phase II) - Alinen... | ecosystem: Environmental > Aquatic > Freshwater >... | reverse complement strand
GCATTGCGGGTGGCCGGGGGCGTTGTGGGGAATTTTGGGTTTGGGTAGGGTTGAGCTTGCTCGCCGCGGCATCTGGGGCTAGGGAGACGCATCAAACGTCGTTCCTTCAGTTTCTTTCTCGCCCGGCGCTACCTCAATCCGCGCCGCGCCATGCTGTCGTCATTCACCCTGATCTCGCTGATCGGAGTGATGCTGGGCGTGCTCGTCCTGGTCGTCGTGATGGCCGTGTATGCCGGCTTGGAACGCGAGGTGAAAGGCCGCCTGCTCGGATTCACTCCGCACATTCTCCTGCGCTATCAACCCGGGGGCGTGGCCGACAACAGCCCAATGGCCGATTGGCGGGAGGCCGCCGACAAGGCCAAGACGCTGCCCCATGTGCTGGCCGCCACGGCCTTCATCGCGGACAACGTCATCGTGGACGTCGGCTCGCGGCAGCGCCCCGTGCAGTTTCACGGCATCGACACCTCGGATCCCGCGCAGGTCGCGGGCCTAGCCAAAATGCTTGATCTGGAGAAGTACCCGACCTCCACCGCCGATCTCGGGATTGACGACCGGGTGATCGTGTCCTCCCTGCTCGCCGAGCAATTCGGACTCCAGGTCGGCGACAAGCTGCGGCTCTATTCGACGCGCAATTTCGAGGAGGTCATGCATGCCTACAAGGCGACGGAAAACCCGCCCGTGCGCGAGGCCTACGCCGAAGTCTGGAAAAAGGCCACGGCCGCCCTGGTGGCCGCCTGGCACAAGGAGAAGGACGGTTTTTCCATTCCGCTCAAGGTGTTGCGGGATGAGATTTACGACCCGCTCTACACCATTTCCACCGAGAACATTCGCAAGCCGGAACAGGAGTTGCTCAACGGCATCCTCCTTGCCATGGGGCCGGCGACGAATGACGCGGCCTATCACTTCAATGCGGAGGCCAAAGCCAGCATCGAACGAGGCATCGCTGATCTCAACGCGACCGACGCGGACAAAATGGACGGCGATATCCTCAAGGGCCTCAAGAGCATCGTGCTGCCCAAGGAGGCCGAGGTCAGCGGGGTCTATCAGGCGTCGCAAATGGCGATCACCCCCGATCTTTTCATGCCCTTGCCCCTCGCCCAAAACCTCGCCGGGCTGGAGGATGCCGTGCAGGGGATCGCGCTGCGTCTCGACGACGCGTATCTGGCCGACCGGGTGGCTGCCGATGGTCGCAAGGCCCTCGGCCCGGATTGGTCGCTGCTCACCTGGGGCGAGCAATACCAGGCGTTCTTTGCGCTGATCAACCAGCAGCGGGTCATGATGTATTTCGCCCTCTCGTTCATCGTGCTGGTTTCCGCCTTCTCGATGATGGCCGTCATGTTCACCGTCACCATCCAGAAACGCCGGGAAATCGGCGTGATGAAAGCGCTGGGTGCCGCCCCGGGCCAAATCGTGCGGGTGTTCCTCTATCAAGGCATGATTCTCGGCGTGCTGGGTGCGGTCCTCGGCGTGGGGCTCGGGCGGGTGGTCATCCTGTTTCGCGGGCAAATCCAGGCATCGTTCCGCGCCCTGGGCTTCGATCCGTTTTCGGCGTCTTTCACCGGCTTCGGCAAGCTTCCCGCATATAACAATCCCGTCGAGCAAGCCGTCATCGCGGTGATGGCCTTCATTCTGTGTTCGCTGGCCGCCTTGGTGCCGGCGTTTTTCGCCGCCCGCAGCGATGCTGCCAAATCCCTTCGCAATCTCTGAGCCATGGACATCTGGATCATCCGCAACGGGGAAAAAGCCGGTCCCATTCATGACTTTGAAATCCGCCGCAAAATCGAATCCGGCGAACTGACCCGCGACACTCCGGCCTGGCATGAGGGCCTCGACGCCTGGCGGCCACTGCGCGAAATCGCCATCTTCAAGGACGACTTCAACTGGGTCCATCTGGGCGACCTGGAATCCGGTCCGACCCATGAGGAAGAGGAGGCCGCGATCCTGGCTGCGGCGGGGGCACCGCCGCTGCCGACCACGCCCGTGCTGTGGCGGCGGTTTTGGGCGCGCTGGCTCGACATCCATGTTTATGTCGCCATTTGGTGGCTGTGCATGTGGGCGTCCGGACGCGACATTGAAGCGGTGCTCACCAACCTGTGGATCATGGTGGTCCAGCTCGTGCCGTGGTTCATCGCCGAATCCATCCTGATCCACCGCTTCGGCACCACGCCCGGCAAATGGTTGTTAGGCCTGCGCGTGACCAATGTCAATGGCTCGCTCCTCAGCCTCGCCGCCGCCACCCTGCGCTCGTTTCGCGTGTTGGTCGGCGGCATTGGTTTTGGGTTGTTCCTGCTCGCGCCGTTTTGCCAGACCCTGAGTTTTTTCACCGCCAAGCGACTCGGTAACGCCCTGTGGGATCGAGCCGGCGGCCATCGGGTCGCGTCCCAACCGCTCGCCGCCTGGCGCATCGTCGCGGTGGTGTGCATTTTCGTCGCCACCCAGCAATTGCAGATGGCCGTCATCGCCCCATACGTTTTCAAGAGCTACGCGGAATCCTTTCCAGCCCTCAAAGAGGCCTTGGACCACAACATGCCCTGGCACCTGCCGCCGCGCCATTGAAGTGCGGTGACTTGTCGCCGCCTTGGAGTGCGGGGACTAGTCACCGCCTTGGCGGGGGCGGACTTGTCCGCCGTGGTGAGGAGCGTACAAGACGTGAGAAACATAAGAGCGAGAGCGCCTGCCGTCCCGTCGCCAAGGCTCCTCAGCGGGAAAGCGGTGACGAGTCACCGCACTCCACGCATTCCATCCACCTCTCGGGTTTTTCCTCCCGGGTTTTCCTTGTGTTGCGGCGCAAGCGGACGAGGCTCGTTGGGGTATGGATGCGTTGTCCCAGCGCTGGCATCACCTCGCCCGACAGACCCGCCGCAAGATCAACTGCGGCTGGTGCCTGCACGTTTGCGGCACACCGCTGGTGGCGGTTTCGTTAGGACTGCTCGGTCCGACGCTATGGGCGCGGCGCGTTTGGCCGCAGCAGGCGCCGCTGTGGTACGCCTGGGTTGCGGGCGCGGCGGCGGTCTTGGTTTTGCTAGTGTTGTGGTGGGTTGCCAGACACCGCTTTGTCAGTTTGAATGAGGCGTTGGTTAGGCTGGAGGATCGCCTGGGCCCGCACAATCGCCTCAGTGCCGCCGCCGCCGGCGCCTGCCCTGCCCGTGCCCACCGATGCCGAGATTTCCGCCGGATCCGAAAAGCTGCGCGGGCTGCTAGACACGCTGAACGAGGTGACCTACGGGCAACGGGAACTGATCGAGGCGGTGGTCACCGGCTTGCTGGCACGCGGGCATTTGTTGCTAGAAGGCCTGCCCGGCCTCGGCAAGACTGAATTGGTCAAGGGACTGTCCGGGGCCATCGGCCTGCTAACAAAACGCGTGCGGTTCACGCCGGATCTGCTGCCGGGTGACATCACCGGCAACCCGATGTTGCAAGAAGTGGACGGCCGCCGGGCGTTTGACTTCCAACCTGGTCCTCTCTTTGCGTCGCTGGTGTTGGCCGATGAAATCAACCGCGCCTAGCCCAAGACGCAGTCGGCTTTGCTAGAAGCGATGCAGGAAGGCCATGTGACCGTGTTGGAGTTCATTGACTTCCATGCGCGGGCGTTGGGCTTCCGCGGCAAGGAGCGCCAGCAACGCTTGCAAGAGGTCATGGAGTTCACCGACCTCATGCCCATCGCGCAACGTCCGGCTAACAAGCTTTCCAAGGGCATGACCCAGCGCCTCTGCCTCGGCCGCGCGCTGGTGCATGATCCGGATGTGTTGGTGTTGGACGAGCCGGCTGCCGGTCTCGACCCCACCCGTCTTGCTATTGATTCGAGCTGTTGTCTTGCCCTGTAATCGAAAACCTTGTCCTCCCAAACGCTTGGTTCCTTTGCACTTAGCGACATTGCGGGCCGATCCCGTGATGATAGTCGGGCTTTCGGGCGGAAATGGCATGCCATCCGCTGCGCCGGGGCTGTGAACACGATTGGATTCCTATTGGATATGGATGGAGTGATCTATCGGGGAGGCGAACTCATCCCCGGCGCCGATCGCTTCATCGCGCGCTTGCGCAACGAGCGGATTGCGTTCCGCTTCCTTACTAACAACTCGCAGCGGACCCGCCGCGATGTGGCCCTCAAGCTCTGCCGCCTCGGACTGCCGGCCGAGGCCGACGATATCTTCACCTGTGCGATGGCCACGGCGCGTTTCCTGGCATGTCAGAAGCCGGGAGCCACGGCATTTGTCATCGGGGAAAACGGCCTTGCCGCCGCGCTCCATCACAACGGCATCACCGTCGTCGATGACGCCGCGGATTATGTGGTGGTGGGCGAGGGCCGCACGCTGAATTTCGAGATGATCGAGCGCGCCCTGCGTTTGATAGAGAAGGGCGCCCGACTGGTCGCCACCAATCCCGATGCCACCTGTCCCACCGACGCCGGCATCCGGCCCGGATGCGGTGCGATTGTGGCGATGCTGGAAAAGGCCAGCGGCCGCGAGGCGTTTTCCGTCGGCAAGCCCAGCGGTGTGATGATGCGCATGGCGCAGGCCGAACTCGGGGTGCGCTCGCGCCATACCGTCATGGTCGGCGACACCATGTCAACCGACATCCTCGGTGGCGTCGGAATGGGCTACCGCACCGTGCTCGTGCTCAGCGGCCACACCCAGATCGAGCACCTGGATGCCTATGCCTATCGGCCCGATTGGGTCATCGAGTCGGTGGACCACATGCCCGAACAACTCTTCCATGCCGCCGATGAACTCAAGGGCGCGGCGTGACACACGGCCCTATTTGCTATCGGCGCCCAGAATGACTAACACAATCAGTAGGGAAAGGAAAAGCAGAACTCCCAATGCAGCCCAGGAGCCGGCGGACTTGTAACGCCTGACCTCACCGCAATCCCTGCACTGGGAAACACGCATCGCAAATGCCCCGCGAATCAATAAAAACACCCATCCGAAGAGCATGACTGAAACGATGCTCGGTCTCGCGTGCAGGAAATTGTCGCTGCCGGTGTTGCGGCTGCCACAAGCACGGCAGGGTATCCCGCGAGCAAGCAGGGTGCCACCTGACGGTTCTTCGGAGTTGGCAAGCGGTGTCTCGTAAGGGTTCATGATCGGATCAACCATGGATGTTAGATCGCGAGGTCGGTCGCGGATCGAAGGTGGAAGCCGCGGCCAATTGTTTCCACAGATCTTCTTCGTCCTTGCTGATGGATGGCGGCACCTGGATGGAAACCTCGACATACAGATCGCCGCGTTTGCCCGCGCCTGCGGGCAGGCCCTTGCCACGCACGCGCAGTTGATGGCCTTGCTGAGTGCCCGCGGGGACTTTCAATGAGATGGTGGCTTCCAGTGTCCGCAGCGGGACAGTGGCACCCAAGACCGCTTCCCACGGCGCCAGTTCCAGATGGCCCACAAGATCGGTGCCGCGCGCACTCCAATCCGGGTGCTGCTCATAGCGGACGCGCAGATAGATGTCTCCGGCGCTGCCGCCGCCAATGCCCGCACCGCCCTTGCCCGGCACCCGAATCCTCTTGCCGGCTTGCACTCCGGGCGGAATGCGCACATCGTAGGATTCGGTTTCCTCCTGGCCGCTGCGCGGATGGGTTCGGCCCACCGCAATCGAGCGCATCGCCCCGTGCAGCGCTTCCTCAATGGTGATGAGGATGTCGCCTTCAATGTCCTCACCGCGCCGCGATGGAGTGGCATGCCTGCGAGGTTTAGAAGGGGTGTTGGCCGCGCCGTGGGTATCAAACGGCGACGCGGCGGAGCGGCCGCTAAAGAACTGCTCGAAAAAGTCGCTGAATCCCGTGCCTTCAAAGTGGAATTCCTGAGCCCCGCCAGACGCACCGCGTCCGGCGAACCCACCGCCAGCCCGGCCCGGCGGTGCTTGCCACTCGCCGTTGTCTTTCCAACCGGCCCCCAGTCGATCATACTTCTTGCGGCTCTCGGGATTGCTCAACACCTCATTGGCCTCGTTGATCTCCTTGAATTTCTCCTCTGCCGTCTTCTTGTCCTTGGCCACATCGGGATGATATTTCCTCGCGAGCTTGCGAAAGGCCTTCTTGATGGCCTCGGGCGTCGCGTCGGACGGCACCCCCAGGATCTGATAGTAATCTTTGAATTCCACGGCCATGGATGTACGGGACGATTTTCTGGGTGACGGCTACTTGAGGCGCGAACGCAACCATTTAAGGGGAATGCAAGGAAGCTGTCAACTGCGGGTGAGGATTTGTGGGGATTTGAGTTACTGGCGGCGAGACGCCGCCACCACGGACTGCGGCGAGACGCCGCAGCTACGCGGGACGCCGCAGCGACGGCTGGAAGCCGCAACTACTTCTTCAACACGTCGCTGGCCTCGACGCCCTTGCTGTTGGAGCGGCGCTTGGACTCCCAGTTTTGGATCTGCGATTTCTGCACAGCCTTGTTGGACTCGTCGATGTTCTTGAGATACTCGCCCTTTTCCAACACCTGGCGTTTGGGAGAGGCGGTGGCGCTGGGTTGGGTTGCGGGGGCATTGCCAAAGCTCTGCGAGGGTTGCGGCGGGTTGCGCGATCCGAGTGTCAGGGTGCCGCGATGGAAGGCATAGCGGTTGTCGCCCTGTCTGACGATGACGGTGGAAGTGCCCTGGATGCCGCCGACCTCAAAGACGCCGCGCGGATCGGTGGTGCCGCTTTGCACCTCCGGACTCGAACTGCCGAGGGCCTTGACCTCGGCATCGGCCAGCGCCTTGCCGGTTGCGGCATCGGTGACGGTGGCGCGCACGCTGCCCTCGGGGTTTTCCTTCACCTCGAGCTTGAGCGGGGAAATGAGCACCAAGCCGCTGGTGAAAAGGTTGTCGCCGCGCACAATTGCTAGGTAGGCGCCTTCCTCCTTGACCGGCAACCGGAGCACCTTTTGCTTCACCACATAGTCGGTGCCCTCACCCAAAGTGAAGGCCTCTCCGGCTTGTGGCGCGATGCCGGCGAGGTCCACCCGCGTGATGTTGCTGAGGCTCTTCTCCCGCAGATAGAGTTTTAGCAAATCGACCTTATATAACTGCACGGCACCTTCCTTGATGTTGCGGTAGTCGAGTGTTAGCTTAACTTCATCTCCGGGTTTGAAAATCGTCACCTCCGGCAGACTCACGCGTTTCTCCTCGAACAACGCGATCGCCTGGGCCGCGTCCTCATAGACGGTCCTGACCTTCTGATACCATGCGATGGCCTCCGCCGGGTGGCCCTGGGCATGATAGACCTGAGCAGTGACGTAGCGCGCGTAGTCGCGGTCCTTGCTCTCGCCGTTGGCCACCGGCGCCGCGGCGGCCAGCGCCTTGTCGAAGGCGCCCTGCCAGAAATAGCCCAGCGCGGCCATGTACTTGAAGCTGTCGGCAAACGGGCCGCTGCTGTGGCGTTCGGCCCCGGCGGTGGCCGCGCGCACCATCGCCGGATAGTCCTTGAGCGTGAAGAAGACATTGACCAGGCTGAAGGCGGCATCGTCGGCCTGCGGGTCTGTCGGATAGAGCGTGATGAAGCGTTCCAACAGATCCCGGCTGCGGATCAGCAGGGCGTTCTTTTCCAACTTCTTCTGGCCGCGGCGCACCGGCAGCTTGTCCGCATCCGGCGCTTTGGCGCTGAGGCTTTGGGCCAGGCCGCTGAGCGAACCGATGACGTCCCGGCTATCCGGATACTGCTGCCAGAGCCGCTCCTGGAGATCCACGCCGCCGGCATAGTCGCCCGCATCCTCAAGCGCCACGCTCAGCCCCGAGTCTGCCAAAAACGCGCCGTCGAGCGCGGCACGGAAGACGGTGGCCGCGCGCTCGAACTCATTGAGCCGCCGGTAGGCCCCGCCCACCTGCAGCAGTTTCTCAAAGGGAATGACCAGTCGCGGGTGCCGTTCGGTTAGAAGCTCGAACGCGCCAATCATCGCTCTGGCGTCGGCGTTATCCTGCTCGGTTAGAATCCACAGCCGCATGCGGGCGGTGTCGCGCTCTTCGTCCTGGGTGAGCTTGCCACCGAGCAGCGCATCGAGATGAGTCAGGCATTCCGCGCCCTTGTGTGCATCGAACAGCAGGCGCGCCGCTTCGAGGTGCTCGGCGCGGTTCATGACATAAGCTTCGGTGGCGGGCTGGCCGGGGGGCAGGATGGTTAGTGTGTTGGCAGTGCCGCGGCGGCAGCGCGCCGGATCGTAGGGATCCGCCACCACGGCGGCCCGTGCGGTCCAGGTCCCCGGCATGAGCGCGATGACATCATAACTGACATTGCCTATCGTGCCGGGGCCATAGCGCAGGCGAAGCCGGTTGCCATGGCGCTCGACACCCTGGGCATCGCTTTGCAAACTGCCCTCCACAAACAGGCAGCCGGCGGGAATTTCCTCCTCGATTTGCAGGAAGTTGCCGTGCGATTTCCAAGCCGCGTCCGGATGATTGGCAATCTTCACCACGACCCGCAACAACTGTCCGTAGGCAGCTTGCGTCACTGGCGAACTGCTCGCCGAGTCGAGCTTGGTCTCGCCTAACATATAACTGTCATGCAGATAGGTGCGGCTGGCGATTTTCGGATACTCCCAGGTTTTGGGATCGTCGGGCGGGTCTTCTCGAACAATGGCGGCGATGACCACGGCCGGCGCGGCACCCTTCACCCGCACAATGAGCTTGCCGTCGGCCGGCAGCGGCAGAATGTCGGCGGGACCGGCGGTGATGACCTTTCCATTGGATAGAACCTCCACCGTGTCGGTGGCGGCGGCACGGGGCAGTGAATTTCCATACTCGGCGAGCGCCTGCATCACCTGGCCGCGACAACGCGTGGTGCCGCCGGGGGCGCTGGCTTGCGATGTCACAAGCCAGTTGGCGATGGCGCGGGCTTCCGGCGCGGCGGGATTGAGTTTGGCGGCGCACCACAGGGCGGCGGCCGTCGCTTCCTCCGGCGCATTGAGCCCTGCCACTTCCTTGCTGCCCGGCCACTCCAGCGTGTCGTCGCCGCTGGCGGTCTTGCCGGCGGTGCCGGTCTTGAGTACCAGCGAGAGCATGGCCTTGGCCTCGTCGTCGCGGCCGGCGTGGATGAACGCCGCGCACAGGCGCACCAATGCCACGGGGGTTAGGGTTTCCCTGACCCGATAGAGCGGATTGAGCAGCGAGAAGTCCGCCTTGCCCGCCGCCGCCAGCGCCTGTAGCACCACCGCCTTGCGCTCGAAGTCCGTCGCCCCGATGCCGCCGTAGCGGCCCGCCACAAATGCCGCCGTGCGTTTCATCATCATGTCGCTGACCACCACTCCGGCGGCCTTCGCCTCTAGCAAGGCGCGCCAGGTGAACGCGGTTGTTAGCAGACCTGGTGATATCTCGATGTTCTCCCACGACCAACCGCCGTTGCCGGCGTGCTCGGTCGCCGCAAGTTCGGCGGTTAGAGTCGCCAGTCGCGTTTGCAGCGCGGCCTTGCTCGCGGACTCCCGCGCGTTGGTTAGGGCCGCCATGACATGCAGCAGGGCACTGGCGGCATTTTGCGGCTCACTCGCGTCGTTGGTTTCGCCCTTGGTGTCAAGTGAGGCACCTGGAAACGCTGCGACGTCTGGCGACTTCACCAGGCGGAAACCCGTGACGCCCTCGGCCACCGGCAGCGTGAGCGTGTGCTCGCCCTGGGAGAACAGGCCGCCTGCCGGCACGATGACCGGCACGCTGAGGTTGCGGGTTGTTAGTTTCGCGTGCACCGTCACGTTGCCATCTCGAACGCTCGTTTCGGTGGTGCCCGGCTGAGCCGGAGCCTTGAGATCGTACCAAGTCACGCGGCGCTCGCCAGGTGCCAGCGGTGGCAGGTAGGTGGGAGATGCTCCGAGATTGGTGACAAACACGGGAAGGCTGAAGGGTTGCCCAGGTGTGAGGCATTCCGGTACGCTCGCTCGGAAGACGAGCCTCTCGTTAGAGCGAATGATCAGCGCGTCGGCCGCGATGAGGGACGTGCCGTCCACCGCCCAGGCGACGACGGCGGTGCCGTCCCACGGCTCCGTTAGACCGGCGACATTTTTCGCGCCCGTGGCATCGGTCGTGAAGTCGCTGGCGAGTTTGAGGGTGGAGCGGGCTGCCTCCGGCGCGTCGGATTGGGGTTGGGCGGCAACCGCCTTCGCCTGGCGCTCATCCTTGCTGTGGGCTTCATTCCAAGCGATGTCGGGCATGCCTTTGGTGTCGATTCTAACATCCACGCCGAGGGCGTCCTGTTTCATCGACTTGAGTCCGGGGTTGATGACGAACACGCCGCGCTTGGAGGCGTTGTTGACTAACAGGAAAGAGTTGGAGCGCATGAACTTCTGGTTTTTGTCGAGCAGCAGGGTATTGCCGCCGTTGAGGCCGAGTTCGGTCTGCTGGATGCCACACAGCAGCGCCTGGTCGTTGTCAAACACCGCGAAGGTGCCGTTGGTGAGTTTGCGCGAGGTGCCCGGATGCGCGAAGGTGACACTGCTCTCGACGCTCAGGCCGGTGGAGCGGGCGGGGATAACCACCCGGCCCAGCGGCTTGTACGGCGCGCCGTCCGTTAGATCCCACGCCCGGGTGAACACGCTTGCGGCAACGGGTTTGCCTGCCAAGTCCGTGGTCTTCACCGTATAGTCCGCAGCCCCTTCGCCAGGGGCCGTGAGCGTCACCTTCAAGCCGCTGCGCAATTCAAACGGACGCGACGTCAGGTTCACCTGGCGGCCGTCCAGCGCGGCGACGGTGACCCGGAAATTGGGCGTGTAGGCGGCGGCCGTTGGAATTTCCAACGCATTGGCGCCTTCCTTCAAGGCGATCAACTGATGGCTGAAGAATTCCTGTGCGTGCACGGTGACCAGCGCATACGGATGGGCGCTGGCGGACTGCACCCGCAGCTTGAAGGGTTGGCCGGCGACGAGGTCCGTGGCGTCGGAGAGCAAGCGCAGTTTCGAATCGTCGTTGCCGCCGGCGGCGCGCAGCGTGGTTTCCACTACGATGTCGTGGCCCTGCTTGTCCTTGCCGGTTAGCTTCAACACGTAAAGCCCCGCTTGAGGCACCGTGACCGATTGGTCAGCCTCGCCGCTGGCCGCGGTTTGCAGCGCGTGCTCGGCAAGCGGCGTGTCGGTCGGCGAGCTGGTGAGCCCGCTGATCCACGGCACGCCTTCCAACACGCGGCTGGCTTTGGCGGGCTCGCGACGGACGATGATGAGCTTCAAGGGTGTGGCGAAGTCCTCGCCGCGATAAGTCACCGTCTTGACCTTGAGATCGAACGGTTCGCCGGCGAGCGCCACCTCCGGCAACTTTTCAAACCGCGCGCTGAATTCGTTTTCGACGATGTTGAGCACCAGCGAGTGCCCGGCATCTGCCGCCGGCACATTCAGTGTTAGGGCATAGGCGCCCGGCTTCAGGGCAGTTGCGGGGAATTCATACGCCACAGCTCCCGTCGCATCGGTTAGTATATCTTTGGTCGTGCCATCCGGCAGTGTCAGGGTGCCTTTCTCGCCGGTGACCGGGAGACCGTTCGACCAGTTCACGAGGAACGCGCCCTTGATGACGTCACCGCGCAAATACGCCTGGCGCTCGGGCTGTGTGGAGACGATGCGCCCGCGCGGCGAAGTGTCGGGTTCCTCGACGCTGAAGCTCGCCTGAAGGCTTTCCTTGTCATTGAACACGCGCACCTTGTAATCGCCATCGGCGGCTGATGGCGGCAAGGTGAATTCGCCACTGCAGAGACCCAGCGCGTCCCAGGTGACCGGGCCTTCATAGAGCAAGCGGCCATCGGGCAATTGTGCGCGCCACTTCCAGTCCTCGCTCGCCGCCGGAACTTGGAACGAGCCATCCTTGACGTCGCGGCGAATGGCATGCCAGCCGACTTGCTCGCCCGCGGCATAGCGGCCGCGATCAAACAACACACGGGACATTTTGGTCGGCACGGTGCTCAGTCCCAGGCCCTCAAGGGAGAGGAAGCTGCCGGCCATTCCCTGCGGCGTGCTGACCAACACACGCACGCTGCGGGATTTCTCGATGCCCTCGGGCTTGGCGCGGAACACGCCGTCGGCTCCGGTTAGACCGGTGGCGATGATTTTTTGGCCGTCACTAACCAACACATTCGCGGTGGCCAGCGGCTTTTTGTCGGCGCCATTCATGACATAAGCCAAGACCTCGCGGCGCGCGCTTTCCACCAGCACATCGATGTCGCTGCGCACCACCAGCGTGGTGGCCTGCCAGTCGTCGCCCTCCACCCGCACGATGCACGCGCCGGACTTGCCCGCCGCGAACTCGATCGGAATGTCCTGTTGGATCGAACGGAAGCGCGCGTAGTTGGCCACCGGCACGTCCCAGGACTTTTCCGGCGCGATGAGATCGATGTCTAGCAAGTCGATGGCGTCCATGCGGTGGCGGCTGCGGAAGAACGCCTCCACATCCAGCGGATAGCGGCTGACCTTGAGTTTCTCGATGTTGCGCACGCTGACCTTCACGGCCGGCGTTTCAGTTAGGCGGAACACGCGCTCGGTGGCTACGGCCAGCGACTTGCTGTTCATCAGATCGACGCGGCGTCTTGCCGGATCGGCCCAGTGGCCCCAGGTGACGCGCTTGAAGGCGGCCAGGCCGTCATCCAATTGACCGAACTCCTCGCTGAGGATCAGCGCGGTGTTGTAGAGCGCGAGCGAGGACTCCTCGGTGGCGGAATACTTGGCGATGAGCCGGGACCACGCGTCGATGGCCTTTTGGAACTCCGAGTGGGTTAGATCGGCGGCCGCCTTTTGTTCCTTGAGTTGCTGCGCGGCGGCGTAGCGGGTCTGGCCGTAGATGAACAGGATCTGGCGTGCGCGCGAATCCAGCGGATAGCGTGACAGAAAGGCGTCGAAAACCTCGCGCGCCTTGGCTTCATCGCCCGCTGCCACTGCGGTTAGACCGATCTGGAATTCGGCGTCCACGATCCCGCTTTGCGCCTGCTGCCACTCGGCGCCGTTGGGCCAGGCGGTGATATACTGCCGCCACTGGGCGATGGCTTCGGCATAGCGGCGCTGGTTGCAGTGAATCTGCCCGATGCGGAAGGCGGCCGCCTGCTGGCGGCGGGCGAGGGCCTCCGCGGGTGTCAGACCGCTGGCCGGGTCGGGTTTTCGGTTGGCCTCGGTCTTGGCGTCAAACTGGAACGCCTTGGCGGCGATGAAATCGTTCCAAGCGGCGATGGCCTCGGCGTCCTTGCCATTGCGGTCGAGCATTTGGGCGATGGCTTCGGCGGCCAGCGGCGCCGCCGGATGGGCGGGATGGCTGGTTAGAAAGGCGCGCAGTTGCGCGAGATAGTCGGCCATGTCGAAGGCGGGGTTTTGCCCGCGTGAGGGGAAGAGTTCCTGATTGGCAAGCAACTGCAGCGCTCTGCCACGAGGCGTGTCACCCGGTTCGCGCTGCGGTGCCGGCGTGGCGAAAGGATCGGTCTCGCTCTGCGCCGCCTGTTGGATCGGTGGCGGTCGATTCGGCGCGTTGATGCCCAGTTGCTGTTGCGGCACGGCGACTTGCGGCAACGGGGCGAAGGTGCGCACCTGCAACCACGCCGCGTCGCCGGCCAGCGCCTTGTCCGGCGAGTCCGCTGGCAGCGCAGCAAGCATATCTAACAATTCGCCGGCGACCGCCCGCGCATCGCCGGTGCGGCGAAGTTCCAGCAGATTTTCCGCTAGATGCAGCCGCGCCTCGGCGCGCGGCTTGCCGGTGAGTTTGGCCGTGGTGTTTTTCTTGCCGGGCCCGAGCGGCAGCGACCAGTTGGGATCGAACTCCAACAACCAGGCATTGAAGGCACCTTCAGCCGCCTGGTGCGCGCCGGCCTTGTGGAAGAGCATTGCCAGGCGAAACAGCACGTCCGCCCGCAACTCGGTGGTGACGGGCATATCAAGAACTTTCTCACAGAGCGTCGCGGCTTTCGTCCAGTCCGGCTGTGGCGGGGCCATTTCTCCGGTGGCCGCGGGCGCGACCGTCTCCTCCGCCAGATCCAACAACGCCTTGACCAGCTCGTCGCGCCGTTGCGGTGCAAACGCGCGGGCCGCCGCCTCCGCGTAGATCGCCTCGGCCTGCGCGTGCCTCTTCTGTTTTGTTAGGGCGGATCCGGTGAGAAATTTCGCTTTCAGTCCCCATGGCGAATCGGCCGGCACCGCCGCCGCCGCGGCAATCGCCTCGTCCTGTCGCCCGGCCAGGTGGAGGCTCAGCGCCTTGAGATATGCCGCATGGCCCGGGGCTGCGGCGTCCGCCGGCAAGGCGCCAAACGCACTGGCCGCCTCGGGGAATTTTCGCGACTGCAGCAGGGCCACCGCATCATCGAGCGGAGTGGCAAACAGTGGGCTGACCAACGCCAGCAGGGAGAGGACGACGGTGTTTTTCATGGCTGGTTAGAAAAGTAGGCGGTTGCGCCCGCGCCGTCAAGCACGCATCAAGGAGGGGTGGCCTCCGGCCGCCCATAAGGAGGGGCGATCTGCCTGCAATATCTGATTCAGTCAGGCAGGCTATCTCCGCTTCGCTCCGGTTCCGAATCGCCCTGGACCATGAGGGGACAATGGAAAGCGGGTTCCCAACACTCATTGGCTCATCATGGGCAACGGGCGAACCGCCCGTTCCCCTCTTGGTAGCAAGCAGCAGGAGAAATGGCTTGCGAACACGGGGCATCGATGATACACAGGGGGCGTCTTGCGGCACGAGGAGGAACGCTGCGGCATGACGCTCTCGCGGCTTGCTTTTGTCTTGGTTCGGGCGAGGGTATGATTGAAGGACTGTCGATGAACATGAAAGAGTCTTAATATGAGTATGGAAATTGACATCAGTGTGGAGCCTGACCATGTGTGCTTGCGTTGCACTGGCACGTATTCGCTGCCGGAAGCAAAACGGGTCTGTCAGAGTGCGGTTGACGCGGCACTGCTGTATCAAAAAGCCAAAGTCTTGATCGACGTCAATGGTGTGATTGGAAACATCTCGACGCTGGATCGCTACACCAACTCGGTGTTTCTGGCTGAGCTAGTGGTGGGGCGGGCCAGCGGCCGGATCTGCAGAATCTCGATTGCCGGCCATGTGCCGCTCATTGACGAAGACCGCTTTGGCGAGACGGTGGCGGTCAACCGTGGGGTCAACGCGAAAGTCGTCACGAGCCTGGATGAGGCCATCGCGTGGCTGACCCGATAGCCGCCGCTCCTTAGGATGGCCATACGAACTTCGCGGCTGCTGTTAGCGGGACCCCTGCTAACAAGCGTGACAGCATCACCGGCTTGGCATGGCGACTGCCCCAGCGTGCGCCTCGCAAGCCACCCGCCAGCAAGTCATCCGCCAATCGCCGTGATCGGCCGTTGCATCGCGAAGTCCTCGGCAAAGCCGTGGTGTTCGGGCTTGTTGGCAATCGCCCTGCGGTAGGCCACCGGATCCAGCGTATCGAGGCTGATGTTGACCGAGCGCATGCCGGCTCGTCTGAGGGGCTCGGCCAGCCGCGGCAACAACAGCGCATTGGTTGAAAGCCCGAGGGTTTGCACGCCGGGAATGTCCCAGATGCCGCATGCGAAGCCACTGCCACCCGCACCCCGATCTAACATTCATGTCCCTCTACGGAAAAACCGCCACCAATGCCATTGCCGTGATGAGTTATGTTGCCGCCGAGGCGCCTCAGCGGGTCGGCTCGGCGGTCATTGCCAAGACCAGGAATATCTCGCCGGTTCTAACAGCCAAATTGCTCACCCAACTGGCCAGTGCCGGATATCTCAGCGGCCAGCCGGGGCCTGGCGGCGGCTACACGCTCGTCATGGATGCGAAAGAAATCCGGCTCATCGACATCGTCGCGTTGTTTGAGCAAGTTGACAACACGTCGCGCTGTCCGTTCGGTTCCGAATGGTGTGGCAACCGGGCGCCGTGTCCGCTGCACGACACCATCACCGGCCTGACCGAACGCAACCGCCGGTTCTTGGAACAAACCCGCCTGTCGGTTTTCCAGAAGCCGGCGCGACCCGCCAAACCGCCGAAGTCGCGTGCCAAATCCGTCACCGCCAAGGTTTGAACGAAAGGATATGATTTCCCATGCTTGCTTTCAGCGATGCCAAACGGCGATTGCTCGATGAGGCCACGCCACTTGCAACGGAACGCGTGCCCATCCAACTGGCTTGCGGTCGGGTCCAGCGGGCGACGAGTTGGTGCCGGAGGATCGGGCCGTTGGGACAGGTGATCATCGCGCTGCCGGGCAAACCGGCCATGGTGGATGTGGCGGACAAGCCGAGCACCCGGCGCAGCGCGGTGGCTGAAGCAGTGGTTGAACTCGGTGCGGAGGTTATGTCACGCCTGTCTAGCAATGACATCCGGGGTCCCAAGGGTCCGGTTTTCCGAACCGCGATCATTGCCGGGACGATGGCCGTGAAACAGACCAGCACGCTCATTCCATTGTGTGCGGTCTGGGTGGGCGTGGCCGCCGCGCATCGCGACGGCGCCTTTGAGGCATGCCGCGCCATTCTCGAGCGACTCAAACATGAGCTGCCCATCTGGAGAAAGGAAACCTATGCCGATGGCACCGTGGAATGGGTCGGCCCGGACAATCAGGCGCCTGAGATCAGTGGCGCCCGACCGGATCGGACAGATCGGACGGATCGGTCGGATCGGTCGGACCTGCCAGAGATGCATGCGGAACTGCACGCGAGCTATCTATCAGAAGGGTATGACTTTCGCGGGCGCCACGGCCAGGAGCGGATGGACCATGGCATTATTCAGGTCGGGCAGGTCGAGTGCGTCGCGGGCATGGGGCTGCGCGGCGACCGCTACTTCGGCTACTAACCGATGGAGTGCTGGGGGCGGGAAGATGAAGAGGGATGACCGCAAAGATTCCGCCGATGCAACGACAGGCTGGAAGCCCGTCGGCCATGACAGGCAGGATGCCTATCCTCGTGCCGCAATCCGAGGCGCGAGCCGACTTGGGCGTGGAGTTCGGTGTGGGTGGCATGCCGCCGATGCAACGACAGGCTGGAAGCCCGTCGGCCATGACAGGCAGGATGCCTATCCTCCTGCCGCAAATCCGAGGCGCGAGCCGACTTGGGCGTAGAGTTCGGTGTGGGTGGCGGAGTGGCCGCGCAGGTCGTCTTCGAGGCGGATGGCGCCGGGTTCAAACAGGGTGATGGTGGAGGAACCACCAAAGGCAAAATAGCCCTTCTCCGCGCCCTTGGCCACCGGGCTGCCGGCAGTGAAGGTTTGTTTGATGGAGCCGACGCAGGTGGCGCCGATTTCTAACAATAAAAGCGTGCCGAAGCGGCGGGATTCGAGGCGGGTGAGGGTGCGTTTGTTCGTCCAGAGGTACGACAGGTGTTGGCGCAGGGCCAGCGGGGAGACGGAGAACAAGGGGCCGTCGATGATGCGGGTTGGGCCCGGGGTGCCGGCGACCGGGAAGTGGAAGCGATGATAATCCACCGGGCACAGGCGCGAGAGCACCAGCGCGCCATCGGCATAGCGCGCGGCGAGGGCGGCATCACCTAACAGGGCTGGGAGGTCGAAGCGCTGGCCCTTGACAAACACGCCGCCGATGGTCGAGGCGCGCTCGAACCCGAGATGGCGGCCGTCCGCTGGAAACACCGCGCTGTCGTCGTCCGAGTCGATGGGTCGGGCGGCGGGCTTGAGTTTCCGATAGAAGAACTCGTTGAAATTGGCGAAGGACTCCGGCGGGTCGGCGAACTCGGCGGGATCGAGGCCATAGCGGGCGATGAAGGGAGCGATTCTGGCAGCGGAGCGCGGGGTGCTCATGCGGCGGCCGTACCACTTTGAGAAGAGCGGGCGCTTGACCAGGGCGGCTAGGGCGAGCGCGCCGAGCGGGTTGCCATAAGCCCAGCGCAGAAAGCGTTCGCCATAGACTTGTTCGGTTTCGATGGCGCCGGTGTGCCGGTTGAAGTAGCGGATCGGTTCCACGAGGGAGGTGTCTATGGCAACTGCGTGACGCCCATGAGGAAGCGGTCGCATTCGCGAGCGGCACCGCGGCCTTCGTTGATGGCCCACACGATGAGCGACTGGCCACGGCGCATGTCGCCGGCGGCGAACACACCCGTTAGATTGGTGGTGAACCGGCCATGCTCGGCCTTGACGTTGGAGCGCGGGTCGGTATCGAGGCCGAACCTGCCGATGATGTTGGACTCGGGGCCGGTGAAGCCCATGGCGAGCAGGACGAGTTGGGCCGGGATGACGCGCAGCGAGTCGGGGACGTCCTGCGGCACGAAGCGGCCCTGCTCGTCCTTGGCCCATTGGATTTCCACAATCTCCAGGCCGGTTAGGTTGCCGGCCGCATCCTTGAGAAAACGCTTCGTCTGCACCAGATACTGGCGCGGATCGGCCCCTTGCAGCGCCGCGGCTTCCACCTGGCCGTAATCCATCATGTAAACCTTGGGCCATTCCGGCCACGGGTTGTTAGCCGCGCGCTCCAGAGGCGGCTTGGGCAGGATCTCCAACTGGGTGACCTTCTTGCAGCCGTGGCGCAGGCTGGTGGCCACGCAATCGGTGCCGGTATCGCCGCCACCGATGACCACCACCTCCTTGCCGGCGGCGTTGATCGCGGGCAGCGAGCCGTCGAAACCGTGATCCAACTGGTGGCGCGTGTTGGCTGTTAGAAACTCCATCGCCAGGTGGACGCCGTCGGCCTCGCGGCCCTCGATGGGCAGCTCGCGGGCCTGGGTGGCGCCGCAGCACAGCACCACCGCGTCGAAGTCCTGGCGCAGGCGCGCGGTGCTCCAGGTGGAATCGTCGCCGATGCTGATGCCCGTCTTGAACTCGATGCCTTCCTCGCGCAACAGGTTGACCCGGCGATCCACCACCGCGCGCTTGTCGAGTTTCATGTTAGGGATGCCATACATGAGCAGACCGCCGATGCGGTCCTCGCGCTCGAACACGGTGACGCGGTGGCCGGCCTGGTTGAGTTGATCGGCGCAGGCGAGACCGGCCGGGCCGGAGCCGACGATGGCCACTTGTTTGCCGCTGCGATTGACGGGGATTCTTGGGGTGACCCAACCTTCGGCCCAAGCGCGGTCGATGATCGCGCATTCGTTGTTCTTGATGGCCACGGGCGGTGCGATGACGCCCAGCACGCAGGACCCTTCGCAGGGGGCGGGGCAGACGCGGCCGGTGAACTCGGGGAAATTGTTGGTCTTGTGCAAGCGTTGCAAGGCTTCCTTCCAGCGGCCGCGGAAAATCAGGTCGTTCCATTCGGGGATGAGGTTGTACACCGGGCAGCCGCTGGCCATGCCGGCCACCAGTTTTCCGGTGTGGCAGAACGGCGTGCCGCAATCCATGCAGCGCGCGCCTTGGTCGCGCTGTTGCTTTTCGTCCGGATGGATTTTGAACTCGTTCCAGTTCCTGATGCGCTCGAGGGGTGCGATTTCGGAATCGGTCTTCCGTTCCAGCTCCATGAATCCTGTTGGCTTGCCCATGATATGTCGTCGTAAGTTCGGTGATGTTCAAGGGAGAAAGAAGACGCAAGACGCAAGATTACAAGACGCAAGAAAAGAGAAGAGCTCGCTGAACGTGACGTCTTCTCTCATGCGATTGGTTGAGCTATGTCTTGTCATCTTGATTCTGTTCCCTTGCGTCTTGTGTCTTGT
>Ga0073936_10004432_pt1 | contig 19496 bp, 15 predicted proteins | sample AliMusrvi5mmetaG_FD_87041 | JGI IMG/M metagenome (GOLD analysis project Ga0073936, IMG submission 87041) | Freshwater lake bacterial and archeal communities from Alinen Mustajarvi, Finland, to study Microbial Dark Matter (Phase II) - Alinen... | ecosystem: Environmental > Aquatic > Freshwater >... | reverse complement strand
GACCTAAAGAGAAAACTCATGAAGTACATCCGTCGATACAACGAGCAACCAAAACCCGTGAAGTGGAAATACTGCGATCTATCACGGCGCATTACTACCGATTCAATAGTTACAGTCCACTAGTGGCGGCCGGCTTGGCGGCGGCGGGCATGGTGTGGGCGTTGTGGTCCATCTGGGCGCTGACCTGGGCGGAAAAACCGGCGGCGGCCAGCGCGAGCATCAGGACGGAGTAGGTGTGGCGTGTCATGAACGGGCCTTTCGTAAATGGAATGCCTGCATTGTGACCACGACGGCCCGACAAACACCTGTCGGCCACATTACAAATTTGTTATCTTGGCGCGCTGCCGGTGGCGCCGGGGCACAATGAGCCTTGTGAAAATCCTGATCGTCGAAGATGAGCCCAAGACCGGCGACTACCTGTTGCAGGGGCTGGTCGAGGCCGGCTTTGTCGTCGACCTGGTTCGCGACGGCAGCACGGGCCTGCACCAGGCCTTGAGCGAGGCCTATGACCTCGCGATCCTCGATGTCATGCTGCCCGGGCTCGACGGCTGGTCCGTGCTGCGCGGCATCCGCAAGGCCGGCAAGGACCTGCCGGTGCTGTTCCTCACTGCGCGCGACCACGTCGATGACCGCGTCAAGGGCCTGGAGCTCGGCGCCGACGACTACCTGGTCAAGCCCTTTGCCTTTTCCGAACTACTGGCGCGCGTGCGCACGCTGTTGCGCCGCGGCGGCAAGGCGAGCGCTGCCGAGTCCCTGCGCGCCGCGGATCTGGAGCTCGATCTGCTGCGCCGGCGCGTCACGCGCGGTGGCAAGCGCATCGACCTCACGGCCAAGGAGTTCGCGCTGCTGGAATTGCTGCTGCGCCGCCAGGGCGAGGTGCTGCCGCGCTCGCTGATCGCATCCCAGGTTTGGGACATGAATTTCGACAGCGATACCAATGTCATCGAGGTCGCGATGCGGCGACTGCGCGTCAAGCTCGACGACAACAGCGAGCCCAAGCTGATCCGCACCGTGCGTGGCATGGGCTACGTGCTGGAGAACCCGGATTGCGCCTGACCGGCCGGCCCTCCATCACGCGGCGCCTGACGCTGCTGTTCGTCATCGCCTCCTCGGCTGTGCTGCTGGCGCTCGGCCTGGTGATTGCCTCCTCGGTGCAGCAGCATTTCGAGGACCTCGACATGGAGGTGCTCACGGGCAAGATGGAGCTCACCCGCCATGCGCTGGGCATGCTCCAGTCGAGCGCCGATCTGGCGCAGCTGGCACAGCAGATGGACCACTCGCTGGTCGGGCACCACGGCCTCGAAGTGCTGGTGATCGGCGCGAATCAGGCGGTGCTGTTCGCCACGCCGAACGCCGGCTTTGAGCCGGACCTGATTCAGGCCAGCGCGCAGCACCGTGCGCTGCGGCCGCAGCTCTGGACGCTGGGCGCGCAGACCTACCGCGGCATTGCGGCCGAGGTCACCACCGGCATCAGCGGTCAGAGCCGGGTCACGGTGGCGGTGGCCACCGACATTGGGCACCATCAAAGTTACATGCGCTCGTTCTTGCGCACGCTGTGGCTGTTCGTCGCCGGTGCGGCGGCGCTGACCGGCGTGCTGGGCTGGATTGCCGCGCGCCGGGGCCTGGCGCCGCTGCGCGCCATGCGCGACCAGGCGCAGGTGGTGACGGCGCAGCAGCTGAGCCAGCGTTTGCCGGTCGACTCGGTGCCGCTGGAACTGGCGGAACTGGCGCAGTCGCTCAACGACATGCTGGCGCGCCTCGAAGACGCATTCCTGCGGCTGTCGGATTTTTCATCGGACATCGCGCACGAGCTGCGCACGCCGGTCAGCAACCTGATGACGCAGACCCAGGTGGCGCTGTCGCGCGAGCGCGATGCCGATGCCTACCGCGCCATCCTCGAATCGAACGCCGAGGAGTTCGAGCACATGACGCGCATGATCTCCGACATGCTGCTGCTGGCCAAGGCCGAGAACGGCCTGGTCGTGCCGAACCGCGAGACGCTGCAACTGGCCACCGAAGTGCGTGCCCTGTTCGATTACTACGACGCCGTGGCGGAAGAAAAAGGACTCATGCTCGCGCTCGAGGGCGACGCCCAACTCAGCGCCGACCGCCTGATGCTGCGCCGGGCGCTGGGCAACCTGCTGTCCAATGCCGTGCGCCACGCCAGCGCTGGCAGTTGCGTGCGCGTCATCGTCAGCGCGTCCCCGGATTCGGTCGCGATCGCCCTGGAAAACAGCGGCGAGACGATTCCCGCCGCGCATCTGGAGCGCGTCTTCGACCGCTTCTTCCGCGTCGACCCCTCGCGCCAGCGCGCCAGCGAAGGCACGGGCCTGGGCCTGGCCATCACGCGCTCGATCGTGCTCGCGCACGGCGGCAGCATCGCGGTCACTTCCGGCGCCGGGCGCACCCGCTTCACGATCAACCTGCCGCGATGACGCGCAGCACTTCTTCGCCGTAGGCTTCGAGCTTCTTGACGCCGATGCCGCTGATGCCCTGCAGGTCGTCGAGCGACTGCGGCGCGCGCTCGGCAATCGCGGCCAGGGTCGCATCGTGGAAGATCACATAGGCCGGCAGGTTGTGCTCGCCCGCCACCTCGGCGCGCCAGGCCTTGAGCGCGAGGTAGCGGCGTTCGCCCGGTGCGTCGAGCGAGGCCGGCACCTTCGGTGTCGCTTTGGCCGGCGTGCGTTTGCCCTTGCGCTCGGCTGGCGTCGAGACCGACTGGCGCAGTTGCACTGCCACATCGCCCTTGAGCACGGCGCGCGAGGCGTCGGTCAGTTGCAGCGTGTTGAAAGCACCGCCATCGACCGCCACCGCGCCGATCGCGATCAGTTGGCGCAGCACGCCGCGCAACTGCGTCTCGCTGAAGGCAGCGCCGATGCCGAAGGTGCTCAGGCGCTCGTGGCCGCGCTGCAGCACCTTCTCGGTCGGCTTGCCGCGCAGGATGTCCATGATGTGGCCCGTGCCGTAGCTGATGCCGCCCATCTGCTGCACGCGGTAGATCGTGCTGAGCAGCTTGCGCGCGGCGTCGGTGCCATCCCAAACGTCAGGCGGCTCCAGGCAGTTGTCGCAATTTCCGCAGGGGGTGCTGGCTTCGCCGAAGTAGGCCAGCAGCCTGACGCGGCGGCAGTCGGTGGCCTCGGCCAGACCGAGCAGGGCGTCGAGCTTGCCGCGCAGGCCCTGCTTGAATTCCTCCTCGGCCGGGCTCTCGTCGATCATGCGGCGCTGGTTCACGACGTCCTGCAGGCCGTAGCACATCCAGGCGTCGGCCGGCTCGCCGTCACGCCCGGCGCGGCCCGTCTCCTGGTAATAGCCCTCGATGTTCTTCGGCATGTCCAGGTGCGCGACAAAGCGCACGTCGGGCTTGTCGATGCCCATGCCGAAGGCGATGGTGGCCACCATCACGATGCCTTCGCTGCGCAGGAACTGGTCCTGATTGGCCTGGCGCACCTTGCTGTCGAGTCCGGCGTGGTAGGGCAGGGCGGCGATGCCCTCGTCGCACAGCAGGTTGGCGATCTCTTCCACGCGCTTGCGCGACTGGCAGTAGACGATGCCGGCGTCGCCCATGTGCTCGCGCGAGATGAAGCGCAGCAGTTGCTGCGTGGCCTCGCGCTTCTCCACGATGGTGTAGCGGATGTTGGGCCGGTCGAAACTGCTGACGAACTGGCGCGCGTCCTGCAATTGCAGCCGCTCCACGATGTCGGCGCGCGTCAGCGTGTCGGCGGTGGCGGTGAGCGCGATGCGCGGTACGCTGGCGTAGCGCTCGTGCAGCACCGTCAGCGCGCGGTATTCGGGCCGGAAGTCGTGGCCCCACTGGCTCACGCAGTGCGCCTCGTCGATGGCGAACAGGCTCAGCAGGCCGCGCTCCTGCAGCGAGTCCATTTGCGCCAGAAAGCGCGGCGTCGTGACGCGTTCCGGCGCCGCATAGAGCAGGGTCATGTCGCCGCGCAGCAGGCGGCGCTCGATTCCCTGCGCCTCCTCGCCGCTCAGCGTCGAGTTCAGGAACGCGGCGCTGACGCCGGCCTCGTGCAGCGCGCCGACCTGGTCGTGCATGAGCGCGATCAGCGGCGAGATCACGACCGTCACGCCGTGGCCGGCCTGCTGGCGCGCCAGCGCCGGAATCTGGTAGCACAGCGACTTGCCGCCGCCCGTGGGCATCAGCACCAGCGCATCGCCGCCGCCCACCACATGCTCGATGATGGCCTGCTGCGGGCCGCGGAACGCGCCATAGCCGAAGACTTGCTGAAGAATTTGCAGGGTGCTCAAGGTGATTGGGTTCGCGACGGTGGATGGGGCGCTGCAGTTCGCGCGCCGAAGAGGGGATTGTCCCACTGCGCGCGCGCCTGGCGAGCGGCTTTCTACAATAGCGCCCTATGAAAGCACTCGAATACACCCGTGGCCAGGCCCTGCCGGCGATCCTCCGGAACCGCATCATGGTGCTCGACGGCGCCATGGGCACCATGATCCAGCGCTTCAAGCTCAGCGAGGCGCAGTACCGGGGCGAGCGCTTCAAGGACTTCCACAAGGACGTCAAGGGCAACAACGAGCTGCTGTCCCTGACCCGTCCGGACGTGATCTCCAGCATCCACGAGAGCTACCTGGCGGCCGGCGCCGACCTGATCGAGACCAACACCTTCGGCGCGACCTCGATCGCGCAGGCCGACTACGACATGGCCGATATCGCGGTCGCGATGAACCTGGCGTCGGCCCGATTGGCGCGCGCCGCCTGCGACAAGTACTCGACACCGGACAAGCCGCGCTTCGTGCTCGGCGCGCTCGGTCCCACGCCCAAGACCGCGAGCATCAGCCCGGATGTGAACGACCCGGGCGCGCGCAACGTCGATTTCGAGCAGCTGCGCGCCGCCTACTACGCGCAGGTCCAGGCGCTGGTGCAGGGCGGCGCTGACGCGCTGCTGGTGGAGACGATCTTTGACACGCTCAACGCCAAGGCGGCGCTGTTTGCGATCGACGAGTATTTCGACGCCTCCGGCGAACGCCTGCCGCTGATCATCAGCGGCACCGTGACCGACGCCTCCGGGCGCATCCTGTCGGGCCAGACCGTCACCGCCTTCTGGTACAGCGTGCGCCATGCGCGCCCGCTCGCGGTCGGCTTGAACTGCGCGCTCGGCGCCGCGCTGATGCGGCCCTACCTGCAGGAACTTGCCCGCGTCGCGCCCGATACCTTCATCAGCTGCTACCCGAACGCCGGCCTGCCCAATCCGATGAGCGATACCGGTTTTGACGAGGCGCCGGCCGATACCAGCCGGCTGCTGCGCGAGTTCGCTGCCGACGGCCTGGTCAACATCGTGGGCGGCTGCTGCGGAACGACGCCCGAGCACATCGCCGCCATCGGCGCCGTGGTGCAGGGTGTGCCGGCGCGCCCGACGCAGCGCGCGTTTTTCTACCCGGAAGCGGCCTGATCCGTTGCGGACGGCAGACCAGGCTCAATCGGCGTTCGGCGGCTGGTTGGGGTCCTGTTTGGGCAGCACGGGAATCGGCCGGTGGTCGGCGATGAGGTGACGTATGCCCAGCACCGGATGGCGCACCAGCATGCGCGGCCCGGCCCAGCGCATCACGACACGGATGGCTTCGCGCATGTCCTTGGTGTAGCAGTGCACGACGCACTTGGCGCAGTTCGGTTTGGCGTCGCCGAACACGCAGCGCTGCAGGCGGCGCTGCGCGTAGTCGAACAGGTCCGCGCATTGGGCGCAGCGCGGCGTGCCGCCATGGTGGGCGGCGCAGTACATGTGGATCATCACCTCGATCGTCTTGAGCTCGCGTACGCGGCGCACGAAACGCTTGTCGGTGGTGAATGCGATGAATTGGTCTGCCATCGGTTGGGCTCGAGTAGGGGTCGAATTGGCCGCAGGTGTGCAGTGTAAACAGCATCGCAGGTCAGGGCCAGTCCGGTGCCCAAAGCCCCTGCCGGTTTGATGGAACGCAACATCGTCGCGTCTGGTTCCGTTCCAATAGCGCATGAGCGCTTTGGCAGATGCGGCCAAGGGTTTTGCAGCGGCCGGGGCTGGCGCGCCGGTGAATTGGAAATATGATGCACAAGCGCCCTCGCTGCGCGGCAGGGCATAGATGAAACAGGAGGCTGGGTTTGCAATTGACGAATTTGCGCTGGAAGCGCTTGCTGGTCGCTCTGCTGGCCTTGCTCGCGCTCTACACGCTGGCCGGTTTCTGGCTGTTGCCGCTGGCAGTCCGCAGCGAGATTCCCAAGTACGCGCAGACCGAGCTCAAGCGCCAGGCGAGCATTGGCGAGCTGCGTTTCAATCCCTTTACGCTGCACCTGCAGGCGCAGGACCTGCGGCTGGCCGAGGCCGACGGCGCGCCGCTGTTCGCCATCGGTCAGCTCGATGTGCAACTGCAGTGGCAATCGCTGGCGCGGCGCGCATGGACGTTTGCCGAGATCCGCATCGCGGCACCGAGAGCGAACCTGAGCATCGCCGCTGACGGCAAGTTCAACGTGGCCGAACTGCTGGCCGCCTTCAAACGCCCGCCGCAGCCGCAGAGCGACAGCAATCTTCCCGCCCTGAGCATTGCGCGCTTCGTGCTCGAGCAGGGCACGCTGGCGCTGCACGATCGCCAGGCGGGTTACGACAACAGCTTCTCGACCATCGGCTTTGAGCTCGGCAATTTCAGCACCGTGGCGGACCAGGCCAGCACCTATACCCTCAGCGCGGCATCGGCGCAAGGCGGCAAGCTGCGCTGGAAGGGCGAGGCCTCGCTGAGTCCGCTGCGCGGCAGCGGCGAGTTGACGCTCGAAGATGTCGCCTTGCGCGAACTGACCGTGTACCTGCAGTCCTACACCCAGGCCGCCCTCGCATCGGGCCGGCTCGGCGCCACACTGCCCTACCGTTTTGCCTATGCGCAGGGCAAGTTCGATTTCAGCCTCGCGCAGGCGCGCGCCGACCTGCGCGACCTGGCCTTGACGCGCGCCGGTGAGCGCGAGCCCTTCGCCAGGCTGTCGCACTTCGAAGTGAGCGCGGTCGACGCCGACCTGGCGCGCCGCGAAGTCACGCTGGGCGCGGCGCGCGCCGGCAGCGGGCATCTGGCGGTCCGGCGCAATGCCAGGGGCGAGATCGATCTGGCGCGGCTGCTGGTCAGCACTCCGGCGCCAGCGGCCGGCGCAAGCCCGGTGGCAGGAAGCCGCGACTGGAAGCTCGATGTCAAGGCGGTGGACCTCGATCAGCTGGCGCTCAGCGCGGTGGACGAGACGGTCAGCCCGTCGTTCAAACTGGGCGCCGACAAGCTGAAGTTGCACTTGCAATTGAGCGCCGCGCAGACCGGCGCCAATTTCAAACTGGCGCTGTCCGACGCCGCGTTTTCTCTCGCCAATCTGGCGCTCGCCAGCGGCGCCGATGCGCCGTTCAAGCTCGCCCAACTGGGTTTCAACGAGGGCACGGTGGACCTCGCCGCGCGGCGCGCCAGTTTCGGCCGCGTCCATGCCGAGGGTGGGCAACTGCAGGTCACGCGCGCGCGCGACGGCCAGTTCGACATCCTGCGCCGCCTGCCGGGCCCTGGCGCCAGCCAGGGCGCTCCCGCCAAGGCCGGTGCGCCCTGGAACGTGGTCGCCAAGCACGTCGAGTTGCGCCAGTTCGGCGCCGATCTGACCGACCAGGACACGGGCATCAAGACGCAGGTGCAGGATCTGGCGCTCAAGATCGATGACGCCAGCAGCGACCTGGCGCAGCCGGTCCGCTTCAATGGCGCCCTGGCCCTGCGCGCCGGCGGCCAGTTGTCGGCGCAGGGCACCCTGGTGCCGAAGACCGGCGTGCTCAAGGCCGATGTGCAGCTCAAGCAGCTTGCGCTCGCGCCCCTGCAGCCCTTGCTGGAGCGGTACCTCAAGCTCAAGCTGGCCGACGGCAGCGTCTCGGCCCAGGGGCGGCTGACGGCGGGGGACGGCGGCAAGCGCGCTGCCGCCTTGCGCTATGCCGGCGCGCTGAGCGTCGACCGGCTCAAGCTCAATGAGGACGACGGCGAACTCTTCGCGCAGTGGAAGAGCCTGAGCGCGGCCAGACTGAGCGCCAGCCTCAAGCCGACTTCGCTGGTGATCCCGGAATTGCGCCTGATCGACCCGGTGGCCACGCTGATCATCGAAAACGACCGCAGCTTCAACGCCGCGCGCTTGCTGGTGCAGCCCACGGCCGCTGCTGCGGCAAGCGCCACGCCCGCGCCCGCGGCGACGAGCCCGAAGGACCCGTTGGCGGTGCGCATCCAGCGCCTGCGCGTGCAGAACGCCAAGCTCGATTTCACCGACCTGAGCCTGCGCCCGCAGTTTGGCGCCAAGGTATATGAACTCAACGGGCTGGTCAACGGCCTGTCGTCGGACCCCGATTCGCGCAGCCAGATCGAGCTCGACGGCCGGGTTGACGAGTTCGGCCTGGCGCGCGTGCGCGGCGAGCTCAATCCGTTTGCGCCGCGCGACAACACCAATGTCAACGTCGTGTTCAAGAACATCGACATGGTCTCGGCCTCGCCCTACGCCATGAAGTTCGCCGGCTACCGCATTGCCGAGGGCAAGATCTCGCTCGACTTGCGCTACAAGGTGCGCGCCAGCCAGCTCGAGGGCGACAACCAGATTGTCATCGACAAGCTGACGCTGGGCGAGCGCGTCGACAGTCCCGATGCCCTCAAGCTGCCGCTGGAGCTCGCCATCGCCATCCTCAAGGACAGCGATGGCCGCATCGACCTCGGCATGCCGGTCAGCGGCAACATGGACGATCCGCAGTTCAGCTACGGCGCGGTCGTCTGGAAGGCGATCGGCAACCTGCTGACCCGTATCGTCACGGCGCCGTTTCGCGCGCTCGGCAAGCTGTTCGGCGTGAGTGGCGAGAAGATGGAAGCGATTGAATTCGACCCCGGCAGCGACCGGCTGCTGCCGCCCGAGCGCGAAAAACTCAAGCAGGTGGCGAAGGCGCTGGACAAGCGCGCGCAACTGACGCTCTCGGTGCCGGGACACTACAGCGAGGCGGCCGATGGCGCGGCGTTGCGGCGGCGCGATGTGCGCAGCGAGATCGTCAAGCGTGCCGGCCTGCAGCTCGAGCCCGGCGAGGCGCCCGGGCCGCTCGATGTCGGTGACCGCAAGCTGCGTGGCGCGGTGCGGGACCTGTATGCCGAACGCTTCGGCGCGGCTGAACTCGACAAGGAAAAGAAGGCGGCCGAGACGGCACCCGCCGAGCCGGCCGCGCCGGACGGCACGACCGCAGCGGTGCCGGAGAAACTCTCGCTCTGGGCGCGTGCCGGCAAGATGGTGCAGGGCGAGCCGCAGGTGGCCGACGCCCGCGCCTTCTACCGCAAGCTCGAGCAGCGCCTCGTGCAGCAGCAGGCGCTCGCACCCGACGCCCTGCGCGCGCTCGGCGAGCGGCGCAGCGCCGTCGTCCTGCAGGCCCTGAAGGAAGACGGCGTCGACCCCGCGCGCACGCTGGCGGCACCGCCGCAGGCCGTTGATTCGGCGGTGGGCAAGCCGGTGCCGCTCAATCTCGGGCTGGCGGCGAAATAGGCTTGCGCCGCCGGTGGCGCCTGCTTGGGCTGTCATTGCGGGCCCCGACCCGCAATCCAAGGTCCGCGTGGCTCCGTCAGAAGACATGGATCCCGGATCAAGTCCGGGATGACAAGTCCGGGGCGTCATTGCGGCTTTGACCGTGGGGATTTCAGTGGCCTCGCCATGTGCCAACGCATAAGCCCTTAAAATCACACCCATCCAAGGAGCGTTGCAGCGGGCCCAAGCCCGTCAGGCTTGGATGCTGCCAACGACGCTCACCTGCTTTTTCCAAATCCACAGGTGAGTTGCATGTCCGAGATTCTTGTTCCCCCGATGAAGCTGGCCGGCCTGGAGCCGGTCACCATTGGCGCCGTCGCTGCCAGCGAGGATGACGCCGCATCGGCGCCGCGCGCCACCTTCGTCAACATCGGCGAGCGCACCAACGTCACCGGCTCCAAGGTCTTCGCGCGCATGATCCTCAACGGCGAGTTCGAGAAGGCCCTGAGCGTGGCGCGCCAGCAGGTCGAGAACGGCGCCCAGATCATCGACATCAACATGGACGAGGCCATGCTCGACAGCCAGGCCGCCATGGTGCGTTTCCTGAACCTGATCGCCAGCGAGCCCGACATCTCGCGCGTGCCGGTGATGATCGATTCGAGCAAGTGGAGCGTGATCGAGGCCGGCCTGCGCTGCGTGCAAGGCAAGGCGGTGGTCAACTCCATCAGCATGAAGGAGGGCGTGGAGGAGTTCAAGCGCCAGGCCAAGCTACTGCGGCGCTACGGCGCGGCCGCCGTCGTGATGGCCTTCGACGAGCTGGGCCAGGCCGACACCTATGAGCGCAAGATCCAGATCTGCGAGCGGGCCTACCGCATCCTGGTCGATGAAGTGGACTTCCCGCCCGAAGACATCATCTTCGACCCCAACATCTTCGCCATTGCCACCGGCATCGAGGAACACAACAACTACGCCGTCGATTTCATCAACGCCACGCGCTGGATCAAGCAGCATCTGCCCGGCGCCAAGGTGTCGGGCGGCGTCTCCAATGTCAGCTTTTCGTTTCGCGGCAACGACCCGGTGCGCGAGGCGATCCACACCGTCTTCCTGTACCACGCGATTGCCGCCGGCATGGACATGGGCATCGTCAACGCCGGCATGGTCGGCGTCTACGACGACCTGGAGCCGGTGCTGCGAGAGCGCGTCGAGGACGTGGTGCTCAACCGCCGTCCTGATGCCGGCGAGCGTCTGGTCGAGATCGCCGAAGGCGCCAAGGGCGCGGCCAAGGACGAGGGCACCCGGTTGGCCTGGCGCGGCACGCCCGAGCACCCGGCCACGGTCGAGCAGCGACTGAGCCACGCCATGGTGCATGGCGTCACCGACTTCATCACCGAGGACACGGAAGAGGCGTACCAGGCCGTGCTGGCGCGCGGCGGGCGTCCGCTGCACGTCATCGAAGGCCCGCTGATGGCGGGCATGAACATCGTGGGCGACCTGTTCGGCCAGGGCAAGATGTTCCTGCCGCAGGTGGTCAAGAGCGCGCGCGTCATGAAGCAGGCGGTGGCGCACCTGATCCCCTACATCGAGGAAGAAAAGCGCCTGGACGAAGCGGCCGGGCGCGACGTCAAGACCAAGGGCAAGATCATCATCGCCACCGTGAAGGGCGACGTGCACGACATCGGCAAGAACATCGTCACCGTGGTCCTGCAATGCAACAACTTCGACGTCGTCAACATGGGCGTCATGGTGCCCTGCCACGAGATCCTGGCGCGCGCCAAGGTCGAGGGCGCCGACATCGTCGGCCTGTCAGGCCTGATCACGCCGAGCCTGGAGGAGATGAGCTACGTCGCCACCGAGATGCAGAAGGACGATTACTTCCGGCTGCGCAAGATCCCGCTGATGATCGGAGGCGCCACCACCTCGCGCGTGCACACGGCGGTCAAGATCGCGCCGCACTACGAGGGGCCGGTGGTCTACGTGCCCGACGCCTCGCGCAGCGTCAACGCCGCGCAGGGCCTGCTCTCGGACCAGGCGGCGGATTATGTTGCCGAACTGCAGACCGACTACGAGCGCGTGCGCCAGCAGCACGCCAACAAGAAGCAGACACCGCTGTGGCCGCTGGCCAGGGCGCGCGCCAACAAGACCGTGATCGACTGGACGCGCTACACGCCGACCAAGCCCAAGTTTCTGGGCCGTCGCGTGTTCAAGAACTTCGATCTCAATGAGTTGGTCCGCTTCATCGATTGGGGTCCGTTCTTCCAGACCTGGGATCTGGCCGGTCCTTATCCGGCGATTCTCGAGGACGCGGTGGTGGGCCAAGAGGCCAAGCGCGTCTTCAAGGATGGCGAGGCCATGCTCAAGCGCCTGATCGAGGGCCGCTGGCTCACCGCGAACGGCGTGATCGGCCTCTACCCTGCCAATTCGGTGAACGACGACGACATCGCGTTCTACACCGACGAGTCGCGCACCGAGGTCGCGCTGACCTGGTACGGCTTGCGCCAGCAGGCCGAGAAGCACGTGATCGAAGGCGTGCAGCGGCCGAGCCGCTGCCTGGCCGATTTCGTCGCGCCCAAAGGCGTGGCCGCCGATTACGCCGGCGTCTTCGCCGTCACCGCCGGGCTGGGCAGTGAGAAGCAGGAGAAGGTCTTTCTCGACGCGCACGACGACTACTCGGCGATCCTGTTCAAGTCGCTGGCCGATCGCCTGGCCGAAGCCTTTGCCGAGTACCTGCACCACCGCGTGCGCACCGACCTGTGGGGCTATGCGGCGCAGGAGGCGCTCGCTCCGGCGCAACTGATCGCCGAGAAATACCAGGGCATCCGCCCGGCCCCGGGCTACCCGGCCTGCCCTGATCACAGCGTCAAGCAGGAGATGTTTGAACTGCTGCAGTGCCAGGACATCGGCATGGGCGTGACCGAGAGCCTGGCCATGACGCCGGCCGCGAGCGTGAGCGGCTTCTACATCGGCCACCCCGAGAGCTGCTACTTCAGTGTCGGCAGGATTGGCCCTGATCAGCTGCAGGATTTGGCAGAGCGGCGTAACATGGACGCGCAGGCTTTGCAACGTCTGCTGGCACCTAATCTTTGAACCCGCAAGGGACTGCATGACCGAAACCCTGTTGCAGGTACAGCAACTCAGCAAGTCCTTTGGCGCGCGTCAGGCGGTCGATGCCGTCTCGTTTGAGTTGCAGCGCGGCCAGACGCTTGGCCTGATCGGTCCGAACGGCGCCGGCAAATCGACCACGGTCAGTATGATCTGCGGTCTGCTGCGGCCCGATGCCGGCGCGGTGGTGCTGGGCGGCGTCGTCGTCGGCCAGGGCAACAGCGAAGTCAAGCGCCTGCTGGGTTTGGTGCCGCAGGAGCTGGCCCTGTTTGACGACTTGTCAGCGCGCGAGAACCTGAGGATCTTCGGCGCCCTCTATGGACTGCATGGCAGCGCGCTCAAGCGCCGCTGCGATGAGGAACTGGACCGGGTCAATCTGGCGGATCGCGCCAAAGATCTGGTCAGCACTTTTTCCGGCGGCATGAAGCGCCGCCTGAACATTGCGGCGGCGCTGCTGCACGATCCGCAACTGCTGATCCTCGACGAGCCGACGGTCGGCGTCGACCCGCAGAGCCGCAACGCCATCTTTGAGAGCCTGGAGACGCTCAAGCGCCAGGGCCTGTCGCTGATCTACACCAGCCACTACATGGAGGAAGTTGAACGCCTGGCCGACCACATCGTGGTGATCGACCACGGCAAGGTCATCGCCGACGAGACGCCGGCCGCGCTGTACCTGCGGCTGCCGACGGCAGCCGCCCTGCATGTCGAGCTGGAACGCGCCATCCCCGAACCGGCACGGCAACTGCTCGAAGCACGGCCCGATGTGGCCAATGTCGTGGTCGCCGTGCACAGGCTGGAAATTGCCCTGCGCCGCAACGCCGACGCGCTGGCGGTGCTGGAGTGGCTCAGCGCGCAGGGCTTGCGCCCCCTTCATTTCAGCACCACGCAAACCCGGCTCGAAGAAGTCTTCCTGACGCTGACCGGCCGCACGCTGCGCGATTGAACCTGAATGGAAGCACCCGCACCATGACTGCACTGATCGCGCTTGTGCGCAAAGACCTGGTCCTGTTTCTGGCGGACCGGCGTGCCCTGGTGCTGGCTTTGCTCATGCCCGTCATGCTCGGCGCCTTCTTCGGCTTTCTCTTTGGCGGGTCCGGGCGGTCGGACAACAGCAAGATCGAGATCGGCGTAGCTTCTCAGGACGACAGCAACATCAGCCGCCAGATCATCAGCGGTCTGAAGGCCGACAGCTCGCTGCACGCGGTGGACCTGACGCCGGATGAAGCCCGGGAGCAGGTGCGCAAGGGCAAGCTGACGGCTGCGATCGTGATACCGGCCGGCTTCGGGCAGGCCTCGGGTTCCGCCTTCTTCGGCGCAGCCGCCAAGCCCGAGATTGCTGTTTTCTACGACCCGACGCAAAGCGCCGTTCTGGCCATGGTCAAAGGCCTGCTGACGCAGCAGGTGATGCAGGTCGTGAGCGCCGAGATGTTCAGTGGCAAGCAAGGCTTTCAATTCATCGACCAGAGCATCGCGCAACTCGACCAGGCGGCAGCGGCGGATCCGGCACGCAAGGAGATGCGGGATTTCCTGCAGAGCGTGAAGAAGTTTCAGATCGGCAACCAGGCGCCGGGCCACGCCGCAGCGCCGGGGACGGCGCAGGGCGGTGGTTTGTCGGTGCCGTTCGTCACGCATGAGCAGGCCATGAGTTCGGGGCCCAAGTACAACGGCTACGCGCATTCGTTTGCGGGCATGGGTGTGCAATTCATTCTGTTCATGGGGCTCGACGCCGGCATCGGCATCCTACTGGCGCGACGCCTTGGCTTGTGGAGCCGCTTTCGCGCAGCGCCGATCACAATCGGCACCATTCTTGGCGCGCGCGCCGTGTCGAGCGCCATCATCGCGCTGGGTCTACTGGCTTTCGTCTACGTGGTCGGCGGTGTCTTCTTCCAGATCAGGATCGCCGGCAGCGTGCCGGGTTTCATCGGCATCGCGCTGTCCTTCGCCCTCTTCACCGCCACCTTTGGCCTGTTCATTGCATCCATCGGCACGACGCCCGAGGCCACGCGCCGGCTGGCGACCTTTGCCACGCTCATCATGGTCATGCTGGGCGGCGCCTGGGTGCCTGCCTTCATCTTTCCGCAATGGCTGCAAACGGCGAGCCTCGTGATGCCGACGCGCTGGGCCGTCGATGGACTGGACGCCATGACCTGGCGCGGTTTGCCGCTCGCGGCGGCGTGGCCGCCGATGGCCGTCCTGTTGGGCTTCTCCCTGCTGTTTGGCGCGCTGGCGCTGTGGAAGTTCCGGCGCGAAGACGGCGCGTGAACGCGAACCGCGGTTAGTCGGTTGCCAGCGCGTGGCGCTGCGCCAGCATCAGCGCCACGACGCCGGCCACGCTCATGGCCAGCAGCAGCCACAGGGCGCTCGTATAACCCGACGCCGGGCTCCACAGCAGGCCGACCAGCAGCGGCGCACCGGCGCGCGACAGCGCCAGCGGCAGGCCCAACGCGCCGTTGAGCGTGGCGACATGGTCGCGGTTCACGTACTGCGCGATGGCTGTGCCCTTGACGATGGTGAGCATGCCGTTGCCCATGCCGTACAACAGCACGAACAGCAGCACGACGCCGAGCTGGGCCGCGCCGAACAACGGCGCCGCCAGCAGGGCGATCAGGCCCAGCGGCAGCAGACAGGGGATGAGGCGATTGGCCAGATGCAGATCGAAGTGGTGCTCGAAGAAAAACAGCAGCAGGCGACCGAGCACCTGGATGACGCCGATGCTCGCGGGTATCGCGATGACCCAGGCCTCGCGCATGCCGCTTTCGCGCAGCAGGTTCACCATGTGCGCCGGCAGCGCCACCGTGACCGCCATCAGCAGCATGGTAAAGACGCCGATCAGCAGAAACGGTGCGCTGCGCATCAGGCGCAACACATCCTTGGAGACCAGCGCGTCGTCGGTCGCGACCTGTGGCAGCGGACGCGGCGCGCCGCGCAGCGCGAGCGCGTGGAGCGGCGCGCACAGCAGCAGATGGAAAAGCGCCAGGGCCACCAGCGCCTGGCGCCATCCGAACTGCGCGATCAGCCAGGCCGTCAGTGGAATGAAGACCGTGCTGGCCAGTCCCCCGAGAAAGGTCATGGTGATGATGGCGCGGCGGAAGTCGTTCGGAAAACGGCGCGTCACGACGGCAAAGGCCGGCGCATACAAAACCCCCGCCATCGCTGCGCCAAGCCCGGCCCAGACCGCATAGAAACCGGCAACGCCCGTCACCCGGCTGTGCAGCAGCAGGCAGGCGCCGGCTAGCAGCGAGGCGGCTGTCATCACGATGCGTTCATGGCCGCGATCGATCCAGCGCCCCACCGGGTAGGCCATCAGGCCCTCGACCAGCAGGGCCAGGCTGAAGGCCACCGACGACTCGGCGCGGCTCAGGCAGAGCTCGCGTTCCAGCGGCGCCATCAGAAGAGCGAAGGTGTAGAAGACGCTGCCCCAACTGATCAACTGCGCCAGCGACAGCCAGCCGACTAGGCTGCGGTCGTGCTGAACATGGTTTTCCATGCGCGGATTATGGCAAGCCCGTCGCTCCATTGGTGCGCCGGTACTGCATGGCTTCGGCCACGTGCGCCAACTGCGTTCTGTGTGTGCCGGCCAGGTCTGCGATGCTGCGGGCCACCTTGAGCGCGCGGTGCGTGCTGCGGGCCGACCAGCCCAGGCGAGCGGCGGCCAGATGGAGGAACTTCGCCGCCGCGTCGTCGAGCAGCACATGGGTGTCGATCTCGCGCCCGTGCAAGTCCTGGTTCGGCTTGCCCTGGCGCGCGATGGAGACTTCGGGTGCCTAGATGAGCGCGCTGGCCTCGCCGCTGCGGGCCTGCAGCAGGTCGGTCGCGGGCACGGCCGGCACATCGATATGCAGGTCGATGCGGTCGAGCAGCGGGCCGCTGAGCTTGCCCTGGTAGCGCGCGATCTGGTCCGGTGTGCAGCGGCAAGCCCGCTGCGCTGAGCCAAGGTAGCCGCAAGGGCAGGCGTTCATGGCGCCGATCAACTGAAAGCGTGCCGGGAACTCGCAGCGCCGCGCCGCGCGCGCGATCGTGCCCGACTCCAGCGGCTCGCGCAGGGCTTCCATCGCGGCACGCGGGAACTCGGGCATCTCGTCGAGGAACAGCACGCCGTGGTGCGCCAGCGAGACCTTGCCCGGTGGGCATCACCAAAATTAGGCGCATTTGTCACCAAAGTTAGAGGCTAACTGCGGGGCTATTCACGATGTTGCCGATGTTGACAAGTTCTGCAACCTTGCCAAAAGGGTGACGCCAGCAACGAACGGGAGCCTGACATGTAAACTTTTATTCCGACCAATTAAAGTCGTAAACAGGTTAATAAAGTCGTAAACACGGCCCTAGCATCCATGCGGGTTTGCGGGGCGTTGGATTTTAGAGACAGATTTATAAAGTCGTAAACAAGCACGTTGAGTGCTTCAGCTAAACGGCTGCAATCCATTGATTTGCCATTTGGCCGACAACTGATTTCGGCTTTGGGCCAAAAGCGGAATTTGGTAAACATCCGCGATGTGGACGGCAAGGTAGGGCGGTTGGATAGCGCCAGCCTTGGAAGTCGACATCAATCAAGCTGAAGCAGATGCCAATTTCATTGGGCAGGCACTGGCAATTGACTCAGTATAAAGCTGTGCAAGCACGTATTACTCCAAGCGTTTACTCGCTTCCGGGTGGTAAGTCGGCCATGTTCTAATCAGCAGAGGAGGCCGCGTCGGCAGCATGTGTAAGGCGGGTGTTCATGCGGCTACACTTTCGCCGCCGCTGTCAGGAAAAATTGAATGGGAAAACCGTATTCGCAAGAACTTGACAGCATCACCGCGACATTGGCCTGGTGTGAATCGGTCGAACTGGTGCTCGGAGGAGGCCTTCCAAGCCTTTCGCAAAGTGAAAGGCTTGTGTGCATAGGGTCCGGCGGCTCGTTCTCAGCCGCTGAATTTACTGTTCGAACTGCAGAAAAGACGCAAGGCGTTCATGCCGTCGCACTAACGCCAATGGAGTACGTGCAGCGTGTTCGCACGCTAGGTCCGCACAGCACCTTCTTGCTTAGTGCCGAAGGCAAGAACAGCGACATCCGGATGGCGGCTGCAACAGCGCTCGCGGAAGCGCGGCATACCACAGTGCTGACCTTTCGCGCGCGTAGTCCATTGGTCGACCTGATAACGGAAGACGGCAGCGCGAGGTTGCTGGCCTTTGACCCGCCATGGGGCAAGGACGGCTATCTCGCGACGAACAGCCTCGTTGCGTCGCATGTATTGGTTGCGCGACTTTTCGGTATGCCAGTAGACACTGGCCGAGCGGCGCTCGAATTCAAGCGAGAGCGACAGGCCATGGCCGAGCGTAGCGCAATAACCAGCATTGCTGGTGGTGCGCGGGTTTTGACAGTTCACGGCGTGTCGGGTGCAGTGCCAGCCATCGATTTGGAGTCCAAGTTCGCCGAATCGGCCTTTGGTACCGTCCAGCGGAGCGACCTTCGGCAATTTGCCCACGGCCGTCACATCCAGTTGTCGCAAGGCCAGGACCGGTTTATTGTTGTCGCCTTCGTCGCTGCCGAAGAACTGGACCTGTGGGTTGCACTGCGCGGCTGGTTGCCGGCATCGACCGAGGTCGTGACCTGCCTGATGCCGGATGGCCCAGCGGATGGAGCGCTGCAGGGCCTACTGTTTGTACTGGCACTGGTGGAAGCTGTTGGCCGTGCAATGGGGCGCGATGCCGGTGAACCGTTGGTGCCCGCGTTTGCGCGCGAGATCCATGTGATGGAGGCTGCACGGTACCTGCCAATGCCGTCCGCCGCTACACGTAACCCGAAAGTAACAGTACTGCGGCGAACTGGTCGCCGGTGGGCGGATATCGCCAAGGCAATGAATGCTTTCGCCGAGAGGCTTCGCGGCGCATCGCTTCGTGGTTTGGTGCTCGACTTCGACGGCACCTGCTGTGAGACGCCCCTGCGCTTAAAGGGCATGGACGGCGAGATAGCCGAGGAGATCAGGCGCCTGCTTGCTTCCGGTGTTCAGATCGCCTTTGCCAGTGGCCGTGGCAACTCATTGCATGACGATTTGAGAAAGCACCTCAAGCCCTCCACTTGGGAACGGGTGCTGCTGGGCTGCCACTCTGGTTCCTCGCTGGTTCGACTGTCCGAGGATTGGCATGAATCGCCGTGCCATGAGAGTTTCGCCGCCCTTGACGATGAGCTGCGCGGCCAGGGAATCCATCGAGAATGTGGCTATAAGATTCGGGCGAAAGGCGGGCAATACACGATCGAATGCCCGGATGTGCATGGCGCCAGGCATGCATTCCTGCTGGCAAGCGAGGCGGCTCGCACACGCACTGGGTGGCGTGCCTTTCGCTCATCTCACTCGGTGCCACGAACTTGCCCTGCGACAAACACCAACACCGCTGCGAAGCGCCCTACCGCGCGAGCGGTTTAGTCCACAGACACTCAAGCGACATTCGACTGTCGGAAATACCCGCCCGATAGCAGACCAACAAAGATTGCAATTTGCTTGACTTCAAAGGGTAAACTCTCACGACGTACCTGAAGCCAAATAGCGGTCACATCGGTCCGCCGCTGGAGGTTACCCTATGGAAGTGAACTTAGAAGGCAAGCGAGCTGCTCCAAGTGTTAGCGCCCGTGAAAACAGTTCCTCCGTCCCCCGCCATAGCCGTGGATGGTGGGTCTGATAATCCAGGCTGCAACTCGTTACAACCCTAGGCGCAAGACGCTCGGCATGATTCTGAAATTCTTTCAGTGGCGCTCACTCAAAACCCGGGTGACCCTGCTCATCCTGCTAATCTTTGTCATAAGCATCTGGTTAATCACGTTGAACTAAACCGCTATGCGGTGGTAGGTCCTCACAGGCCACCATCGCGTTTTTGTTTGCTGTGGTGCTTGCGCACACGGGCATAGAGGTGAAGCCTTGGAGGTGGGGAATTTCCCCCG
>Ga0073936_10004428_pt1 | contig 19503 bp, 18 predicted proteins | sample AliMusrvi5mmetaG_FD_87041 | JGI IMG/M metagenome (GOLD analysis project Ga0073936, IMG submission 87041) | Freshwater lake bacterial and archeal communities from Alinen Mustajarvi, Finland, to study Microbial Dark Matter (Phase II) - Alinen... | ecosystem: Environmental > Aquatic > Freshwater >... | reverse complement strand
GAGGAACGCTCCGGATAAAAAACTTTGCCGCGGAGTCCAAAGGGTTGCTGCGGATCGAGGGGGCGGTAACGCTCGGGCAGAGGGGGGAGCTCGAGGGGCATTTTCAGATCGGCGTGACGCCGCAGACTTTGCAGTGGCTGCCGGGTTCCCGCGAGCGGGTGTTTGTGAATGCCCGGAACGGGTATGTTTGGACGGATCTCGCGGTGGGCGGGACGCTCGACCATCCCACCGAAAACCTCTCGGCCCGTCTCGCCTCGGCGATGGGGAGCGCCGTGATCGACAGGGGGGCTGGCCTCATCAAGGACACTCCCGCCGCCGCCGTGGAAGGGGTCAAGGGAGTTCTCGATATCCTGCGGCCGCTCGTGCCCTGACCTGCCGCTCAATCGCAGGCACGTGGCCAAAAGATGACAACCAAGTGGTGCTTTTTGTTCAAAAATATTTTAAAAAAAGTTTTGACTCCTTGTTTTTCGCAGCTAAACCACTTGGCACAACACATGCTACTGAGGCACTCGACATGCCTTAAAAGCGTGAAAACCAGGGTGGGCTTTCCGGAAGCGGGGGGACTGCCCGAAAAAAACAAAGGAAAAACACACAAATGAAAATCGCTACCAAAATCGTTTCGCTGGTGAGTCTGGCGGCCGTCCTTGCGGGCAGCCCTCTTCTCGCCCAGTCGACCTCCACAGATGGGAAAACCTTCAAGGACAAAGTCGTGGTGGAAGCCCCGACCAAGTGGTATGGGGCTTCGCTCAGCACGGGCTGGGACAGCCTCTACATGTTCCGCGGGGTGAACGTCCTGTCCCACGGTGCCTACGGCAACACGAGCAACTACGGATCCGGCATCTACTGGACCGACCTGGAATTCAATTGGAACATCACATCCAATGACGTCCTCACGGTTGGAAGTTGGGCCGCGTTCGGCACCTCGAACACGTCCTACAAGGAAGTGGACATCTACACGACCTATACCCACACCTTCGGCAAAGACTTTGCCCTCAGTGCCGGGTATATCTTCTACTACGTGTTCCCGACCGGCTACGACCTCTACTCGAATGAGCTCAATGTGAAGGCGGCTTACACCTTCCACATCGGCTCCGCCACCGTGACGCCGTCGATCGCCTACTTCTTCAATATCGGCCCGAACCTCGACACCAGCGCGAACGGTCTCGCCAAGTCGGCTTCCAGCTACCTCTTGCTCCGCGTGGACGGCAACGTGCCGATTTACAAGGACATCGTCGCCCTGGCACCTTGGATCGCGTATGGGACAAACTTCTCATACAACTCGCGGCTCACAAACGACCAGACGTTGGATTTCTTCAACGGGGCGAACAACCTCGAGATCGGGATTGCAGTCCCGGTTAAGATCAACAGCGTGATCAGCGTCTCCGGGTATGCGGCCTACAGCTACGCCTTCTACAACCTGGGTGGAACCACGAACCCCAGCACCGCCTACGGTGGCGCGAAGGTGACCTTCGCGTTCTAAGCGAAAGCAAACACGAAACTTAAAAAACCCTTCCGGTTTCGGCCGGAAGGGTTTTTTGTTTCATCCGATGACCCCCAGCCGGTCAAAAAAACAACTGCCGCGAACTGATCAAAAAGGTCTGGGAGGCCGACCCGCTCCTGTGCCCGCGCTGCCAGCATCCGAGCATGGAAACACCATCTTCCTCCGGGCCAACGCCCCGGAGGGCCGAAAGCGATTTCCTATCATACCAACTCCTGGAAATAACTGGACTTCGCAGCGACCAGGGGGAACAGGCGTCCCGCCCGTTTGGGCACTTGGCATCGCAAGCGCAAGCGTTGAGCCACACACGGCCGAGACGCCCAATGCCCCCTGTTTTTCGCTGGGAGCATTTCGTCTGTTTATTTCCAAGAGCTGGTATCACGCCGTCAGGGCGAAGCGCTCGGACCCGAGGAGGCCGGATTTTTCCAGGAAATAGTCGTAGCCGCCGGCGTAGGTGGTCACGTTGCCCGCGTTGATGTGGAGGATCCGGTTGGCGAGTTTCCGGATAAAATGGACGTCGTGCGAGATGAAGAGAAGCGTGCCTTCGTAGGCCCCGAGCGCGAGGACGAGCGACTCGACCGTGAGGATGTCGAGGTGGGTCGTCGGCTCGTCCATGAGCAGCAGATTGGGTGGATCGACCAGGAACTTGATGAGGTTGAGGCGGGTTTTTTCCCCGCCGCTGAGCACGCAGGTCTTCTTGTGGATGTCATCCTTCCGAAAAAGAAACGAGCCGAGCATGCTGCGCGCATCCTCTTCTCGGAGCGTGCCGTTGCTGGCGAGAACCTCCTCCATGACGGAGTAGTCCGGGTTCAGGGTGGCCGAGCGGTGCTGGCTGAAATACCCGATCTTCGAGTTATGCCCGGGCTGGCAGACCCCCTGCTGGATCGGAACGACTCCGGCCATGATTTTCAGCAGCGTGGATTTTCCGGCGCCGTTCGGGCCGACGAGCGCCGTGCGTTCCCCGCGCTCGATGAGCAGGTCCAGGCCCTTGTAAACCGGATGATCCCCGTAGGACATGTGGACCCCCTTGAGGTTCATCGACTGCTGCCCGCCGCGCGGCGGCTGCGGGATCCGGAACCGGAACGGCTTTCTCGGCGGCTCCGGGCGCTCGATCTTTTCCATCCGCTCGATCTGCTTGAGCTTGCTCTGGGCCTGCGCGGCCTTTGACGAGACCGACCGGAAGCGGTCCGCGAATTCCTGGAGCGCCGTGATTTCCTTCTGCTGGTTTTTCCATGCGGCCGCCTGCTGCTCGTAGTTCGCCTCTCGCTGGCGGAGGGAATCGGAAAAATTCCCGGTGTAAGACACGATCTTCCTGTTGGAAATTTCAAAGACTTTTTCGACGAGGGCGTCCATGAACTCGAGATCGTGCGAGATGAGGACCACCGCCCCGGAATAGGTTTGGAGGTATCTCTGGAGCCAGAGCAGCGACAGCAGGTCGAGATGGTTCGTCGGCTCGTCCAGAAGCAACAGATCCGGCTCCATCACGAGCAGCCGCGCGAGATGGGCGCGCATGACCCAGCCCCCGCTCAGCTCCTTGGCCGGACGGTCGAACTCCGCCTCGCGATAGCCGAGCCCCTTGAGCATCTTCCGCGCGCGGGCCTCGACGTGGGGGTTGCAGAGCGCCTCGTGCTTGGCGTGGGCTTCCAGATACTCCGCCCCCTCGACATCCCCGGCTTTTTCGAGCCGCGCCAGCACGGCCTCCAGCGAGGGGATTTCGCCCGCCTTGCCCGTCGCAATGTCCAAGGCCGTTTCCTCGCCGACAGCCTCGCCTTCCTGCGGGAGATAGCCCAGCATCGTCCATTCGTCCCGCTGCACCGTCCCCGCATCGGGCTCATCCCGTTTCAGGATCAGGGTAAACAGCGTGGATTTTCCGGCTCCGTTCGGCCCGACGAGCGCGACACGTTCGCCGTAGTTGACCTGCAGGGAAGCCTCCTCGAAAAGCAGGCGACCGCCATGGCTCTTCCTCAGATCCCGGATCGTCAGCATCGGGAAAGAGGGGACATGGCAGCGAATCGTGGTGCCAAATTGAGCCCCGAAGGGGCAACATCCCATAGCCCAGGGCAAGCGTCCGCGACGCCCTGGGTCCTTGAATAAGAGGCATCCTGCCCTGTAGGGGCTGCATCCCACGAACCAATTAACCTCGCGCGGAACGGGTCAGTGGAGAATAACTTAAGGACGGTTTGGGATGCTACCCATTCAGGGCAGGTTGCGTTTATGATGCGAATACCCAGGGCGGCGTCTGCTTCGCAGACTTGCCCTGGGCTGTTGGATACAGCCCCGTTGGGGCTTAAGTGAGATGCCATTCGGTTCAGCGGACGATGCCACGTTGCGAGTGTTCTATGAAGGCCAGCAGGTGGTTCCGGACATCGGAGGAAGCGACCTCCGCCGCGATCCGCTCGCAGGCTTGTTTGACATTGAGGTTCGCGCGGTAGAGGAACCGGTAGCATTCCCGCAGCGAGCGGACGTCCTCGGCCGCGAACCCTCTCCGTTCCAAACCGACCTGGTTCACGCCCCGGATCTCTGCGGGGTTCCCATCCGCGATCATGTAGGGCGGGACATCCTGCACGATCTTCGTGCAGCCGCCGACGATCGAGTGGCGCCCGATGCGGCAGAACTGATGGACGCCCGAGAGCCCGCCGATCACGGCGTAATCCTCGACCACCACATGCCCGGCGAGCGTGCCGTTGTTCGAAAAGATCACGTGATCGCCGACCGTGCAGTCGTGCGCGACATGGGAATAGGCCAGAAAGTTTCCGTGGCTGCCGATCACCGTCTTCGTGTCCGGGAGCGTCCCCCGGTTCACGGTGCAGAACTCGCGGAAAGAATTCCCGGATCCGATCTCCAGATACGTCGGCTCGCCGGCATACTTGAGATCCTGCGAACGCTGGCCGATCGAGACATACGGGAAAAATGTGTTGCCCGCGCCGATTTTTGTCGGGCCTGCGACCGTCACGTGCCCGAGCAGCCGGCAATCCGGGCCGATCTCGACGCCATCACCCACATGGCAAAACGGGCCGATCTCCGCGCCGTCGCCGATCGACGCGCCGGGCTCCACGACCGCGCTGGAGTGGATCACCGTCATTTGTCCACCAAACCGAAAAGAAGCTCCCCCTCGGAGACGACTTCCCCGTTCACCAGGCAGCGGCAGGACGCCTTCCCCAGACGCTTTTTCGCGCTGGTCAGCTCGCACTCGATGAAGAGCGTGTCTCCCGGCATCACCGGCTTGCGGAACTTCACCTCGTCGGCGCTCATGAAGTAGCCGATCTTCCCGGAATTCTCTGTCTTGCGCATCATGACGATGCTGGCCACCTGCGCCATGGCCTCGAGCTGCAGCACGCCGGGCATCACCGGGTGGCCCGGAAAGTGCCCTTGGAAATACGGCTCGTTGATCGAGACCGCTTTGACCCCGATCGCTTTCGAGTCCCCTTGGAATTCGATGACCCGGTCCACCATCAGGAACGGGTAACGGTGCGGCAGCGTGCGCATGACCTCGTTGATGTCCAGGGCACCGGACGTCGCCGGGACCGGACGCGGGGCGGCCGCGACGATTTCCGCGTGGCGGGCCGCGAGCCGTTTGGCCACCTCGGTGTTGATCCCATGCCCGGGTTTCACCGCCACGACATGGCCGCGAATCCGGTGCCCGGCCAGGGCGAGATCGCCGATGATATCCAGCATTTTGTGGCGGACAAATTCATCGGGGAACCGGAGCGGTTCCTTGCTGAGCACGCTTTCGCCCCGCGCCACGATCGCGTTTTCCAGGCTGCCCCCCTTGATCAGGCCTTTGTCCATGAGCGGCTTGACATCCTCGTAGAAAACAAACGTGCGGGCCGGCGCGATTTCCTTCTCGAAAAATTCCGGGGTGATCTCCGCGGAGAGAAACTGGGTGAACCGGCCCTGCGGACCGACCTGGGTGCAGGAGATCCGGAATTTGGGGTCGGGCAGAATCACGAACACCGACTCGCCGGATTCGATGGTGAGCGGCTCGCGGATCTCGAGATAGGCGCGCGGGGCATCCTGCTCGACGATGCCGGCTTTGAGGATGATCTCCACAAAGGCCGAGGCGCTGCCGTCGCCGATGGGTGGCTCGTTGGCGTTCATCTGGATGAGCGCGTTGTCCACACCCAGCCCGGTCAACGAGGAAAGCACGTGCTCGACCGTGTGGATCTTCACCATGCCCTGGACGAGCGTCGTCGCGCGCTCGACGGTCTTCACGTGCGCGGCCGCCGCCTCGACAACCGGCTCGTCGGCCAGATCCACCCGCTGGAACTTGAAGCCGTGCCCGGCGGGAGCGGGCAGGATGGTGATGGTGACGTCTTCGCCGGTGTGAAGGGCGCTTCCGGTCAGGGTGGCGGGGGCTGCGAGGGTGCGTTGTTTGTCCACTGGTCTTGGTTTGAAAATTCTATTCCCGCACGCCGGTGCGGAGGAGGATGTCGATATACTTCTGGTTGCTGGCCCGGAGCCTTCCCACGAGCGCGCGCCCGATGGCCCCGAGGATTTGGATCGCGGCGGCGGGCTGCAACCCGCTCAGAACACCGATGGTCATGCGCGTGATTCTCAGGAGCACGCAGGTCTCAATCGCGATCACATTCGCGGAACGGGGGCCGTCATCGACCAAGGATACCTCGCCGAAGAAATCCCCCGTTTCGAGCGGGGACAGGTCGATCTCCCGCCCATCCGCATCGATGGTCACCTTGGCGCGCCCTTCCAGAACGACGAAGAGGCAATGGCCTGGCTCGCCCGCTTCCACAATCCGGCTTCCCGCGGGGCAGGTGATGATATCGGTCAGCTTCAGCAGCGCGGAAAACTCTTCTCCGCCAAGTCCCGCGAAGATGCAGAACTTCTGCAGGCGGGGGTCATCGGGCAGGATCGCGGTCATTGAAATGTGTGAGAATTTTTCCATCGAGCATCTGGATCCGGACCGGCGCCATCGCGGCCACCGGTTCGCTGTGCGTCACAATAACCAGCACGGCAATTTTTTGGGAAGCAATCTTTGTGAGGGTTTCGCAAACATTCGCGGCATTCGCCGAGTCCAGATTACCGGTCGGCTCGTCCGCGAGGACCAGCCTCGGGCCTCCGGCAAGCGCCCTCGCGATGGCCGTCCGCTGCATTTCTCCGCCGCTGAGCTGGTGGGGAAAGTGGTGCGCGCGCGCGCCCATCCCGACGATATCCAGCATCTCGGCGACGCGGAGGGCGGCCTTTTTGTGCGGGTCGCCCCGGAGGAGAAGCGGCAGTTCCACATTCTCGCGCACTGTCATTGCGGGCAGGAGGTTAAAAAACTGGAACACGATCCCCAGCGTGTTCCGGCGATAGGCAGTGAGAGCTTTTTCATCCGCCTGGTGGAGCGGCAGCCGGTCCACAACGACCTCTCCCGATGTCGGGCGGTCGAGGCCGCCGAGCAGGTTCAGCAGCGTGCTTTTCCCGCAGCCGCTCGGGCCGGATACCGTCACGAACTCCCCGGCCGCGATGTCGAGCGAGACCGAATCCAGAGCGCGGACGACCCCGCTGCCCGAAGAATACGTTCGCGTGACATTCCGCAAATGGATCATGTTACCCGACACCATTGCCGCCTTGTGAATCCTGATCAAGAAGAGTTCGAGATCCTCGGGGAGACGCCGGACCTTCTTGCCGTGAACAAGCCGGCCGGGCTCCTCGTGCATCCCACGAAGCCGGGCGGCCCGCGGACGCTTTTCCTGCAGCTCAGAGATCAGAACCGGGAGCGTGCGCCCGGCGATTCCTCCTTCTTGTCCGAACTCGGAGAAGATCCCTCCGCATCGGCGGCCAGTTCATCGTGGATGGACATGCCCCGCCGGGCGTGTCAAGGGCCTATCCTCGAAACGGACTTCGTCCCGCGTAACGAACATGAGAGACTTTCACCCGCATCCCTTCGATTTGGAAAAACGCGAGATACTTCTCGGCAATCAGGAATCTGTATTTCTGGCTGGTTTTCCAAAATGGAAAACGGCTGGGCATCGTGCTCAACGCATCGATCTCTGCGGCGATTCTCCGCAAATAGTCCGCCGTTACCGACTCGCTTTGGGACGCATCAAAGACCTCGCGTTTTGCACGCACAAGGTCACAAAGCGCCCTTGGAGAAAGTTCGACGGAGAAGTCTTTCAAATTCCCAGTCTCCGCCAGACTTCAGCGGCAGGGATGCCTTCGCCCCTTGCAAACTGTGCTTCGGATTCTTCAAGCGCCTCAACGATCTCCCGATCCTCGCTCGACGTGAGTTGAGCGGCCGACAGGAGGGATTCGGCGGTATCCCTGACCATGGCCAACTCCTTGGGATTCGCCTCCCGCAGATGTTCGAGAACTTCAAGTGCGCTCATCGAGTAACCTTGCCACGCACTCTGTCATGTCGCAACGGTTTTCCATGGTTCCGCATAAAAACAAAACCCCCGCACCATTGCTGATGCGGGGACTTGCAACCGGATTTTCAGACTCGAGAAAGAAGAGCGAGAAAATCCCCAAGGAATCCGCCTAGAGGGAAATTGACAACTTCCGATAAGTTGCTCTAATAGCAGGCATGATGAGAGCCATTCAAATTGTCCTTGTAATATTTTTTACTGTTTTTGCCAGTGGTTGCAATCCCCCCGCACCAAAAGAAGCGGAGGCAACCCCAACGCCACAAGCCGCCCCAGTTGTCACCACCCCGACACCAAAACCGACACCAACACCCACGCCGACACCCACGCCGACACCACAGGCACGGCTTGCGCCGGAAGGGACACTTTATGTGGTAAAGACATTCAGCAAAACCACAGACGATGGAATACACGGGTTTCCCGCTGGCAAGAAAGTTACTCTGATACGGGAGGAAGCGGGCAGCTATGTTGTAACAGACGGAATTATTGAAGGACTTGCACCTAAAGACTCTTTCACAAATAATATGGATATTGCTGAGTCTTTAACGGCTAAAGCCAAGCAGCAAGTTAAAACCATTCAACAAGTAAGTAGTGACGGCAAGAAAAGTTTTGCTGAACAAGAAACCGCCAAGAATAAAGCAATGGCGGATGATATAGCCGCAAGACAAAAAGAAAAAACAAACAAAGATATTGCTATAATAAAAAGCCAATTAGATTCAGTAAGCAAGAGAGTTAGTGCCGCAAGGAGTGAACGCAGCAGCAAAGGTTTTCCGCCTGACGGGGGGCCTAGATTAAATGAGCTTGTTCATGACTATAATGGCAATAGTTACCGCAGCACAAGCAGACAACATGCTACAACGGTAAGTTTAAGCACGGATGCTTCACAAATAGAGGCATTACTTGGGGCTAAAGACCAACTTGAAGCGCAATTGTCACGATTGGAAGGAAAGCCGTAGCATACCACAAGAAGAGTTCGAGATCCTCGGGGAGACGCCGGACCTTCTTGCCGTGAACAAGCCGGCCGGGCTGCTCGTGCATCCCACGAAGCCGGGCGGCCTGCGGACGCTCTGGGACGGGCTCCGCGATCTCTTGCGCTACGAGCTCGCGAACGGCGGCCAGGTCTCGCTCATCAACCGCCTCGACCGCGAAACCAGCGGCATCGTCCTCGTGGCCAAATCCTCCCGCGCCGCGCGGACCGCCGCCATGGCGATGCAGGAGGGAAAAATCAAGAAGGCCTACCTGGCGCTCGTCTGCGGCTCGCCGGATCAGGAATTCGAAGTCGATGCCCCGATCATCCGTCTCGGCGAAGTCGGCGAAACAACCATCCACCTCCAGCGGGCCGTGCATCCGTCCGGAGCCGCAGCCCACACCCGGTTCCGGGTCCTGTCCCGGATCGAGCGCGCGGAAGGCCGGTTCGCCCTGGTCTCCGCCGAGCCGCTCACCGGCCGCACCCACCAGATCCGTGTCCACCTCGCCCACGCCGGCCACCCGGTCGTCGGGGACAAAATCTACGGCCCGTCGCCGGAGTGCTACCTGGAGTTCATCCGCACCGGCTGGACCCCCTCCCTCGCGGAACGCCTCCTCCTCCCGCGCCACGCCCTGCATTCTGCGGAGCTGCTTCTGGAATGGAGCGGCCTGCCCCTTAATTGGTCGTGCGGGTTGCCGGCGGATATGCGGGACTTTCTCGCGGCAGGAACGATTAATCCAACCTGAGGCCGCGATTGCCAAACTTGCCTTTGCGCCATTGGCTGGTAAGGTTTCGCTCGTGAGCGATCTCATCTTTGAAGTCACCCAGGAAGCCGACGGCGGATTTTGCGCGCAATGTTTGAATGACAGCATTGTGACCGAAGGCGACACGTGGGAAGAACTGCGCCGCAACGTGCGCGAGGTGGTGAAAGCATTTTATTTCGATCAGCCCGACAAGCTCCCCTCCGAAATCCGTCTGCATTTGGTCCGCGACGAAGTGTTGGCCTGGGCATGAAGCTGCCGCGAGATCTTGACGGACGGAAGTTGGTCAAGGCACTTTGCCGGGATTGGGACTACCGGTTAGTGAACCAAGCGGGCTCCCACATCATTCTTCAAACCGAGATCCCTTCCCATCAGCGCATTCCGGTGCCGGACCACAGCCCGATCCGCATCGGCACGCTCAACAACATCCTGCGTCTTGTGGCCGATCACAAAGGAGTGGATAGGGAAAACATCTTGCGCTCGCTTTAAAGTTGATCTTTCGGCTCTGTCCGACAATTGGAAATCCCGCCCGTCTAATTCCAGCGCACGAGCTCGACGCGGCGGTTTTTCGCGCGGCCTTCGTCCGTTGTGTTCGGGGCGGCGGGGCTGGCGAAGCTGCACCCGAACGGGAACAGGCGGGATTTTTCGACGCCGTAACCGGAGACGAGCGCCGCGACGATCGCGTTGGCGCGGCGCGTCGAGAGGTCCCGGTTGATCTCGAATTCCCCCACGTTGTCGGTGTGGCCGACGACGAGCAACTTCAGCGATGGTTCGTTCTTCAGGAGTGTGGAAATCTGTTCGAGCGTGGGGGCCGACTCCGGTTTGACGGTGTCCTTGTTGAAATCGAAGAGGATCCCGTAGAGGGCGACGCGGCCGGTCGAGGTGATCTGGGTTTCCATCTCGGGGGCTTTGACGAGCACCATGCGGTCGGCCCGCGGCTTCTCTTCAAGCACATCGACGCGGGCGAGGACTGTTCCTGTTTCGATGCCTTTTTCCGGCGCCCTCCATGATCCGGTGATCGCCCCGCAGAAGACCGTGACATAGACATCCCCCGCCCCGTCCGTGCCGGTTTTTTTCAAAGCGGCGTAGCGGAAATCATCGCAGCCCGGCAGCGTGTATTGCTGGATGCCGTAATCTTTTTCCGTTTCGTAAACCTGCGCGAGGAACCGCCCGTAGCCGTTGTCGAGCGTGTTGGATTCGCTTGACGGATTTCCTCCGCTGCCGCCTTCGAAGAGCATCTCGAACCCCTTCTTCGCGAGCGCCGCCTCGTAGGCCCGGAGGCATTCGAGCGTCGAGGCGTCCTTGGGGAGCCGGTAAAATGTCGTGGTGAGCTCGCCCTCGGGTTTCACTTTGTTGAACGGCTTGAACGCCTGCGCGCCGTAGTCGAAGACAACCCGCTCCAACGGGACGGTCAGAGCGGCGAACTTTTTGGAAGTCTGCCGGAGGATGACCGAGCCATCGATGCGCTCTGTGGCCCGGTGGTCCTTTGATCCGTCCGCGTCTTTCTGGTATTGGGGCTCGACCTGGGCGTGGCAATCCACGCACGCACAGGCGGCTATCAGGATAAAAAGGAAGGCGATTTTCATCACTCCGTTCTAGTGGGAGGAACCAGCTGTCACGAGAAAAAACGCGACCCTGATGCGGGGGAATTTTAATCTGTGTTTCGCGGCCGGCTTGTGCTAGTTATCGCGCGAATTCCAACCAAGTGAACGTTTCTGACCTGCGCGAGATCCTTCAATACGTGCCCCGGTTCCGGGAGCGCACGTTCGTGGTGGCCGTGGACGGCGAGGTCGTGGCCTCGGAAAACTTTTCCAACGTGCTGCTGGATCTGGCGGTGCTGAAATCGCTGAGCATCCGGGTGGTTCTTGTCCACGGGGCAAGCCACCAGATCGAGAAGCTCGCGGCGGAGCGCAATCTCGCTATTTCGAATTCCAACGGCATCGGCCTCACCGACCCGCCCACCCTGCAGCTCAGCATCGATGCGGCCATCCGGCTGACGAACGAGATCATGGAGGGCCTCTCGTCGGTCGATCTGCGCGCCGCGTATATCAATGCGCTCATCGCCCACCCGGCGGGAATCCTGGGCGGGATCGACCAGCAATACACAGGCAAAGTCGAACGGGTCGATGTGAAGGCCCTCAAGCTCCTGCTGGACGAGGGGATCATCCCCGTCGTCCCCCCGCTCGGGTTCGACGGCGAGGGCAGGACTTACCGGGTCAACTCCGACACCATCGCCATCGAAATCGCGGAGGAACTTTCCGCCGCCAAAATCCTTTACCTGACACCGAGCAGAGCTTTTGGCTCCCCGACGGCTCTCCCGCGCCAACTGTCGGTCGCCGACACCCAGGATCTTCTGAAAAAGCGGCGCTCCGAGCTCGACCCCGGCCTCGTCTCGAAACTCGAAAACGCTTCCAGGGCCTGCGTGCAGGGCGTGCCGCGGGTGCATATCCTCGATGGCGGGGTCAACGAGGCGCTGCTCAACGAGGTCTTCAGCCACGACGGCATCGGGACGATGATCTACTCGAACGAATACCAGCAGATCCGGCGGATCTTTAAAAAAGATGTGCGCGCGGTCATGTCGCTGATCCGGCAGTCGGTCCACAACGAGGAACTCGTGCGGCGGACACGCGCCGAGATTCTCGAACACCTCGAGGACTACTGGCTACTCGAGATCGACCGCTCGCCGGTCGCCTGCGTGGCACTCCACCTCTACCCGGCGGAATCCGCGGGCGAGCTCGCCTGCCTCCATGTGAGCAACGCGCTGGAGAACCAAGGCCACGGACGCAAGCTCATGGCGTTCGTCGAAAATCTCGCGCGGGAAAAAGGCGTGAAGAACCTCTTCGCCCTCTCCACCCAGGCCTACACCTACCTCCAGCAGAAAGGCGGCTACGAGTCGGCCGAACCGGCGCTGCTGCCCGCGGAACGCCGGGCGAAATACGAGGCCAGCGGGCGGAACTCGAAGGTTCTCCTGAAAGTTCTCCGCACCTGAGATGCACCCCGCGCAGACCTGGTGGAACCTCGGCGTGGACGGGGGCGTCATCCTGATCTATTTCGTCGGCATCGTCGGCATCGGGCTCTACGCGGCGCGGAAAAACTCGACGCTGCAGGATTTCGCGCTCGGCGGCCACTCGATCCCCTGGTGGGCGGTGCTGGCATCGATCATCGCGGCCGAGACGAGCGCGGTCACGTTTCTCGGGGCGCCGGCCGAGGGGTTCAAACCCCGCAGCTACGCCTACGCGCAACTCGCCGTCGGCACCATCCTCGCGCGCATCATCATCGCCTGGATCTTCATCGCCCCCTACTACCGCTACAAAGTCGAGAGCATCTACGAATTCCTGACCCTCCGGTTCGGCGAACGCACAAAAAACATGGCCAGCGGGATTTTCCTGGCGACCCGTGTTCTGGGCATCGGCGTGCGCCTTTATCTCGGCGGCGTGATCCTGGTCGTCGTTTACCGCTACCTTTTCCCCGGTTCGGAGATCACGCTCTGGACGTATTTCTGGGGGATCGTGTTCGTCACGCTCATCACCACGCTTTACACCGCGGCCGGCGGGATCAAGGCCGTCGTCTGGACCGATCTCATCCAGGCGTGCCTGATGCTCGGGGCGATCCTGTTTTCAATCGCGGCGGTTTTCCACGACATCCCTGGCGGGATGCGGACCGTCCACGAGCATCTCGCCGGACAAAACCTCTCGATGTTCCAGACCGGCTGGGATGCGACCAAACCATTCGGGGAGGCGCTTGCCGGGATGCTGCACACCGAATACACGATCTTCGCTGCGATCATCGGCATCACGTTTTTCACCATGGCCACCCACGGGACCGACCAGGACATGGTGCAGCGCATGCTCACCGCCGAGAACACCGCCAAGTCCCGGCTTTCGCTGGTGCTGAGCGGGTTCGCGGACATTCCGATTGTCCTGTCCTTCCTCACCGTCGGCCTCCTGCTCTGGGTGCGCTACCAGGTCCATCCCGACCCCTCGCTGCCACCCGAGGACAACGAGATTTTCGCGCACTACATCGTCAACGAGATGCCGGTCGGGATCCGGGGGCTGATCATCGCGGGGGTGTTTGCCACGATGATGGGCTCGACGTCCGCGGCGCTCAACGCGCTAGCCACGTCGTTCATCAAGGATTTTTACCAGCCCTACATCCGGCGCTCGGCCACCGACCGGCAATGCGTGAGCGCCGCGAGATGGGCGACATCGGTTTTCGGGATCCTGATGATTGTCGTGGCGACGGTGGCCGCCTACACGGTGATGCACACGAACATCACGATCATCCCGCTGGCGCTGGGGATCCTCGGCTACACCTACGGGGCGCTGCTCGGGGTCTTTCTTCTCGGGGTCCTGACCAGCACGCGCGGGAACGACCGCTCGAATGTCTTCGCCATGATCATCGGGATCCTCGCCGTGCTCGTGCTCTGCAAAATTTCCGTCCCGCTCTGGGAGGCCACGGACAGCGCCGGCGTTGCGGTAAAGCGGGAGTTCCAGTTCGGCATCCTCCTGCCCGCATGGTGGCCGGCGATCGCGTGGCCGTATTTCGTCTTCATCGGCAGCTCGGTGACGTTTTTTCTGGGAATCCTCTTTCCCACCGGAACGGGCACCAGCATCGGCGCCGCACGGGAAAACCGCACAGGCGCTTGATCGGAAGCAGACGCGCTTCACGGTCAAGATAAAATCTTGTTTTCCGAAACATTTATCCCTCGGAATCCGGAGTTTTTTCTTGAGCCGCAGACCCGGGAGTTTTTATCTTCAACCCCCCACGAGATAACATCGTGTTGCTGGCCGTGAAACTTTTTACCAATCCCCGGAACAAACAATGATCGCAGAGACAAAGGATATTTGGTCGGACGTTTCCGCACGGATTCGCCGGCGAGTGAGCGCGGACGGATACGAGCGGTGGTTCTCGGGGGTCACTGCCTCGGCTCACGACGGGGACTCGATCACGCTGTGCGTGCCGAACCCGATCCACCAGTTTTTCATTGAGAGCAACTATCTTCCCATTCTGGAAGAATCGGTCCGCGAGGTGATTCCCTCGGTAACCGCCGTCCATTTCTCGACCGTCTCCCCGGAAGCCGAATTGCCCGCGCGCCCGGCTTCCGCCCAGCGGGCCACAAAGGAAAAAGCCGCCCCCGCGAGTGCGGCCGGGATGAACACGCGCAATACATTCGACGCGTTCGTGGTCGGCTCGAACAACCAGTTTGCGCACTCGGCCGCGATGGCCGTGGCCAAGGCCCCCTCGAGGACATACAACCCGCTCTTCATCTACGGCGGCAGCGGGCTGGGAAAAACCCACCTCCTCCAGGCGATCGGCCACCACGTGATCGCCGCGGCCAAATCCTCGAAAGTCGTTTACCTTTCGAGCGAGCAGTTCACCAACGAATTCATCGACGCGATCCAGCACGGGACGCTCGTGAAGTTCCGGAAAAAATACCGCAACGCCGATGTCCTGATGATCGACGACATCCAGTTCCTCGCCGGCAAAGAACGCTCGCAGGAGGAGTTTTTCCACACGTTCAACGCCCTGCACGACGGGCACAAGCAGGTCGTGCTTTCCAGCGACCGCCCCGCGAGCGAGATCGACAAGCTCGAGCAGCGCCTGGTTTCGAGATTCGAGTGGGGCATGACCGCCGAGATCCAGCCCCCGGATTCCGAGACCCGCATCGCGATTCTCCGCAGCAAGGCGGCCGGGCTGAACATCCAGCTCGACCCGTGGGTGATCGATTTCCTCGCGGACAAGATCCGCAACAACGTCCGGCGCCTCGAAGGTGCCCTCATGCGTGTCGCCTCCTACAAATCGCTCAGCGACCGCCCGATCACGCGCGAGGTCATCGAAAATCTCCTCCGCGACATCTTCCAGGAACAGGCCCGCAAGTCGGTGACCATCGACCAGATCCAGCGCCGGGTCGCCGAACACTACGATGTCCGCCTCGCCGACATGACGAGCAAACGGCGGCCCGCCAACATCGCGTTTCCCCGCCAGATCGCCATGTATCTCTCCCGCGAGCTGACAAAATCCTCGCTCAGCGACATCGGCGACGCCTTTGGAGGCAAGGATCACGGCACCGTCATCCACGCCTGCAAGCTCGTGAAGCGGCGCATCGAGGAAGACGAGAAGACCCGCAGCACGGTCTGCCTTCTCGACACCCAACTGCAAAGATAACCGGACCCCCGGGGAAGTGACGAGTTTTCCCCGCGCGAGCGCCGAGCACGCCATGCCTGCCTGTCCGTCGCGGATTGCCATTGAAGCATGAAAAGACTGCCCGCCTACTTTGCCGCTCTCGGAAGAAGGCTCCTGGAGCTTAGGGACACCCCTCATGCGGTCGCCGGCGGCGCGGCCATCGGGATCTTCATCGGCTTCACCCCGCTCTTCGGGCTGAAAACCCTGCTGTCCCTCGGGCTGGCCTACCTGCTCCGCTGCAACCCGATCGCCGCCGTGATTGCCGTTTCCCTCCACGATGTGTTCATCCCGTTCTGGCCGGTCGTCCTCAAGGTCGAATACGATATCGGGGCATGGATCCTTGGGAATTTCGACAAGCTTCCCCCGAAGATCAACATGCGCCACTTCCGGTTCCAGGACATGCTGAAATGGACGACGTTCTTTAATGTCGGCCTTCCCCTGCTCATCGGGTCGGTATTCCTTTCGGCGCCCTCGGCGTTCCTGTCGTATGTGGGAATGCTCAGGCTCCTCCAATACCGCGAGAAAAAACGCCTCGCCCGCTCCGGCGAAACTCCCCCTTGAAACAGATCTTCTGGATCCTGTTTTTCGCGACGACCGCGGCGGGTGCGGCCCTGCTGTTCCTGCCTTCCGGCTCATGGCCGTGGTGGGACACCGTATGGGTCGCTCTCTTCTTTGTTGCAGTCTATGCGGACCTTGCTGCCACCGCCGGGCTTTCGGGCGCAAGATTTTCCTCGGGCGTCGTCGTGCTCGCGATGGCGGTCGTTCTCGGGCTCACCGGCCTCACCGGATGGCCTTGCGGCCCGCTGCTGTTCACCGCGCATGCCGGGTTCCGCCTCGGCGGGGCCATCCCGCTGGCGCTTCCCCTGCTGGCGTTTTCGCTGCTCACGGCCAGCGGCCGGGCCGCCGGATCGGCATTCCCAGGCGCGGGACGGACCGCGCTCGCATCCGCCACCGCCGCCGGATTCCTGCTCTCGATCCTCAACGGGCTCGCGTTTTTCGCCAGGGACAGGATGTGGTGGATCTGGAATCCGCTCGCGATGCCGCATGCAGGTGCTCGGGCGGCGTTCGGTCTCGGGTTTCTGGCGCTGGCGGCATTCGCGCTGGCGTTCGTTTATCCGGCGGACACCCGCATGCAGCAAAACCGCTGGAACGCCGGCGTGGCCGCATGGCTGGCTGCAAATGCCCTTTTCCTCGCCGCGAATTTTGCCATGCTTCTCAAATGACGATCCTCGAATTCCTTCGCAGCCGGCTTCAGGGCGAGCCGCCGATGCATCCGATGGATCGCCGGATCGCGAAGCGCTGGGTCAAGGAGCGGCTGAAGCGGCTCTACCCGGACCTGCGCCTCGATCCCAAGGCCCTCGAACAGGCCTACCAGGATCTCGGCGTCGAGCCCCTCGAGGGAAGAGGCAGGGGCGGGGCCACGGTCTTTGAAATCAACCTCCCGGGGGATTCGCGATGAGCGCGTTCATCGTCCTCCTTCCCGTTCTGCTGATCTTCGCCTGGGCAGCATGGGCCTACAACCGCCTCGTCCACGCCAAGAACCAGCAGGCCGAGGCATGGAGCGGCGTCGATGTGCAGCTCAAGAAGCGCTCGGACCTCGTCCCGCCGCTCGTCGAATGCGTCTCCGCCTACCGGACGCACGAGGCGCAGACATTCCGCGACACCGCGGCTGCCCGCGAACCGTCGGATGTCGCCCGCGAACTCCGCGGGCTCCTCGCCGTCGCCGAGGCGTATCCCGATCTCAAGGCGGCGGAAAATTTTCGCAAGCTCATGGGGCAGCTGGTCACGATCGAGGATGACCTCCAATACGCGCGCCGCTACTACAACGGCTCGGTGCGCGATTACCGGAACCTCGCCGAGTCGTTTCCCTCGAACCTCATCGCCGGGATCTTCGGGTTCCAGGCGGGCGCATTTTTCGAAGTGGAATCCGTCCTCGAACGTGCCGCCCCGGAGGTCAAACTGTGAAGAAGCTGGTCGCCGCTCTTCTCGCCGCATGCCTTCTCCCGGCATTTTCCGCCGAGGAAATCCGGAGCTTTTCGAGCAAGATCGAGGTTCTGCCAGACTCGGACATCGTCGTCACCGAAACGATTCGCGTGATGCCGGAGGGAAACCAGATCAAGCGCGGGATCTACCGCGATTTTCCGACGCTGTATTCCTCGCCGTTCGGCCTCCAGACAAGCGTGCCGTTCGAGCTCCTGGAAGTCCTCCGGGACGGAAAGCCGGAACCCTCGCGCACCGAGCACCTCGCCAACGGGCTCCGGATCTATCTCGGGAGCGCGAATGTCTTCCTCCCGCACGAGGAGACGACCTACACGATCAAATACCGGACCGGCCGGCAGCTGGGATTTTACAAGGGCTTCGACGAGCTCTACTGGAATGTCACCGGCAACGGATGGTCGTTCCCGATCCTGGCCGCCTCCGCCTGCGTGAACCTTCCGCCCGGCGCCAGCCCCCGCTCGGTCGAAGCCTACACCGGACCGAAGGGCAGCAAGGGGGCCGACTTCAAAATCACGGGCAAGCCCGGCTGCGATGCCTCGGTCGAAACAACAAGGCCGCTGCGGCCCGGCGAGGGCCTCACGATCGTCGTCACGTGGCCGAAGGGGTTCGTCAAAGCGCCCGCGCCAACCGAAAAGTTTTTCTCTGTCATCTCGTCAAACCGCGGCGCGCTGGTCGGAACCCTCGGCCTGCTTGCCGTCTTCGGGTATTATCTCGTGAGCTGGATTCTTGTGGGCAGGGATCCGAAACACGGGGTCATCATCCCGCTCTTCGCGCCGCCGGAAGGATTCACCCCGCAGGAGGTGCGATATCTCGACGGGCTCGGCACATGCGACAACACCAGCCTCTCCGCCGCCGTCCTGCACCTCGCCGTGCAACGCGCAGTCACGATCGCGGAGTCCCAGGGAAAGGTCTATACGCTGAAAAAAGACGATGGCTCGAATCTCGATGGCGCGGAAACCCGCCTGCTCGAAGCGCTGTTCAAAGGCGGATCTGAACTCATCCTCGTGCCGGCGAACCATTCCACGCTCGCCGCTGCGAGGAGCGTCCTCGCCAAGGATCTCGCCGCGCAGGTCGGCTCGTGCTTCGCCCGCAACACCGGCGTCTGGGCAATCGGCCTGCTGGTCACCCTCATCCCGCTCGGCATTTCTCTCCTCGATGTGCGCGACAAGCAGATAGCGCTTTTCATGATGCTCTGGCTGAGCATCTGGTCCGTCGGTTGCGGCGCTCTCTCGTTTTCGGTGTTCAAGGCCTGGCAGTCGAAAAACATGCTCGCCGCGATTCCATTGACGCTGTTTTCGATCCCCTTTCTGGCGGGATGGTTTTTCGGCATGTGGATGCTCATGCACTCTGCCTCGCCGTGGGTCTGCGGGCTCTACGCCGCAGGCATCACCCTCTGCGCCGTTTTCCAGCACCTCCTCAAGCGCCCGACCCCCGAAGGCCAAAAACTCCGCGACCAAATTCTTGGGTTCAAAAAATACCTGTCCGTCGCCGAGGCCGACCGGCTCGGCCTCGAAAACCCGCCGGAACGAACCCCCCAGCTCTTTGAAAAATTCCTTCCCTACGCGCTGGCGCTCGGAGTCGAGCAGGCCTGGTCGGAACAGTTCGCCGACGTTCTCGCCACCGCCTCGCACGACCTCGATTCCGGCACCTCTGCGACGGGCCTCGTCCTCCCCCTCGCGGTCGCCTCTTCATTCACGAGCTCGTTCAGCAGCGCCATCTCGTCCGCCTCCACGG
>Ga0073936_10004426_pt1 | contig 19504 bp, 15 predicted proteins | sample AliMusrvi5mmetaG_FD_87041 | JGI IMG/M metagenome (GOLD analysis project Ga0073936, IMG submission 87041) | Freshwater lake bacterial and archeal communities from Alinen Mustajarvi, Finland, to study Microbial Dark Matter (Phase II) - Alinen... | ecosystem: Environmental > Aquatic > Freshwater >... | reverse complement strand
GCTGCGGCAGCCTCAGTTCCTGCATCTGCCGAGATTTGCTCCAATGGAAGGAAGTGTCCGGTGAGTTTCTGATAAAACCGTTCAAGCGCAGGGCCGGAAATAACCGTTTCCACACAGCCCCGTCTGCCGCAATAGCAGGGTTCGCCGTCCGCGATAAGCTCATTATGCCCCCATTCGCCTGCAATGCCGTGGGCTCCGTGCCGCACACGCCCGTGGCAGACGATCCCTCCGCCGACACCGGTTCCGAGAATAATACCGAAAGCGGTCTTTGACTGGTCGCGCATGATTGACGCAGCTGCACCGAGCCGGGATTCGGCGAGGGCAAAGCAGTTTGCGTCATTTTCTATGATTACGCTTCTCTGGAGCACCGCTTCAAGATCGCCTTTGAAATCACGACCATTCAGGCTTACGGTATTGGAATTTTTCATGATACCCAAAGCTGTGTCATACCGACCGGGGGTGCCGATGCCGATCACTTCGGGAGGCGCAATACCTGACTCCTCTGAAACCATGTCAAGCAGCTGGCTGATGCGATCAAGGATATGATGGTAGCCTCCCGAGGCCTCCGTAACAATCCGGCGGCGCAGGAGCGGCTGCATTGCGCGGTCAATCACAACCGCCTCGATTTTGGTGCCGCCAAGGTCTATTCCCCAGCGGGTGTCAGCCATCGCTGCAGCTCTCCTGACGCATGAACCGGGGTTGGATAACGTTCTTCCAAAGCCACGTAACCAGGAGATAGACTACGGTGGCGCTGAACACGCCGATCAACTGCCCTCCAAGAACGTCTCCGGGGTAGTGAACGCCTACGTAGACCCTCGACAGCGCAACGGCGAGGGCGTAGAAAATCATGGTGATGGTGAATAGCTTTTCAACCAGCTCGCCGCGGTGAAAGAATATCCAGGTTATGGAGGCAACAGCGGCGGAATTGGCGGCATGGGATGAGGCAAACGAATAACTTCTCGTCTGGTCGATAAGAAGCCTCACGTGCTCAAGGGCAAAACAGGGACGGGTACGCTGGACAAGTGGTTTGAATATGCCGGATGCGGTAAAATCGGAGAGGCCGACGGCAAGAAGTGCAAAGCAGATAATTGCAAAACCCTCTTTTCCTCTTCTGACAGCGATAAACAGAGCTGCAAGTAAAAAAATATGTCCCGACAGCCTCTCCCTGGTGAGAAACACCATGAGATCATCGGCTGCCGGATGAACCAGATGAAGGTTCAGCAGCTGGAACAGCCATACATCAGCCTGCTCAATCAGCGCCATAATTATAAGTTACTTTTTAGCTCCCCCTTTTTTCTGTTTCGAGGATGAGCTCGAAGAGATCCCGAGGTTGACTTTCGGCAGATCGTCGGCCGTTGTGGTTTTATTGATATAAAACTGCTGGGCGACACTGAAAACGTTGAACATCAGATAGTAAAGACCAAGACCTGCAGGCATGTTGTTGAAAAACAGCAGCATCATGGCAGGGAAAATGTAGATCATTGCCTTCATCTGATCATTGCTCTGTGTCGTAGGTGTGATTTTCTGCTGCACAAATACGGTCACGGCCATCAGAATCGGAAACACTGCAATGTGGTCACCATACATGGGGACGCTGAAACCGAAATCAAGAATAGAATCAGGTATTGACAGATCCTTTACCCAGAGCAGGCCTTGCTGACGGAGCTGAATTGACGAACGGAACACATAAAACATCGCATAGAGCAGCGGCATCTGCAGCAGCACAGGGAGGCAGCCTCCAAGAGGGTTCACGCCCGCTTCCTTGTAAATCCTGCCCAGCTCACTCTGCAGTTTGGCGGGATTGTCCTTGTATTTCTCCTGAAGCTCCTTGAGGGCTGGCTGCAGGGCCGACATTTTTTTCATTGACTTCGTCGAAGCGATGGAAAGCGGATAGGTTACCAGCTTGATCAGCAGCGCAAAGATGATAATGATAATGCCGTAATTGCTGATAAAGGTATTGAGCCAGCTGAAAACCGGTAAAATGATATACTCGGCAAACGGCCTTGTAAGCCAATCCCAGCCGAAATCCATGATCTTTTCAAGACCAACGTTCTGGGCCTTGACAATGTTGTAATCAAGAGGCCCGAAATAGAGAGAGAAGCGGTTATCGACAACGCTGCCGGTCGAGGGGACTCCCATTTTGAGAGCTGCTATGTAATCTGTAAAATTATTTGCCTTTCTTTTTCCGTCAAGAAAAATCCCTTCAGTGCGGCCTTGAGGAATCAGCGCAGCCACAAAATACTTATTCCGGACTGCAACCCATTTTCCCTCTCCAGACTGTTCTTCGCGATAGGCCTGATTCTCCTTGCTTGCAGCCAGTTTAACGACGCTGCCGCCAAGGTATGCTGCGGCAATGGCACTCTGGGACTCATCTGCATGGTCTTTTCCGAATAATTAAGCCCTCCGTCCCACTGCAACTGATACTCGTTGCCGGCAAGGGCATTTCCAAATCCGGTCAACTTGACATCATAACCAACCTTATAGCTGTTGCCTCCGAAGATATAGCTGATATCAATAGCCTGCTGGGGAGCGACATCCAGGTGATAGCGCACGGCATAGCTCTCCTTGCCGGTGACGGTATGAAGGGTATCCAGGGTGACGCTGCTGAAATAAAGGTCACGCGTATCGATTTTTTTACCTTCCCTGGTCAGAAAAAGCAGCGAAAGTGCACCGTTTTTGTCATTGCTGACAAGGTTAAACTGTTTGTGGTTGCTGTCAAGATGCTTTTTCAGCACCAGTGACTTCAAGGTTGCGCCTTTTGTAGAGAGTGTAGCACGAAAAACGTCATTGTCGACCGTAATCAGCTGCTCTTTACCGCCGGCTGCTGAAGCAAAAACACCTAAATTTTCTGGAGCAGGAGCCTGAGCCGCCAGCACCTGAGGCTCTACCTTTTCCGTTTTGACCGCAGTTATCTGCTTTACCAGCTTTTTCTCAGGCGTCATAAACTGAAGCCAGACAATCATGATCAAGCCGATAAGCGCAAGACCGGTTACTGAATTTCTATCCATTACCTCACACTTTTTATTTTAAAACTATGAAACTCTTTTTTTGTTTACAGGCACCGGATCGAACCCTCCCCTGGTAAAGGGATTACATCGCAGAATGCGCCAGACGGTCAACCAGGATGCATAAAAAAAGTTATGCTGCCGAAAAGCTTCAAGAGCATAACTGGAACAGGTGGGATAATATCTGCAGGACGGACCAAGCAAAGGAGAAAGAAACGACTGATAAAATTTTATCAGCATAATCGGAACCTGATTAAAAAACATCCAGCTACTCATGCTCTCTTATCATTTGTCAAGTAAAAAAACATCTTCCGTCACATTCAGCTTCGGCAGCTCAATCAATGCCCGACTTTATCACAACCGCTCATGAAAGGGACATATTATGCAACAACCTGCTGATTTCCTCTCTGAATGCGTCAAGATTTGGAAAAGTTTTTTTTCTGCCGGTGTAAAGAAAAGCAATACAAAGCTGCCCGGGAGCACTGCCTTCATGCTGAACACCCGCCCCAGGCACCACAATCGATTTTTCCAGCCTGTAGGCTTCTCTCATCATTCTTTTTACCCTGTTGCGCTGAACTGAAGAGGGGACTGTTTTTTTGCTCACAGCAAAAAGAATAGACGGAATCCCTGTAACGCAATTGTTCTCAGGATTGAGAGAGGCATATATCATTTTCAAAAAATCGCCTTTCAAACTTCGTCCTCTCTTGAAGAGGAGTGAAATCAGTAGTTTTTTCCTCAAAATCTCATGCTTACGCAGAGAATGGACGTGTAACTTATTCAAAACGTGAAGGAGCAATTTTTTTCATGAGTCAACCCCGAAAGGGTCGACGCCGAGATCACTTACTGTCCTGCTGTACCCATAGAACTGCTTACGGAAAGAGAGTGACGGCCTTTGGCTCTTCTTGCGGACAGAACTCTGCGGCCATTCTTGGTCGCCATTCTCTGTCTGAAACCATGCTTGTTTCTTCTTTTTCTATTCCGAGGCTGAAAGGTTCTTTTCATCGCTTATAGCTCCAAACTTATTAATAATTCATAATACAGGGCGCGTAATTTAGCATAATGAACGCTCATTAACAAATTCATCCATCACAACCTGACCATTAACGGCAAAATAAGTGCCAGATTTCGTCAATAAAAGGGATCGGGTGTTGTATAAAATTTACGTACCAGCTTAAGTTATCAACAATGTTGACAATTTGTGGATAAAATAATTCGACCGACTGCGGCACCCCGAAAACCTTGAGAACAGAACAATTAACACATGTTGATTACTTTTTTGTCGGCATGCCCTAATTTCAACTAAAACAACATCTTATCATGTTGAGAACTTTGGCCGGACCGACCCCTCTATATGAAAGGATTTTCGTAAACGAAATTGTTTTTTGTCCACTTAAAAGACTAACTTGTGAACAGTAAATGTTGATGGTTCAGACAATTCCGGCCCGTACCGCTCAAATCCCTTTCTTTTATGCTCGAAGTTACGTCAAAAGCGTTTCCGGATTTTCCGCAAACAAACACACAGAAAGGGGGCCTGGTAGAACAGCAAGTCTGGGATGCATGTCTTAACGCTATCAGGGAAAAAATTAATCCTCTTGCATTTAAAACCTGGTTTTTCCCAATTCGACCGCTCAGCTTTGCCGGCACAGAACTGACTATTGAAGTTCCGAGTCAGTTTTTTTACGAGTGGATCGAAGAAAACTACTCCTCTTTTTTAAAACAGGCTCTTAAAGATGTGATCGGCCCCGAGGCAAGACTGATGTATTCGATAGTCATGGATAAATCGCAGGGGCAGCCGGTAACTATAGAGCTGCCGCACCAGAACAGCATGAACGCTGATTTTATAGCATCAAGCAATGCGGCGGTCGTGCGCACACGGAATAGTGAAGAATTTGAGCGCAATCTTGCCCGTTTTGAGACCCACCTGAATACAAAGTATACCTTCGACACACTTATAAGAGGCGACTGTAACTCGCTGGCATTTGCTGCTTCTAAATCAGTTGCGCAAAGTCCCGGCCAGAATGCTTTCAACCCGCTTGTTATATACGGCGGCGTGGGACTCGGGAAAACCCACATGATGCAGGCTGTCGGCAACAGTGTCAGGGAAAACCGGCTTTCTGAACGAGTGCTCTATGTGTCGAGTGAAAAATTTGCCATAGATTTTGTCAATGCCATCCAGAACGGCAAAATCCAGGAATTTTCCTCATTCTATCGCTCAATTGACGTCCTGATCATTGACGATATCCAGTTTTTTTCGGGCAAGGAAAAAACGCAGGAGGAAATTTTTCATATTTTCAACACCCTGCATCAGTCCAACAAACAGATTATCCTATCGGCTGACAGACCTATAAAAGATATCAAGGGAATTGAAGATCGGTTGATATCACGATTCAACTGGGGACTCTCGGCAGATATCCAGCCACCGGACTACGAAACGCGCAAAGCTATTATTCTCAGCAAACTCCATCAGAGCGGCGTCAATCTTGATGAAGCTGTTATCGAATTTATAGCTACCAATATTACAGAGAACGTTCGTGAACTTGAAGGGTGCATAGTCAAACTTCTTGCCGCCCAGTCTCTCGACAACCGGGAAATCGATCTTCAGTTTACTAAATCGACCCTGAAAGATATTATCCGTCATACCACCAAACGTCTGACACTCGATACTATTGAAAAAGCGGTCTGCGCTTACTTCTCCATCACCGCGAACGACCTTAAGGGAAAATCAAAGAAAAAAGAAATAGCGGTCGGCCGGCAGATGGCTATGTATCTGGCAAAACACCTCACTGAATCATCATTGAAAACCATCGGTCTTCATTTTGGCGGAAGAGATCACTCCACCGTCATCCATGCCGTGAACACTATTACCAAACGGGTGGAGACAATCACTGAGGAGCGGAAAAAAATTGAAGAAATCAAAAAGAGAATTGAGATAAGCTCCATGTAATGAGGGATGTGTACAAGTTGTTGGCGGAGTGTGTGTTACTTCTTGATAACTTATGAGTTATCAACACTGCTTATTTGAAATGAAATGCATCCACAATGCTTACACATTCCTTCATCACCCGGACATACAAGTTGTTAACACTTTTGCCATACCGGAAAATTTTTATAACATGTTTATTTACAGGTAAATAGAAATTTTTCACCATAGGTTATCCAGATATCAACACAGTCAACAACAACAACAATTCTCTATAAATATTAAATAGTAAAAGTTGGAGCAGATGAAATTAACCTCCTCAATCCGTCAACTCCAGGATGCCGTAAGTAAGGTCGCACAGGCAATCCCGGCAAAAGCCATTGATGCGCGTTTTGAAAATGTCCATTTATCCATTGAGTCAGGGTCATTGACGCTCTTTGCCACCGATGGAGAACTTTCCATCACTGCAAAAAGTGAAGTTGAAACAACTGATAATGGAAATATTGGCATTAAAGCCAGAACTTTGCAGGATTTTCTAAGAAGTATGTATGATACCTCTGTTTCGTTTGTCATTGAACGACAGGAAATAAGCGATCATGGTACTGTGCATATAACAACAGACAAAGGCAGATACAAAATCCCCTGTCAGTTTGAGAGCAAGCCTGAAAAACATGAGAAGAGCTACGATATTTCTCTGGAACTCCCCACAGAGGAACTGCTTGATCTTATTCAGAAAACTCTTTTCGCCTGCAGTGTCGACGGTATGCGACCTGCAATGATGGGTGTGTTGTTTGAATTGCAGGGAACTGTTCTTACTGCTGTTGCAACTGACGGCCATCGGTTGGTAAGGTGCAGAAAAAATTCGACGACAGATATCTCTGAAAAGCAGAAATTTGTTGTCCCTGCCCGTGTTCTCTCCATCTTGCAGAAACTTGTACAGAACGACTCTGTTACCATGTGCATTGATGCTGATAGACGGTTTGTGCGTTTCGTAAGCGGACAGATTGTTCTCGATGCGGCTCTCATTGTTGAACCATATCCGAATTATGATGCGGTTATTCCGGTTGAACATGATAAACATCTCATTATTGATCGCTCTTTAATTTATGATTCAGTGAGGCGTGTCGGTCGGTTTTCGAGTATCGGCGACATAAAAATGGTTATTGAAGGTCAGCTTCTGAAAGTAATGGCTGAAAATACCAATGAAGGTGAAGCTGCACAGGAAGAGTTGCCATGCAATTACACTGGTGAAGATATTACTATCGGTTTTAATTCAAGATTTATCGAAGCAGCGCTTGCACATCTTGACGACAGTGACATACGTATCGAGCTCAAAAGTCCAACGACAGCAGTTATTTTCAAGCCGCATAAGGAAGTGGATGACGATAAATTGATCATCCTGGTTATGCCTGTCAGAATAAACAGTTGATGAGTGGGGATAATTATTGAGACTGCAGCGTATAACCTATGAAAATTTCAGAAACCACCGGTTCCTGAGTTTTGAGCCATGCCCGGGAATCACTCTCCTGTATGGCTCAAATGGATCGGGTAAGACCTCTGTGGTTGAGGGTATTCATTTCTGTGCGCTTACAAAAGGTTTTGTCAGCGCTTCAGATAGTGAATGTCTTATGTTTTCGCAGGATTATTTTTTATTGAACGCTCTTTTCAATGATGAGAGTAAAAGTGATATAAATGTAAAAATAACTTGTACGAAAGAAAAAGAAAAGCAGATTATCGTCAATAACAGTGAGATAAAACCCTTTTCACGTCATATCGGGCGGGTTCCCTGCATTACATTTTCACCCCAGGAGATTGTTATTATCAATGGTGCTCCTGCCGAACGCAGGCGGTTTATCGATAACGCTCTCAGTCAGACCGATCGCCGGTACCTTGATGACCTCTTAGCCTACCGGAGGGTACTGCAACAGCGCAATGCCATGCTTGCGCAATTGTATGAACAGCATAGATCATATAATGATATGCTCTCATTATGGACGGAGCAGCTCGCAAAGCTTGCCTCATCGATCGTCCATGCCAGACTTAAATTTGCTGCTCTTTTTTTATACCACTTCAAGGAGCTTTACTCACAGTTATCGGTCGATGAAAATCCTGCTATACTCTACCGTTGTTCTTTAGGCAGCATTAGTGCCGATACAACGCAGGAAGAGCTTTATTCGCTTTATATTGCAAAGTTTAAAGAGGTAGAAAAACAGGAGATTCTGCGTACTCAAACCATTCTTGGGCCGCATCGGGATGATCTTGTTTTTTTGCTGAATGACAAGGAGATTAAAAAATATGCTTCCCAGGGTCAAATGAGAACATTTCTCATCTGCCTCAAGCTCTCCCAACACCGCTTTTTTTCTGAAATCCTTGGAGAAAAACCTCTCTGTCTTCTTGATGATGTTTTCAGCGAGCTTGATTCCCGCAGGACAGCTGATATTTTAAGCATTCTTGAAACCTGCGGACAGACAATCATTACCTCTACTGAAATAAAGGAACAGTCAAACATCCATGCTCTCTCAATAGAGACTCTGAAAACAAACAGTCCGAAATAATTGTGGCAAGAACCCGCGATCCTAAAAAAATATCTTCACTTCTGGGCGATATGTGCCACACGCTGGGGTTTGAAGAGGCTTACCAGCAGTATAAGACGCTGCAGATATGGGGTAGTGTGGTAGGAGAGTATATTGCGGATGCAACTGTTATTGAGCGATTTACCAATGGTCAGTTGTTCATCAAGGTCAAAAATCCCTCATGGAGAATGGAGCTCAATTACCGTAAAAAAGATATCATCGCCAGACTTAATGAGGCTCTGAAGAGTGCTATGGTGAATGAAATAATCTTCAAATAAAAAAAGCCGTGATAGCTTACCATCACGGCTTTCAAGAATTTATTTCCGTTGTTCAGAGATCACAGCTGAGCTGATACCTTTCAATCATTTTGTCAGCAAAGGCCTTTCCGAACGCGTTGCACTCGGCAAACTCCTCTTCATGAGGTTTGAACTTTATTCTGACGCTCTGATCAAAAACCTTCAGCTTCAGCATTGTAAAATTAGTCTCTATCATCTTTACAGCCTCACCGCTCCATCCGTAGGAGCCGAATGCCGCACCAAGCTTTCCCTTGTCGCGAATAGGATTGATAGCTGCAAAAAGCTGGTAGATCTGAGGCAGAATATTCTGGTTTATTGTAGGTGAGCCGACAATAATGCCTGAACAGTGTGCAAGTTTATCCTCCAGCGTCAGAAAGGGAACAGTTTCAATATCGCAGATATCAATATTGAAGTCACACGACTGCCGCAGTCCGTCAGCTATCTTTTCAGCGAGCAATGCTGTGTTTTCATATGCCGAAACGTAAGCTATCAGGATATTTTTATCCTGAGGAAGGGCAATGGCTGTTGTGGCAAGGGTAAAGGAAAGATCAACATATTTTTTCCACTGAGTTCTCAGAATCGGACCATGGCCAGGGCAGATAATCTTGATGTCAAGATCTTTTATTTTTTCAATTGCCTGCAGCATATACTTGCTGAACGGCCTCAGAATGGAATCAAAGTAGTAGGTGAAAGCATCGTCAAAATTGCCGACAGTATCGTCAAACATCTCTTCCTGACAGAAATGTGATCCAAACGAGTCGCAAGTAAAGAGAATGCGGTCTTCCTCAAGCCAGGTATAGATAGTGTCAGGCCAGTGTAGGTTCGGTGCAAGAATAAAATGAAGGGTTTTATTGCCGAGGCTGAGCGTATCGCCTGTTTTGACGACCAGTGACTTGAAGTCGTGTCCCGTCTGATCCCGAAGAAATTTTATGGCGTTCCCACTGCCGACCACAGTGGCGTTTGGCGCTATGGCAAGCAGATTCTTCATATTCCCTGAATGATCGGGCTCCGTATGGTCGACAATGATGTACTCCAGGTCGGCAGGATTGACAACCTGTCTGATTTTAGCAAGGTAGGAAGGCCAGAACTTCTCTTTTGTTGTCTCTATAATGGCCTTTTTTTCGGCATTGATGAAATAGGAGTTGTAGGTGGTGCCATATTTGGTTTCCATCACTATATCAAAGGTGATGAGGCCAGGATCCAGAACACCTATCCAGCTGACATCGCTCGTAATGGGAAGTACTTTATTATCTGACATATTTATTTATTGTGCTTGATGTTATAAGAATAGTACCGAAATATCTTTCACAGTTTCCTTGCAGCAGGCGCAAGATATAAACATAACAATCATGTTAAAAAGGAAGTTCACCGCCGAGATCATTTGTTTCGGTGTGCCGGATCTCTCTCAGCAGTTCTATGCCTTCAGGAGAAAATGAAAAGAGTGTATCGTCCGAAAAAATTGTACTGTAATCCTGTGGTTTGAAAAACGGAAGAAACTTCTGGCAGTGCTCATCGAGGCGCTTAAGATAGAAGTGCGTATTTTCATCAGGCTTCTCCCTGTTCCATTCAGCGGCAAGCTTCCCTTTTTCATACGAAGAGCTTCCGGTTCCGCTCCCTGATACGTAATAGGTTATTCTGTCGCCTTTTGTAACGCCAAGTCCTGCTTTTATGGCAGTCTCATAGGTGATGGATTTCGATCGTTTTCCGATTTTAACATCATTCTGATATTGTTCTATCGAGTTTTTCAGGCTCTCTGTTCTTGAAAACTCAGAAACATCAAGTTCATGGTTCAGTATCTTGTTTCTGTATTCCGTGAACAGATCATGCAACCCGCTGATATCCTCTGTTAAAAGCGTTTCAAATCCTCTGCGGACAAAATCCCTTCCGAATTTCTCTCCGCTTCTGCTCGTCAGTGACGATCCTTTAAGCAGCATGACGTTATCATAGCCAAGAAGCGCGTAGTTTTTCTTCATGTAGGAGATCATTTTTCTGTATCTCCCGTCAAAACCGATGTTGATGCCTTGCGGCATGAGCATCGAGACCTCCTGAACCAGCTCTTTTTCTTCTGTTTCTGTGGTGACTGAAGCAGGGGGGACAAACAGAATGCCATCGGTGTCAACTTCTATAACTTTGCATCCTCTCGATTCAAACTCAAAAATCATCTTTTTTGCAAGGTTTTGACCTGTCGAAGTAACCTTGTCAGCTTCATCAAAATCATTGAAAATGCCGCCAACATACCCCAGGTAGCCGTACATGGCATTTATGAGAATTTTGAATGAACTCTGCATTGCATCGAAATTATTGGCAAGAGAGGCGTTTCCAAGAGCTTTTTCTTTGCGGGCTTTGTCTTTTGCCTTGAATCGAAGATCTTTCAAGTCATTAAGGATCCCTGGAAATACTCTTAAATCATCACTCTTAGGACAGATATTGTATGAAAGCATAATCGACGGATAGAGCGACTCCACATCGGCGTAGACAATCGGACCGAGAATTCCTTTAAGAAACACTTCGGTATATCCGCCTGAATGCTGCTGCCCTGAGGTCGGTTTTGGAATTGACTGCTTTCGTCGAAGATATTCGCGTACCAGAAGAACTTCAATTTTAGCAGCCTGTCCTATCCTTGACGTCATTGCATAGGTATAAGGAAGCATCTGCGCAAGGAAAAAATTGCTTCCCGAGAGAAGCGACGAAAGCGCACGTGTTTCCCTAACATCATCAAGAGCGTAGGCCAGAAGCTTTTCATGATTGTTCTGCCAGAGTGCGGCTATATCTTTGTAATCAACGTAGGTTCGGTCCGGAGAGGCAAAGCCGAAATGCTTTGCGACAGCTTTTAAGCCGTAACTCTGCATCGAACGTTTTGAAATATCGTAGCTCTGGACAAGAAAAAGTGTATCAATAACATGCCTTCCCGGAATATCAAAAAATGGATAATCAATGCTTCGTTCAGCAAAACGGATGCTTGCCGGGTATGTTTTTGGAATAAGTCCGTTGCGCCCTATTGCAAATGGGATGCCATGGCGCTCGCATCTTCTTTGCAGATAAGAGAGGTCAAAACTGAAAATATTGTGGCCTTCGATAACGTCCGGATCCATTTTTACTATCAAGGCCACAAGCTCCTCCAGAAGAGCTTTTTCATCCCTGCCCTTTGAATGCAGAGCCGTTTCCCATCCTTTGCTGTCGCTGAGCGAAACAATAATAACTTCATCTTCTCCAAAACCTGAATTCCCTGTTCTCTTTCCGGCCGGATCATAATTTGTCTCTATATCGAGCTGCATTCGATACAGGTCATCAAATATCATTCCCTTGAATAGTGTCTTTCCGCTTTGAAGCAGATACTGCGTGACGGCGTCCCCTTTATTATACATGTGAGAGTTGTTCTCGAACTGCCCGCCTTCATTTGAAGATTCCGAAGCCGCAGTATATTTTTTGCCGTTTATGAAATCAATTGCGCCTTTGTATGTTTTCCAGCTGCGAAAAATTGAGAGGCACTGATAAAAATTGGAGCCTCCAAGTTTTACCAGCCAGAATTTATCCTTGTCTTCTGGAATAAAGCCCTCAAGCAGCGAGGCGTCTGAAACAAATATAAAAGGGAAAAATGGTTCGTCGTGAAAACTCACCGTCCCGTTTATTCGGTTAAATACTCTGATTCGGGTATCTGTTAACTGGTAGGCGCCAACTATGTTCTCCTCTTTATCCTTTCCAAACAGGAGGTCGTTGGTTACGATTTCATGTATAATACTCTCCATTCGGGCTCAATAGCTTAATTCGCTGCAGAAAAAGGATGAAAATAGTTTCACGTGAAACATTTGAGTTGTCACCGCCCGAGACGTATCATGAGGACTGAGATATCTGAGGGCGAAACACCGAGTATTCTTGAAGCCTGCCCTATAGTGTCCGGGCGATGTTTCATTAATTTTTCGCGACCTTCATTTGAAAGTCCTGATACACTGTCGTACTTGAAAGACCCTGGAATCTGATGAGAATCCAGCCTGAGAATCTTGTCTGCCATCAGGAGATCCCTTTTAAGATAACCCTGATATTTAAAATCAATATCAACCTGTTCAAAAATAGATGGGTCATCTGTTATGGTGTGGACGGCTTTTTTGAATGACACAGATTGCTCAATGAGTATGTGCAGATAGATCCCTGTTCTTTTCAGAAGAGTCGATGCATTTTGTAACGTAGTGACTTCAGTATAGCCGAGTTGCGTCAGTAAAGGGCTGATTTCTGCTGCCGACAGCCTTTTCTCAAGGCAAAGCTGCTTGAGTGCTTCAATTGCAATGATTTTCTGGCTGCATGAGGCAAATGTCGCTTCATCGAGAAGCCCTGATGCATATCCGAAATCATACAGACGGATATCTGCATTGTCATGACGCAGCAGGAGACGATGTTCAGCCGAGGAGGTGAACATACGATACGGCTCATTAGTCTCTTTGGTGATTAGGTCATCAACTAGAACGCCAATGTAGGCATCAGATCGCTTGAGATGCATCGGAGGTTTCTGGCGAAGCTTGAGGGAGGCGTTTATACCGGCAACCAATCCCTGCGCTGCAGCCTCTTCATACCCTGATGTGCCATTGATCTGTCCTGCAAAGTAGAGGTTTGCCACCAGTTTCGTCTCAAGACTTCTGTTTATCTGATAAGGAAAAAAGTAGTCATACTCAATTGCATACCCCGGACGTATCATTTTGACCTTCTCGAGTCCGCGAATAGAGCGCAGTCCCTCTATCTGTATATCTTCAGGCAGAGAGGTCGAAAAGCCGTTGACATACATTTCATTAGTGTCGATTCCTTCGGGTTCAAGAAATATATGATGGCTCTCCTTGTCTGGGAATCGGCAGATTTTGTCTTCAATTGATGGACAGTATCGCGGTCCTATTCCCTGCACTTTCCCTGTAAACAGAGGGGATCTGTCGAAGCCTTTCTTTAAGATTTCATGAGTCTCGAGTGAGGTCTTTGTGACAAAACAGCTGATCTCTTTCCTTTTAAGGGTGGGTTCCGTTTTGAACGAGAATACTACAGGCTCCTCGTCTCCTCTCTGTTCGTCAACAAGAGAGTAGTCGACACTGCGTGCGTCAATTCTCGGCGGAGTACCTGTTTTAAGGCGACCCGCTGAAAAGCCCATCGAAATAAGGTTTTCCGTCAACCCGTACACCGGAGGCTCCGCTATTGTACGGCCCCCATGGTAATGGTTCATGCCGATATGAATCAGTCCGTTCAAAAATGTTCCACAGGTAAGGATCACCGCTGAAGCGTTAATGGTTCTTCCTGAAGTCAGCCTTACCCCCTTGCAAACTCCCGAAGAACACTCAATCCCTGTAACCGTATCCTGAAGAAGGTCTATATTCTTTTCTTCTTCAATTACCCGCCTCATGTAATGAGAGTACATGGCTTTGTCGGCCTGCGCTCTCGGTGAGTGCATCGCAGGGCCTTTGCTTCTGTTGAGCATCCTGAACTGTATCCCGGTGGCATCTATTGCTTTCGCCATCTCTCCGCCGAGCGCATCAATCTCTCTCGTTATCTGCCCTTTTGCTACGCCGCCTATCGCGGGGTTGCATGACATTCTGGCAATTGCTGTAAGATCGGAAGAAATAAGCAGGCAGGAGCACCCTGTTCTTGCTGCAGCCAGTGCCGCTTCGCACCCTGCATGACCTGCCCCTGCAACTATAATATCATACATGATGAGCTGATTGTTTCACGTGAAACATTTGTCAATTGCTTAAGATTTAAGGACCGAAGATACAAATAATAGCGCTTTATCTCTTTCAAGTATCAATATCAATGAAAATGGCCGAATGCTGTATTATATAGGTATAATATATTGACTTTTGTTGCCTTATGTACACTATATATTAATACAAGTTCTTGTTAAAAGAGATATTCTGCAGATTATCCCCTCTTCCGTGCCGGTTAAAAGGTGAAAACTGAAATCCACATGATGGCGGTTAAGCTACCAGCACTCCCTGTCGGCTGTCGGCCTTGTTTTCTTAAAGTCAGCGTGGATGCCCGGATTTCCCTTGAAAAAGGGCAGTTAGGGGGCTCTTGTGCTTGAAGCCGATTGTTAGATAATCAATACCCCATTTTATATATTGGCTGAATTATTTCTATTCGAGCGAAAAGCGATGCCATCAATGAAAAATAAACGTTTTAATCTTCTTCTTATTGCAGTTGTTACCCTCGTGGCAGCCTGGTCATTATGGCCAACCTGGCGCGACTACTCCCTTTCGAAACAGCTCAGCACCTTTAAGTCAGCACCGGACAGTCTTCGCTACACTCTGAGCAACCGTGATGAGATAGAGACTGCCCGCAAAAAAAGTCTCAAACTCGGCCTTGATTTGAAAGGCGGCATGCATCTGGTTATGGAAGTTGACCAGGTTGATCTGTTTGAACAGAAAGCCTGGAATAAAGATGCAAAGTTTACTTCAATTATGAATACCGTCCGGAGCAAAGCCTCGAAAAGCGATGCTAAGGTTCTTGATATCCTTGCCGGGGAGTTCAAAAATGAAAATATGCGCCTGAGCCGCTATTTTTACGATATCCGCAACTCAGACCAGGAAATTTCTAAAAAACTGGAGAAGGAGTCCGAAGACGCTCTTAACCGCGCAAAGGAGATCATTCGCAACCGTATCGATCAGTACGGCGTAGCTGAGCCGGTCATCACAACGCAGGGCAGCAGAAAACTTATCATAGAACTTCCCGGTGTTTCAGATGAAAACAGGGTGAGAAACCTTCTGAAAGGAACAGCTAAGCTTGAGTTCCGGCTTCTTCGTGATCCTGAAATACTCGTCAGGACTCTTGACAGGCTCAACACCTATATGGTTCAGAATATAGCCGCTCCGCCAGTCGCTCCTGCGGCTGACGCTTCACAATCTTCATCAGTTTCATCGCAGCTTAAGTTGCCCGTACCGGCACCGGCAGCAGCCAGGCCCGCCTCTCTCAAACCGATATACGATGTTATCGGTGTATTCCAGAACGGAACGGCCTATACCACAGAGCGCTCCAAGGATTATGTGGTCTCCCTGCTTCATCGCAGCGACATTCAGGCTCTCTTGCCACAGGATACCGAGCTGCTGCTCGCCGCCAAGCCTGAAATCGGCAAGAATGGCGAAAAACTTTTCCCTGTCTATCTTGTAAAAAAGACTCCTGAGTTGACGGGCGGTGTTATTACAGAAGCTAAGGCGACTTTCGGTTCGCAGGGTGTGCAGCCTGAAGTGCTTATGGCAATGAACTCCGAGGGAACCTCCAAATGGGCCCGTATTACCGGAGCAAATATCGGCAAGCGTATTGCCATCGTGCTTGACGGTGCGGTCTACAGTGCTCCTGTAGTGCAATCGAAAATCCCGAGCGGCAACTCTGTCATCAATGGAATTGAGAGCCTTGAAGAGGCAAAAGATCTCGAAATTGTCCTCAAGGCGGGAGCTCTTCCTGCTCCGGTCAGGATCATTGAAGAGCGTTCCGTGGGACCTTCACTCGGAGCCGATTATATCCGCGCTGGAATCCTCTCACTCGGCTGGGCATTTCTGGCGGTTTCTGTCTTTATGCTCCTCTACTATAAAAAGGCAGGTATTGCTGCCGATATAGCTCTTGTGCTTAACATTGTCATTGTTCTTTCAGTACTTGCAGGGTTCAGTGCATCCCTTTCATTGCCGGGTATTGCAGGTATTGTTCTGACTATTGGAATGGCAGTCGATGCCAACGTTCTGATCTATGAGCGCATACGCGAAGAGCTTGACGGAGGAAAGGTGCTGAAATCCGCGATTGAAGTCGGGTACGACAGGGCTTTTTCATCGATTCTGGATTCGCATGTAACAACGCTTTGTGCAGCATTTCTTCTCTTTACCTATGGAATCGGGCCGATTCAGGGATTTGCCCTTACCCTTATGATCGGTACTGCAGCAAGCCTCTTTACCTCGATTGTCGTGACCAAAGAGATATTCTCGTTCCTGCTCGACAGGAACCTTATGACGAAAAAAAGTTTCGGTTAATTTTTCAATACGTAACAACCCATGAGGATTTTTCATAAAGCCAGCTTTGATTTTATACGGTTTCGTAAAATTGCCTATATCTTTTCGCTTGTTATTCTTGCATCAGGGATGATATCTCTGGCTGTTAAAGGTTTGAATTACGGGATCGACTTCAGGGGCGGATCTGAAGTGCTTATACGGTTTGAAAAAAATATAGATGTCAGTACCGTTCGTTCCGTTCTGGATGTGGCAGGAGTTTCAGGATCGCTGAAGCAGTACGGCATGGACCGTTCGTTTCTCTTCAGTACCGTGTTCAATGGTGAAACCAACGATTTGAAATCACTTGTTTCACATGCTTTAAACGACAGGCTCAAAAACAATCATCACGAAATTGTCCGCGTTGAAGCTGTCGGCCCGAGCATTGCATCTGATTTGAAATGGTCTGCTGTAAAAGCTCTGCTGGCATCGCTGCTGGCAATTCTGCTCTATGTAGGATTCCGCTTTGAGCTCAAATTTGCCACTGCAGGAGCGGTTGCTATTTTTCATGATATTCTTACTGTGCTTGGTCTCTTCAGTCTGCTTGGAGGAGTGTTTGAGTTTATGCCCCTTGAGATGGATCAAAGCATCATAGCGGCATTTCTTACCATCGCGGGGTACTCCATTACCGATACCGTTGTTGTCTACGACCGTATAAGAGAGCGCATCCGAGGACAGAAGCCCTCTGAATATGAGCGAATCTTTAATGAAAGCATGAACCAGACGCTTGGCCGGACCATTATAACCTCCAGCACAGTGCTTCTCTCTGTTCTGGTTCTCTTTATTTTTGCAGGCCCGGCTATAAGAGGGTTTGCTTTTGCCGTGTTCATCGGTATTCTTATTGGAACCTATTCATCCATCTTTGTTGCAGCGCCTCTTGTCTATGACTGGCTTAGGCTGTCAAAAAGCCCTGTCCATCTTAGAGGAAGCAAGGTATCCTGAGACGCATATCCCCTTTTTGGGGGCCCGGATTAAACAATACTATATATACCTGAGGAGTTAAGGGATGAATAAAGGATTTATAAAAGCGGTTCTACTCTCGTTTGCCGGCACGCTCTCTCTGCAGTCCACGGCTTTTGCTGTCGTTGCTGATCGTGTTGTGGCGGTTGTCGGTAAAGAGGCTATCCTGAAGTCGGATATTGATGGTCGTGAGCTTATGGCCCGTATGCAGACTCCGGAGCTGGCGGAGGTAAAAAATCTGTCACGCACCATCCTTGATGGACTGATTGATCAGAAAATCATCCTTGCAAAAGCTAAAATCGACAGTGTTAAAATTGACAACAATGCTGTTGAGGCCGCTGCCAATGATCGGTTTAAGCAGTTGAACTTACGGTTTGCTTCACGAAAAGAGATGGAGCTGCGTTTCGGCAAATCCTCGGCAAGTATTCGTGAAGAGATTCATCAGGAGCTGCTCAATCAGGAGCTGATCGATACCCTTCGGAGGAAAAAATCGGCAGGGGTAACTGTTTCCTACGCCGAAACAATGGCTTATTATAATGCAAACAAGGATCGGCTCTCCAATATTCCTGATGCTGTGGCTGTCGCGCAGATCATCAAATACCCGTCCGTTACGCCTGAAAGCAGAGCTCAGTCGCTTACCATTATTGAGCAGATCAAAAGTCAGCTTAAGAGTGGCGCCGATTTTGCCGAGACGGCTCGCAAGTACTCTCAGGATCCTGGCTCTGCAAGAGTGGGCGGTGATCTTGGATATGTTCAGAAAGGCGAGCTGATAAAGAGTTTTGAAGATGCTGCAAATCAGCTCAAAGATGGTCAGGTGTCAGACGTCGTTGAAACCCGTTATGGCTTCCATCTTATCCAGATGCTCAACAAGGATGTGAATTCAATCCACGTTCGTCATATTCTTATCGGCTTCGATCGCTCGAAAGTGGATGTCCCGGGTGTCATTCAGCAGCTCAATGCCATTCGTGCGGATATTATCAGCGGGAAGACGACATTTGCAGCAATGGCCGATAAGTACTCCGATGATCAGATGACGGCAAAGCTTGGAGGAGCGATTACTACCTCCGGTTCCAGCAATCTGCTCTTTTCGCCGTTGACCCTGCGTCCTCAGCTGCAGACAATTATCAGCTCCCTGAAGAAAATCGGCGACATCTCCGCTCCGCAAAAAATAGAGCCACCGCAGGGTGATTCATTCTATGGGATATTCATACTGAATAACAAGGTGGCTGCGCACAGACTGGATGCCGAAAAAGACTATGCACAGCTTGCCGATATGGCTCTTGAGGATAAAAGCCGCAGTATGTTCGCCGAGTGGGTTAAGAACCTCCGCAAAGAGGTCTATGTCCGCCTCTCGGACATCTAAACGGCGGACGTAGCGCGCATTCTTTTCAATAAAGTCTCTTCTTGGCTCTACCTTGTCTCCCATAAGCGTAGAAAAGACGTGGTCGGCTTCCATTGCATTCTCTATATTTACCAGCAGCAGTGAGCGGTGGGCAGGATCCATTGTGGTGCTCCAGAGCTGTTCAGGGTTCATCTCTCCAAGACCCTTGTAACGCTGGATATGGATATTGGCTTTCCCTTTCTGCATCTTTCTCATTGAGTCGGAAATACTGTTGCGCTCTTCGTCATCCCATGCATACTGCTGTTCCTTTCCTGATTTTACAAGGTAAAGCGGAGGTTGAGCTATATAGACCCTTCCTGCGTCGATCAGAGGGCGCATGTGGCGGAAGAAAAATGTCAGAAGCAGTGT
>Ga0073936_10004414_pt1 | contig 19528 bp, 22 predicted proteins | sample AliMusrvi5mmetaG_FD_87041 | JGI IMG/M metagenome (GOLD analysis project Ga0073936, IMG submission 87041) | Freshwater lake bacterial and archeal communities from Alinen Mustajarvi, Finland, to study Microbial Dark Matter (Phase II) - Alinen... | ecosystem: Environmental > Aquatic > Freshwater >... | reverse complement strand
TCACCGGCGCCGGCAATGCCAATGTGCTGGTGACCGAGCGCGGCGTTTCCTTCGGCTACAACACTTTGGTCTCGGACATGCGCGCCTTGCCGATCATGGCGGGGTTCGGCGCGCCGGTGGTGTTCGACGCCACCCATTCGGTACAGCAGCCGGGCGGGCAGGGCGACAAGTCGGGCGGCGACCGCACCATGGTGCCCTATCTGGCGCGCGCCGCAGTGGCGGCCGGCGTGGCCTGCGTCTTCATGGAAGTGCACCAGGATCCTGACCATGCGCCCAGCGACGGGCCCAACATGGTCAAGCTGAAGGACTTTCCGGCACTGCTGGAACAGCTGGTTGAGATCGACGCCGTCGTTAAGCGGTGAGACGCGGCCGGCAAAGCCGGACAAATCGATCCGTCGCTAGCGTCAGCGTAGCGCGACGATCGATTTGAGCGTCGAACGTCCTGAGCTTAAGCTAAGGGCCGTTTAGCGCGCTTTAACGTCCACCCGGCGGACGCATCGCGAAGTTCACCGCATCATTGTTGGGACCGGTCTTGGGACCGGGCTTGGCCCAGCGCACGCTGCCTTTCAGGTCGGCCGGATTGGCCGGCGCCTGGGACAGGCTGATGGTGAAGGCCTTGGCGTCCTTGGGCGCGATGCGCGGAACCTGCCATTCGGCGACATTGCCTTTCGCCTTCTCGTCCATGTGCACGCCCTTGTAGCCGTCGCCGGTGGTGGCGGTGACCGTGGCGCCGGCGGGGACCACGACATCGATGATCACACCCTGTGCGGTCAGGCCCTTGCCGGGCTCGCCATTGTTGGTGACGTTCAGCGCATAGGTGGTGCCGGCGGACGGCGTCAGCTGCGCCTGCAGTTCCGGGCGGAAGCCCAGATCGTTTTTCGCCCAGTCATAGATTTCCTTCAGCTGCGCTTCGGTCAGGCGCAAGGGATTGAAGTTGCCCATGCGCAGGCGCGAGCCGGGCCGCTGTTCCTCGAACTTGGGCATGGCGGTGGTGTGATTGTAGACAAGGTCCTTCATGGTCGCGAAGTCGGTGTTGCGGCCGCCGAAAGAGGCGCGCGGCATGTCGAAGGTGGCGCCGTGGCACTGGGCGCAGCCCTGGCTGACATAGGCCTGCTGACCGGCCGGCATCTCCGGCGCCAGCGGCACGCGCCAGGCACCCGGTTCGGCGACCTTGGGCAGGCTGGCGAAATAGGCGGCGAGGCCGGCGATCTCCGCATCGCTGAGCTGGCTTTCGACGAAAGCGGGCATCACGCCCCAGGGCTTGCGCACTTCCTGCTGGAACTGCGCGGCGGACAGGCCGCGTCCGGCCAGGTCGGGACCCATGGCGCCTTCGCCATTCTTGCCGTGGCAGTTCTTGCAGAACAGGTTGTTGCCTTCCCACAGCGACTTCGACGCCGCGATATCGGGCGTCTGCGCCAGAACGGGCGAGGCCAGGAACGGCAGCAGGGCGATGACGGCGGCAAATGTCTTCATGGGAAATTTCTCCGAATGATTTTGGAAATCAGGCGTTCGCCGCCATCCAGGCCTTCACGATTCCGATAATGGCGAGGATGACAAGAATGAGCGTGGGAAAGATGGTGAGGGCGAAGCCAGGGAAGCGCTTCTTCTCGCCGGCATACATGAAGGCATAGAGGATGCGGCCAAAGCACCAGACCAGGCCCAGGATGCCCGGGACCCAGCCCTGGAAATACAGCGCCGCCAGCCACAGCGCCGGCAGGAAGAGCACGAACTGCTCGACCGTGTTGCCCTGGACGCGCAGGGCGCGCTCCAGCTCTGGCGCGCCGGTCATGGCGGGGGCATCGATGCCGACCAGCCTGCGGGTGCGGGCGACCCGGATGGCGGTCCATAGTGAGACCAGCACGGCCAGGACCGTGGCGATGGCGGTCAAAAGCGTCGCCGGTGCGAAAAGCGTCATGATTTCCCCCTGGAATGGCCCTGTGGCTTGAAGCAGCCCGGCCACGCCTCTAGAACCCAAATCCAGCATACGGAGTTCCCGCCATGACCGCCATCCTCGATATCGCCGGCCGCGAAATCCTCGACTCCAGAGGCAATCCCACCGTGGAAGTGGATGTGCGGCTGGAAGACGGCAGCATCGGCCGGGCGGCGGTGCCGTCGGGCGCTTCGACCGGCGCGCATGAGGCGGTCGAGCTGCGCGACGGCGGCAAGCGTTATGGCGGCAAGGGCGTCGAAAAGGCAGTCGCCGCGGTGAATGGTGAAATCTTCGACACCCTGGCGGGCCTGGATGCCGAGGACCAGGTCAAGATCGACCGTGCCATGATCCAGCTGGACGGCACACCCAACAAGGCGCGGCTGGGCGCCAACGCCATCCTGGGCGTGTCGCTGGCGGTGGCCAAGGCGGCGGCCAATGCCGCCAACCTGCCGCTCTATCGTTATGTCGGCGGCGCCAAGGCCAACACTCTGCCGGTGCCGATGATGAACATCATCAATGGCGGCGTGCATGCCGACAATCCGATCGACTTCCAGGAATTCATGATCATGCCGGTGGGCGCGCCCACCTTCCGCGAGGCGCTGCGTTGCGGCGCGGAGATTTTCCACACCCTGAAGAAGGCGCTGAGCGATGCCGGCCACAACACCAATGTCGGCGACGAGGGCGGTTTTGCCCCCAATTTGAAATCGCCGGACGAAGCGCTGACCTTCGTGTCCAAGGCGGTCGAAAAGGCCGGCTACAAGCTGGGTGAGGACGTGTTCTTTGCGCTGGACCCGGCCTCTACCGAATTCTTCAAGGACGGCAAGTATGTGCTGGAGGGCGAGGGCAAGACCCTGTCGCCGGACGAAATGGTCAAGGTCTACGCCGACCTGTGCAAGCGCTACCCCATCGTCTCCATCGAGGACGGCATGGCCGAAGACGACTGGGCCGGCTGGAAGGCGCTGACCAATGCGGTGGGCAAGACCGTGAACCTGGTGGGCGATGACCTGTTTGTCACCAACACCAAGCGGCTCAAGCAGGGCATCGACACCCAGACCGCCAACGCCATCCTGATCAAGGTCAACCAGATCGGTTCACTGACCGAGACCCTGGAGACCGTGGATATGGCGCACCGCGCCGCCTACAAGGCGGTGATGAGCCACCGTTCGGGCGAAACCGAAGACAGCACCATCGCGGACCTGGCGGTGGCGACCAATTGCGGACAGATCAAGACAGGTTCGCTGGCGCGTTCGGACCGGCTGGCCAAGTACAACCAGCTGCTGCGCATCGAAGAGCAGCTGGGCGATACCGCCTTCTATGCGGGTCGCTCCATCCTGCGCGCCTAAGCCCGATCCAGGTCGGCCGGCAGTTGCGGGATCGGCCGCTGATCCGGCGCCGCCGGCTGGCCGCAGGCGCCGGCCTGATGGCAGCGCTCCAGCAATCCGCGGCCCTTCAACTGGGTCACCAGCGCTTGGATGACAGGCGTCGGGCGGCTGACGGCAAAGATCGCAGCGCCCGCCACAAAGGCCGTCAGAAACCACAGGATGGTGATGATCGCCCGCATGGCGCTGACCATAGCCCATCCGGGCCCAAGTCTTAAGCAGGCGCGATCTAAGTTCCTTGAATCCTTAACTGAATCCCTCTTGACGTGGCGAATCAGTGTGTGATTCGTTGGGGGAATGCGAATCAAGCGTTCGGTCAGCCGATTTTTTGTAGCTCTCATCGTTCCGGCGGTCTCTTTGGCCGTGGTGAGCTACTTCGGCGCCTATGCCATCTGGGGCAATCGCGGCATCCTTTCGCTGGAAGACACCCAGGCCCAGCTGGGCATTCAGCAGCAAAAACTCGCCGACCTTCAGGCCAGCCGCGCCCGGCTGGAGCATCGCATTGCCCTGATGGAAAAAGATGGCGGCGATGCCGACCTGGTCGAAGAGCTGGCCCGTACCCAGTTGATGGACGGCGGCCCTAATCAAGTTGCCTTGCCCCGCGCGGGCCACTGATCTTTTCGCGTAGCTGGCCCGAGTGCCGCCCATACGCTGCCGCTATGGGCCGCATAGCAAACTTTCAATCCCCGCCTTGCTGCCGCAACAAGATTGTCACCTTGACCGAACACTGTTCGGTCGGTGCAGCGCAATAAAATAACAATGTTCTTGCCAAGTCTCGCGGAGCTTGCAACAACCTTTTTACAGCTTCCGAAAACCGAAAAAAACGGCACCCGAACCCATGCCCGAAGCCGCCAAAAGCAATTCTGAATCCCTCAAAAAACTCTATCACGACATGCTGCTGATCCGCCGTTTCGAGGAACGGGCGGGACAGTTGTACGGCATGGGCCTGATCGGTGGTTTCTGCCATCTGTATATCGGCCAGGAAGCGGTGGTGGTCGGCCTGATGGGCGCCGCCAAGCAGGGTGACCAGCAAGTCACCTCCTATCGCGACCATGGCCACATGCTGGCGCAGGGCCTGGACCCCAAGGCGGTGATGGCCGAACTCACGGGGCGCTCCACCGGCCTGTCGCGCGGCAAGGGCGGCTCGATGCACATGTTCTCCAACGAAAAGAAATTCTATGGCGGCCACGGCATTGTCGGCGCCCAGGTGCCGATCGGCACCGGTCTGGCCTTCGCCAACCAGTATCGCGGCAGCAAGGCCGTCAGCCTGACCTATTTCGGCGACGGCGCCGCCAACCAAGGCCAGGTCTATGAAAGCTTCAACATGGCCGAGCTGTGGAAGCTGCCCGTCATCTATGTGATCGAGAACAACCATTACGCCATGGGCACCTCGGTGCAGCGCTCCAGCGCGGTGTCGGATTTCTCCAAGCGCGGTTCGTCCTTCGGCATTCCGGGCATCAATGTCGACGGCATGGACGTGGAAGCGGTGCAGAGTGCCGGCGCCGAAGCCATGGAATATTGCCGATCGGGCAAGGGCCCCATCATCCTGTCGATGAACACCTACCGCTATCGCGGCCATTCCATGTCCGACCCCGCCAAGTACCGCAGCAAGGAAGAGCTGACCGAGTATCGCGAGAAGCGCGATCCCATCGAGAATTTCGGCAAGAAGCTGATCGAGCGCGGCCTGGTCAATGAACAGGACCTCAAGCAGATGGATGCCGAGGTGAAGAAGGTGGTCGTGCAAGCCGCCGAATTCGCCACCGAGAGCCCCGAACCGGGCGTGGAAGAACTCTACACGGATATTTACGCCTGATGAGCACCGAGATCCTGATGCCCGCGCTGTCGCCCACCATGGAAGAGGGCAAGCTCTCCAAGTGGCTGGTGAAGGAGGGTGACACCGTTAAGTCCGGCACCATCCTGGCCGAAATCGAAACCGACAAGGCCACGATGGAATTCGAGGCCGTGGACGAGGGCAAGATCGGCAAGATCCTGGTGGCCGAAGGCACCGAGGGCGTGAAGGTCAATTCGCCCATCGCCACCCTGTTGGCGGACGGCGAGGCGCCCGGTGCGGCGCCGGCCAAGAAGGCTGCGAGCGCGCCGAAGGAAGCGAAAGCCGACGCGCCCAAGGAAGAAAAATCCGACAGCAAGCCCGGCACGCCCAAGTTCCAGGCGCCTTCCGATCCGGAAGTGCCCGAAGGCACCGAGATGGTGATGACCACGGTGCGCGATGCGTTGCGCGATGCCATGGCCGAAGAATTGCGCCGTGACGAACTGGTGTTCCTGATGGGCGAGGAAGTCGCCGAGTATCAGGGCGCCTACAAGATCAGCCAGGGCCTGCTGGAAGAGTTCGGCGCCCGCCGCGTCATCGACACCCCCATCACCGAACATGGTTTTACCGGTCTTGCCGTGGGCGCGGCCTTTGATGGCCTGAGGCCCATCGTCGAATTCATGACCTGGAACTTCGCCATGCAGGCGATGGACCAGATCATCAACTCCGCTGCCAAGACGCGCTACATGTCCGGCGGCCAGATGAGCTGCCCCATCACGTTCCGCGGCCCCAACGGCGCCGCCGCCCGCGTCGGCGCCCAGCACAGCCAGGACTATGCCGCCTGGTATGCATCGGTGCCCGGCATGAAGGTCATCGCGCCATATTCCGCCGCCGACGCCAAGGGCCTGCTGAAGGCCGCGATCCGCGATCCCAATCCGGTCTGCTTTCTGGAAAATGAAATTCTTTACGGCAAGTCGTTCCCGGTGCCCAAGCTGGACGACTACGTGTTGCCCATCGGCAAGGCGCGCGTCTGCCGCACCGGCAGCGACGTCACCATCGTCAGCTACTCGATCACCGTGGGCCAGGCGCTGGAAGCGGCCGAGAAGCTGGCGGAACAGGGCATCGAAGCCGAAGTCATCGATTTGCGCACCTTGCGCCCGCTGGACATGGACACGGTGCTGGAAAGCGTGAAGAAGACCAATCGCATCGTGACGTTCGAACAGGCCTGGCCGGTCTGCTCCATCGGTTCGGAAGTCTGTTCGCGCGTGGCGCTGGAAGCGTTCGATTACCTGGACGCGCCGCCCACCAAGGTCTCGGGCAAGGACGTGCCCATGCCCTATGCCGCCAATTTGGAAAAGCTTGCGCTGCCGACGATCGACGATCTGGTCGAGGCCGTCAAAGCCGTCTGCTACAAGGCTTAAGCACATGGCCACCAACATCCTGATGCCTGCGCTGTCGCCCACCATGGAAGAGGGCAAGCTCTCCAAGTGGCTGGTCAAGGAAGGCGATACCGTCAAGTCCGGCACCATCCTGGCCGAAATCGAAACCGACAAGGCCACGATGGAATTCGAGGCCGTGGACGAAGGCAAGATCGGCAAGATCCTGGTCGCCGAAGGCAGCGAAGGGGTGAAGGTCAATTCGCCCATCGCCGTGCTGCTGGAAGAAGGCGAGAGCGCTGACGCGGCGCCCGCCGCCAAGAAAGACATTCCCGCCGCCATGAAGGACATTGGCGATGCGATAAAGAAGGAAGTTGCGCCAAAGGCCGATGCGCCGAAAGCGGCGCCTGCCGCGCCGGCGGCGAAAGCCGATGGCGGGCGCGTGTTTGCCTCGCCGCTGGCCAAGCGCATCGCCGCCGACAAGGGCGTCGACCTGTCCGGTATCGCCGGTACCGGCCCGCGCGGCCGTATCGTCAAGTCCGACGTCGAGAATGCCAAGCCGGGCGCGGCCAAGCCCGCCGCCGGCGCGGCACCGGCTGCCGCCGGTGGCGGTATTCCCGGTGTGGCGCCGTTGCCCGATGCGCGTCTGCTCTACCCGGCGGGTTCCTATGAAGAGACGCCGCATGACAATATGCGCAAGGCCATCGCCAAGCGCCTGACCTCGGCCAAGACGCTGATCCCGCATTACTACCTGACGGTGGACTGCAACCTGGATGCGCTGATGGCGGTGCGCGAGAAGATGAATGCCGCCGCGCCCAAGGGGAAGGACAAGGTCCCGGCCTACAAGCTGTCGGTCAACGACTTCATCATGAAGGCGTCGGCCATGGCGCTGATGAAGCATCCGGACGTCAATGCCTCCTGGACCGACACCGCGATCCTGCGCCACAAGGATGCCGATGTCGGCGTCGCCGTGGCGCTGGACTTCGGCCTGATCACCCCGATCATCTTCAAGGCCCAGACCAAGGGCCTGGTCGAGATCAGCAACGAAGTAAAGACCCTGGCGGGCCTGGCCAAGGAAAAGAAGCTCAAGCCCAACCAGTATGAAGGCGGCGGCTTCTCGGTTTCCAACCTGGGCATGTACGGCATCAAGAACTTCACCTCGATCATCAACCCGCCGCAGAGCTGCATTATCGCGGTGGGCGCGGGCGAGGAACGTCCGGTGGTGAAGAACGGCAAGATCGAGATCTCCACCGTCATGACCGTGACCATGTCGGCCGATCACCGGGTGGTGGACGGCGGCACCGGCGCCAAGTTCCTGCAAACCCTGAAGCAGTTCATCGAAGAACCTGCTTCGATGCTGTTGTAGGAGGCACCCATGGCTGACTCCTATGACGTGATTGTGGTTGGCGGCGGACCGGGCGGCTATGTCTGCGCCATCCGCTGCGCCCAGCTGGGCCTGAAGACCGCCGTGGTCGAACGCGACCGCATGGGCGGCATCTGCCTGAACTGGGGTTGCATCCCCACCAAGGCGCTGCTGCGCTCCTCCGAGATCTGGCACCTGATGCACCGGCTGGACGAGTACGGATTCAGCGCCGACAATTTCAAGTTCGACATCGAGAAGATCGTCAAGCGCTCCAGAGCCGTGTCCAAGCAGCTGTCGGACGGCGTCAGCTTCCTGATGAAGAAGCACAAGATCACCGTCATTCCGGGCGAAGCCAAGCTGGCGGGCAAGGGCAAGCTGACCGTGACCAAGGACGGCAAGACCAGCGACGTCACCGCCAAGAACATCGTGCTGGCGACGGGCGCGCGCGCGCGCACCCTGCCGGGGCTGGAGCCGGACGGAAAGCTGGTCTGGACCTATCGCGAGGCGATGGTGCCGACCATGTTCCCCAAGTCCTTGCTGGTCGTGGGTTCGGGCGCCATCGGCATCGAGTTCGCCAGCTTCTATCGCACCTTGGGTTCGGACGTGACCGTGGTCGAAGTGCTGGACCGCGTCATGCCGGTGGAAGACGAAGAGATTTCGGCCATGGCGGCCAAGGCGTTTACGAAACAGGGCATGAAGCTGAAGCTGGGCACCACGGTGACCGAGCTGAAGAAGGGCACCGACAACGTCACCTGCACCCTGAAGGCCAAGGACGGCAAGACCGAGACCGTGACCGTGGAGCGGGTGATCCTGGCCATGGGCATCGTCGGCAATGTGGAGAATATCGGGCTGGAAGCGGTGGGCATCAAGGTCGAGAAGACCCACATCGTCGCCGGCAAGTATGGCGAGACCGGCGTGGACGGCGTGTGGGCGATCGGCGATTTGGTCGGCGGTCCCTGGCTGGCGCACAAGGCCATGCATGAAGGCGTGATCGTCGCCGAGAAGATCGCCGGCGTGAAGGGCGTGCATCCGCTCGACACCTCGAACGTGGCGGGCTGCACCTATTGCTGGCCGCAGGTCGCCTCTGTCGGCATGACCGAAGCCAAGGCCAAGGAGTCGGGGCGCAAGATCAAGGTCGGCAAGTTCCCCTTCATCGGCAACGGCAAGGCCATCGCGCTGGGCGAGGCGGAGGGCATGATCAAGACCGTGTTCGACGCCACCACCGGTGAGCTGCTGGGCGCGCACATGATCGGCGCCGAAGTGACCGAGCTGATCCAGGGCTATGTCATCGCCAAGACCGGCGAGCTGACGGATGCCGAGCTGTCGCACACCATCTTCCCGCATCCGACCCTGTCGGAAATGATGCATGAAGCGGTGCTGGCGGCGGATGGCGCCGCGCTACACATCTAGAGCAGGCGTTTCACGTCCTCGGCCATCGCCGCGGCATTGCCTGTGTCGGTGGTGACTAGCCGCGCCTTGCCGCCGCGATCAAAGAAGAACACCGCGTTGGAGTGCATCACTTCATAGGGCGGGTCCTGTTTCACGCTGTAGGCGACGCGATAGGTGCGGGCGAGGGCAGCAAGCTGGTTCTGCGTGCCGCGCAGGCCCACGACCTGGGGCGAGAAGGCCTTGGCATAATCGGCCAGCACCGTATCGGTATCGCGATCGGGGTCCACGGTGACGAACAGTATCGTCACGTCGGGGCTGTTCACCTTGGCCGCCATGTCGGCCAGGTTGGCCAGGGTGGCGGGGCAGACATCGGGGCAATGGCTATAGCCGAAATACAGCGCCACCACATGACCGCGGAAATTGGCTGCGCTGACAGGTCTGCCAGCGGACGACATGTGAAAGTCCAGCTTCGGCATGGCGCCGGAGATGTCGGTCATGTGCCAGGCGGGCTTTGAGCAGCCCAATAAAGCCAGCATTGCGAAAAATAAGGCGGTAATGCGCATGGCCGCGTCTTTATCACGCTGGGCGAGGCGGCACGAGGCGCATAATATCGCGCCATGTATATTCCTGATCATTTCCGCGAAGACCGGCCCGAGGTGCTGCACGACGCCATGCGGGGTATCGGCTTTGCCACCCTGGTGACAACCGGATTGGAAGCCAACCATCTGCCCATGTTGTTTGCGGATGGCGTGTTACGCGGGCACGTCGCCCGTGCCAATCCGGTGTGGAAGGCGGGCGATGGCGAAGCATTGGCGATCTTCCTGGGACCGCATGGCTATGTCTCGCCCAACTGGTATCCGTCCAAGGCCCTGACCGGCAAGGCGGTGCCGACCTGGAATTACATCACGGTGCATGCGCGGGGCGTCATCAGATGGATTCAGGATGCGGACTGGCTGCGCGGCCATGTCACCGCCTTGAGCGACACACATGAAGCGGAACGGCCGGAGCCTTGGAAGGTTGGTGATGCGCCGGCCAGTTATATCGACAGCCTGCTGCGCGCCATTGTCGGCTTCGAGCTGATCATCGAAATGCTGGAAGGCAAGTACAAGCTCAGTCAGAACCGCGATGCGGCCGACCAGGGCGGCGTACGCGAGGCTTTTGCGCAGCTAGGCCGCACCGACCTTTCCGGATTGATGGAATGAAGCCCTGGGCCGGTTATGCGGCATTGCTTGTACTGGGCGCGGCGCTGGACCTTGTGGTGCGGCTGTTTCCGGCTGACCTGCCGGTATGGCTGCCCTGGGAATTTTCCTGGCCCATCTATCTTGCCACCGCGCTGAGCCTGGGCTGGTTCGTCCGTGGACTGAAGGTTCTGCCCAAAGCAGAGCATCCGCCGCTGTGGCGTTCGATCTGCTTCGTGGCGGGGGTACTGAGCTTCTGGATCGTGCTGCAGACCCGCATCGATTATTACGCCCAGCACATGTTCTTCGTGCACCGGGCGGCGCATTTTGTGCTGCACCATTTCGGTGCCTTTTTCATTGCGCTGGGCATGAGCGGTCCGGTGTTGTGGGCGGGGATGCCGGATTTCCTGAGGCCCGTGGTGAAGGCGCGGCCGGTGCAGGCGACCTTGTCCTTCCTGCAAAACCCGGTGATCGCGCCTTTCCTGTTCGTGGGGTTGCTTTATTTCTGGCTGATCCCCGGCATCCATACCCGCGTCATGCTGGATGCCAACCTGTATGAGCTGATGAACTGGACCATGGCGATCAATGGCGTGATGTTCTGGTCGCTGATCCTGGACGCGCGGCCCGCGCCGCCGGCGCGCCTGTCGCACCTGATGCGCGCCGCCCTGATCCTGGTGATTGAGCTGCCGCAAATGGTGCTGGGCGCCATCCTGTCCCTGACTGAGCATGACATCTATCCGGTCTACATGATCTGCGGCCGGGTGCTGGACATGACGGCGCTCAACGACCAACATTATGGGGGCCTGATCATCTGGCTGCCCGGCACCTTGACCAGTTTCGCGGCCATGATCGTGGTGCTGGTGACCATGCGCCTGAACGAAGAAAGAGCGGAACGTGAAGCGGCTTAGTCTTGCAATTCTCTTGCTTTCTGTTGCGTCCGCGAACGCTGCACCGGTCGACATCACCGGCGCCTGGTTCCGCAGCCTGCCGGGCAAGTTGCCGGCCGGCGGCTATTTCACCGCCCAGAACAATACCCGCCACGACGTCTCGATCACCGGCGCGCGCTCGGACGCCTGCGGCATGCTGATGATCCACCAATCGTCCAACAAGGGCGGCATGAGCGGCATGGACATGATGGACACCGTGAAAGTGCCGGCGGGCGGGCAGGTCACGTTCGCGCCCGGCGGCTATCACCTGATGTGCGAAGGCGCCAGGATGAAGATCGGCACCAAAGTGCCGGTGCTGATCAACCTGTCCGACGGCACCGCCGTGGCGGTGGCGTTCGAAGTCCGCGGCGCCACAGGGAAGTAATAGACGTCGGTTTGCCCCGTGCTATGGTCGCACAAGGGGAGCAGACGTGAACAAGCCGGAACAGCAGGTTTTCGCCAAATGCGCGGTGCGGCTGATCCCGTTCCTGATGCTGCTCTATTTCGCCAATTACCTGGACCGGGTGAATGTCGGATTCGCGGCGCTGACCATGAACCGGGACCTGGGCTTTTCGCCTTCGGTCTATGGCCTGGCCGCCAGCGTCTTCTTCATCAGCTATGCGATGTTCCAGATTCCCGCCACCCTGTTTGTGGCACGGCTGGGCCACAAGCGCGCGATCTGCATCGTCATGGCGACCTGGGGCGCGATCTCCGCAAGCACCGCCCTTGTTCATGAGCCGATCGGATTTTACGCCGCGCGTTTTCTTTTGGGCGTGGCGGAGGCCGGATTTTTCCCCGGCATCATCCTGTATCTCACCTTCTGGTTTCCCAGCGAATACCGCGCCCGCTTCACCGCCATCTTCATGACGGCCATTCCGCTATCCGCGACCTTTGGCGGGCCGCTCTCCGGCCTGCTGCTGGGCCTGGACGGCATGGGCGGCCTGCGCGGCTGGCAATGGCTGTTCGTGGTGGAGGGGCTGCCCGCCTGTCTGTTGGCCTTCGCGGTATGGAAACTCCTGCCCGACGGCCCGGCCGATGCCCGTTTTCTGTCGGAGGCCGAAAAGCAGACCATCGCCGCGCGCCTGGCCGTGGAGCGGCCAACGGTGCCCACCAGTATCTGGCCGGGCATTTTCGATCTGCGCGTGCTGCTGCTGGGCCTGACGGGAACCGGCATCAACGCCGCCATCTTCGGCACCCAGCTGTGGATGCCGCTGATCGTGAAGTCGCTGGGTTATTCCAATCTGGCCACGGGCTTCATCATCGCGGTGCCCTGGCTGGTGGGGATCGCCATCATGATCCTGGTGGGCCGCTCCAGCGACCGGCGGGGGGAGCGGGCCTGGCATGTCGCCATATCGCTCGGCATCGCCGCATGCGGTTTTGTGATCGCGGCGCTGGCGTCCAATCCCTATGTGGAGATTGCAGGACTTTGCACGGTGGTGCTGGGGATCATCGGCCACTATGGCCCCTATTACACCCTGGCTTCGTCCTTCTTCGCAGGGAGGGCGGCGCCCGCCTCCATCGCCGCAGTGAACCTGATGTGCACCGGGCTGGGCGGCTTTATCGGTCCCAACGTCATCGGTGTGCTCAAGCAATGGACCGGCGGCTATCCGGCCGGCATGCTGGCGCTGGCGGGTGGGCTGGTGATCTCGGTCACCTTGGTGCTCACCCTGCGCCGGGTGATGGCGAAGGCGGCCTAGCTGCCGCTCGCTCAAGCTCGCGGCGTTCGTCGCTCGAAATGGTCCACCGGACCATTTCGCAGGCCCTCGGCCTACCGCTCCTCACCTTCCGCTTGCAGCTCCTCGAAGCTGACATGGCACGAGCCGCCATGCTTCTGGAAATAGCGCTGGTGGCTTTCCTCGGCCTTCCAGAAGGTGGGGGCGGGCTCGATCTGGGTGACGATGGGCTTGCTCCACTTGCCCGAGGCCGCAAGCTTGGCCTTCTCCTCGGCGGCGATGCGGGCCTGCTCTTCGCCATGGGTGAAGATCACCGAGCGGTACTGGGTGCCGAAGTCGGGCCCCTGGCGGTCCTTCTGGGTGGGGTTGTGCATCCGGAAGAACAGCTGAACGAGGGTGCCATAGGAGACCTTGGCGGGGTCGAAGCTCACCTCCACCACCTCGGCATGGTAGGTGTCGCCGCCACAGACTTGGCGGTAGGTGGGGTTGTCGCCGGCGCCGCCGGCATAGCCGCTGACCGCGTCGCTGACGCCGGGGACCTGGCGGAAGAAGTCCTCCACACCCCAGAAGCAGCCCGCGCCAAACAGTGCCTTTTCCATGATCGATCTCCCGATTTCGCCATGCCCAATATGGGCATGACCCATGCCGGTTACATCCCACCCGGCAGCGGTTATAGAGGCTTATGGCGTCGCTCAATTCACCTCATGTTTCGCTTGTCATCAAGCCTATGGCAGCCCTTTTCAGCTTCGCACATCACTTTAGCCTTCCGGCCTATCCTGTTGTCTTGCCAGTGATTGTTCAGGCAGGGCAGGGCGCATGAAGGTTGTCATCATTGGCGCCGGAGTGGCGGGCCTAGGCATCGGCTGGCGGCTGCTGCAGGCCGGTGTTTCGGTCACTATCCTGGAGCGGGCGCAGCCGGGCGGCGGCGCCAGCTGGGCGGCTGCGGGCATGCTGGCGGTCACCGCCGAACTGGAGGATGCGGCCGAGCCGGAACGCGCCCTGGCCCTGCGGGCCAGCGCCCTGTGGCTGGCCTTCGCGGCCGAGCTGGAGGAAGCCAGCGGGCGTTCCGTTTTCCTGAACCAGGGCGGGGCGCTGCTGCTGGCCGGCGATGCCGCCGAGCTGGAGGTGATGCGCGCGCGCGCCGAGGGTGACCTGCGGATCGTGGATGCGGCTGAGGCCAGGACGCTGGTGCCGCTGCTGGGCACTTCGCTGGGCGGGCTGTGGTCGCCTGAGGAAGCCCATGTCGACAACCGCGCCTTGTGCGAGGCGCTGACCGTCGCCTTCCTCAAGGCGGGCGGGATGCTCAATCCCAATGAGCCGGCGGTGCGGATCGAGACGCGGGGCGAACGGGCCAGCGCCGTCCTCACGTCCTATAGCCGCCATGAGGCCGATGCCGTGCTGGTGGCGGCGGGGGCGTGGAGCGGGTTGCTGGAAGAGGTCCCTATCGTCCCCGTAAAGGGTGAAGTGATCGCGCTCAGTCCGCCGGGCGGTGCGGCCCTGCCGGGGCCGGTGGTGTGGGGAGAGCATGTCTATTGCGTGCCGCGCCATGGACGGTTGCTGGTTGGCGCAACGGTCGAGGAGGCCGGCTTCGACACCGGAACGACGGAAGCTGGCCGCAATCGCCTGCGTGCCTGCGCTGAAAAATTGATGCCATCCCTGAAAGGCTGGGTCCTGTCGGACCATTGGGCGGGGTTGCGGCCCAAGAGCCCGGATGGCTTGCCGCTGCTGGGCAGGGCGGCTACAGCGGGACTGTTCGTGGCGGGCGGCCAGTACCGCAATGGCATCCTGTTCGCCCCCGCCATCGCCGGTGAAATGGCGGACCTGATATTGGGCAAGGCAACCGTCGACCCTGCATTCGATCCAAGGAGATTTTCATGAGTGAATTCGTTGTCGATCCGGTCATCGCGGGCCTGACCCAGACCATCACTGACTGGCCGCTGAGCCGACTCTTTGTCTTCAACGACTCCCGTTATCACTGGGGCCTCTTGGTGCCGCGCCGCGCCGGGGTGGTCGAGATGTGCGACCTGTCACCCGAAGATCAGGCCCAGATGATGCGCGAGATCGTCCAGCTGTCGAACATCATCCGCACCCTGCCGGGGGTGGAAAAACTGAATGTCGGCAACCTGGGCAATATGGTGCTGCAGCTGCACGTCCATGTGATCGGCCGCTTCAAGGGCGATCCGGCCTGGCCGGGCCCGGTCTGGGGCCATTCCAAGCCGGTGCCGTGGGAGGGGATTGCGCCCCTGATGGCTGCGGTAAGCAAACGTTAACCATAAGGGGGCAGAACAGCCCCATGCAGGCAGAAGCCGCAGCATCACTTAGTGCCTCTTTGGGCGCAGAACGCGTCGTGGCCGCGCTGAAAAGCGCCGCCGCCGCGACGGGTTCGGATTTCCATTACCTGCTGGGCACCGCCATGCGCGAGTCCAGCCTCAAACCTTCCGCGCAGTCGTCCACCTCATCGGCCGCCGGGCTGTTCCAGTTCATCGACCAGACCTGGCTGGGGCTGGTGAAGGAGCATGGCGGCCAGCACGGGCTTGGCAATTATGCCGCCGCCATCAGCAAGGATTCCGACGGCCGCTATCACGCCGATACGGGCGCCAAGGCGTCCATCCTGGCGCTGCGCAAGGATCCGGAAACCGCCGCCCTGATGGCGGGCGAATATGCCAAGTCCACGCAAGGGACCATGCGCGCGTCGCTGGGCCGCGAAGTCTGCGGCGGCGAACTTTATGCGGCGCACTTTCTGGGTCCCGATGCGGCCTGCAGACTGATCAAGGCGGCGGGTAGCGATCCCACCACCAGCGCCGCCTCGCTGTTTCCCCAGGCGGCAGCTTCCAACAAAAGCGTGTTCTTCCATGAGGGCGGCGCGCCCAAGTCGGTGCGCGAAGTCTATGACTGGGCGATGAAGCAGCCGGGCGGCGCGGACACGGTACGCATCCAGGACGCCGGCACGCCGCCGCTGAGTTTCGACAAGGCGCGCGTCACCGTGGCGACGGCGCAGAACGCCCAGGTTCAGATGCTGCTGGCGAGCGTGATGAACTGGCAGCCCAAGCACAGCGCGTTCAGCAGCCTGTTCGGGATGCAGGACAAGGCCACGCCCAGCTCGGCCATGAGTTTCAGCCCCGGTTTGCTGGGGCTGCTGTCGGATTCGAAAGACGCTAGTTCTTAGCGGACGACGCCAGCACTTCATCCACCCGCGCATCCAGCTCGGCGCACAGCGCCTGGGCGATCTTGTCGTTGGTGTCTTTCAGGTTCTGCTTGTGGATCACCTGGATGGCATTCACATGCGCATCGATCAGGCTCAGCGGCAGCGCGGTGGTGGGCGGCAATTCGCCGATCATGCGGGCCAGTGAGCCTGCAACGCGCGCGATCAGGGGGAAGTCGAAGGTCGGCGCCTGGCCCTTGATGTCATGGGCGCGGCGCAGCAGCGCGCCGCGGGTGTCGGGGTTGGCGGCCTTGGCGTAATTGGCGCGCGCTTCGATCAGCGCTCTCACATCGCCGGCGATCCAGTCGCCAAACTGGTTCTTCAGGCCGTCCATCGCGGATTCCGCGCGCTTCAGGGCGGCCATGTCCATGCCGCCCAGCCCGCCGCCGACCTTGGCCTTGAGCATGTTGGGCGGCATGAAGAGTTCGATCGGCTGTTGGCGTTTCATGGCTTACTCCGCGGCCTGCTGCTTGGGACTTTCGCTGCGGCGCTCGGGGCCGCGATATTCATCGACGCCGCGGCGGCGGCGGCAGGGGCCGAAATAGCCCTGGGTGCGCACATAGGGGCGGGGATGCTCGATCACCGCCACCAGGCGCGACATCACCGTCTTGACCGACACCGGCTTGGCGATGAACTCGTTGACGCCGGCGTCGCGCGCGCGCGCCACATGGTCGAGGCTGGTATGGCCAGTCAACATGATCACCGGCACGAAGGGATTGGGGGTCTGGGGATTGGTGCGGATCATCTGGATCAGATCCAAGCCCGACATGCCTTCCATCACCCAGTCCAGCATGATCACGTCGGGATTGGATTCGCGCAGGATGTTCCAGGCGCGGTCGCCACTCTCGGCCTCGAAGATCTGGATGACGCCGAAAGCCTGCAGGATGGTAACGACGAGCTTGCGCATGTGGGCGTTGTCGTCCACCACAAGAACCTTCAGCCGGTCGAAACGGTAGTTACTCATCACCCATGCCCAATGCGCCCCAAGAGAGGCGTCCAGCGCCTACCTTAGCTTAACGGGCCTTAACTATTCATGAAACCGGCAAGGCTTAGTCGCTGAACTGCTCGGCCAGGATGCGTTCGTCCAGGCTGTGTCCGGCATCGTACAGCAGGGTCATGGAGATGCTGCGATCCTCCTCCACGTCCACGGCGGTGACGTCGCGCACTTCGAAGTCGTCGGCCACGGCGCTGACCGGGCGCTTGCGGCTTTCCGCCATCTCGAAGCGCACCTTGGCGCGGTGGGGCAGAAGCGCTCCGCGCCAGCGGCGGGGGCGGAAGGCCGAAATCGGCGTCAGCGCCAGCAGCGCCGCCTCGATCGGCAGGATGGGGCCGTGGGCCGACAGGTTGTAGGCGGTGGAGCCCACCGGCGTGGAAACCAGCACGCCATCGCAGATCAGTTCGGAGATGCGCGGCCTGCCATCCACCAGGATGCGGATCTTGGCGGCCTGGCGGGTTTCGCGCAGCAGCGAGACTTCGTTGAAGGCACGGGCCTCGATGGCGCGCGACTGGGTATGGGCGGTCATTTTGAGGGGATGGATCACGGCCTTTTCAGCAGCGGCAAGACGGACGGGCAGATCGTCCTGGTGAAACTCGTTCATCAGGAAGCCGACGGTGCCGCGGTTCATGCCGTAGATCGGCTTTCCCTTGGCCGTGAAGCTGTGCAGGGTCTGGAGCATGAAGCCGTCGCCGCCCAGTGCCACCACAATGTCGCACCCATCGGGGCCGGCATCGCCATAGAGCTTTTTGAGCGCGGCGGCGGCTTCCTCCGCATGCGGTACGGCGGTGAAATGCAATTTGGTCATTTATGGCCCTGGACCCAGAAATTAGGGGACGAGGTCAGCCTAGCACAGGCGCAAAGGGGCGCAAAAATGGCTTGGTTAAGTGGTGTCTCAGCTCGCCAGAGCGCCGCGCAGCTCGTCCATCGCCGCCTGGCGGGTCAGGCTGGTGAACACCAGATCCACTTCCTTGCTGTCCTGGCTGGTGAGATTGGAAGGCAGGCTGCGCGCCTGGCGCGACAGATTGAAGACGGTGTTGAACACCGAGCGGTCGATGCCGGCGGCGCGGCAGGCCACGGCCACAACGCGGGCGCCTTTTTCGTAGAAACCGGCGCGGAAGCAATTCAGGTCCACGCCGATCAGCTTGGAGAAGGCAAGGTCGAACAGGTCCACCTGGCCCTGGCTCAGCACCCGCATCAGGAAGCCGGCCTTGAGCTGGCCGCTGGCGGCGAGCTTTTCAATCAGCTTGAGGGCGCTGTCGGCCGGCGGGTCCTTGGGGCCCGGCGGCTCGCTCTGCATCACGACCTGGACATCGTGCAGCGCGTTGTCGACGCTCTTGGGCGCCATGGCGTAATTGGCGGTGATGTAGGTCTTGAGCGCGTCCGACACCCATTCGCACATGTTGGTGGCCAGCTGCGGCGGCAAGTCGGGGCGTTTGACCAGCGGCTCCTGCAGGCCGGTGAGGGCACGGGATTTCTGCACCAGGGTTTCGTAGCTGGCGTTGGAAATCTTGGCGGTGACATTGCGCACCAGTGCCAGCAGCACCGATTCATGCCCGGTGCGGACCAGGGCATCGGTGACGGGGATGCCGATATGAGGGCGACCCGCACAGGCTTCCTGGTGGCCGATGCCGGCTTCGGCGATCAGCCTGAGCACGTCGCTCTCGGTCAGCAGCGGCGATTTGATGATCAGGGGGCGGGCGACTTCGATCGTGTCGTCCACCAAGAGCAGGATCAGGTCGTGCGGCGCGGTGGTGTCTTCGGCCAGACGCTGGGCGAGCGCGATACGGATCGCCATTTCCACGTCGCGGGTCAGGCGGCGCAGAATCTCGCGCATCAGTTCGCGCTCGCGCTCGTTCAGGCCGGCGCCCTGGATGCGGTAGAGCGAGGCGACGGCGAGATAAATCTCCTCGCGGCTGGCGCCCGATTGCGGGTTCATCGCCAGCTGGGCCAGGCGGCCCATGTCACTCATATCGTGTGCGGTAAGCCCCACGGTGCGCCCCATGCTTCTGCAATATTCAGCCGCTTTTGCGGCCTTTTCTGCTGGAACTTCTACCCGTCCGACCCTTAACAGCCGATTAAGTCTCTTGCGCAGACGGGCCAAACGGTGTGCCCTGTTGCCGCATGAACGGGCGCAAATCCTGCCTTTTGGCCATAGACCAGGGGACCGCATCGACCCGGGCAATCCTGTTCGACGCCCAGGGCCGCCCCCTGCGCAGCCATGCCGTGCCGCTGCGCCAGATCTATCCGGCCAATGGCTGGGTCGAGCATGACCCGGCCGAGATCTGGCAGGCGGCGCTGACCTGCTGCCGCACTGTGCTGGGCGGGCGCGATGCCGGCGACGTCGCCG
>Ga0073936_10004409_pt1 | contig 19546 bp, 17 predicted proteins | sample AliMusrvi5mmetaG_FD_87041 | JGI IMG/M metagenome (GOLD analysis project Ga0073936, IMG submission 87041) | Freshwater lake bacterial and archeal communities from Alinen Mustajarvi, Finland, to study Microbial Dark Matter (Phase II) - Alinen... | ecosystem: Environmental > Aquatic > Freshwater >... | reverse complement strand
GATGATGAAAGGAAAGGACTTCTCGGTGAGGGCAATTCTTTCAACTATCATAGGCGAAACAGCCGACTCTATGATTTTTATCTCAATCGCCTTCGCCGGATTACTTCCGATCGACGCTTTATTTGGAATGATTATCACACAGGCTTGTATTAAAACTGTCTACGAGATTGTGATACTTCCATTCACGATTCTTGTGGTAAAATGGGTCAAAAGGGTGGAGGGGGTCGATTCATTCGATGAGGCTATTTCCTACAATCCTTTCCTGATTAATCAAATCTGATTTTTATGTCTAAAGCTTTAGTCGTTTATTCTGGCGGGCAGGATTCGACCACCTGTCTATTCTGGGCAAAGAAACATTATAAGGTGGTTTTAGCAATTGCCTTCGATTACGGACAACGACATCTGGTGGAGTTGTCTGCTGCAAAACAGATTTCAGAGGAGGCAAATGTTCCTCTGAGCATCTTTAAGATAAATCTATTGAGCGAAGTTTCGCACAATTCATTAACAGACAATGCGATAGAAGTCGAAACTAATCAACCCGATCATCGACCGCCAAATACACTTGTTGAAGGACGAAATATGTTGTTTCTTACTTACGCTGCTATTTTTGCTAAGGCAAATGGAATCAGCAATATCATCACAGGTGTTGGTCAGGCCGATTACAGTGGATACCCCGATTGCCGTAATGAATTTATCACTTCCCTTAATCAGACACTTAATCTCTCAATGGATTTCAAGTACCTCATTCATACACCATTAATGTGGCTTGATAAATCAGAGATATGGCAAATGGCTGATGAACTTGGTGTATTTGAAATGGTCAGGGATCAAACCATCACCTGCTATCATGGTATAGTTGGTGAGGGTTGTGGTATATGTCCATCGTGCAAACTTCGGAACAAAGGATTACAAAAATATTTAAAATCAAAAGAAAATGGATGATCTTAAAAGTTTGGGGAAATCTTCGGAATATCAGTTCAGCTATTCTCCGAATGTACTGGAGACTTTTGACAACCGGCATCCGGAAAACAATTATTGGGTGAAATTTAATTGTCCGGAATTTACCTCTTTATGTCCGATCACGGGTCAGCCCGACTATGCTGCCATTTATATAAGTTATATTCCTGATATTAAAATGGTGGAAAGTAAAAGTCTCAAACTATACCTTTTCAGTTTCCGGAACCACGGAGGATTTCACGAAGACTGTGTAAACATTATCATGAAAGATCTGATACTACTGATGGATCCGAGATATATTGAAGTCTGGGGAAAGTTTACACCACGCGGCGGTATCAGCATCGATCCATGGTGTAATTACGGCAAACCGAATACCCGATTTGTAGCTATGGCTGAATACCGTTTAATGAACCACGACCAGAATCCTGAGAAGATTGATAACAGGTAGACCAATAAAATAAAAAAGGTGCCCCGAAAGAGCACCTTTTTTATTTTATTGAAAGGGAACACTTTATCCTTTCTTAACTTTTTTGTAGCCATAAATTGCACTTTCGCCTAATTCCTCTTCAATACGGAGTAACTGGTTGTATTTAGCCATTCTGTCTGAGCGGCTTAACGATCCGGTTTTAATCTGTCCGCTATTGGTAGCAACAGCGATGTCGGCAATAGTGGCATCTTCTGTTTCACCTGAACGGTGAGAAGTAACACTGGTATATCCAGCACGGTGCGCCATCTCAATTGCATCAAGCGTTTCGGTTAATGTCCCGATCTGGTTTACTTTAATCAGGATTGAGTTACAGGCGCCCAGTTCAATCCCTTTTTTCAGGTATTCAATGTTAGTCACGAAATTATCGTCACCAACAAGCTGAATCTTATCACCAATTTTCTTTGTAAGCATTACCCAACCATCCCAGTCACCCTCGGCACAACCATCTTCAATTGAGTCGATCGGATAATTTGCAACAAGATCAGCAAGGTAATCAATCTGCTGTTCACGGTTTCTTTTTGCACCGTTTTCTCCTTCGAATTTTGCATAGTTGTAAATCCCATTTTCATAGAATTCAGAAGCAGCACAATCAAGACCTATTGAAATATCACCGCCATCTTCTGCGCGACCTGGTTTGTATCCTGCTTTTCTGATCGCTTCAATAATGCTATTCAATGCGTCTTCAGTTCCATCGAGTTTCGGGGCAAATCCACCTTCGTCGCCGACAGCAGTGCTCAGATGACGATCGTGAAGAACTTTTTTAAGGTTATGGAACACTTCGGCACCCATACGAAGACCTTCGCGAAATGAAGATGCTCCGATCGGGCGGATCATAAATTCCTGGAATGCAATGGGAGCATCTGAGTGAGATCCACCGTTGATGATGTTCATCATTGGAACAGGCAATGTTTTAGCATTTGTTCCTCCGATATAACGGTAAAGCGGCATATCGAGATAAGCAGCAGCAGCTTTGGCTACAGCTAACGAAACACCTAAAATAGCGTTTGCACCAAGATTTGATTTGGTTTTTGTGCCATCAAGATCTATCAGCTTTTTATCCAATGCAACCTGATTAAGTGCATTCATTCCAATGACTTCTTCAGCAATAATTTTGTTGACATTCTCAACTGCTTTCAGTACACCTTTGCCAAGATAACGTTTTTTATCTCCGTCACGAAGTTCAATTGCTTCGTTCTCTCCGGTTGATGCTCCTGATGGTACAGCAGCACGACCCATAATCCCACTTTCAAGGGTAACTTCAACCTCAACGGTTGGGTTTCCACGGGAATCCAAAATTTCTCTTCCGATTACTTTGTAGATTAACATCGTTTTTGAGTATTTGTATTATTAAACATTATTGTTACTGTCAGACAGACAGTGTGATATAAAAATTATAGTCTGCTCTGTTAAACCCGACAAAGATAATCAATCCTTGCAGGATACACTAAAGAATTAAGGGGTCCACTGTTAAATAGAAGTTAAATTTATGTCTGAACATCAAATATAAAGTAAAAGCCCCGGCATTCGGTCGGGGCTCTACTTACTGAAATTTACTGACTATATTCTAACAACTGAAATATTCAAGGTTATGAGCTACAATTTTGCCCTTTCAAGTTTTTTCTGTATCTTTCTGATAGCTGATTCAATGGGTTTTTCGGGTTCTATTACATTATATTCTCCCCAAAAGGAACGATCGGCAAATCCTGAAATTTCATCTGTCATAACAACAGTGGGTTTTATCCGTTCGGGATTTTTCGCCGGCTTTTCTGTAGTTTTTTTCCAATCAGTTACTGCCATCTCTATTGTAGTCTCATATATTGTATTAAAAAGTCTTTTGTTCCATTCTATTTTAAAAGTAATCTGCCCTCTTGAATAACTATAATACCATTTTCCGTCCTTCTCCCGATAATCGACATGGTAAGCCGCCAGTGTGGGATAAACTTTTGCTGTTGCAGGTTTCCTTTTAATAAACATATCAGCGGTTAAAATCTTATTTTCAACATTAAGATTAAATGTAGCGCTTGTAATGGCCAGACTCTCGGTATCTATATAAAGCTTTCCATAATAGAGTGGCTCTGATATGTGTTGCCTTTGCTTAAAGGTCAGGACATAAATCAACCGCTCATTGATCTTTGTAATATTTTCCAGTTTAAATTCATAATTCCCGAGCATATCATCTGTAAAGATCATTTCCGGATTCTTCATAATATCGAGGTACAACGTAGTATAAGGGCCACCCTGAAGTTTAAATGCTACTGTATCTAATTTTGTGTAGTCGGTACTCTTTCGGGCTTTGTAAAGTGTTGCAATATCAAACCGGGGTGACATATAAGGCTGTTTGTATATCTCAACAACTGCTTCTGAAAGCGAGATATAAGTTTTCCTCTTTTTAATTGTTTCGCGATAGAAGGCAGTCATTGAAGTAGGTTCACTGAAATAATTTTCAGCCCGTTTATTCATCACTGCCCTGATAAGTAACTCAGGGTCCTTGGGAAATACCCGGATTTCATTTAATGCAACCACCAACAGTTCAAGCTCTATTTTAGTTTTTTCCGGCTTAAATTGGGAGAGACTTAAACTTTTATTCTTGTAACCGATAAATGAAACAATTATTTTTCCTTCTTTGAGGCTTTTTGGAATCTTTATCGCAAATTCTCCCTCCGAATTGGAGATTGTTGCAATATTTGTCCCTTCCAGCGATAAGGAGGCAAAAGCAAGTGGTGCTCTGGAATCCTGATCTATAACCGAACCTTTATATTGGACATAGGTCAATGTATCGGGCTGATTCGATTTTGGGAGAGAAGGGAATGCAAGTACTGCTTCAAAAGATCCCATAAAAATCAAAATTATTGCTAATATTTTAAGCGCCCTTTTTACTAATCGGAAAGTTTGTGTTTTCATGGCTTCAATGATTAAGATTTACCTTATACACAATAGACAGTCAGTTCAAAATAAACCCTTAACCGCCCAGACATATTTTTTGAATTATTTATAATAGTTATTAATGCCTGTTAAAGCTGAAATTTGCGGGAATTTATCTATTTTGGCAGTAACTTAAGTAATCGGAAAATGAAGTTGTTTGTTTTCGCAATGTTGGGTTGTCTGTTTTTTTCAGGGCTATTTGCTCAGTCCGATTCAGCTATTCATGGAATTTCTTTACAAAATGCGGGCTTTTCAGCGTACGTAATTGATGCCGAGAGAGGAAATATCATATTTGCTACACCACAGATAAGCCTGGTTCCTGCCTCTGTGATGAAGGTGGTCACATCGGCAGCCGCTCTCGAAATTTTGGGTCCTGAATTTAGATTTCATACTCAGATCGGATACATCGGGAAAGTCAATAATGAAAGTGGTCAGCTTGAAGGGGATCTTGTGCTTACAAGTGGCTGTGATCCTGCATTCTACTCAGAATATTTCACCGACCATTATAAAGGGACCTTTGATGGATGGTGTACAGCGCTTCAGCAGGCCGGGATTAAAAACATTAAGGGAGATTTATTGGTGGATCTGTCTAAAATGGAGGGATTATCTGTCCCTGGAGGCTGGCAATGGGACGATCTGGGAAACTTTTATGGGGCTGGCGTGTCGGCAATGACATTTAACGACAACAGTTATAAAATTCATTTTGCAACACCTACTGAATCCAACAAGCCTGCAACGATTTTGGGTTGCGATCCTGTTATTGATAGTTTAAGAATTGATAATAAAGTTGTTTCGTCCGAAATTAATCGGGATCTGACAGTAGTTTACAGTGCGCCGGGCTCTTATTGTCAGCTGATTGAGGGTTCAATTCCAAAAGGTCGTACCGATTTTATTGTAAAAGCAACAATGCCTGATCCTGCCCGGATTCTTACAGCTGAATTTATTAAGGTTCTAAAAACATTTCACATTGATATTTCTGGCAAAGTCAGATTCTTAAATAAGCACCCGGAAGCCGATTTAAAACCGATCGCAGAAAAGAGTTCCCCGTCGCTTCGTGAACTGATTGTTGCCCTAAATCATGAGAGTCTCAATCTTTTTGCCGAGCATTTGCTGCGGGAAATCGGGCGGGCATTAAGAGGTTCAACGACCCTGGATACAAGTATCGAGGCAATAATAGAATTCTGGAAGGGGAAGAACCTGTTTTTAGATGGGTTTTATCCCACCGATGGCAGCGGACTATCCCGATCGAATGGAATTTGTCCACAAACTTTGGCCGAAATACTTCGTTATATGTATCTAAGCCCTTATCGCGACGATTTTTTCAACTCTCTTCCGATAGCTGGTATAAACGGGACATTGCAGAATTCATTTAAAGGAACCAAACTTGAGAATAATCTTCTTGCTAAAACAGGCTCGATGACCCGCGTAAGAAGTTTAGCCGGAATTTTCACCGACAAGAACGGTAAGAAGATCATCTTTGCATTAATAATTAATAATTTTGAAGGTAAACAGGCAAATGCAGAAAAAGCTGTCGAAACGTTTTTAAATGAGATCTACTCTCGTGAGACCGTAGCACGGGAAAGATAAACTGCTGATCTAATTGCCAAATTCAGTTCTCAACCGGGCTAATTTATTTTGCAACGTGCTGATCGTATCAATTTGGGCACCCTTTGAATAGGAGATCCGATGGGAAATGGTTTTGTTTTGAAGAGATATCCACTCATCGCACCCATCAAAACAAACATTACAGGAATTGTAATTTAATTTTGTAAACTGGTCAATATTTACACATTTGACGATCTCATTCCATTCGCTTTCCGGAACTGCTCTTTCTTTTGTAATCTGTGGAAGAGAGGATTTCCTTGGAATATAATACACATATCTGATCTTATCTCTGGTAATTTGAATCGAATCTGTCCCTGAGCCCCAACCACAAATAAAGCCCGACTGAATGACTAAACCTGCCATATCAGGACGATCCTCCCTTTCTACTTTGCAAGAATCAGGTAAAACTGCAAAAACAAGAATCAATAAACAGATCAACAATCTCAAACTCATAAAAATATCATCTTTTCAATGCACTGGCGCAAGGTTGTGTCCTTTGCAATTTATCTCAAAGATAGCTATTTCTATGGTCTGACAAGGATCAGGAAGGGAGGTTTCTTTCGCTTTGGAATTTGAGTATTGATTAAAACCCGGAAGAGACTTTTATTTCTCCATATTTCCCGGCAAAATAGTCTTTATAAGCTTGTGCTATTTCTGGGCTGCTGTTCATCACAAAGGGGCCCTCTGCAACAATCGGCTCCAGGTATCTTTCTCCTCCAAAAAGTAAAATATCAGAAGCAGCGGATGAGAGATTGTTAATTTCAATAGTTCCTCCATTTCTGTCAAACTCTATGAATTCTCCCGAATTATATTCATTGCCGTTGATAACTGCCTTTCCCAGCGGCAAAAATGCAGCATACTCCATTCCGGATTCGGATGTTAGAACAAATTGTTTACCTTCCTCAATATGAATATGGTATAAAAATTGTTTGGAGTAATCAGGAATGATGGAATTCAAATTTTCGTAGTCTCCGGCAATAACTTTGATCCAGCCGGATTGATTTTCCAGCAATTTCCAGGGAACTTCTCCGGATTGAATGGCAATGTATTCCGGTGACTCCCCCTTATTCTTTGAAGGGAGATTGATCCAAAACTGAAGACCATGGGTCAACCGGCTATTTTCATTGGGATCAACAATAAGATGCTCATCATGAATAATTCCGTTGCCTGCTTTCATCCATTGAACACCTCCGGAACCCACTTTTGCATGATTTCCTATGCTATCAAAGTGCTCGTCCTCACCGTTTAATACATAGGTCAGCGTTGCAATACCCCTATGAGGGTGCGCTCCTGTACCCCTTTTCTTTTCGTCTTCACTTTCTGAATGAAAGGTTGGACCGATATGATCAAGAAATACAAATGGGCCTACAGCATCGGTATATCGGTTTGGCAAGATTCGGTAAATGATCATATCACCGATATCAGCCCGCTGCCCCCTTCCGGAAAAACTTATCTCTTTTTTCACTTATTTCGTATTTTATCCAGAATCCGGTTAAATTCTTTAACCTCATCTTCTGTAAGATTATTTAAAAGCGTATCAGCTTTAAGTTCACATTCGTACAGGCTGTCAAGCAACGATAATCCCTGATCGGTAATCTCTATTGTCTTTTGCCTGCGATCTGACGGATTTTCGATTCTGCTGACCATCCCCTTTTCATAGAGACGGTCAACAATCCTGCTAACATCAGAATCTTTATCGAGCATTCGTTCTTTAATATATCCAATACATAATGGGGCTTCAGAACGAAATCCACGTAATATTCTTAAAACATTGTATTGCTGTTCCGTAATATCATGCATTTTCAGTGACTGAAAAAACTCGTAACTTAATTGCTTTGCAGTATAAGTAAGATTTATCAATCCTTTATGATAATCATTCCTGAATCGCCCTTTTAATTCTTCTTCAATTGTCATATTAATTTAACTTGTAGAGATCCGGATTCCGGATAAACCCGACAAGCCAGACCAGAATTAAAACTACAGCTGGCATCACAATACTCATTCCACCAGTCATATGAATGATGATTGCTCCACCCATATATGAACTGAGTAACAATGTTCCCAATTTATTTGTTTTAGGGATCAGAAAAAGAATTGCAGAACCTATTTCGCCCAGCGCAATAATAATCCTCCAATTTCCCAAATGTAATTGTTCCATCTGCTCAGGATGCATAAATAGTTTTCCGCTCGCACTAAAAAGGTAAAGGGTAGTAAGTAATCCTGCTATAATCCATCCAGCAATTTTCCTTGTTTTTGATATATTTGAAGTTGTCATAATTAAAATCTTTAACTGTTATTTTTAAATAGATGTTGTTATTTCATGAAATAATCTACGGGGTCTGCGTGGATAAAGTTGTTTTGAAGCATCAAAATGTCCAAGACAAATAAGCATTACAACCGATTCACTCTCTTTTAATCCAAACTCCTGATGATTTCATTGTTTCCACCAACACTTTGAAGCATTTCAGCCCAGACTGGATTAGAGTCGGAATATCCCTCTTTGTCGCCAATAATGATCAGTGTGACAGGAGCCTCAAGCACTTTTACCTGATTATTGGCAAGATTTTAGAGTTTTTGTTTGCTCTCTTCGGTTTTTACCGCAACAATACGCCAGGGTTGTAAATTGAATCCGGATGGAGCCAAAACAGCCATATTCACAATCTTTTCCAAAATAGTATCATCAACAGGTCTGTTCCTATCGAAGTGATTAACCGACCGTCTTTCATTAAATAAATTTTTTGTTTCCATATCTTTTTTAATCGTTTTTAAATATTTTATAATCCGGTGCAAATATATGTATAAACATTATATGTTGCAACATTCAATATGAATAAATTGTAAAATAGTTATGATGTTTATTCTATTCGGATGGTTTTGAGTTTAATTCAACGAAAAGAGCTCTCTAAAATATCATCTTAGAGAGCGCTTGATTTTTTTGATGGCTACTTTTTAATCTGAAAACCAGGATGTCCGCATTGCCACAAGACAAATGCAAACTGATCTGCAAAGTTGGCCCATGTTACGTTTTTATCCTCAGTAAAATGGCCGTTATCGTAGTTAACTTTCATCAAAATGGGTTTGCCTGAGGTGGAGCTATTTTGCAGGGCAGCTGCAAATTTTCCGGGCTCCCAGGCAACTACGCGGGGATCGTTCCAACCACCAACACAAATTACCGCAGGATATTTTGTTTCTTTGACAACATGCTGTACCCCATCCATTTCATACAAGGCCCGGCATTCTATACTGTCTTTTACCGTCCCAAATTCCGGAATATTTACAGGACCATTGGCTCCGAATTCCATTCTCATCGCATTTGCACATCCAACATTGCAGATAGCGGCTGCAAACAAATCGGGTCGTTCGGTTATCGCTCTGCTGATCAGTATTCCACCGGCACTTGTACCTGTTCCGGCAAGCTTCGCCGAAGATGTATACCCTTTTCTAATCAGGTATTCGGCACAGCTGTTAAAGTCTTTCCAGGTGTTTGGCTTGGTTGTCTTATACCCTGCCTTATACCATTCCTCTCCTTTTTCGCTCCCGCCACGGATATGGGGTATAGCGAGAACCACTCCCTTTACGGCCAGTGAATTTTCGCGCGCACTAAAATAAGGGGTAGCACTCATGCCATAAGCGCCATATCCATCCAACAGGCAAACATTGGAGCCATCCATTTTTATCCCTTTTTTGTAAATCAACGAAAGTGGAATCATAACACCGTCGTGACCTTTAACCTCCACCTCTTCCACCTGCAGATCCTTGTAAATTGCAGGATAAACGGATGGTTTATTAAAATTGCTTGGTGTTAAGGCATCTGTGGCAGCGTCCAAATTAAATTCAGTATATGGTTTATTCCAGGAAGTAATGCCAACAATACAATTATTAGTTTTTGTATTGATACAACTAATACCGATGGTTCCCGAATAAGGCAGTTTTACTGTCGATGATTTTTTTGTCATAAGATTGTATTTTGAAAGATGATTATTAATCCCATCGCTATGGACTATTAACAGATAATCTTTCGAATAGATAAAATATTCGATGGTCTGATCCGGCTTTTCCGCAGTAATTGTAGCCGCTTTGGACCAGTCAGGGTGCTGTAGGTTCGTGGCAATAAGCTTGTAGTTTTTAGCATTGTTGTGAGTAATGGCATAAGCATCATCCCCAATAACCGACAAACCCCTTACCAGCATATCGGAGGCTTTGCACAATGGCTGCCATGAAATTTTTTGGGAACCAAGTTGTCCAATCGGAGCATAATACTGAACTAATTCAGGTTGAACACTTCCCGTACCCGAAAAGATATAACTCTTCGAGTCTTCGTTTAAAAATGCATATGGGTAGACACTCGGATCAATGTTCAACTCAGGGTAACTTCCATTGCTAAAAAAATCAACGTCACTACTAACAGCGCTGCCAAGTAAATGCAATTTTGTTTTCGAATTGAGTCGTGATTGGGGATCTTTATTATCGGCAGATTTTATCCACATATATAACAGCCCTTTATTGTCAAAAGTCCAGCTACTTACGCCTGCAGTCGGATAGATGGAATCGTTTAAAAAATGGCCGGAATCAACATCCATTACTTTAATCGTAGATACCTCTGCCCCTTGTTCGGAATAACCTATGGCAATTTTTTTCCCGTCAAAGCTGGGCATTGCAGCATCTATGGTGAGCGTTTTACCCTTAATATAGTTTTTTGGATCAAATAGCAGTTTCTCTTTTCCGCTCAGACCTTGTCTGAAATAGAGCTTCCCAACATTTTCACCAGGCATGGTTTTCCGATAAAAAACTCTTCCGTTTTCGTAGGCTATGGAACCAATTCTTGGAGGCTGAAGTTTATCCAGCTGTTTCCATTCAGCAATCAGCTCATCTCTGCCGTTCAGCTTATTAAGTACAGAATTGGTGTATTCTGCCTGTTGTTTGAACCAGGTTTCCACTTCAGGTTTATCAATTGATTCCAGCCACCTGTAAGGATCTTTATAATTGATTCCAAAGTAGGTATCGTTTGCATCAACTGTTTTGGTGGGAGGGTACGTCTGCTGACAAAACGATACAACAAAAAGAAAAAGTAAAAAGCCAAGACTGAGAAATTTTTTCATAATTTTTAATTTAAAAATGGAAGAAATTTAAACAAACTGCTTTATGAGGCTGTTCACAGATTCAATACAAAAAATCGATTTGTAAGATCCGAAGGCCACTTTTATGCAACTGGTAATAATTCAAATAGGTACACTTGGTATAATCATTCCATTAAGAGTGTATTAAATACGGTTTCCATTTGTACACCTTTTGTAAGTGTTTGATAAACTACACAGTACCTTTTGGTCAGTTTTGCAAGGGTATCCAGTTGTTCTGCCGTCGCATCACACTCCAGATTAAAAGAGAGGCGAATTGCTTTAAAACCAACTTCTGCTTCTTTTGAAACCCCTAAAGTTCCACGAAAATCCAGGTCACCTTCAGCCTTAATAATTCCGTCATCAATACAAACCCCAATAGCTGTTGATACTGCTTTAAGTGTTACACCCGCACAGGCAACCAATGCTTCAAGCAACATATCTCCGGAACAGGAAAGCATCCCGTCCCCACCGGTAGCTGGATGAAGACCTGCCTCAACAATAGCCTTTCCTGTCTCCACTTTACAAGAGATTCCTTCCCCAATTTTACCCTGTGCTTTTAGTATTATAAATGCATCTTCAGGTTCTTTCCGATATTTTTCCTTTATCGGAACCTGGAGATTTTTCAGTTCTTCTGTATTCATCTGTAAATATATCGTTTTTTAATGTTCAAATGGAATCGAAGATAAGCAAAGCTAATCACGCAAAGCAGGACAATTTTCTGTTTATCTTCAGCAGGGGTCATTTTATCATTTCCAAATTGTCATAAATAACTGGTTGTAAATTAAGTAACGATTATGTTGCCCGGTGAAACTCCGGAGTATAATGTGTTTATCAATATTTTTAAACGTCTATCAGATAAACAACCAACAAATCGAAATAGTTTAAATCCAACTTTATTTTATTCACAAAAAAATCTCAAACATCACCAAAAAGGCCGAATAAATTTCGGATTGTATGAAAATATTGTGAATAGCTTACGATTTTATTTTGAGTTTACAATTTTATTTGTAGTTTTGCCGCGAAGTTTAATTAAAATAAGCTGTCGGGACTATTCCTGACAGAACAAAAATGAACTTCGGTTGTTAATTTATTACATTTGCATTTTTAAGTAAAGCATGAAAAGTATCGTATCAAATAGTATTCTTCTTCTAGTCATTCTAATTCTCGTCTATACAGGGTGAGGAAGGTGAACTATTGTATGATAAAACATATATGAGCCTTTCTCAAAACTGAGAAAGGCTTTTTTTTGAATTGAAACTTAAATAACAAACATAGCATCAGATGAAGAATGAACTAAGAAGTAACACGACTACACAAGGACGGCGCATGGCCGGTGCGCGTAGCTTATGGAGAGCAAACGGCATGAAGGAGGAACATTTCGGGAAACCTTTAATTGCAGTTGTTAACTCATTTACCCAATTCGTTCCGGGTCACGCCCACCTTCATGAGATAGGGCAGATGGTAAAGAAACTGATTGAAGATCAGGGATGCTTTGCCGCCGAGTTTAATACCATCGCAATCGATGACGGAATTGCAATGGGGCATGGCGGAATGATGTATTCCCTCCCCTCCCGGGACCTTATTGCCGACAGCGTTGAATACATGGTCAACGGGCATATGGCCGATGCGATGATCTGCATCTCAAACTGCGACAAAATCACCCCGGGAATGTTGATGGCAGCCATGCGGCTGAACATTCCTTGCATATTCGTTTCGGGCGGTCCTATGGAAGCTGGTGTTGTTGCCGATAAGAAATACGATCTGGTGGATGCGATGGTGATGGCAGCAGATCCCGGTGTGGATGAAAACCTCCTCTCAGAAGTTGAGCAAAAAGCATGTCCAACTTGTGGGTCTTGCTCAGGGATGTTTACCGCAAATTCAATGAACTGTCTGACTGAAGCATTAGGGCTATCTCTTCCCGGTAACGGAACTGTCGTTGCGACACATTTAAACCGTAAGAAACTGTTTGAAAAAGCGGCCAAACGTCTTGTTGAGATTACCCGTGATTATTATGAAAACGGAAATGACAAAGTGCTGCCACGTAGTATTGCGTCGCGCGATGCATTTATGAATGCTATGACCCTTGATATCGCCATGGGCGGATCAACTAACACTGTACTTCATTTACTGGCTGTTGCCCACGAGGCAGGTGTCGATTTTACGATGCAGGATATCGATGCATTGTCGCGAAAAGTTCCTTGTATCTGTAAAGTATCCCCAAGTTCGCATTATCATATTCAGGATGTTAACCGCGCCGGTGGTATTATGGCGATTCTTGGTGAATTGGAGAAAGGAGGTTTGCTCAATACTTCTGTCTCTCGTGTGACAGAAGGGACTCTTGAAGGGGCTATTAATAACTGGGATATTCAGCGACCAACTGCAAATGATGAGGCCAGAAAACTTTATACTTCGGCTCCGGGAAATATGGGAAGAAATCTTCAGTTGGGCTCCCAGGATAAATATTATTCCGAATTGGATGTTGACCGGCAGAAAGGGTGTATCCGTGATATAGAAAATGCGTATACCAAAGAGGGTGGCCTTGCAATACTTTATGGTAATATTGCACTTGACGGCTGCATCGTGAAAACGGCCGGTGTCGATTCTTCTGTTTTCCGCTTTAATGGTGTTGCACGTGTCTATGAATCTCAGGATGATGCCTGTGAAGGAATATTAAAACGGGAGGTTGCTGCCGGCGATGTGGTTATAATCCGTTACGAAGGCCCAAAAGGTGGCCCAGGAATGCAGGAGATGCTCTATCCAACTTCCTATCTTAAAGCCTCTAAACTCGATAAAGTTTGCGCTTTACTTACTGACGGACGTTTCTCAGGAGGAACTTCAGGTCTTTCGATCGGACACGTATCACCTGAAGCTGCTGCAGGAGGTGCCATTGCCCTTGTTAAGGATGGCGATCGCATTGAAATTGATATCCCTCAAAGAAGCATTGAACTGATTATTTTGGAAGAGGAGTTAAACGCCCGCAAAGTGGCCGAAGAGGCTCGCGGTAAAATGGCTTATCAACCCCAAAACAGAAACCGGGTGATCAGTAAAGCATTAAAAGCATATGCAAACCTTGTCGCTTCGGCAGATAAGGGTGCGGTAAGAATAATTGATTAATCTTAAATAAAAAAGCTATGACATCTGTTACAAACGACAATATTCCCGGTCAGGAGCCGGTTGAAATTACAGGTTCCGAAGCGGTTATCCGCTCTTTGATTGCCGAAGGTGTTGATACAATCTTTGGATATCCCGGCGGTGCAATTATGCCTGTGTACGATGCGTTACACGACCACCATCATAATCTTAAACATGTCCTTACCCGCCACGAACAGGGTGCTGTTCATGCGGCTCAGGGGTACGCACGCGTTTCGGGTAAGGTTGGCGTCTGCATTGCGACCTCAGGTCCGGGTGCTACAAACCTGATTACTGGCATCGCTGATGCACTTATTGATTCTACACCACTTGTCTGTATAACCGGCCAGGTCCTTTCAGGATTATTGGGCACTGACGCGTTTCAGGAATCTGACGTTATCGGTATCACAATGCCTGTTACCAAATGGAATTACCAGATTACCAGCGCAGAAGAGATACCGGAAGCAATCTCAAGGGCCTTTTATATCGCCTCTACCGGCCGGCCGGGTCCTGTGGTACTGGATATTACCAAGGATGCCCAGTTTGCAAAGTTTATGTACTCCTATTCCAAATGTATCAAAATACGTTCCTATGTCCCTGAATATCCGGCTGACAAAGCGTTGTTGAAGAAGGCTGCCGAATTGATTAATAATGCAAAGAAGCCATATCTTTTATATGGACAGGGTGTTATGTTGTCGGGAGGCGAAAAGGAACTGATTAGTTTTCTGAATAAAACAGGAATACCCGCAGCTGGGACCTTACTTGGGTTATCATCAATTCCAACCGATCATCCATTAAATATGGGAATGCTTGGAATGCATGGAAACTACGGACCCAATATTAAGACAAACGAATGTGATGTACTGATCGCAGTGGGTATGCGTTTTGATGACCGGGTTACAGGCACTGTTTCCACCTATGCCAAACAGGCAAAAATTATTCATATTGAAATCGATCCGGCAGAGGTGGATAAAAATATAAAAACGGATGTAGCGCTTATAGGTGATGCAAAACATACCCTAAGATTGCTTTCCAGGTTAGTGGAAGAAAAACAGCATCCGGAATGGCTCGCTGAATTTAAGGCAGCCAGCGATATTGAAATTGAAAAGGTGATCAATAACGACCTTGCACCAAAAAAGCCGGGTATGACCATGGCTGAAGTCGTTCGCATGGTTTCGGATCTTACCGACAACAAGGCAGTTGTGGTTACGGATGTTGGCCAGAACCAGATGGCTGCTGCCCGCTATACAAAATTTGAAGGTTCACGCAGCTGGGTTACCAGTGGAGGCCTGGGAACAATGGGTTTTGGATTACCCGCAGCCATGGGAGCTAAATTGGGTGCTCCCGATCGCGAAGTGGTCGTTTTTACGGGAGATGGTGGAATGCAAATGACCCTTCAGGAATTGGGCACCATCGCTCAGGAGAACCTGGCTGTTAAAATTGTGATCCTGAATAACCATTTCCTTGGAATGGTAAGACAATGGCAGGAGCTTTTCTTTGAAAAAAGGTACTCCTTTACTGAAATTCTAAGTCCCAATTTTGTAAAGTTAGCCGACGCCTACAGTATCCCTGGAAGCATGGTCAATAATCGTGAAGAGCTTGAAGGTGAAATGAAGAAAATGCTTGCATGCGACGGACCATATCTGCTTGAGGTACACATAGAGAAAGAGGATAATATCTTTCCGATGGTTCCTCAGGGAAAATCGGTTGCCCAAATCATTCTTAGTGCAGATGAATTGAAATAAATTTTCAAATCAGGTTCAAATTAAAAATTCAACAAGATGAAGAAAGAGTATATCATAACAGCCTACAGCGAAAACCACATTGGTTTGCTGAACCGGATCACCATCATATTTACACGGCGTAAAGTCAATATTGAAAGTCTGACTGTCTCGCAGTCTGCATTAAAAGGGATCAGTAAATTCACTATTGTTGTTAATGAAACAACCGACAAAGTGGTGAATATTGTAAAACAGATCGACAAGCAGATTGAGGTACTTAAAGCCTATTACAATACGAATGAAGAGATGATTTTCCAGGAAATTGCCTTGTACAAAGTCCCTACTGTTGCATTGATGGAAAGTGATCAGATTGAAAAAATGATCAGGCAGCATAATGCCCGGATTCTGGAAATTACACATGAATACACAGTAATCGAAAAGACCGGCCATGAGGAAGAGACTCAGGCGCTCTTCGAAGGGTTGAATACCTTCGGTGTTCTGCAGTTTATCCGTTCAGGAAGAATCGCTATTACCCGTTCCCCTATTGAGCGATTGAGCGAGTTTCTTAAGGAGCGTGATTCGCTGTTTGAAAAACTGGAAGAAAAGAAAAAAAATTAATCTACAGAAATTAGTTTAACAAAAACAAATTATGGATAATCGCGTATATATTTTCGATACCACACTGCGGGATGGCGAACAGGTTCCAGGTTGTCAATTGAATACAATCGAAAAAGTGGAAGTTGCTAAAGTGCTGGAACAATTGGGTGTTGATGTAATCGAGGCAGGGTTTCCGATCTCGAGTCCGGGCGACTTTAAATCAGTTGTCGAAATCTCAAAGGCAGTTACCTGGCCGACCATCTGTGCCCTTACCCGTGCAGTTGAAAAAGATATTGATGTTGCTGCCGAATCGTTGAAATATGCCAAACGAGGCCGTATTCATACAGGTATCGGAACATCTCCCTATCATATTCAGTTTAAACTTAACTCTAATCCTGAAGAGATTCTTGCAAGAGCAGTAGCTGCTGTAAAATATGCCAAAAAATATGTCGAGGATGTTGAGTTTTATGCCGAAGATGCGGGTCGATCCGATAATGAGTACCTCGCCCGCGTGGTTGAGGCAGTGATCAAGGCCGGCGCGACAGTAGTAAATATTCCTGATACAACAGGTTATTGTTTGCCCAGGGATTTTGGTGAAAAAATCAAATTCCTTATGGACAATGTTCCCAATATCGATAAGGCGATCATCTCAACCCATTGTCATAATGATTTAGGGATGGCAACGGCCAATTCAATTGCCGGTGTAATGAATGGTGCCCGACAGGTGGAAGTTACAATTAATGGAATTGGCGAACGCGCCGGGAATACCTCTCTCGAAGAGGTGGTTATGATCTTGAAATCCCACAAAGAGCTCAATCTCTTTACCAATATCAACTCCAAAAATATCTACAAGACAAGTCGGCTGGTTTCGAGTCTGATGAACATGCCTGTTCAACCCAACAAGGCAATTGTTGGTAGAAACGCATTCTCCCATTCGAGTGGTATACATCAGGATGGTGTACTTAAGAATCGGGAAAATTATGAGATTATCGATCCGGTTGATGTAGGAATCAGTGAATCTTCGATTGTACTGACAGCCCGTAGCGGGCGTGCCGCATTAAAGCATCGGCTTGAATTATTGGGTATTACACTTGAAAAGGAGAAACTTGACGAAGTTTACGAGGAGTTCTTACTTTTGGCCGATAAGAAAAAAGACATCAAGGAAGATGATCTTTTGATGCTCGTTGGTGAGCACGCAACGGGTGAACGTCGCATCAAACTCGACTTTCTGCAGGTTGTTACCGGGAAAAATCTTGTTCCTATGGCAACGATCAGACTGGATATCGCAGGTGAAAAATTCTCTGCAACCGAATCGGGCAATGGTCCTGTTGATGCAGCCATCAAAGCGGTGAAGTGCATTATTCACCGTAAAGTGACCCTTCAGGAATTCCTGATCCAGGCCATTAATAAGGGGAGCGACGATATTGGAAAGGTTCACATGCAGGTGGAATACGATGAAAACATCTATAACGGCTTTGGCGCGAATACCGATATCATTACAGCTTCGGTTGAGGCCTTTATCGATGCAATTAATAAGATCGGAAACGCAGAAAAAGCGGCAGAAAAATGAACAATTGCCAATTGGAATTGTAATAATTGATAATTTATAATAATCATGATTTTGGAACCAAAAACACTTTTTGATAAGATCTGGGATGCCCATGTGGTTAAACAGGTCAAAGATGGCCCTGATGTGTTATATATTGACAGGCACTTTATCCATGAAGTCACAAGTCCCGTCGCATTTTTAGGATTGGAAAAGCGGGGAATGAAAGTATTCCGTCCACAGAATACGATTGCCACACCCGACCACAATGTTCCTACCATTGAACAGCATCTTCCTATTAAAGAAGAGCTTTCGCGTTTTCAGGTTGATACACTCAAGCAGAATTGCTTAAAAAATGGGATTGAATTGTATGGTCTCGATCATCAGTATCATGGAATAGTCCATATTATTGGACCCGAGCTGGGAGTTACCCAACCAGGAATGACCATTGTTTGTGGTGACAGCCACACTTCAACGCACGGAGCATTCGGAAGTATTGCTTTCGGAATTGGTACGAGCGAGGTGGAGATGGTTTTTGCCAGCCAGTGCATCCTCCAGCCAAAGCCTAAAAAGATGCTTATCAGCGTCGAAGGTGAACTGCAAAAAGATGTCACAGCAAAAGATGTTGCACTTTATATTATTTCCAAAATATCCACTTCAGGTGGTACAGGCCATTTTGTAGAGTTTGCAGGATCTGCCATCCGCTCTCTAACCATGGAAGGGCGTATGACACTTTGCAATATGAGTATCGAATGTGGCGCACGTGGGGGGATGATAGCTCCTGATAATGTTACATTTGAGTACATTAAAGGACGCAAATTTGCTCCAAAAGGGGAAGAATGGGAAAATAAACTGGCCATCTGGAAACAATTACAATCGGATGATAATGCCGTTTTTGACGCTGAATATCAGTTTGATGCTGCAGATATCGAACCAATGATTACCTATGGAACCAACCCCGGAATGGGAGTGGGTGTAAGTGGATTAATTCCTACTGGCAAAGATCTTACCGGGTCTGATCGCATTACATTTGATAAGTCACTGGAATATATGGGATTAAATCCTGGCGATAAAATCAAGGGGAAGAAAATTGATTATGTTTTCATAGGAAGTTGCACCAATGGTCGTATTGAAGATTTCAGGCTCTTTGCCAATTTTGTGAAGGGGAAAAAGAAAGCTGATTCTGTGATCGCATGGATTGTCCCCGGCTCAAAATTGGTGGAACAACAAATCAGGGAAGAGGGTTTGGTCGAAATTCTCGAAACCGCCGGTTTCGCATTACGTCAACCGGGCTGTTCTGCCTGTCTTGCAATGAATGACGACAAAATCCCCGAGGGAAAATATGCCGTCTCGACATCGAACCGGAACTTCGAAGGACGTCAGGGCCCTGGTGCCAGAACGATGCTTGCTTCTCCGTTAATGGCTGCTGCGGCGGCGGTTACGGGTGTTGTCTCCGATCCGCGTG
>Ga0073936_10004406_pt1 | contig 19554 bp, 14 predicted proteins | sample AliMusrvi5mmetaG_FD_87041 | JGI IMG/M metagenome (GOLD analysis project Ga0073936, IMG submission 87041) | Freshwater lake bacterial and archeal communities from Alinen Mustajarvi, Finland, to study Microbial Dark Matter (Phase II) - Alinen... | ecosystem: Environmental > Aquatic > Freshwater >... | reverse complement strand
TCCAAATAGTCATTGACTCCGCACCCATGCGCTACTATATCTTCCCCGCCCCCAGCCACCATAGCTTAGTTTAGCTATCCTTTGGCCGAAGATCGGGGGCCGCCTCAGTCCGAGTGCGAGTCTCTCGCAGTTGATCTGATACACCTCCGCAATGCATTTTGCGGATACAAGCGCCGCCTCAAACTGTGGTATGTACTTTTGCCTGGCGGCCTGTAAGCTCGCTAAATTCCTTACGTTTGCTGCCTCAACTTCCAAAAGTTCCGTCTCCATTTCCGAGATTCGGAGTTTGGACGCTTGGAGTTCATGAATTTCCTCTTCCTGCAACTGGTTGTTTTGGGCTTTGTAGAAATTTTCCAGTTCTAGTTCGATCTCACTGATCCTCTTCCTTGCTGCCGCCCCGGTAGTAGCTCCGTCATATAATTCTGACCTCACTAATAGATCCAATTCGAGCCGCAACTTATCCTCTTTGTCAGCGGCCGCCACCTGTTTCCATTTTCCGTTCGTCATGACTTCCACCAGGAACTGCAACTCAGTTTTCAAATTTAGGATTGTCCGAGTCATTTTCGGCGCTATTCTTGCCGACAGTTCGCCAATCCTTGTTTTCAAGGCGGCAATCTCCCCCGCCTTCGCCGTCAGAAGGTCATTAATGGTTCCCGTTGCGCGCGTGATATTCTCCAGCTCTTCAACTCCGTGCGATAGTTCGTCAAAGATTTTCCATAACCTGCGGGATGCGTGGATATTTTCCAGCTTCACGCTCAGATCCAGTACGAGTTTGCCTTTGGCTTCCGCTGAAAGGGTCGGATCGAAGTCTAGTTTCCTGATGTCGAGTTTGGCACTGGCCTCCATAATATTATACCCCGCCTCCCGGTGGGCATAGTCAACCTTGCTGGCCGCTCGATTCCTTTCTTGGGAAAGGGCTTCAGGGGAGTCGCCTTTGAAGGCGGATAACCGGGCATTCACTTCCGCCATGTTAAGGGGGAATATGAAACTTTCGTTTAAGCCTGCTGCGGGTGGGACTATCTGTGTTTTCATTTTTTTCATTTTTTCAGTTGGTTGGGATTATTTGTCTGTGGGATGGTGGAAACTATTCCAGAGGCTTGCTCTTTGGCTTTACGGAGTTCTTGCCGGTATTTTGGGAAAGGATGACGGCCAGTCCTTCAAGGTGGTGCCGGCCGTGTTCTTGGCCTAGGTTTTGTAGATTTTCACTCATTGGGGCAGTTTCCTTTCTCGGAAATGTCAGGAAGGGGACAAGACCCCACTGCAAATCGCTGCAAATGGGTTTGAACGGATTTCGGCTGCAATGGCGCTAAAACGTCTAACCAAACGGCTACAGGCGATTTTGGCGCGTTCTTTTTCATGCGGATTTTGCTCCCAGGGTTGAGATGGCTTTGAAGGCTGAGATGAAATGGGACCACGTGTAGGTTTCGGCGGCCTTGGCGGCGGTTGTGGCTCCATCGCGCAAGCGCAATGTGAGCATGCGCAGGCCGCTGGATTTGAGGATATCGGAAACGATGGCGGATGCCTCGGGCTGGCGCTCGTCAAGCTCGGGCAGGCCGTAGTTTGAAATGAAGGCTTTCACGTCCTTGGCGGATGGTTTTTCCGGCAGGCTGATTTGCATGGTGCCGCGGTCAAGCAACTGCGCCAGCGCCTCTTTCTGGTCGATCAAATGACGTTCCAGCGCTTTTGTTCCCACCAGCACCTCGCCGCAGTTGGCGCGGTCGTAAATCTCGCGCAGAAACTCGCATTGCAGCACGGGCGTGATGTCATTCTGGGACCGGCGCAGAAAGAGCTGGTGGAGTTCGTCAACGATGAGCAGCCGGTTGCCAGCACCGAGCACGGTGAAGAGTTTTTCGCGCATCCTCAGATGGGTTTGTTTTTTGCTGGCCACCCCGGCGGCGCTGGCCAGCGAGGTGACGAATTGAACGAAGGTCATGCCCGGCGAGCAGCGCAGATACACCGTACGGCCGTGGTTGTTCTGGCGCTTGTACTCTTGCAACACGGTGGTTTTGCCGATCCCCATCACGCCCCACATAATGGTCACGGTGGAAAGCGCGCGGGTGCGGTCGCAAATGCGGAAAACCCGGTTTGCCAGGGACGTGGGGATAAAGTCTGGATTGTTGACCGACTCGGCGAAGTTATCGCGGGCCTTGGCCAGCGCCGCGCACAGCGTGGCCACGTCCGCCCCATAGTCGCCGCGAAACACGCGGGACAAGGTGGCGGAAGACGTGCCGCAAATCTTGGCCAGTTTGGTCAGACTCCAACCCCTGTCCTTGCCGAGGAAATACCAGAAGCGCAGCGTTTCCTGCTGGGGTTCGTTCAAACCCGCAATGACTTTCTCGAATTGATCGGGTGCGACATTATAATTTGCATTGTGATACACGCTGGTGAGCGCAGGGGCATCGTTGTCTAGTTGGTTCATAAAGCGGGGATGGTTGGTGGATTAGAAGTAATTCGGCAGGTCGTCGTCATCGGAAAGGCCGGCGAAGGGATCGGCGGCAGCCGTGGCGGGCACCGGCTCGGCGTCCCAGTCGGTTCCCTCGGCGCGGCCGTCCAAGCGGTTTGCGGCGGCCGTGCGCTGGCCTTGCATGGCGCTTGCACTGCGGGCGGCCGCCAATTCTTCCGGCAGCACCGGCTTGCCCTGGGCAAGGCGTTCGTTCGTCCGCTTCATTTCCTCACGGTCGCGCATCAAGCCTTCCAGGTGAGGCCGCACACCGGTATCCAGATCCGCCTTGAGTTTCGCGCGTTCCTTGAGTTGGCCGTTGATCGCGGCGGCGTCCATGAATCCGGCGCGGGGCTGTTGATACAGCGTGCCGATGAAAGATCCGTCTTCCTTGCAAACGGGCAATCGTTCAGGCGCAAAGGGGTTCAGATAGCAAAGCAGCTTTGTGCCAGGCCGCAGCACGCGTGCCCCGTCTCCATCCTCAATCCGGCAGACGTAGCTGAAAGCCTCCGGGCCAAGCAACTGATCAGAGATGGCAATCGTCCGGTTTTCCTTCACCGTTGCCGGCCGTGCCCATTGCATCGGGATCAGAAGCGGAATCGCATGATCCTGCAGCTTCGTGAGTTCCCCCGCGCACTGCCTCGCCACGTCGGCCGGTGAGAGTTTCCACGGCCGCACATGGCCGGGGGTGTCCATCTTGGCCAGCAAGATGCCGCGTGCATCGTCCGGCAAGGCCATCACTTCATCACGGGAAAGCCAGGGTGAGCGTTCGTCGGCCGTGAAACGGAATTGCGGTGCCACAAAGCCAAGAGTCTCCCAACCTTCCAAGCCGTGATCCGTACGCGCGTTGATCGCGTCATAAACCGTGGCTGCCACCTCGCCGAATTCCTCCGTGGTCAACATTGGAAAGCGGATAAGTTGGCGGTGTCTCTCGTCAAGCCGCTCCCAGAGCTTGAGCATTTGCGTGGTATAGAGATCAGCCCCGTATTGTTCCGAGGGCTTCAGATCCCGGTTGCGGCCCGTCGCACCTGGCAATGCCGCCATCCGGTTGCGCACCGGATTGAACATAGATTCCAGCGGGGCCTTGAAATTCGGATTTCCAGAGGATTGGGGGCGGAAGAGCATCCCCGCAAATACCGGTTGGTTGAACAACCCCGAACGATCCACGCGAATGCAGCCATGCGACACGGCCGCCAGCGCTTCATCAAAGTTACTGTATCCCCCGGATGTGGAGAGGCTCCGGTTATTATATCCGGTGGCCGTGCCATGCTCGAAAACAAATACCGTGCCGCCCCCATCCCGCCGGAATCCGTGCCGTTGCAAGTAGGATACCACGAACCAAGTGAAATCCGCTTGGGTGAGCCTCCGATATTGATCGCTGGCCTTGTCCCACCAACGCAAGCGGATGGCATGATGCATGAAGCACCCTGAAAGGTAGTCAAGACAGTTGAATCCTTGTGGCCGGATGGACCGCTGAGACATACCGCGCGCAACGACTTTCACGTCATAGTCCTGATCGTCAAAGAAAATCACTTGTCCGAATCGCACGCCGACCCTTGTCTTGAGGATCGAGGGCAGGAATCCCGCGGACTGTTTTGAACCTTGGCGGGCGACGGATAGCGCGTATTTGTCCGGCCGGAAGCGCAGCACGTTGTCTTCACTCCATCCGGCGGGATAGCCGCCCGCCATGGCCGGCGGCGGCATGTCATAGCCGGGGATCGCGTATTGACCCTCTCCGGTCCGCTGCCACAGCCTCCAGCGTTCAACCAGCATCCGGTGAACTTCCCGCCCGGTGGTTGCCCGCTGGCATTGCAGGTGAAGGCGGCAAACGAAAGCCTTGAACTCGGGTGGCAGTGTCCGGGACTGCTTTCCCCTCTGATCGCACAGCGCCGTCCATCCTTCGGTTTCAAACGCCGCGCAAAAACGGTTCACCGTCGCGGGCGACACGTCCAGATCCGCCGCGGCCATTGCTACCAGTTTCCCTTTTTCTCCGCGTGGCACGTCGGCGATCTTGAAAATCCAGTCCAGACGAAGAAACACCCGCTTTTGCACTCGCGTCGGAAGGTGGGCAAATGAAGCGTGATCATCGATCATCTTCAGTGTTGAAAGATTTTGATCAAGAAGGGGATTCATTGTCTTGGGTCTGTGGAAGATGGAAGCGGCTACTGCTGCGCGAGCCCATTTGTCGGGCGATCTTTCCGCCTGCGATCAATCAGGGTGGATCCGGGATATGTTTCCAGCCACTCATTCGCCGCTGCATCGGGATCGTCCGTGCGACCGCACCAAGCGATTGATCTGCCAGAGGGAGTGCGCAGAGTTACGTCACCTGCCCTACTGATATTGACCGTGTAGCGACTCCAACGCAGGACAAGGCGAGCCAGGGCAACCTCGCCTTCTGGCGTGTTAGGTGATAGGTTCATGGCTTTGGGGGTTCGGGCTTGCGCGCCGGCGCTGTGGAGTTCTGGGTGATTCCAAAAATCTTTCTGACGATCATCGAGTTAGCTACCCGGTGAGCTGCGGCAGCATCCAACCCCACCCGCAGCGCTATTTTTTCTATTCCGTCTCTCGATTCAAAGTCCCACTTGGGAGGGATTGATTTGGACGGGATTGATTTGGATGGGATTGATTCTGGCGGGCGGACCGTCCTGGTCGCTGCCTTACGAATGGATTTCCACGCTTCGTCCGTGGTAATGACCAAACGCACCATGTCATCAATCATGCCTTGGCGTTGACCATCGTTTAGATCTGACGGGACTTGCTCCAACGCGCGAATCAACTCCGCAGCTTCCGGCCGTGGATCAGCACGCAAGAGCCCCAGGACAACCCTGCCGGCCTTGAGATAATTCCTATACGTGGATTCTGTGACTCCGGCATGATGTTTGCAGAAATCCTCCCATGCCAAACGCTCGCCCGATTCAACTTCGTGCCGGTAAGATTGCCATGATCCAGCCCCTTGGTATCCGCGCGTTTGATGGAGGTGTTCAAGTTCCAATGAAAGGACGATCATTGCCGCCTTCCTGACCAGCGACGGCACGCCGCACAGTTTCAGATTCAGACTGGAAGCCAAGGGTGATTTCATATCGTTCAAGTTGTCAGTATTGCTTCCACGTCTTTCATTTCTGTTTCGGGTCGGCAGTGTGACCTTCGATCAGGCTAAAAATTTCGGTTTTGGCTGCATGATGAGCCTCGCTCAATCTTCCAATAGATTCTTGTCCGATCATGATGATACCGCAGACGATTTCCATCGTTTGGGAATCCTCCCCTACGTGGTCAACCACAAGCTGATCTAGTTTTGTCAGGATTAAATCCATGGCTGCATTCGAGCGCATTACGGCCTCTTCAAGGCGGGAGAAATGAGGTGTTGCGCGAATGGCTAGATCGGAAATTCCATTGTTGGGCCTTTGACGGGTTTTGGAGTTTGTGTTTGGCCTGGCGTTCATGGTTTGCGTTTGGTCGGTTGTTTCCGGCGGCGGGGGGATTTTTTGGAAGGGGGATTGCCGGCTTCCATCTTCGCTTCGATGGCTCTGCCGACATTGGCTAGAAGATCCTGCAATCCGGTTTCAAGAGACTCGTGGAGTTTCTCTATCTGGCGCTGATAATCCCGTAGTCCAATTACGCCCGGCGAATCAGCAGGCTCCAATGGCAGCAGGTAAAGCCAGCTCTCGAAACTCTTATTATAGCAGGCGCGGCTAACGGTTCTTTCCGTTTCGGTTAGCTCGTTGGAAATGATCCTGAAAAACTCAGAGGCTCTTTCAGCGGTAGCTTCGTCGGATACATCCGCTGGCTTTTTTGAACCTTTCTTGTTGCGGCCCTTATCCCATTCTGCATCTTTCAGAATTTTGAGTTCGTGCAGCAGATCCTTCTGGCTATTCCCTTCGATCAGCTCGTTGACGATTCTCTGTAGGATTTTGTATTCCTCATCATCAAGCGTTGAAGCCGGAGCGCACAGCAGCCGGAACGCTGGGGCAGCATCGCCGAGTGCCTCACCGCGCCGCTTGATCACCTGGAAACAAGAGACGCATCTATCAGCCGTATCCCGTGAAATTTTGAGTTCAGCCTTGCACCATTCCTCCCAAGTGCGGCCCCCTATTTTCAAATCCGCACTTGCGGATTTTGATCGGCGGTCGCCACCCCGACCATTGAATCCGAGGCTGGCGCGGATCTCGGTCAATTCCCCACCAAGCATCACTTGGGCGGCAAGATTCATCCGGCTGGTCATTTTGACCGATTCCAGAATCAGCCGCGCGCGGTCCCATTGCCGGTTATCCGACTCGATGCCGAGGCCGTCCGGCTCAACGGTGATCATCGCGGCTTCGGGAATGGAGGGTTGGAGTTTCATGGTCAAGCTGGATCTTGATTCTCAGGAAGCTCCTGAATGGCTGCCAGTATCCGGCGCGATTGCCGGCGGGAGTTCAGCACGTAAGTGAGGTGCGTTCGGGTTACCCCCAACTGCATGGAGGCCGTCTCGTGGCTCCATCCCTTGCGTCGAAGCGTGTTTCTGGCAGCCTGAATTTCGGGCGGTCGGTTTGCTGTTGCGTGTTTTTTCACTTCGGGTTACGGTTTGGTTTCGCGTTGCGACAAACAATTGAACCAAAAATAGAACACTTGCAAGGACAAAACACAGATTTTAGATTTTTTTTAGCACGCTCCAACGAATTGGCGCGTTGTTTGGGAATTTCGTTGCGTCAGTTAGCCCCACAGATGGGATTGTCTGTTGCTTCGCTATTTGGCTACCGATCCGGCAAATTAAAGATCACCCCGAAAGCATGGAAAAAATTGGAGCAGGCTGAGCGGGATATTAGCGAATCTCTCAAAGCGCCATTTTCTGGGAGGGAACTTTGCTATTTCCGAATCCGGTCTGGCCTTGAATATTCAGATTTCTCCAACCTACTGGGTATTGAAGCAGAGCAATACCTTGAAATGGAGCGTGGACTTAGGCATCTTCCAGATAATCGCGATTTCTGGGTGTCTGTGATGCGTGTCATTGGTGAAATCCACAAATCCGACCGTCGCCGGCCACAGGGTGGGCAGGATTCCAGTGATACCCACAAGTCCGACCTTGAATTCGAAGAAGAAACCGCCGCTGCGAGGCTTCTTGAAGGCGATGAAGAGTTGGCACTAGATTTGACAATTCGCCTGCTGAATGAATATAGGGAGAACCGGGATCAGGTTTTGCACCTGTTCAAAGCCAGCTCGATTATTCAAAACATCGGTCTCTCCCGTATCCGACTGCCACCGCAGACGCCCCGAATCCGCCATGATGGGGAAGTCTGATCGTTATCGATGGCAGCACGCTTCCAAAGCCGTTTAGGGGCTTCTCCACAGAGGCCCCGGCGGCGGCCCTTTTCCGGCGGTTTCTGACAGCCCGATTTCTCACCCTCAGGGAGGCTCTTCAGATAGCCGGGTATCGGTCACATCGCAGGGCGATTCAGCCGGCAGGTTGCAGCGTTCCTGCAAGGCCGTTTCCGACCCACTTCAGGCACCGTGAAACGTCCTTGAAACCAGCCATTTATTTCTCATTTCCCTGCGGATACTTCTCATTTCACTTGCGGAAGTGCGCTGGACTTGCGCTCTCATGGACTGGGGGGACAGGAGTGTCCCCCCTCCATGGCATCAGCGGATTTGGGATAGCCTGGTAAGGATGAGCAGGACGGCCAATGCGGGTAGGAAGATCCAGGATCCGGTGCCAATGACCGCAGCGGATAGGATAAAGGCGAACACCGCTAGCAAGACAATTCCAATTGCGATGAGCCCGATGAGATCGGATTTTTTCCACCCGGCCCCAAACCCGCCGCCCCAGGCTTTGGTCACGCGGCGACGTTTGTTAGCCGCCCACGGCAGGAGGCGCGCGAGGGTTTGCTGGGCCGGGCGCAGATGATTTTTGACCGCGCGGGACGTGTTCCACGCAGACAACTTGCCGAGGGCGATTTGATAGTGCCTGCGCGCCTCCGTCTCATCCCTGGCCGACGCGGCAATGATGGAGCGGGCGAGGGCCGCCAAGCCACTGTGATGGTCGCTGATGCGGCGGTCATCCACCATCTCAAGCAGCGCGGCAGCCTCGTCAAAGCGCCCCGACTCCGCCAGCCAGGCGGCCTGTCCGGCCATCAGATAGATCAGGTTGTCCTCGGATGCCGGGAAGCGCTTGATGCCTTCGGCCCGCACCCCGGCGGCCGCAAGCGGGCCGGTGGTCCCATCGAGCGCGGAAGCGAGATTGACCAGCGTGTGGGCTCCGACGCCCTCGCTGCGTTGCTGCCAATCGCCTAGCCACTTGGCCGCCGCCTTGCGGCATCCCGCAACTAACAGCAATTTGCCGGTGGTGTTCCACAGTGTGGCATCCGCATGGAAGCGCTGGCGGTTCTTGCGGATGAGCGCGTGCAGCACTGCCTGGTCGGGCAGGGCGCGAGTCGCATTGAGCAGACAGTCCCATGCGGCGTTGCGACTGGCCTCCGCAAGCTTGAACCTGCGCAATTTCCTGGCGGCCCGCGGGATGTCATGCTTGAACAAATCGGCCCATGCGGCAAGCGCGGCGGGCGAGACGGCCGCTCCCGCAACGACGAGTTGCTCGACGCGCTTGCGCCAGCGCTTGGCCACGTCCAATCCCCGATCGACGAACAATTGGTTCACCCGCAGCAAGGCTTGCACCGAGGCGGAGGCGCACAGCAGGGCTTCGGCGGCGGGAAACGCATTGCGTTGTTCGCGCAATGCTAGGGCGATGGCATCGCAATCGGTCCACTCACCCGGCGCGTAATGTTGGAGCGTGGCGAGGGTGGCTTGCGCGGCTAACAGATCATTTTTCCCGCTCTGCAACTTGAGCAGTTCGCGTCCCGCATAGGCATACGCCGGATCGAGGCGAAAGGCGCGCTCAAAGGCGCGCCGCGATGTTGTTAGATCCCGCAGTTCGCGCGCGGCCAGCCCGAGGTGACCGTGGGCGGCGGCATCATCGGGACACAGCCGGGTCCACTGGATGGCCGCGGTTTTTGTGTTAGACCAGTCCTTGCGCGCCGCATGCCACTCGCTGAGCAACTCCCATCCCCAGGCGTAGTCCGGCTCGCGCTCCACCAGGGTTTCCATGACACGCAGGGCGGCCAGCGTTTGCCCGGACTCCATGAGCAGCCATGCCCGGCGGCCTTCGAGTTCTTTCGGCGGCACCGTTTCGTCAGCATCGCACTGACAGGCGGCCAGCGCTTCATCGAAGCGGCCCAGGTTGCCTAACATGCGGGCAAGCTGGTCGCGCAGATCCGCATGCTTGGCGTCGATGGCCAAACCCGCGCGCGTGGCGGCAATCGCGTCGTCGGGCCGCTCAAGCGCGGCCCACACATCACTTGCGATGACCCACCATTGCGGCTTATGGGCGAGTTGCAGCGAGGTTGCCTGCACCGCGGCAATCGTCGCGTCGCTGCGCTTGAGTTCGAGGCCCCAGCGGGCGAGCGCGCGCCAGCCCCATTGATAGAGCGGGTCGTGTGGTATGGCGCCAAGCAATCTGGAAAACGCCTCGTCGCGTTTGCCCGTCTTGTAAAGCAGATCCGCCAGGCAGCCATGGTTGGCGCCGTTGAGCGGATTGTGACGGATGGCAAGTTCAAGCGTGGCGAGGGCCTGGTCGTAGTGCCCCAGACGTTCCAACACTTCCCCGAGTTGGCGTGCGGCCCAATCCCAGGCGGGCGACAACTCGACGGCGCGTTGCAGCGCGTCGGCTTCCTGCGGATGGTTGCCGGCGTTGCGTTCCACTTTTGCCACTTCCACCCAGGTGCGCGGCAGCAGCGGAAAGGCAGTGGCAAGCTGCTCGCTGCATTGCCGGGCTTCGGCGCCGAGGTCCATCGCAAGACATTGGTTGATGCGGGCAGACCATGCCTGCCACAGGTCCGGCCGCTCGTTGCAGGCCTCGCGCAGTTGGTCTAGCAAAAGTTCCCGCGGCAGGACGGGCGCCGCAATGTCCTGGTAATCGAGCAGGCTCTGTCCTGTTAGAACCTGGCGGCGCATTTCTTCGGCGATGAAGTTGAGGGCCTCGCGGGCGGCGGCGGAATCCGGCGACCACTCCACGAGGTTTTCGATGCCGTAGGAGTAGTCGATCCTGAGGTGCAAGGCTTCACGCAATGCGGCAAGGGCTTCGGCGGTTTTTCCGGAGCGTTGCAGAAATGAGGCGAGAACACCGTGGGATTCCGGCGCGCGCGGTGCACGGGCGATGGCTTCGTTGGCGTCCTCCAGTGCCAGGTCTCGCAGATCGGCATTGAAGCGGGCAACGGCCCGGTCGCGCAAGATCCACACGTCGTCGGGATCCAGGCTCAACGCCTGATCCAAGGCGGGCAAGGCGCTGCCGGGAGCGTCGCCGCCCATCCAATCTGCTAACAACGTCCAGAGGCCTGGCAGGCGTGGGCTTCTGCGGGTGGCTTGGTTGATGAAATCCACGGCGCTCTGCCGTCCGTTTTCCTCGGCGATGAGAACGGCCAGGGAGCGGTGGGCGTCCACCGCCTGGGGCTGGCGCTCAATGAGGGTGTTCCAGAGTCGGCGGGCCAGCGGGCGATCCCCGAGAAACTCGGCGACGTTGGCACGCGCTCTGAGCCAGACGGTTTCGGCCACCTTGCCGCGTGCCTGGTCGATCCACCCGAGTCCGATGGCACGGTCTTGTTCGCCCCAACAAATCATCATGCGTCCGGCCTGCAGCTTCAGATCGCCTTCATCCGGCATGCAGGCAATGGCTTCCTCCAAGACGGCACGCGCCTCCTCGTCGCGATGAATCGAATCCAACGCTTGGGCGAGCGTCAGCCACGGGCCTGCGGAGCGCTCGCCATGGAGGTCAACCCGCTCGCGCAGAAACCCGAGGGCTTCCTGGGAGCGTCCGGTGATGCGATGGCTGTCGAAGCAGGCCCTGGCATAGGGCTCCCAGTTAGGGCTGAGGGTGGCGGCGAAGCGGCGCAGGCGCGCGGTCTCCTCAAAGCGCCCGGACTTCATTTCGTAGCGTGCGAGACTCTCGATCGAGCGCCCCTCGCTCGGCCGCAGGCGCAGCGCGCGGCGAAGGAAATGGCCGGCCAAGGCGAGCTGCCGCGCGTCTGACAGAAGCCACTCGCCGAGTTCCGAGACAAACACCGGATCGCACGCCTTCGAGCCGACCGCCCGATCTAACAGCGACCTGGCGCTTGCCGGATCGTCGGCCGCCTGACACGCGACGAGCAGGGCGAACTGGGTGGCCTGGTGGTCGGGAAAACGCGCGGCGAGCCGGGTGACAAGTTGCAGGCGCTTTTCGTGGTGACCCAGATAGGCGGCCAGGCTGGCCTCGCCGGTGAGCGTGAGCGGATGATCGGGATTGATCGCCCGCAGCGTGATGACGGCGGTTTGGGCGGCCCATCGATCATGGTTGTCCAGAGCCACGGCAAGGTCGCGTTGGGCATCGAAGAGCGCCTCGTCCGGCAGGCTCAGGCCGTCGAGGCGCGGGGCTTCCTCCAGCGGCAGCAGCAACATGCAGCGCGGCCCCTGGGTCGGATGCGCCTCGATGAGTCCCTCGATGAGAGTCTCCCCGAAGTGGCGGTGAGTGGGATCGCGCAGCAGCGCCACATCCTGGCGCTCGTCATAACCGATGCAGGCTTGCAGATGCGCGCCGGTGGCCCATGATGTTGTTAGAGTGAAGGGCACGCCACGGTCGATCAAGGCGATGAGGATTTCGCGGGTGAAGCTGAACTCGCGGGCAATGAAGCCGTTGCTCTCCGCCCACGCCCGCTCCTTATGCCAGGGAGTGCCGTCATGGCAGATGGCCGTGGCAATATCCAGATGGTCGTGCTCGCGGTTCCAGAATCTGGCCAACGATGCGAGCGTGGCGGGGGCGCAAGTCATGTTATGCTGCCGCGTGAAGGGCACCGCGAGGCGTTTGCGCGCACGCGAGCGTGCCCCCGGGCAGCGCAGCTTGCTGGCCACCATTTGTTGGAAACCTTTCTCCGGCGCACGGTCACACCATTCGAGGCACGCGTCGATATCACCAGCCATGTAGAGAAAATCCGCGCGGCGCCCGGCAAACCACTCGCGGGTCGCCTTGGGCATCAGCGGCATGAGCGGTTCGGCCTGGTCGAGGCACCACAGCGCGTTCTGATAGTCCTCGCGCTCGCTGTAAAACGCCTGCAAGCGGGTGGCAAAGGCGCCGTTTTCGGTGCGCCGGTGCGTCTCTACCAACAGTTGGATCGCCTCGTCATCCCGCCCGAGATGAACCAAACAGTCCGTCACCTGCAACACCGCCGGGCGATAGACCGGGCGCAACGCGAGGGCCTGGCGGGCGGCCTCCAGCGCCTCCTCATAGCGATCCCGCATTTCTAACAATGATGCGTGCTGCACATGGGTCCACGCCCGGTCGGGGGTGATGGCCAGGGCTTCGGTGATGGTCTCGGTGGCACGGCTGAAGTCGCGCAGAGTGCCCAGGGCCCAGGCCTTGAACGCCATCAGATCGGAGCGGTCATCGTCCACCATGGCACCACCGGATGGTTCCAGGCGCCGGTCGATTTCAGGGAGCAACCGCACCGGCGACTGCCAGCGCAAGCGGGAAAACAACGCCTGAAAATAGTAGTGGGGATGTTGCCGGTCGGCACGCCAGTTCTTCCAATCCAACACCGCGGACAACCGCCCCGCGCCCACACCCGAGGCGATCCACGACGCGAGCAGCAGATCGGGACCTGGCGACCACCGCTCGAGCGGACCAAACGGCTTGGCCAACTTCCATGCGGACAACATCCGCCCCTGGCGGACCAGTGCTTGGATCTCGGTCTTGATGGCTGCGGAAGTCTCTATCAGTGGCTAGACATCGAGTTTCCACGGCGCGCGCATCGGCTGGTGGCTCAGCGCGTTGGCCGCGGGATCGTCGAACTGGAGGGTCTTGGAATCGAACTTGAGGCTCTTGTTGAGGTGGTGGGCGGTGATGCCCAGGTTCACCAGCGTGCACGACCAGAAGCCGTTGTGCTCGTTGACCGCGAATTTCTTGCGCGTGTGTACCGCCTCGTGGAAATCGGTGAGCTGGGGCTCGGGGTCGGGCAGGGCGTCGAGCTTCTTGCGCAGGTCGGGGATGTTAGAAGATAGACCCTTGGAAATCCAGCCTTTCGGCCCCACGATGTACTTGGCGTCCTTGTCCTTGTTTGCGCCGTCGAGGATGACCTTGCAGCCGTCTGCATAGGTATGCTCGATGCGCCGCCAGGTGCCGACGGCTTCGATGTCCTGCGGGTCGGCGTCGATTTCCACCGAGATGGGTGCCTGGTCGTCCTTGTTGAGGAGGTACTGGACCGGGTCGAGATAATGTTGGCCCATGTCGCCGAGGCCGCCGCCGTCATAATCCCAGTAGCCGCGGAACGTCAGATGCGAACGCAGGTGATTGTAGGGCTTCTTGGGTGCCGGGCCAAGCCAGAAATCGTAGTCCATTTCCGGCGGGCACGGCTCGGGCTTGAGGCCGACCTTGCCGGCCCATGTGTCCAGCTTCCAGTCGAAGCCGGTGACGCCGGAGACGGTGACTTTCAAGGGCCAGCCTAACAGGTCATGCAGCACCGCTTTCTTGAGCATCTTCACCGGCACGTTCATGTCGTAGAAACTTTCCTTGAAGCGGAACCAGGTGTTGAGGCGGAAGATGCGCTCGTGCTTTTCGACGGCGCGCACCATCGCCATGCCTTCGCCGATGGTGCGGCTCATCGGCTTTTCGCACCAAATGTCCTTGCCGGCCTTGGCCGCCGCGATGGCCATCAGCGCGTGCCAGTGCGGCGGGGTGGCGATGTGGATGATGTCGATGTCGTCGCGGGCGATGAGTTCGCGGAAATCATGATAACCCTTGACGCCGCTGGCCTCGCCGCCCGCGTCGCGCATGCGCTCCGCGAGGTGGTTGCTGTCCACGTCGCAAAGGGCGAGGAGCTTGCCGGGCATGGTCAGGTGGGAAGCACTGATGTTGCCGCAGCCGATGATGCCGCGGGTGAGGATCTGCGATGGCGGGGTTTGGCCATTGAGCCCAAGCACGCGGCTGGGCACGATTTGCACCGTCGCCATGGTGGCGAGGGCTTTGAGGGTTTGGCGACGGGTGATCATCATACGATTTGGACGTTAAGCTACGCCGTGGCGCGGCGCAACCTTTCACCATCAACAGGAAAATGGAAATGGTTGCCGTGCCGTTCTTAACCACAGATTTCACGGATTGAAGAGGATTACACGGAAAAGATGACTACGATCTATCCAGTTTCAGGCTTACTTTGAAGCTGAATGCCCTGATGTTCATAACTCTTTCATAATCCGTGTAATCCGTGTAATCTGTGGTCCTCTTAGCCCGAATATGGGGAGCGTCCCCATTCGCCGGCATGCCGGCCGCGCGCATTCAGGCGTCGGCCTTGCGGGTGAAGCTCACGTCGAGCACGCGACTGTCGTGCTTGTCGGTGTTGTGCATCTTGCCGCTCCACACGATGAGGCCGTGGGAGGTGGATTTCTTCAGGCTGATGATGGCACTTTGGACGTCGGCGGCGTATTCGGTCAACACCAGCTCGCCGAGAGCCGTGTTCTTGCCCTTGAGCTTGAAGATGACGCCGGAATTGTCAGGGTGATAGTAGTGTCCCGTGACGTTGCCGTCGGGCTGCCAGGTGAGGACAAACACGGCGCTGTGAGTTCCCACACTGCCGACATAAGTTTGCGCGGTACCAATCGGCATGGCATCCGCAGTGTCCGCCGTGGATGGGGGCAACGGCGGGGTGACCGGGGGCGCGCAGGACGTTACAAGCCCTATCGGAAGCAGGAGCAAAACAGCAAGGAGTTGGTTCTTCATTGGATCGGGCAACAGGTCTGTTGGTTGTTGCGCGGCGACGTTGAGCAAACGCCCGCACCTTGCCAAGCACCAAATACGCCAGGGCCAAGGCCGGGGAGGATAGGCATCCTGCCTGCAATGGCCGACGGGCTTCCAGCCTGTCGTTTCAGTGGTGCCTCGATCCCGGCCCTGACGCTGTGCTTCTTGATGGCGACATCGGTCACCCCATCATGGTTTGGCCGTCCAGGAGCCAATCCCTGCAAAATGACGTTGCACAGTGGCGAAATCGAGCGACAATCCTGCGCCCATGAGTCCAGATTTCATTCGCGAAGCCCTTCGCCAAGTCCGCTACCCCGGTTTTTCCCGGGACATTGTCTCCTTTGGACTGGTCAAAGACATCACCTGCGAGCCGGGTCTGACCACGGTGCAAATCGAGGTCCAAACCGCCGACGCACAAGTTCCCGAGCAGATTTTCCGCGACTGTCACGCGATCCTCGACCCGCTCCCGGACATCGGCCACGCCAAGGTGGTCATCGAGGTGAAAGCCGCGCCGGCCGCGGCGGGCGGCGGCCTCGGCAGCACCGTCGGCAAGTCGTCAATTCCCGGCGTCAAGCGCGTCATCGCCATCGCGTCGGGCAAGGGCGGGGTCGGCAAATCCACCGTGGCGGCCAATCTCGCCGTCGCGCTGGCAGCCACCGGCGCGCGGGTGGGCCTGTGCGATTGCGATCTGTACGGGCCATCGATGGCCCAGATGTTCGGCACCAGCGAACGCCCTCTGGCCAACGAGCAGGACGAAATCATTCCGATCAACGCCCACGGCATCCAGTTGATGTCGATGGCATTTTTGTTAGACCCGGCCTCGGCGGTGATCGTGCGCGGGCCGATGGCCACGCGCTACACCCAACAATTCCTCCGTCAGGTGGCGTGGGACCGGCTCGACTACCTCATTCTCGATCTGCCGCCGGGCACCGGCGACATTCAGCTCACCATCGTCCAAACCGTAAGCGTCGATGGCGCCATCATCGTCACCACGCCGCAGGAGGTGGCGCTGATCGATGCGCGCAAGGCCATCTCGATGTTCTGCAAGGTCAATGTGCCGATCCTCGGTCTGATAGAAAACATGTCCTGGTTCGAGTGCGACGCCGGCAAGCGCTACTATCTGTTTGGCAATGGCGGCGGCGTACGCGAGGCCGAACTCAACGGTGTCACGCTCTTCGGGCAAATCCCGCTGGATATGGCCACCCGCGAACGCGGCGATTCGGGCGAGCCCATCGCGTTGCTGGCGCCCGCGGCGAACAAGGTGTCCGCCGCCTTCCACCAGACCGCGGCCGCGGTGCGCGCCATGGTGCCGGTTTGACTCCACCTTCCGTCCGCCATGCAAGATCCCGTCGCCGCCCTCATCGCCCTCGCGCTGGCCGAAGACATCGGTGCGGGCGACGTGACGTCCCGCTATTTCATCCCGGAACAACGCCGCGCCCGTGCTTTCGCCGCCACGCGGCGCGACGGCGTCATCTCCGGCGCGCAGGTCGCCGCACGCGTTTTCCTTGCCGTCGATCCCACCCTCGATGTCGAAATTTTCATTCCCGATGGCAGCCAAGTGGCCGCCGGCGCCTTGCTGATGCGCATCGAAGGCGCCGCCCGCTCGATTCTAACCGCAGAGCGGACCGCCCTCAACTTCTTCCAGCGCCTCAGCGGGGTCGCCACCCTAACAGCCGCGTACGTGGCCCTCGTCAAGGACACCTCGGCGCATATCCTCGACACCCGCAAGACCACCCCGGGCTACCGGATGTTGGAAAAACAGGCGGTCGTCCACGGCGGCGGCACCAATCATCGCCTCGGCCTCTATGACCGTGCCATGGTCAAGGACAACCACCTGGTGGCCGACGGCGGGCTGCCCGCGTTGCAGGCGGCCATTCTGCGTCTCAAGGCCGAGCACCCCGAGGTGGAAGTCGAACTGGAAGCCGACACCCTCGCGCAGGTTCGCGCGTTCCTGGCCCTGGACGGGGTCGATCACTTGTTACTCGACAACATGACGCTCGATGAGCTGTGCGGCGCGGTCGCCGCCCGTGGTGAACACCCGACGCCCCAACTCGAAGCCAGCGGCGGCGTCACGCTGGCCACGGTGCGCGACATCGCCCTGACCGGCGTGGATTTCATCTCCGTCGGTGCCCTCACCCACTCCGCTCCCGCTCTCGATATCGCATTGGATTTCCAAAAAGAGTGAAACAGAAGACAGAAGACCGCCGCGCTCCCAGACAGAAGACAGAAGAAAAGAGATCCGTCGGATCGGTCGGATCCGACCGATCCTCTTCCTCCTTTCTTCATCTTGTCTTCTGTCTTATAGCGCAGCGGTCTTCTGTCTTTCACCAATAACCCATAACTGACAACCGACCCTCCATTCACGGCTCCCCCGCCCTTCACCTTGTTGGTGCGCGAGGCGCTGGCCTCAACCAACGACGAGGCCCGCTACCTCGCCGAGCAAGGCGCGGCGGACGGGTTGGTCGTTCTAACGGAAAATCAGACCGCAGGCCGCGGGCGGCGCGGGGCCGACTGGTTTGCGGCCGCGGGCGAATCGCTGGCATTCTCCATCGTGGTGCGCCCGGCCGAACCCAAGGCGCTGTGGCCCCGCCTGGCGCTGGCCGCCGGACTGGCGGTGGCCGAGGCGGCCGAGGCCTGCGCGCCGCAGGTTGGCATCAAATGGCCTAACGATGTTTGGATCGGGCGGCGCAAGGTTGCAGGCATCCTGGTCGAGGCCGGCCAGGATTTCGCGGTGGTCGGCATCGGCATCAACGTCAATACGCGCGAGTTTCCGCCGAAACTCGCCGAACTCGCCACCTCGCTGCAAGCGGCCGCAGGGCAGACGCAGGACCGGGCCCTCGTTCTAACAAACATCCTGGGCCGTTTCGCGATGCGCCGCAACCAAATCGCCGCCGGCTTTGACGAGCTGCTAGACGGGGTGAGGCTGCGCTGTGTGCTCAGCGGCCACAGGGTGAGCCTGGTCACCGCGGGCGGCCCGCGCTACGGCATGATGGAAGGCCTTGGTCCCGGCGGCGAGCTGTTATTGCGCATGCCTGGCGGCTTGGAGCGCATCATCCAGGCCGATGAGGTGCGTCTGGCGTAACCGCTAATGACTGATCGCATCCCTGAGGCCCTCGGGCGTGAACTCGCGGTCGGTGAAGGTGACGGCGTGTTTGATTTTGGAGCCGTCGAGTTCGGTGGTGGAGCCGGTTTGCAGGTTTTGGATGGTTAGATTGGCGGGAATCGGACGATTGAGGTCGTCGCTGACGACGCGCGTGGTGTCGATGCGGCGGGTTGGGCCGCCGGCGGAGGCGTATTTCTCGACGCGCAGCGGCACCATGCGACGCAGGTCAACCCAGGTGCGCACGGAGGCGAAATTGGAGCGCTGGGCCTTGCCCGGTTTGGATTCGAGAATCTGGCAATTGACGCGGTCCACCACTTCGGCACCGACGAGCGCCTGGTTGTCCCATGCGAAGAAATTCTCGATGACATCGGCATAGGACAGGTCGCAGCCAAACATCGGTTCCTTCAACTGCGAGGCGCTGAGGGCGCGCAGGCTGTTAGGCGGGGTGAATGCCGAGCCGCTGGCCGGCTGATTGCCGGTTTTGCGCAAGAGCACCGCCTCGCCGGCGCGCTCCTTGGGCCACAGGACCTGATAGACGATCTCGCTGGAGGTCGGGCTGCGGCGCTGCTTGATTTGGATCTGGAGGGTGACTTTCGCGCCGCCGGACGGTGGCTTGACGTCGAGCTTGAGCCGCACGTAGGACGAGCCATCCTGTTGCAACGCGCTGAGTTTGGCGGCGATGTCCTTGGCCGACAGCGCGGGAGGCGCGTCGGCGGCCGAAGCGCACGCGGTCATGAGCGCGCCGGCGAGCGCTTGCGAGATCAATCGGTGGATCGGTTTCATGATGGTGGTTGGTTCGTTGATTGCTTGCTTGATTGTTAGCCCTGCATCGCCTGGCTCGGTGCCAGCCGCGAACTGCGCCATGCCGGATAGAGGCCGCTGAACACGCCAACCACCACCGCAATGGCCACGGACGTGAGCATGAGTTCGAGACTCAGGTCCGGTTCTAACAGGCCGTGGATGGCCGGGGATTTTTCCAGCAGCTTCACGCCGGCAGCGCCGATGATCACGCCGACAACCCCGCCTAACAGCCCGAGCAGGGCCGATTCCAGCAACACCATGCGCATGATGCGGCGGCGCTGCCAGCCGATGGCCAGCAGGATGCAGATCTCCTGTTTGCGCTCGAACACGGTCATCATCATGGTGTTCATGACGCCGAGCACGCCGACGATCACCGCCAGCAGCGAGGTGCCCCAGCTCATGGCGCTGATGAAGCGATAGGCCTCGCTGTTG
>Ga0073936_10004405_pt1 | contig 19556 bp, 9 predicted proteins | sample AliMusrvi5mmetaG_FD_87041 | JGI IMG/M metagenome (GOLD analysis project Ga0073936, IMG submission 87041) | Freshwater lake bacterial and archeal communities from Alinen Mustajarvi, Finland, to study Microbial Dark Matter (Phase II) - Alinen... | ecosystem: Environmental > Aquatic > Freshwater >... | reverse complement strand
TCCCCACCGAAAATCACATCATCCGGAACTGTCGAAATACCATAGTGGCTACAGACTTTCAGGAAGGTCGCGTTGATTTTCAATGACTTATGTCATTTTTTGCCGCGAATAGCGAAAGTCCGGCTAGCCTTGTCCACCGGAATGTTCTCAACCGGCGGGCGGATGGCCTTGGGATCCGGATTGTCCCCGGTCAGGATCGCCTGTTTCACCTCGCCATGTACACCCGCCTGGATATTCGTGAATATCGCACCCCAGTCATCCACCGCTTCACCGATCTGGTATGGATCGCCCTTCCGGCCTGGCACGGGATTCCCCGCCATTGGGGCGACAACGATGTCATTCGGGAAATCCCTCTGAAGTTCAGCCAACTCTTTCGGGTAATGGAGTTCCGCCCAGGGAAGTATCCACAGATGCCGGGGAACGCGCGCGGGATTCCCGAATGTCAGAGCATCTTTTACCAATTGCCGTGATGTTGCTGTCATAAAATAACTCCTCAATCCCTATAATCCGGGGTATTCCACGCTTCATTCTTGTCGTTGACTCCTTATCGCAGCAACGGGTTGCCATCGGTGGGGTTCTTGAGTTAGATAAGCAGACAAGCCTGCCCATCAAGCATGAAGGCAGGCGTCTCGCAACCATTCCACTTCGACTTCTAACGAATCTTAAAGATCGAGCCGCGCAACCAAGTATTGATGTATCCCGTCCTGTCAACCTCGACAGCATCGGACACACCATTGGCGTTGAGGTCGCCGGAAGTCACGTTGGCCCCATTGGTCCAAACATTCAATGCATCAAGATAAGTGGCTCCAACCGTGCCGGCATCCCATTCTAACCGGGCACAGTTGGCCTGGTTGGTGTTGATAAACTGAAGTTGCTGTTTCACCAGCCGCCCATTCAACATCACTGCCGCCATCCGGTCTTTGTAGTTCAAGTTCAGGGCAATCCTCGGCCATTCCGATGTCGCCACCGGTGTGACCGCATGGCCCCAGACATCGTTGGACACCACGGTAAATGCGTTCGATTGGGGATCGAAAACCGTGACATAACCATTCGTATTGATAAACAGCACCACAGCCATGTTTGTCCAACGCGGATCCATATCAACCGTGGTATCGTCAATCCGGGCCGCATCCTGGAAATTCCATTCCACCCAGACGTTAGACAACGCGGCCGGGGCCAGCATGTTCGAGAGAATCGTGTTCACCGGCATGACAACGGCATTGGAGCCCTGCCAGACATTGTTCGTCTCCACGACCACGCCGGCATTCGCTGCCCATCCGATATTCCCCTGTTGGGATAGATGCGCCCCGCAGATGTAACTCTCAAAGTTATCGCTGAATGGCGGCGTCTGGGCGTTGATCGCGCTCCACGATGCATCCAGCGTAAAGGAACCACTGAGGGTCGAACCATTGATCGCCAACGACGTCGCATTGACCACTTCGATGGCCCCGCCAACGGCAAAGGAAACCATGCCCAGGTTGACCGTTCCATTACTGATCACCAGATGTCCGCTTACAATAGTGCTGTCCACCACGATGCCGCTGCATCCCGACAAGGTCCCCGTGGTTCCTGCATCCACGGTCAGGCCCCCGCTAATGTTCGCATTCGTTCCGATCAGGCTCACCCCATTGCTTAGAACAACCCCGCCGGAATAGGAACCATTGCCCACGAAGATCGTATCGCCCGGCAAGGATGCCGCCATGGCCGCCTGGATCGTGCCGTAGTTCCCCGGCACCAACCTGATTCCCGTATAGGCGAAGACTCCCTGGATGTTCATATTCGACCAGATCCCAGCAATGACCCCATTTGTGACCAACGTCTGCCCCCCGAAATTCAGCGCCAAACTTCCATTCGTGTTAACTGCCCCCGCCGCGTAAGCAACGCCCGCCGTCAATGACACCGTAACCTGCCCGCCAGGATAGACGGTATTGGTTGACACCGTGATCGTTCCCACAGCCCCCCCTGGTCCGCCACTGTTCGTGACAGAAGTGGTGATCACCGGCATCCGCGCAAACGCCACTGTGACCGTGGCATCCGACAAACTGTTGGAATACACATAACTGGCATAGTTGGTGTCAAATCCGGTGAAGGGCCCCGCATTGATCCCGTTTGTCAAAACTTCCGCCGCATAGAACCCATTGCTTGCATTCCATTGCAGGTTCGTGGCCACCATCGTCCAAGGCACGGAAAACACGTTCGTCGCGGGCTCTACCGGCCAACCGCCCCCGTTCCCGCCATCCGTAAGATTGGTCGTGGCCGTCATCATCCATAAACGCCTGATTGTGTCCACGTTCCCATAGGTCTGGATTTCCTGCCAGTCCGACATACCATCATTGTCCATATCCGCCGTCATATTGGTCGGTGCGTACCGTGCCGACACTTCGTCGACATAGGAGGTGCCGTTATGCCCGCCTATGATCTGGAACAACGCGCTGTTTTGCAGGTTGGAGTTAATGAAGCGAACCTTTTCCAGAAGCAGATGCTGGTTGAGAAAGAACGCTGCTGTCGCGTTACTAAAGTTCTCGCAGACCGTGAATCGCATCCAGGGATTGGTATTAATAGATGCCACGGGGGTCCCCCAATAATCGTTACTGCACACCAGCCAGGCATTACTGGCGGAGTGCCACACAACGGGATACCCATTCGTTTCAACGTACCATTCCACGGCCATGTTGGTGTTGACATCTTCCGGCGTGAATGACCCCGCAGGCGCGGAAACAGAGTTGGTTACATAAAAATCAAGCCAGACGTTCGTGAGCAGAGACGACACCGGCATGTTGGATACGACGGCATCCGGCGGCACGGAGGCCGCATTGGTTCCCAGCACGGAACTCCAGACCACATTGGTCTGCACCACCGCCCCGTTGGCGGTGCCCCCCCACCCGTTCGGACCATTCGTGAGAGAGGTCCCGGCCGGATAAGTTTCGAACCCATCGTAGAACGGCAGGGACGCTGCCGCCAATCCCTGCAATGCCACCAGTATCCCAAGATACTTGAGAAATAACATGTTGGTTGTGGCTTTCATTACATCCCCCATTTAAAAGATTGGTAAGACAAGCCTACTGGCACATAAAGATCGTTCCTGGATACCCGGGTCTCACAACAATTTCACCCGGCACGCTGTAGCTGATCCGCCATCCCGTCGGCAGATTGCTGAGGACCGGATCCAATTGGCCAATCCGTGTCCCCGTATAGGTCACAACGACATAGATGTTATTGCCAGACAGGTTATTCGGGTTGATGAGTGAAAGATAGGCGCCCTGCAGTACCAGGTTCCCATTCACCACCGGACCTGATGCCGTACCGTTCCCATTGATTGTGGCCACAATGGCACCAGAGTTTGTCACCACGCCGTACACGGTTCCCGTGCCATTCAGAATCCCGCCCGCTGCCACGTTGACGGCGCTATTGACCGAGCCATTGACCGTGAGCGTCCCATTGCTGACGGTGGTGACGCCGCTATAGATATTGCTTCCAGCCAGGATCAACACCCCCGCTCCCGTCTTGAGCAGATTGCCGGCGCCGGAGACGACGCCATTGACCTGCTGTGTCGCCCCCGCCAACTGGCAGAAAGTAACGGCGCCACTACTCAACACGTTGGTTGTAGTGATATCGGAGATGACCAGACCGACGGTGGTCGTGGACATCGACCCATTCAACCATACCATGCCCCCGCTGGCAGCAATGGTGCTGGGGCCGACCAAATTGACACTCGCTGAATTATTGGTGAGCACACTCCCGAATGTGGCCGTGGTATTGGAAACCAGCAACGAACCGGTACTGTCGATTGTCAGCGGATGGTTGCCGTTCACAGCCGTGGTTCCATCGACCAACTCTAGCGCGCCGAAGTTCTGGGCACCGTTGGGCTGGCCGGTTCCAAAGACATAACCGGTGACGAGGGAGTTGGTGGCGAGACAGTTATTCAGGCGGAGGGTATTGTTCCCCAGCCACACCAGGTTTCCAATCGAAGAGGCAGCCAGGTTGTCTGTGAGTTTTGGCAGAGCGCCGCTTTGGATTCCCCGGTACCCCAGCGTGCCACCATTCATCACGATCACATTACCGCCGACATTGGTGGTGATCGTCGGCACCGCTATGGTGAACTGGAGGATACCGCCCTGGTTGGTTAGTGTATTATTGCCACCGGAGCCCACCGTGATCCCGGTTTTAATTTCAAGCAGACCACCCCCGGCAAGTTGAACCATGTTGTTACTTGCAGTACTGTTGCCGCCAACAGTCAGAATGTTGAGATTGGTCACCATGCCGCCACCGATCACATTCAACGAGTTACCGTTGCCCGAAGCGTTATTACCAACAGTCAAATTCAGGCCATTAAGGCTCAACAACGATTTCGTCGTTCCATTCGCGCCGGCAATGATGACGTTGTTGCTACTGGCGCCCGTACCGGTGGGGATGGTGGTAGCGGTGGTAAAGAATACCTGGCCACCGTTGGTCACGGTGAGCGCCCCGCCAATACCGCTCATTTTCACGTATCCGTTGGTCAAAACACCCCCGTTGGACACGGTCATCCAGTTATTGCTGCCGATGGTCAAGAATTGGCCCCCGATATCACACAACGAATTCGTTGTTCCATTCGCGCTGGCAATGATGACACAGTTGTTACTGGCACCCACACTGTTGCCTATGACGCCACCGGTGCAGAAAACCTGGCCGCCGTTGGTCACGGTGAGCGTCCCGCCAACGCCGTTAATGGTCACGTATCCGTTGGTGAAAATACCCCCGCTGGACACGGTCATCCAGTTGCCGATATCAGTAGCGTCATAGCCGATGGTCGCGCCTCCTATCCACGACGAATTCGTCGTTCCATTCGCGCCGGCAACGATGACGTAGTTACTATTGCAACCGACTGTGTTGGCGCCGATGAAACAGGTGTCGTAGACGAGGCCGCCGTTGGTGATAATCATGTTGTTACCAATGCCGCCGAAATAGATTGCCATATTATTTGTGATAATAACCACACCATCACGGTCAACTGTTATGCGGTTATCGGTGCTGCCCGCGGAACCGACAAAAAAGCTTCTATTAGCGCTAGCAGAGCGGCCATCGAGCAGTGATCTGACCCCCGTCGAGCTCCCGACATAAACCCTATTGCGGTTGCCGCTATTCTTGCCAACTCCACCTCCATTCCCGTAGTTAAAGAAAACCTGGCCACCGTTGCTAATGGTCAGGATGTTGTCGCTGCCCGAGTAACCGACATAAAGGTCGCTGGCATTGGTCCACACGCCACCAGCGTTGACATTGACACTGACGTTTGTTGAGGCAACATTCAAACCGATGTAACCTTTTTGAGCGGTAAGAATGCCTCCACTATTGATATTCATAGTGATGTTGGGCGCGTTGACGCCGAACCGAAAGTCAGTGCTGGTATTACCGGTACTGGGAGGTATGTCCGTGCTCACATCCACATCCGTCGCCAACACAGGCGACGCCACCATCAAACACAACGCCATCGCCAGACACATCAACATTTTGATTACTGATTTCATGATGTTGCTCCAATTCCAATTGATTAATTGATTATGCACCACAAGCCATGAATGTTCAAGAAATAATTCTGATTTTTCAATTTTCAGATTTTTGCGATCTACGGGGGCCCCTCCGGGTTTTGTTTTGCAGTGAATGTTATTCAATGTGGAAGGAGAATTCCGTGCCGCGACAGGCGGACAAGAGTCGCCGCAACGGCCCCAGGGGACTCAGTGTCATACCTAGAAACCAGAATTGATAGGGGTCCCCCTTCCGTCACTTTTTCCGGTCATTTCCTTCCATATGACAAACTCACGCCCAGGCCGGGCCTTTCGGCCCAGCCCCATCACAGACCCGGATGTTCATCCCGCCTCTATTTATTGGCGGGACCGCATCCTGTTCTTCAAGCGGGGGGGTTCGCCAGACGGTTTCCCGTCTGGCCGACTGATTCAAGGATTCCGTACATCAAGTCTCTCTTCATTTTGCTGTCAACTCCTTGCGAGGGATATCGTCTCGGGAGAGCGCTGCGTCTCTCCTATCCACACTCCAACATGATTCCACCGAATATCTCCCGGCATCACCGAACGTTGCTTTCCGGTTATTTATCCGGCTTACTAGCACTCGGCGCTGTTTCTAATGCTGAATATTGAACATTCAGTATCTTTAACCGCTCTAGATGTATTTCCAGCCGCTTCACAAACTCGTCCCAGTCTCTCGGACGGGGATCACTCCAGATCAGGTCGATCAGCGCGCAGGCGCGCGGATAAACATGGGCTTCGATCAATTGCGCTGACGGGTTGTTATCGGTCCACATCTGCGCCTGGGCGCCAAGAATATGCCTGGCTTCTTCAGGCGTCAGCTCCGGCGGAATCGGATCAAACGTATAAACCTTTTCAAGCGGGGTATATTTGTAAGCGTAGTCGAAGTACGTATGGCTAGTCGGCGCCATCACCACATCGTGCCCTTCCCTGGCGGCCTTGATCCCGCCAACCGTGCCGCGCCAGGACATCACCATCGCACGAGGAGCCAGGCCGCCCTCAAGAATCTCATCCCACCCGATAAGTCGGCGCCCTTTTGAATCAATGAATTTCTCGATTCGCTTTATAAAATAGCTCATCAACTCCTGTTCGTTTTTCAGGTTCTCGGATTTCATTTTCGCCAGGCAGACCGGACATTTGAGCCAACGATATTTCTCAACCTCATCGCCGCCAATATGAATAATCTTTGAAGGGAACAAATCAACGACCTGTGTCAGCACTGTTTCAAGAAATTCGTAAGTCTGTTCATTTCCCACGCAATACGGCAGCCGGCGCTCCCGGTTGGTTTTGCCCCTGGGCTGTCCCGGGCAATCAAGTTCCGGATATGCTACCATCGCGGGTCCCGAATGCCCCGGCATATCTATCTCCGGCACAACTGTAATGTAGCGCGCCGCAGCATACTTGACCACATCGCGCACCTGATCCTGGGTGTAGTTCCTGACGCCCCTCGCACGAATATTTTGTTCCTGCAGTTTCGGATAGCCCTTGATCTCCAGCGGCCAGTTTCCTAAATCCGTTATGTGCCAGTGAAATACATTGAACTTATGAATCGCCATCAGATCGATAAACCGGTAGACCACCGACAGCTTCTGGAATCTATGTCCTGTATCCAGCATCAATCCGCGCCACCCGAAACGCGGCTTGTCTTCGATCTTCACACAGCTCGCCTTCCATTCAATACCCTCCACGCGGTTAGTCGAAAAAGCCTGCGGCGGCAGCAACTGTAGAAACGTCTGCACGCCGTAAAATACTCCCGCCCCCTTCGGCGCACGGACAACCACACCATCACTCTTCACCTCAAGCTCGTAACCTTCGGCGCCAAGTTCCGCCTTCGCCCCGGCAAGAGTCAGCAAGATTGAGTTCTTCCCAGATCCCTCTCCGATCGGCAGAGGCAATCCGGTTGACTTACGAAGCATCTCAACCAGATATTCCCCGCTCGGCTTCGTCGCATCTTCGATAACAATTCGCGTTTCCGGCCCGATCACAAAACTACCCTCACGCACCTCAATCTTGACCGGTTTCGGAATCAAACCCTCAACCCCTCCAAACGCCACACCGCAGGCACACCACACAATGACCACAACAACCGCACTTACTAATCTATTTGTTACAGCATCATTCATGTTTCATCTTTCCCTTTTTGTTACTGGTTATCCCCTAACTTCTCCAGATGCATTTCAGTGCTGAGTCCGTCCACCACCGCCACCTGAATAATGGTGTTTCCTTTTCCGTCCGAATCAACCTTCACTTGGGGAGGCGGCAAGCCCACCGTCGCGACGGTCTCTTTCAAGATCCATCCGCCCCTGATCGTAATGCGAATCTCGGCGGGCATGGAGTAACCATAGGGGTTTTCTTTCGTGGGCTCCATGTGCATGTTGGGATCTGAAACCGCCAATGCCACTGATTTGCCGTTTTCTTTCGACTGGGTCATGATCAGGCAGGGTGCATCGGCGGCGAAGAAAAGATCGGTCCCGTGCGTTTCGCCCCCTTTGTAGAAAACATAACCGGTGGCGCCTTGCGTGACATCAGAAACCACCTGTAAGGAGTCCTCATCCTGCAACAGCCGGATGGGGGCGGAGCGTGAATCCATTTCGCTCGCGAAAGCGGCCATCTCCCCCGGATGGGGCCGAATCGTGTAAATGAACCCGTATGAAGCGGAACCAGCTTCGGCATTCGTCCCGTGTTCCACATAAAGCCGCGTCATGTGTCCTGTGCGCGGACCATTGGCGAGTTGGCCCTCTTCCCGGCGAATCATTTGGCCGGGAAAAAACCAGACCCCAAGATTTTTCTCCGCGGTTTCCGCCCACCTCAATGTCTCGCTGGGGATGCCGGACTCAAGATCCTTCCCAGCGCCAAGAAGCCCGCCTAAGACCACGCCAGGCATGGTGGGCTCGGATGGTTCCTGAAGGACGCCGGTAAATGCCTGCTGACCCTTCCCCGTACGGATGTTCCGCCCCAAAGCCACCACCTTCTGATCGAAGCTGAAAAACGTCTTCCGGAAGGCAAGGTCGCAGCCCACTGTATTACCATAGGTTCGCGGATTGGATTTGGCGTCGAAGGTCTGGACGTAAACCCCGAAATGGTCGCCCAAAGAAACTCCGCCTGAGAACGCCCCCGACCCATGCTGGTAGTAGCCTTGACCAAGCGTCTTCCACTCCGCCCTCACTGCGGTGACGCAAGGCGCGAAACTGGGATGATAGCCCGCTGCCAGGCATTTATCCATCGGACACCCCCGGCCACCGAGGTTGGGTTGTTTCAAGTCCAACCACATGGCGTGCTTCTTGTTTTCCTCAACGAACCCAAGGCCGCCGATGTTGTAGAAAAGAAAACCATCCCGCAGGTACTGCGTGTGGTAAGAATCTTTGGAGTGACCCCATATCGTCAAAGCCCAATCGTCTTTCCTGCGGATCTGCATCCCGGCGTAGCTTAAGGTCGTAATGCTGTCCCGGGAGGTGCGGGGAAGAATTCCTGCCTGTTTCCAGGCCTTCATGAGATCTTGATGATCCCGCTGCAAGGGTGCGGACGTCATCCCCATGAACATTCCGGCAAATATGGGATTAACGGCGGATTGGCCGTCAGGCGTTCCGCTTCTGGCCAGATTCAGGATAATCTCAGAAAAGGAAATGCCTGGACAGAAGTAGTCAGGGGCGCCAATCCCGCCATCACTAAAAGCCATTTTCCAAAAGGTCTCACCCATGTGGAGCAGCCGTTCATGCGCCTCCCGCTCAATGTGAAACGGGGTGCCGCTGAACCAGAAGAGCACATCGCTGGCACCCCTGAAGCCGGCCCGTCCGTAATTGTCGAAGCGGTTGCCCCAATGATGAAAACACGATCCATCCGGTTTCAGTGTGCCATTGGCATTCGGAGCATAGCTTAGGGCCACACGGGAATACCAGGTGCTGAGTTTTTTAAGATTCGAAGCCTTTTTTACGGAATCGGGCTCGAGCAGAACGGTCAGCACGGTGGACTTGGACCCCGTGTTCAGATCGTCGGCGCTCGTTCTCCATATAAACTCCGGCCCGTTCATGGAAAGCTCCGGTCGTAGCGGGGGCTTCTCCCAAACGGGGGGTGTATCCAGAATGCGGTCCACCCCGTACTGCATGATGACCTGCCGACTGATCGGTCCCAGCAATCCTTCCGCCTCCAGGGCGTCCCGCCCGTAATAGACCCCTTCCACAAGGCCACGCCCATTGTACCAGGCGGTCGGCATTCCACCGTAGGTGACGGCCAGGCGGACCATGTCTACCAGACAGGCGCGTAGACGTGCTTTCTGCGCCGGATCCTGACAACTGGCGTAATCAAACCCCAACCGCCCAAGCGTGCCGCAAAACTCTTGATTTCTGTTGTACATAGTGTAGCTGCTGCTATCCACCCGCGTGTCCCCCGGTGTGGTCCGGTAGTAGGACAAGGGGAACTCGCCATTGGCGAAATGACCTTTCTTTTCGATGTTCCAGGCGTTACGCCACGTTTCATACGCCTTCACCGTCGCCTCACCAAGATGCGCGATGGGACGTACCGGACGTAATATCCGATCGGCAATGGTCTGGAATGCCTCGCGCTCATCGGGCAAAAGCAATCGGGAGGCGTCGCTCTCAGCCCTTTCAAAGTATACAACTGGTAAGAGTATGCCTGGAGTCTCAACTCCGACGAATCCTCCCAGCATCAGGTTATCGAGATAGACGGATACTGGTGGCCCGGACATCCTTGAGAGGCGGATTTTTGCGATCCGTGTGCCTAGGGGAACTCCCGGTGAAACAGTCAGGAGATTCCAGCCCACCCTATGGAGGTATAGAGTGGTGTTGTAGCGGACAGTACTCTGATCGTCGACCAGTTCCACCTGAAAAGACGGGGCGGGCTCCCGCTCATTTCGGGACGCCAGGAAAAGCCCCATCGAGAGGTTGTAGAAGCGGTTTCCCCTGGGTTGTTGGAGTTTTAGCCCCGCATCAAAGATGATGGCACCGCCCTCCCCCGTATGCCACAGAAGAGATCTTCCGCGGGTCATAAAGTAGTCGGAAGACATTTCCCCCCGCCCCCCTTCGATATGAACGCCCTCCATGGGATGTTCGCCATCAAAATCGTAGAGCAGCTCCCGATCGGACTGGAAGATTATACCGTGACTCTGCATGTCACCCAATTTCCCCAGATGCGCGGGGATATAGTTCCCATACACCTCCGGGGCAGGATTTCCGTCTCGCTTCAAGAAAGACTCGGCAAAGACGGGAATGGTGGCCATCAGGAGACAGAGAATGAACGAGAAACTCGGTCTATATGTGATTCTGTTCAAATTCTTTATCTTCTCCTTAATTGCCTCCCACAACGATTTTCACTCGCCCTCTCAAACAACAAAGCAGTCTTATGAATAATCTATTAATCACTTGATACAATATTGGCTGCGAGAAGTCCACCTATTTACCCAGCCACAAGCGCGATCGGCTTCGGTGTGCTTCCATCGTGGATATTATGATCCAATCTATTTTTGATTACAGTTTCTGCGCGATTTGAACCGTGGTCGTGAGACCGTTCTGGCAGGTGACGGCAATCATCGTCGTCCCACCGTCGCCCGATGCCGTTGTTACGGCGGGACCCGCTGGAGTGGCGGAATGGCCGGACTTGGCGGATTCAACTTTGAGGTCGCCATTCAGAACCAGTCGGACAACCGAGGGCTTGGATTCGTTCCAGAACCAGAACTTGCTGTAGCTAGAGGTCTCCCTCCGTGTGTTGTCAATGTTGAGATCATCCACGGGACCTTCGTAGAGGCGGAGATCGGGGTCGGCGATCGCCAGGGAATACCCGCCTGAAGATGATGGACGGATCATAACCGAACAGGCGGAGGTGGCCACTTTTAAGGGTCCCTGGTTCAGATGATAGTCCATGGCGTACAGGGAATAGAACCATGTGTCGGTCGGCAGATGATGGACGATATGCGCCCGGTCATCGGCCCTTACAACTTGCCAAGGCGCGTTGGCGCCCGCCATGGCTTTGGAAAACTGCTTCATCCGCGCTTCGTCAGCCCGAAGGATAAAGGCGTAGCGGTACGAGGCATTTTGGGGGCAAATCCCGTGATCAATGCCGCATACAGCCCAATCGCCCTTTTGGATTCCGCGTCCCCACGAGTCGGGGCTGGTCTGGTTCTGGAACGCCGCATAGACCTTCTGTCCTCCCCCAACCCACCAGCCCATTCCGCGCGGATCGACCATCCACATGCCTTTGGCGCCAACTTGGGGAATCGCCATCAGGCCGGGCATGGAAACCGTCGAGTCTGCGCTCCCGTCCGGCGCACCGTAACTCAACGATGACCGGGTGACCCCTCCCAGTACCGCCGCATTTGTCCCCATGAAGGTTTGAAATAGCGTGGTTTCCACCGGATAGTTGGCGACATCACTCTTGATTCCGCTACCCAAACAGAACACCTCATCGCCGGCGAAGTACCAACTCTTGAACGCATAAAGGGAATCGAGGCCGTATTTCCGGTCGCCATGGAGACGCTGGGTGAAAACCGCGGTGCCATCATCGAACTGCGTTCCACCGACGAACTTCTCATCGGAGTACAGGTGTTCCGAAGGCTCATTTTCGTTATTCAGGACGAGCGCCCGGATCCCTTCCAGCGGCAGGCGCACAACGGTCGTGCCGGGCATCCGCGTCCAATCGAGACCGAGATCGGGCAGACCATTGGCCGTTTCGGTTTGCCGGGGGGAGAACGGTTCAAGGATCTCGGTGAAACCGTACGAGGTGAAATGGGTGTACAGTGCATAGCGCGCCCATGAAGGACTGCAGGGCCAGTTCTCAAATGCATGGCAATAACGACTGTACCCCCGGATGTTGACCTGACGGTTTGCCGCGTGATGCACGGCACCCACGACCCATGGCAGGGTAAGATGTCCATCCGAAGGCGGGAGCGGTTTTGCACCTCCGGCGAGGAACTTCTTAGCATCAGGGGATTTAGCATCGGTAATAGCTAAATACATCCCTGCAAACTCCCGGTCAAAGGTTCCGTCGGGTTCCCCCAGCCACGCTAACGAGGCGCAAGCGGTAGGCAGGGAGTGCGTCCATTGGGGTGCCCAGGCAATGCCGCTGAAAGCGCCCGGGATGAAGGGCCCGGCGTACATGAAGTACTCGGTTTTCAGGGCATGGCGGACCCGTCCCAAGGTTTCGCGGGAGATCATGAAGGGCGTGCCGACGAGATAGTGTAGGTATCTGATGATACCCGACAAGGTGTATGTGCCGTAGTGCTGGCTGAACCCGGCGTGGTGAGAAAGCGTTCCATCGGGTTTTAATGTACTGACGAGCGAGGGGCCGTAGGCTAGGGCCACCTCGTCATACCAGCGCGTCAACGCAATGAGATCGCGCAGGCGTTTTTGTTCGTCCGGCTCCAACATCGCGCAACACAACATCGCGGGATAGCAAGTATAGAGCGTGTCGGTGTCTTCCCCTTTCATGCCCTCCACGCCGAAATTACGGTCCCGGTCATAAACCCGGTTGAAGCTGTATTTTGAACGTAGCCAACGCATCACTTCCGGCAGCCTGCCACTTTGGGCAAGCCCGTCGCGCATCAGCCAGAACCCTTCCGCCGTACCGCGACCGGGGTACCAAGCGAGACCGATGTCTTGGTCGGCCATGTAATCGAACAAGCGCAAAGCGGCATCGAGCAGGGCGGCGCGTTCAGCCGGAGTTTGCGCGTGAAGCCATGCGCCTCCCACCGACTGGACAAGGGGGCTGAGCGGGACCGGTTCCTTGAGCGAGGCCGGCAGACGCCGCACGCCGCCGGGCCCGTAGTCAATGTGGTATTGCGCCACGCGTCCGAGAACGCTCTCCGTGGCGCTTGCCGCAGGGCCTTTGCCAGAGAAGCCGCCAAGTCCCTCGCGCATACGGTTTTCAATCGTTTTCATCCCTTCGGCTTCGGCCGGGGTGGGCGCGCGCAGCGGTTCGAGCGGGCACTTTTCAGCCGAGTCGTAGTAGTCCCAGGCGCCCCTGCAACGGCGCACCGGGTTCGGCTTCATCAGCGGTGTTTCGGAGGGCACAACTTCACGGTTCCTCGGGTCTACCTCAGCGCAGGGCACGATCTGGTCAAGGTGAACCAGATATTCCTGGCGCGGCTTTCCAGAGCTCTCCTTGTCGGTAGTTCCTCGGAACTCGATGCGATCCATACCCGCTGTGGGCGCGCCCTTGAAATCACCTCGATCAAAGAGAAAGGCCATGTTTCGCCACCCCTTAAAGTTGAGGAGGATGGGTGTGGTGAGGCAGTCCTTGTCCCCCGCGCAGATGGCCAGGATTAGCTTTCCATCCGAGGGCTCCTCCACATGGATTGAGAAGCTGATGCCGAGAGGTTTCCCGTAGTCGTTATAGACGGGTCCCATCCTCTGTACGGGAGTGGTTGTAGCGGGGTGATAGTCCACCGGGGTCCGGATGGCAAGGGTATCTCCCGGACGCCACCGCCAGGCCAGGGAATAACGATCCGTCTGAGTATGGCGATCTGAACGCCAGAGGGTTCCGCCTTTGGCTCTTATATACGCAGGAATGCCGGACTCGAACTCGATGGGGAGCACAGCGCTCCCCATAACCCGGTTTGATGCGATGTTGTTTGGGGCGGATTCAAGCGGCCTGATACATCCGCTGATCAGTGCAGCGCAAGCAACCGTAAGCAACCCTGCAAAGACGTCGAGCGTAAGACGACGAGAATATTTCTGGTTTGGTTGGTTCATGATTCGGGGGCCACATAATTGTTCATACCCCCGAGTTTCATGAAACCCCGGTGGGCAACCAGCAAGGCTATCACCGCCAAGGTGGCCAGAATAGCGCTCATGGTAAAAGTATGGCGGTAGTTATGTCCTGTCAGGTCAAGGAAAATACCCACTGATGGAGGCACAATCATATAGAAAAAAGAACCTATGATACCCTGGGCTGAGGAGAATTGGGCAAATTTGGTGCGAGGAAAAAGCCTCTGGGCGAGTGACGCCGCGCCAGTTCCATAAGTGCCGGAAAGAACCCCATGACCCACAAACGCGATTCCAAAGGTTGCGTTGGTGGTGGCAAAGAGTCCGCCCCAGAGAGTGACCAAAGCATAGAGCGCCATGGCCACTATACCTAAGCGAAGCGGATGAAAGCGGTCCGCCAGTGAACCAAGTAGATAGGCAAGCGCTAACGAAATTCCATAGGTGAGGGCCAGATATTTCCCGTAGGAATCCATACTCATATGGATGCTCTTCGCATAGAAAAGGCTGAACGAGTTCAAGGGAACGCTGGAGATCGCCGCGAGGGTCATGGCTAGGAAAATCCAGCGGTAATAAGAATGAGCGTAGCATTCCCGGATATAGGCCCTGAAACCGCTCCAGAACTTGCCGCCATGCTTCGTTACCGGGAGGGATTCCACGGGAGGATAGCTGCCTTCCTTGACCCTGAAACACATCATGCCAAAACCGAGACCGTAGAAAGCGGCGATCACAACAAAAATCGCCACATAATGCATCTCCGCTTTCCCCATAAGCGAGAAGTTGAACACAATACCGGCGACCAAACTGACTGCCCTGAACAGGCCGAAAAAACGACCGATTATTTCCTCAGGCACGACGTCATTGATAAGCCCACCCAAAATGGTGTTGGCAACCGTGGTTGCCACCTCGAAAAGCGACCAAAATACAGAAAACACAATGAGAACACAGGCACTAGCTCCAGGGGAGTTGGCGCCCAGAAAGGCGTGAAGGTGCTGCCCGAGCGGCGGCGAGAACGCCAGCATCATCATCGAGACTGCGGCAAAGGGCGTTGGAATCAGCAGATAGGGAATACGCCGCCCCCAGCGTCCGCGATGCCGGTCGGAATGAACACTGATCACCGGTCCCAGAATCATCGCCATGGCCATGGGCAGCGACCCGATCAAAAGGCCCACCAAAGCATCCCTGGCCCCGAATTGCCGCAAAAGCAACTGGGCGACCGGATAAATCGCCCTCTCTTTCATACTCCAGGCAAAATCCCCCCAGAGCAGCCAGAAGAACAGCGCCATCAAGCCGCCTGCCGTATAGATCAGGGTGCCACGCCGCCACACTTTTTTGGGGGTGTCGGCGCGCGGTGGATCCGCGATTGCATCGTTTATCATCATGATATTAATTGACCTTCGTATTCTTATCCCACAGGTGGGTGATAACATAAAGAAGGACTATTCCACTGACAACGAACAGGCACCCGAGCAGAATCGCCGTCTGCATGCGGCCATAAAGGCAATTACCAATCGCAAAAAGCGACGACCAGATTGTAACACACCCCGAGATCCAACCGGCAAAAGCCATGCCCATATGATCGCCATGAAGGGCCGCATCGGTCTCACTCTCGCCGGCTGCCTTGCGTATGGTCGACCAACCCGGGCCTGCGGGATGAACCTTCCTATAGAATGCTATCAGGGTTTCCCGACTGGTCTGGGCCCCAAGAAATGCGGTAATCAACCAGCAAACCGAGGTAAAACCCACGGAGTACAATACCGTATGCGCAAATGGCAACGGATGCCCGGTCTTTTTCATGATGAAAAACACAATTGTAATGGCAAACGAACTGATCATGGCCACAACCTCGCACCAGGCGCTGATCCGCCACCAGAACCAGCGAAGCAGGTAGAGCAGTCCTGTGCCCGCCCCGATGGAAATCAACACCTCAAAGGCATCCTGCGCCGAGGTCAACACCGTGCTGAGCAACGCGGCAAAAATGTAGAGCATGACCGTGCAGACGCGCCCCACGTTCACGTAGTGCCGTTCACTTGCATTCTTCGCCATGAACCGCCTGTAAAAATCATGCACCAGGTAGGATGATCCCCAGTTCAGATGGGTCAAAATCGTAGACGAGTTGGCCGCGATAAGACCGCCCACCATCAACCCCACAAATCCAACAGGGAGGAACTTGAGCATGGCCGGAAATGCACTGTCATGGCCGATAAGTCTTGGGTCAGCTCCGGGGAACGCCGCCTGGATATCCTTCAATTCCGGGAAAACGATGATTGAACACAGTGCGGTGATTATCCAAGGCCAGGGCCGCAACACGTAATGAGCGAGGTTGAAAAACAAAGTGCCGCCGAGTGAATCCTTCTCTGATTTTGACGCCAGCATACGCTGCGCAATATAGCTGCCTCCGCCAGGCTCGGCGCCTGGATACCAGTTAGCCCACCAGCCAATGGCAATGGGAACAATAAAAATCATCAGGGCCAGTTCTCCCATTGAAAAATTAGGCAGAATATCCAAGATCGGCTGGCCCTTTCCGTCAATCGCAGACATGACTGGCACGCCATTTGTAAAATTGACCTGCTGTGTGCCAAGCTTCTCCACCAGTTTATGAAGACCGGCCAGGGCGCCATCACCAACCCCTGAAATCCTGGCAACCTCCTTTAGCGCGTAATAGGCCGCCGCAATGACGGCCGTCATCTTGATGAAGAACTGAACCATATCAATGACAAGCACCCCCCACAGTCCGGAGTGAGCCGCGAAAAGAACATTGATCAGACCACAAAATAGAATTGTTTTCCAGGGAGCCAAACCGAACAGGATGTTGGCAATCTTGCAGGCGGCAAGTGTTACCATACCCATGATGAAACAGTTAAAAAACAGGCCAAGATAAACTGCCCGGAATCCGCGTACCACGGAGGCCGCTTTCCCTGAATACCGTAACTCGTAGAACTCCAAATCCGTCATGACTCCGGAACGCCGCCATAATCGCGCGAAAAAGAACACAGTGGACACACCGGTCAAGACAAAGGCCCACCACTGCCAGTTACCCGCCACCCCGTACTGGCGTACCTGCTGGGTAACCCAGTTAGGCGTATCACTGCTGAAAGTGGTTGCAACCATCGATAAGCCGGCCAGCCACCACGGCACAGACCGCCCCGACGCGAAGAATTCCGAGGTATTCGCACTTGCCCGCTTCCCGAAAAACAACGCAGGCACGAAACAGATACCAAGCGAGAAAGCCACAATAACCCAGTCAATTAATTGCAGATGCATGACATAAGTCCTCTCATTGAACGACACTATATCAATCCAGAGTCGTCAGGAACGGCGAAGGCGGCAGGCCTTCGGCATTTCTGAGATTGGTCTGGGCGGTCTCAAGCCAGCAGAAGCGGACCGCAACGGGAACCTTGCCGGGAACCGTAACCAACACCCGATCTCCCTGGATCGCCGCTTCCGCCTTCACCCACGGGGCATTGGTCCCGGCATCGGAAACCTGCGCCTCGAATCCGGTTGGAGCCTTATTGTCCGAAGTCATCAGGGCATCCGCCGTATCCTTGAACTCGACCAGGATGCCGCCAGCCTTGTGTTTGGCCGACGTGAACACCGGGCCAACGACCGATTTACCCCGGTCAATGCCATAGGTCCCGGCCAGGGCAAGCCGGGCGAGCCGGGCCCCGGTCTGGGGTTTGTTATCGGGATGGATGTTGCCAACATCATTGGGAATATCAAGGGTGTGGATCATGCCTGTATGCGGCACGGTGGCCGCCACCCGGGCCTGCGCGGCACGGAGTTCGCCCAACGCGGCGGGATCGCCTTTCCCATATCTAAAGGGGGCAATCTCCACAAAATAAAACGGCATGTCCGGACGCGCAAACACCGCCCGCCAGGCGCTGATCAAATCCTTCATCTTCTGCTCATAAGCCCCCTTGTCGCCCAGGTTCGACTCGCCCTGGTACCAGATGGCGCCCCGGATTGTCATGGGCGTCATGGGCGCAATCATCGCGTTGTAATACGATTTGAAGTTGTTTCCCGACTGCTTCTGGGGAATCCAAGGCTCTATCCGGGTTCCACCCCAGGCAGACTGGATCAAGCCGACCGGCACACCCAGTTTGGCCTGCAAGTCCCGTCCGAAATAAAACGCCGTTGCCGAGAAAGACTGCGAATGCGACCCCACCTGCACGAGGGTTTCAGGCGAGCACACAACCCACCCTTTGGTCCCCTTGAACGTGGCCAGGGGAATATTGGTCGACACCTTGTCGACAGAGAAAAGCCGCAACGACGGGTAATGGGCCGCCGCGCAGTCTTTTTTTCCGGAGGAGACACCCAAAAGACCCCACTCCATATTGGACTGTCCGGAACAGAGCCAGACTTCGCCCACCAGGATATCTCCGACCGACGCCTCGTTGTGCCCCTGGACCACCAGTTTACAAGGTTTGTCGCTGGCTTTCAGGGAGGGAAGCATGGCAGACCAGTTTCCGGCGGCATCGGCGACGGCACGCACCGTCTTGCCGGAAAACAGAACCTTCACCGGCTCACCGGGATTGGCTTTGCCCCAAACATGAACAGGCAGACCGCGTTGCAGAACCATATGATCCATGAACACTGGATCCAAGGTCACCGGCACCGGCATGACAGGAACACTGAAGGGCGGGCTTGATACACACGCCGAAATCAACAGAACACAGCCCAACATCACACTATTTCGAAGAAAACAAAACATTATCTTATCTCCTTACTGCAAATTTGATTAATATATTATTCAGAAACAGGCATGATAGCGCAAGATAATAAAAACATAGCAATTCCTCTACTCCAGCCAGACGTGGGAGTCATCCGTGCCCCTGGTCAACCTCAAAGCCACCTATGCAATGGATCTCCGCCAGTGTTTATTTCATTGATGTCGGCCAGTTCCCCAGCTAACCGCCGGAGCACGTCAACGTTCTGGCCCGACAACTTGCCCCCCCCCGGTTACCGACTTCCGCAACAGTCTGGCACTCCTTCATGTCGTGTTGGCCCGGCGCTAACTTCGCTGGCAGCCGCCATTGCCAGACAACCTGGCGCACGTCCGGCAATACATCGAGGAAAACCTCGAAACATCCCTCGCCAACCCTTCCCTCGCCAAATGTGCCGGACTGAGCGTGGCGGGGTTCGAGCGGGTATTCAAACATCACTTCGGCACCACGGCAGCCCGGTATGTCTCGGAAATGCGTGTACGGGAAGCCGCTCGCCTGCTTTTGCAGACCGACGAAAGCATTGACCTGATCGCGGAACAGACAGGATTCCCAAACCGTGCCTATTTTAGTCGTGTGTTCAAACAAGTTATCAATGAATCTCCCGC
>Ga0073936_10004404_pt1 | contig 19557 bp, 2 predicted proteins | sample AliMusrvi5mmetaG_FD_87041 | JGI IMG/M metagenome (GOLD analysis project Ga0073936, IMG submission 87041) | Freshwater lake bacterial and archeal communities from Alinen Mustajarvi, Finland, to study Microbial Dark Matter (Phase II) - Alinen... | ecosystem: Environmental > Aquatic > Freshwater >... | reverse complement strand
TCCTCGAACACCGGCGGCACCGGGCCCACCACTAACGGCTACGGCCTGACCACGCAGTCCAACGAAAACACGACCTTCACGGGAGCGGTGGGCTCCAATTACGCGCTCGGCCATCTGTATGCCACCGGCTACGACGGCGGCGTCATCAACATCAACGGCGGGCAGGTCAACACCGCCAGCGGCTATGAAGTGAGCGGCGACCAAGACTATTACTCCCCGGTGGTCATCGGGAACCAGGACGCCACCCTCACCGCGGGCGGCAACATCACCTTCCACAGCACCGTGGACTCTCCGAGCGGCTACGGCTTGACTACGGCGTCCTATGAGGTCACGACGTTCCTTGACGCCGTGGGCGCCACTGGCCCGCTCGGCCACCTCTATGCCACCGCCTACGATGAAGGCTCCATCGACATCAACGGCGGCTCCGTGAACACGGCCGCTACCCACGCAAGCGGTTACGACAACGGCGACCAGACCTACACGGGCCCGGTCTACCTCAGCGCCGACGCCGCTCTCCAGGCCGCGGGCAACATCACGTTCAACGGGACCGTGGATTCCTCGGCCAGCGGCACCGGCCATTACGGCCTGACCACCACTTCCAGCGGCGACACCAGCTTCCTGGGCGCCGTGGGCGCGACCCACCCGCTGGGCTTCCTCCTCGCCGAGGACCTCGATGGCGCCTCGATGCACATCAACATTGACGGCGGCCAGGTGAAGACCCTCGCCAGCGGCTATGAGAACGGCGACCAGGATTACCACGACCCGGTCGTCATCGGGGCCAACGACACCCTGACGGCCCAGAAAGGTTCGGTCTCAGGGGGAGGCAAGATCACCTTCTGGAGCACGGTGGACTCCGCGGCCACGGGCCCGACCGGCGCGTCCGGCCCCTTCAGCCTGACCACGAATTCCGACGGCGACACCACATTCTGGAATTCGGTCGGCGATATCCTGCCGCTTGCCGCCCTGGACGCCACCAGCAATAGCGCCTATATTAATCTCAAGGGCGGCGACATCAGCACCACTGGCAATCAGGACTACCGCAGCCAGGTGTTGATCGACAATCTGGACGCCAACCTGGGCTCATCCGCGGGCGCCATCACCTTCCATGGCACGGTGGACTCCCAGGCCCCGACCGGCGACTCCGGCCCCATCGGCCCCTATGGCCTGACCACGGATTCCCAAGGCGACACGACCTTCGACGGTGCGGTGGGCGGCAGCGGTCCGACCGGTCCCGGGGCTCTGGCCTTCCTGACCGCGGTCAGCAAGAGCGGCCATATCGACATCAACGGCGGCTCGGTGAACACCTTCGGGCACCAGTACTACGGCTCCGATGGGCACGCCAGCCCGGTGGTCATCGGCGCGGACACCGACCTGACGGCGAACGAAGGCGTGATCACCTTCTATGGCGCGGTGGACTCCGCTGCCACCGGACCGACCGGGGCCACCGGCCCCTTCAGCCTGGATTCGATGTCCGAGGGCGACACCACCTTCTGGGGCGCGGTGGGTTCCGTCAATGCGCTGCACAACCTTTACGTGGAGGCCGACAAGTCGGCCGGCAACGGCGAGATCTTCCTCAACGCCGCCCCCGTCAACGGCAGCTCCGTGCATACGACCGGGTCCCAGGAATACGACGGCAACGTGGTGCTCGGCCACCACGACGCCGTCCTGACGTCCGACAGCAGTTCCATCGAATTCTACGGCGCGGTGGACTCGGCGCTGGATATCCCGGCGCACTACGGCCTGACCCTGAACGTGTCCGAAGTCGCCGGCGCCGACCATTATGCCGAATTCGAAGAGCCCGTGGGAGACAACGGCGCGCTCAAAGACTTGACCGTCAACGCCGCCGACATCAACATCTACGCCCCCCGCATCACCACCTTGGGCGACCAGACTTACCAAGGCCACCTGTGGGCCTATTCCAACACCGTCCTCAGCGCGGCCAACGCCGGCGATGGCGGCAACATCACCTTCGACGGCGCGGTGGACTCCAGCTACTACTCAGGCGTCGATGACAACATCTCCTACTACAGGAACCTGACCGTCAAGGCGGACGGCAACGTCACCTTCAGCCAAGCCGTGGGCGACGCCTCCCCGCTCGGCAGCCTTTCCCTCGTCATCAACGACGCGGGCTCGGGCCAGATCAACCTGCAGGGCGCGGACATCATCACCCACGCGAACCAGGACTACCACGGCCCGGTCGTCATCGACGTCGCCAACGCCAATTTGCAGGCGGGCGGCGGCATCACCTTCTACAGCACCGTGGACTCAGCCCTGACCTCCGGTGATACTCCCGTCAGCAAAGGCTTCGCTCTGACGACCCGGTCGTACGGCGACACCACCTTCTGGGGCGAGGTCGGCTATGACGGGTCGCTGGGCTTCCTCAACGCCTCCAACCTCGACGCCTCATCCATGCATATCGTCATCAATGGCGACACCGTGGATACGGCTCTCAGCAGCCATGGCGAGGGCTACCAGGAGTACGGCGCCCCGGTGATGGTCGGGCTCCTGGATGCCGAATTGTCCGCCTATAGCCAGATCGAGTTCTACTCCACGGTGGACTCTCAGCAGCACCGCGGCCTGACCGTGTCCGCCGGCTCCAGCGTCATCTTCGGCGGGATGGTGGGCGGCATCTCGGCGCTCGGCTTCCTTGACGCCACGGCCGGAACGAACATCGGAAGCCTTGGTGAATTCAGCAACCACATCGAGATCAACGGCGGCGGCGTGACGACCTACGGGGACCAGGACTACCGCAGCCCGGTGTGGATCAACACTAAAGACGCTACCTTGACCGCAACCGGCGGCCACATCGCTTTCAACAATACGGTGGACTCCGTCGAGCACGACTCCGACTTGACCCCCGTGAACTATGGCCTCACCATCCGGGCCACCGACGACGTCACCTTCGGCGATCCGGTCGGCACCTTCGGCACGAGTTTTTCCGACGGGAACACCAGCCTGGCGAAACTCGACGTCACCAGCGACTTCGGCCACATCGATATCAACGGCGGCGCCGTGACCACGCTCGGCGCCCAGGCTTACCATAGCAATGTTCTCATCGGCGGCGAAGGCGCCACTTTGACCTCCCAGGGATCCGGCTGGGATACGGGCGATATCCTGTTCGAATCGGTGGACTCCCCCGGCCATTACGGCCTTACCGTCAACGACGCCACCACCGAATTCTGGGGCTCAGTCGGACTCAACAGCCCGCTGGGCTTCCTGACCATCAACGCAAACCCCGCCTCGGGATATGGGATCCTCCTGGCCGGCGGCGCGGTCAGGACCGTGAACGACCAGGACTACACCGGCGATTTGTACCTCGGGGTGCCGACCGGAACCTCCTACAGCGGCGAGAAATATCTTTCCTCCGAGAACGGGAGCATATATTTCAACAACGGCATAGCGGCCTGGCAGAGCGGCCTGAACGTGAGCGCGGCAGGCAACGTCAGATTCGACGGCTCTGTGGGCGCGCCCCTGTTCGGTTTGTGGGGAGCGCTCGACGACCTCACCGTCACCAGCGGCAAGATCAATCTGCAGGGCGTAATCGACACCACCGGCAACCAGACCTACAACGGAGAAGTGTACTTATATGACAGCTCGTCCTTGACCGCGGCCAACAGCGGCAAGGGCGGCGCCATCACCTTCAACGGCCAGGTGGGTTTCGACGACAACTACGACCTGACCATCGCCGCTGACGGCAACGTCACCTTCAAGGACCTCGTGGGCGACGACGGTCAGGCTAACGACCTCTCCGTCACCATCAACTCGGGCGGCTCGGGCAGCATCTACCTGCTGGGCGGCGGCATCTACACAGGCGGCAGCCAGGCCTATCACGGGCCGGTGATCATCGGCTCGCAGGACGCGGACCTCACCGCCGACTACGGCACGGTACATTTCTACGACACCGTAGCGTCGCCTCAGGGCTTCGGCCTGGGCGTCTCCGGGGCCAGCGTCATCTTCGACGGCACGGTCGGCCACGGGACCGGCGCGCTGGGCTACCTGTATGCCGCCTCCAACTCCAAAGGCGACGGCGACATCGAGATCAACGGCGGCGAAGTGAGCACCGTGGCCAGCGGGGCCAACGGCCTCACCCGGAACTTGAAGTTGGGTGACTACGCCTTTGACAACGGCGACCAGACGTACAACGGCGACGCCACCATCGGCGTCCGGGACGCGTCTCTGACCTCGAAGGGCGGCGCCATCGCCTTCGAGGATCGTGTCGGCTCGGCTGGCCAGGGCCTCAGCGCGCACGCGACAGGCGACGTCACCTTCTCCGACGTGGTGGGCTACGCCTCCAGCGGCACCGGCCCCACCGGCGCCACCGGCCCGCTGGGCTCCCTGAGCGCGGCCAGCGACTTCGGCAACATCAAAATCAACGGCGTCGCGGTCAACACCACCGGCGACCAGAGCTACACCGGCGACGTGCTCGTCGGCAACGACGTCACCCTGACCGCGGAGAACAACGACAGCGGCGGCGGCATCACCTTCCACGGCAAGGTGGACTCCACAGCCTACGGCGCGACCGGAGCCACCGGTCCCTTCAGCCTGACCACGACTTCCGACGGCGACACCACCTTCATGGGCGCGGTGGGCAGCCTCGCCCCGCTCGCCTCCCTGAGCGCCAACATCGACGAGGACAGCTCGGGACGCATCCGCCTGCAGGGCGGCAGCGTCACGACCGTCCACCAGCAGCAATACAGCGGCCCGGTGCTCATCGAGAAAAAGGCCGCCACCTTGACCGCCGCCGGCAGCTACGCCGACAGCTACGGCTACGACTACGACACCGATGACTTGAGCCAGGTCTGGTTCAACGGCACGGTGGATTCCCCGGAGCACTACGGGCTCACCGTGGATGCCGGCCGCAACATCGAATTCAACGCCCCGGTGGGCCTGGGCAGCGCGCTCGGCTCTCTGAGCGCCACCGCCTTCGAGACCGATATCGCGGGCGGCAGCATCAGGACCGTGGGCGACCAGGTCTACAACAGCGCGAACTCCCCGTACACCGGCTCCAACAACGGCAACCACGGGATGTATCTCTATTCGAACGCCTATCTCGACTCCAGCGCCGGCAAGGTCACCATCGCCAGCGATGTGAATTCCCGATCCAAATACGGCTACGGCCTCAGCGTCACGGCCGCAGGCAACATCGAATTCGACGGGGTGTTGGGCACCACCCCGCTGGGCTTCCTGACCGCCAAGACCACAGGCGAGGGAAAGATCCTGCTCAACGGCGGGAGCATCACGACGGCCTACAGCAAAAACGGCAGCGGCGACCAGGAATACGCCGGCCCCGTGGTCATCGGGAGCCAGAACCTCGACCTCTACGCCTCTGGCGAGGGATCCGGCCAATACGAGTCCGGCGGCAGCATCATCTTCAACGGTGCGCTGGACTCCGCCCAGGGCTACGGCCTCAACGCCCAAGCCGAAGGCGACGTGATCTTCAACGGCCTGGTGGGCGACGCCAGCGGCGCTTGCGGCATCTCTTATCTGACCGCCACGGTCCCCGCCGAAGACAGCGCGAGCTGGGGCAGCATCTATGTCAACGCCGCCGTCTCCCACGTGCGCGGTCTCACCCTGCACGACTACGCCGCCGCCTACGACGGCAGCTCCAGCTACAACGACGGCAACATCTACATTAACGACTCGGTCACGGCCACCAAGTCCCTGGACATCCAGTCCAGCAACCGGGTGTACCTCAACGCGGACGTGGCGGTCTCAGATGCTGTCAATGGCACCGGCTCCATCGCCTCCGCCGGCTACGACACCTTCCTTGACCCCGCCTACACGGTCAGCGACAACATCGCGGTCAGCAATATCAACACCGATGAGCTTCCCTACGAGATCACGGATGGCGGTCTCTACATCAACAAGCCGATGACCGCCGCACAGATCCACGGCATCACCGACCCCTACACCGACGTCTTCATCAACGCCAGGGTTACCAACAGCTATCCCATGAGCGGCACCTACTACATCGCGGACGGCAATCTCGAGATCAACGCCCCGGTCAGCAACACCGGGACCTTCAACCTCGAGGTCGGCAACAACATATTCGCCAAGGCTCCGATCAGCAACTCGGGCACCTTGAGCCTTCTCGGCGACTTCGGCGTATCAGTGAAGGCCCCGATCGCCAACACCGGCGGCAGCCTCACCTTGACAGCCGATTCCGGCGTCAACATCGGCGCCAAGATCACCAACACCGACGTCGTCAACGGCTACGACACCAGCTACGGCGACCTCACGCTGGCCTCCGGCTCCGACAGCATCTACCTGGGCGCCGACATCAGCTCGCAAGGCGGCGCTCAGGAGTATGACGGCTCGGTCGTTCTGAACAAGGACGTGACCTTGACCGGCACCGGCGGCAACATCACCTTCGACGATGCTTTGATTTCCGCCAACGGCAACCAAGCTCTGACCATCAACCACGACGCCGGCGCCGTGGAGTTCGGCGGATTGGTCGGAAGCCTGCACATCAAGCTGCTCGACGACAATGCTCTGGCCTCCCTGTCCATCAACGGCACCGGGACCACTTCGATCGACGGCGGCGGCGTGGCCACCTACAGCGACCAGTACTACGGCGGCGCGGTCACCATCGGCGAGAGCACCACCTTGAACTCGCCGGGCGGCGACATCACCTTCAGCGGCACGATCAACGGCGACAACGACCTCTACGTCCATGCCGGCAACGACGTCACGTTCGACGGCGCGGTGGGCAAAACCACACGGCTGGCCGAATTCGAGGTCACGGCCGACCACGGCGATATCGTGTTCAACGGGCTCGATAACGTGGCCTTCACGGACATCTCCGGCTACCAGAGCTCCGGGCAGGTCGTCTCCACCAACGGTCGCCAGGAGTATCACGGCTCGGTGGTGCTCGGCGCCGACACCGAGATGGCCGCGTACCACAGCTACATCCTCTTCGACGGCACGGTCAACGGGGACAGCAGCCTCTACGCCTACGGCCACCACTACATCCAGTTCAACGACGCGGTGGGCAATGACACGGCGCTGGCCAGTCTGGTGCTCACGTCCGACGAGGGCGGCATCAAGTTCTACGGCAACGACAACGTCTCATTCCAAAATACCTATACCCGCTACGGCACCCAGGACTCCGGGCAAGTGGTCAACACCTATGGCGCGCAAGAATACCACGGCAACGTGACGTTCGGCAACGACACACAGCTGGCCGCCAATAGCGGCAACATCACCTTCGTCGGCAATGTGAACGGGGACTCCAACCTCTACGCCTACGGCCAGCAGGGCGTGACATTCAACGGCACGGTCGGCAACAGCGCGCCGCTGGCCAGCCTCGTGGTCGCGGCCGACAACGGCAGCATCAACATCGACGGCGGCGCGGTCACGACCGTGGGCGATCAGGACTACCACAGCCCGGTCGTCATCGACGCCACCAATGCCAGCTTGCAGGCGGGCGGCAACATCACCTTCTCCGGCGCCGTGGACTCCGCCCTGACCACGGGTGCGTCCCCCGTCACTGAAGGCTACGGCCTGACCGTCACGTCGAGCGGCGACACCTCGTTCGGCGGCGCGGTCGGCGGCACCGGCGCGCTCGGGTCGCTCTCCGCCACCATCACAGGCTCCGGCAGCGTCGAAATCGAAGGCGGCGCGGTGAACACGACCGCCAGCGGCTACGAATCGGGCACCGGCGACCAGGCCTATCATGGCCCGGTGGTCATCGCAAGCCAGAACGCCTCGCTCAGCGCCGGCGGCAACATCACCTTCGGCGGCACCGTGGACTCCGCTTCCGACGCGGCCTACGGCCTGGCCACGCAGTCCTCCGGCAACACCACGTTCGCGCAAGCGGTGGGCGCGACGGCGGCTCTTGCCTCATTGACCGCATTGACCGCCACTGGAAAAATCATCGAGATCAACGCCGACGGGGTCCACTCCCCTGGTCCCGGTCAGACCTACCACTCGGTCACTACGACTGGTGATCAGACTTACAGCGGCGCCGTGAAAGTGGACGGCTACCAGAGCAACGTGATCCTGACCTCCGAGCAGGGCGCGATCAACTTCGCAAGCACGGTGAACCCTGGAGATTCGGGCGTTTCTCTGATCACCAACTCCTACGGGGACACGACTTTCGGCGACGCAGTGGGCGGCAGCAACGCCATGGGCGCGCTGACGTCCAACATAACGGGCACCGGAGTCATCAACATCAACGGCGTTGCAATGTCGATCGGGGATAACTATGCGAGCGGCCTCCAAGACTACAACGGCAAGGTGAACATAGGCGCTAACACCACTTTGATCGGTGGGTGGGGCGGCAATGGCGGGGCGGTCACCTTCGAGAGCACTGTAGATTCTCTCTTAGGCCGTTCCCTTACCATCAACTCGCACGGCAACGTCACATTCGATGGCGCGGTGGGCTCCTACAACCCCCTGAGCACATTGGCAGTCACAATGGTGGCGGACAGCAATATCAACCTGAACGGCGGAAGGATCGTCACCAGCGGCAACCAAGACTACTCCGGGCCCGTCGTCATCGGCGCTCAGGATGCCTCCCTCTCCGCCAGCGGAACGGGCAGCGCCGTCACCTTCCACGGCACGGTGGACTCACTCCTGGCCAGCGGTCCGTCCGGCCTCGTCAACTACGGCCTGACCACCGAGTCGGCAGGCGACACCACCTTCGTCGCCGCGGTGGGAGCCAACGGCCAGTCAGGCACCACTCTCGCCTTCCTCGACGCGACGAGCAGCGCGGGCAAGATCTACCTGCAGGGCGACGTCGTCGATACCACCGGAGACCAGACCTATACCGGCGTGACCCGCATCGGGGTCCATAACGCCCACCTGACCTCCAGCGACGGCAGCATCACCTTCAACGGCACGGTGGACTCCCAGAACTCCACCAAGAAGAGCCTCACCGTGACGGCCGAAGACAACGTCGCCTTCGCAGGCGCCGTCGGGTACGACTACCAGCTTGACACCCTGAATGCCGTCAGTTCCGACGGCAGCATCGACCTCGAGGGCGGCAACGTCAAGACCAACGGGGACCAGACTTATACCGGCGCGGTCAGGATCGGCGACCAGGAAGCTTATCTGCACTCCTATAGCGGGAACATCACCTTCGCCAAGACCGTGGACTCCATCCAGAGCGAAAGTGACGGCACTTATGGCCTGGAAGCGGACGCCGCGCATAACGTCGTCTTCAACGGCCGGGTGGGCGGCGGCAGCCCGCTCGCCGACCTGACGGTCGGCGGCATCGCCGAGATCAACGGCGGAGGCGTCACCACCACGGATTATCAGGCCTACAACGGCGCCGTGCTGATCGGCGGCCTCAAGAACGCGAACCTGACCTCGACCGGCGGCGATATCTACTTCAACGGTGCGGTGGACTCGGCCGACGGCGAAGGCCTCACGACCGCCTCGGAAGGCACCACCATCTTCAGCTACGCGGTGGGCGCCACCGGCCCGTTGGGCTACCTGACGGCGAGCGCGGACACCGGCCGCATATACCTCAACGGCGGCAGCGTCCGGACCCTGGGCAGCGGCTACGGCAACGGCGACCAGCAGTACATCGGCGCCTTGGTCCTCGGCGCCGACACCTACCTGTCCGCCCGCAACACCGAATATCCTCGCGGCTACGGTGAATTCGATGGCGGCAGCATCCTCTTCAACGCGACGGTGGACTCCAACTCGGGCGGCCACGGCCTCAACACTTACGCGGATGGCGACGTGATCTTCAATTACGCGGTGGGCTCTCACGCCAACGATTCCGGTTACGCCCCGCTGAGCTACATGAACATCCGGGTCAAGGATAGCGGCGACAGCGATCTCAACGACCTGAGCTGGGGCAGCATCTACGTCAACGCCCCGATCACCAACGTGGGCACGGTCGCCTTGCGCAACGAAGCCTCCGCGAGCGGCTACGACAACGACTACGGCAACATCTACATCAACTCCTCCATCGCCGCGACCGGCGTCGGGAGCAGGACATACGACGGCGACCACTTGTATGTCAATTCCAACAATAGCGTGTACGTCAACGCCGGCGTGGGCCTCGGCGGCGCAGGGACTACCGGTCATATCATCGGCCGATTCGCCTTCCTGAACGTGGCCCCGTCCCTCGTCACCGGCAACGTCAAGATCAACGGATCCGCGCCCGCCAGCTACACCAACCCCGACGACTATTATATCGATCCGGTCACCAAGAACCTGTGGATTGATACTCCAGCGGGCTTCAATGAGTTTCCCGTGGGGGAGTACAATGACGTCTATGTCAACGCCCCGCTGACCAACGGCGGCAGCCTGGTCCTGGCCGCGCAAGAAGGGCGCCTCGAACTCAACGCCCCCATCTCCAACAGCGGCGCCTTCATCGGCAAGGCGGAAGGGGACATCAGCCTCAAGGCCCTGGTCACCAACTCGGGCTCCTTCGACCTCTATGCCGCTGACGGCGGCAGCGTCTACGTCAGCGCCCCGATCACCAACTCGGCGACCGGCAGCTCGGTGCGCCTGGACGCGACGGACGAGTGGGACGGCGGCTCGGTGGTCCTCAACGCCAAGATCAACAGCCTCGGCGCGGCGGATAGCGTCACGATGGCCGCGGACGACGGCATCTACCTGGGCGCCGACGTCACCACGCACGGCAGCCAGACCTATGCCGGCGACGTCTACCTGCAGAAGGATGAGACTCTGTCCAGCAACAACGGAGACCTCACTTTCACCGGCAACATCGACTCCTTCGATGGCAACGGCGGCCAGCGCCTCGCCATCGCCAACGGGACCGGCAACGTCACCTTCGACGGCGCGGTCGGGCACTACGGCTTGAGGCTCGGGTCCTTGACCGGCGTTGACGCCGGCCTCGCGGCCCTGAGCATCTCCGGGAACGGGACCACGCATATCAACGGCGGCGCGGTGACCACCCTGGGCGACCAGTATTACGGCGGCGCGGTCGTCATCGACGAACAGGACGCGACTTTGACCTCGACGGGGGGCGGCATCACCTTCAACAGCACGGTCGACTCCGCCGGCGGTCTGGACATCCTGTCCAGCGGTCTGTCAGGGGACAACTACGGTCTGACCACCGATTCCTACGGCGACACATCCTTCAAGGGCGCGGTGGGGATCAGCGGGAGACTCAATTTTTCGTCGGAAGACTATGGCGCTCTCGCCTTCCTCGATGCGACCACCGAGGCGGGGACGATCTATCTCGGCGGGAACTCCTCGATCGACATGGGAAGCGATGAGCCGGACTTGGTTTCTGCCATGGGCGTCCTGACAAGCGGCAACCAGGATTACCACGGCCCGGTCGTCCTCAAACAGGACGCATATCTTATCTCCGTCGAAAACCTGACATTCCACGGCACGGTGGATTCGGCCGTGCAGGAACAGACCGGCGAGGTCGGAGACCTCCTCGAGGCCGTATCCTTCATCGGCGACGTCACGTTCGACCGCGCCGTGGGCCACAATCAAGCGCTCTCCACCCTGATGGCCGGGAGATTTTTCAACTACGGCCATGTCAATCTCAACGGCGGCGGCGTCTCCACCTCCGGCGATCAGGTCTACGTGACCGGCGTGGTCATCGGCGGACAGAACGCCAACCTATATTCCGACAGCGGCGACATCACCTTCGCCGGCAAGCTGGATTCCTACCAAGGCTTTGGCCTCACGGCCAGCGGCGGGAACGTGACCTTCGAAAAGACGGTCGGCACGGCCCCCCTGGGCTTCCTCACCGCCTCCGCCTCTGAGATCGCGCTCAACGGCGGCGGGATCCGCACTTCGGGCGACCAGGACTACCAGGACCCGGTCCGCATCGGCGTCCAGGCCGCCGTCCTGACCTCGGGAGCGGGCAACATCACCTTCGGCGACGCGGTCGACTCCGTCGGAATGCCGACCGGGCCGGACTACAGCCTGACCACGCGCTCCTACGGCGACACCACGTTCTCCTGGTCAGTGGGAGATTCCCATCGGCTCGCTTCCCTGGATGCGACCAGCGAACACGGCAGCATCAACCTCGACGGCGGCGATGTCATAACCGCCGGCGACCAGGACTACCACGGCCCGGTCGTCATCGACGCCACCAATGCCAGCTTGCAGGCGGGCGGCAACATCACCTTCTCCGGCGCCGTGGACTCCGCCCTGACCACGGGTGCGTCCCCCGTCACTAAAGGCTACGGCCTGACCACCACGTCGAGCGGCGACACCTCGTTCGGCGGCGCGGTCGGCGGCACCGGCGCGCTCGGGTCGCTCTCCGCTACCATCACCGGCTCCGGCCACATCGACATCGACGGCGGCGCGGTGAACACGACCGCCAGCGGCTACGAATCGGGCACCGGCGACCAGGCCTATAATGGCCCGGTGGTCATCGCAAGCCAGGACGCCTCGCTCAAAGCCGGGGGCAACATCACCTTCAGCGGCACCGTGGACTCAGCTTCCGACGCGGCCTACGGCCTGGCCACGCAGTCCTCCGGCAACACCACGTTCGCGCAAGCGGTGGGCGCCACCGGCCCGCTCGGCCAGCTGTCCGCCGCCATCACCGGCGCCGGCAGCATCGACATCAACGGCGGCGCCATCACGACCGCCGGCGACCAGGACTATGAAGGCCTGGTGCTCATCGGCAACCTGGACGCCACTTTGACCGCGACCCGGGGCGATTACACGGCGGGCGACATCACCTTCCACGGCGCGGTGTCCTCCGTCAATCACAGCCTTTACAACTACGGGCTGACCACCTGGTCCCAGGGCGATACGACCTTCGATGGCGCGGTAGGGTTCAGCGACGACGAAGGCGTCAACGCGCTGGCCTTCCTCTCGGCCCACATCGGGACCATTGTCCCCTACGAGTTGACCCGATCGGGCAGCATCTACCTCAAGGGCGGCGACGTGTGGACCTGGGGCGACCAAGAGTACAACGGCCCGGTCATGATCGCGGACAAAGACGCATCCATCCAGGCCCACCAGGGCAACGTCACCTTCGACAAGGCGGTGGATGCCGCCGCCGGGGCCCCCTACGGACTGACGATCAAGTCCAAGAGTAACGTCAACTTCCTGGGCAGCGTAGGCGAGGGTCTGGGCGCTAAGAGCAACATGCTCACCAGCCTGGTTGTTTTGGAAAAAATGGGCTCCATCAATCTTGAAGGCGGCTCAGTGGCCACCTATAAGGATCAGACCTACATGGGCAACGTGGGCATCATCCAGAACGATGCCGACCTGTACTCGGATAGCGGCGATATCAGCTTCCAAGGCACAGTCAACTCCGCGGCCACCGGCCCATCCGGCCTGACCGTCTACGCGAAGGACGGCGTGGTCGTCTTCAAGAATACGGTGGGCGGCTCCTTCATCAGTGAATCCGTAGTATCCTCGAACAGCCCCCTGGCCTTCCTGGACGTCCGGACCGACGACGGCTCCATCCTCCTTAACGGCGGGCACATCACGACCGTCGGCGACCAGGATTACCGCGGCCCGGTGGTCATCGACAATTCGGACGCCGTCCTGACCGCTAGCCGCGGCGGCAACGTCACTTTCCACGGCACGGTGGACTCGGGCTATCTCAGCAACACCGGGCTCAACGCCCAGGATTCGCCGTACACCACCTACGGCCTGACCGTTAACGCGGACAACTCCGTCGAGTTCGACGGCGCGGTCGGCACGGGCGGCTTGGGCGTGGGCGAGGCGGCGAACATCGGGCTGGCCCACCTGGAAGTCCATTCCGGCCTCGGGGCCGCGGAACAGACGATATCGCAGAGCATCCTCCTCAACGGCGGCGCCATCCGCACCGACGGCGACCAGGACTACTACGGCCCCGTCTACATCGGCGTCAAGGACGCCGACCTGCAGGCGGGCGGCAACATCACCTTCCACGGCATGGTGGATTCCAACGCCCGCTCGCAGTTCGGCCCGGCCTATTACGGCCTGACCACGCAGTCCGGCGGGAACACCACCTTCGACAGCTGGGTGGGCGACAATCAAGAGCTGGCCTTCCTCACCGCCGGCATCGGCTACGGGGCCGACGTCATCTACACTGAGACCCCGAGCGGCCGCCACATCAACATCAACGGCGGCGAGGTCTCCACCTACGGCGACCAGACCTACAACGGCGACGTGCGCATCGGCGCGCGGGACGCTGACCTATGGACGGAGAACGGCAACGTCACCTTCGGCGGCGCCGTGGATTCCGACCTCGGCTACGGCCTCGATGTCGTGGCTTATGGGACCGGCAAAGATGTGACCTTCAGCGGCGCGGTGGGAGCCACGGGCCCGCTCGGCAGCCTGTATGCCTACAGCGACGGCGGCTTCATCAACATCGACGGCGGCCAGGTGAGCACGGTCGCCAGCTATGAGGGCTCCGATGCGCGAGCCGAGTACAAAGGCGGCTACGACAGCGGCGACCAGATATACGACAGCGCGGTGCTCATCAACGACAAGAGCGCCACGCTCAGCGCCGGGGGGAATATCACCTTCAGCGGCGCGGTGGACTCGGGCTACTATGCCTGCCCGAACGGAGCCGTCTGCGGCAGCGGCCTCTACGGCCTGACCACCACCTCCGTGGCAGACACCCGATTCGAAGGCGCCGTCGGGGTCAAATCCCCGCTCGCGCACCTCGACGTCACCGCCACCGGAGCGGGCAGCCACATCTACCTCGACGGCGGGAATCTCATCACCACGGACTACCAGAGCTACACCGGCTCCGTGGTCCTGGGTGCGGACACGACGATGGACACCCAGGCCGGAGCCGTCACCTTCGAGGGCACGCTGAACACCGGTTTCAATCCTAGCGGGCCCACCGGCGCCACCGGCCCCTACGGCTTGACCATCGACACGAGCGACGACGGTTACTCCGTCGGAGACGCCGTGGTCACCTTGGATGCGATAGGCAACGAGTCCGGCAACGAGTTGGACTTCCTGGATATCTCCGGCACGGGTCAACTCATCATGCACGGCAACATCACCACGCTGGCCTCGCAGTCTTATGACCGGCCCGTGACCATCGCTCCGGACGGCCCCGCCGACTCGGACGGCCCCGCGAGCATCACCCTGAGGACGCTGGGCAACTCGCGAGACGGGTGGAGCTCCATCGAGTTCGCCAACACGGTGGACGGCAACAGCACGGGCACCAGCGACCTCATCCTGCACGCGGCCGGCTCCTACTACGGCGGCGTCTGGCTGGAAAAGGCGGTGGGCGGCAACATCCCGCTGACCTCGCTGACCGTGAAGGCGGACGTGGAACCGGAGGACATCCTCCCGCTGGAGCATGGCTATGGTCCTGTCGATGGCGACGGATCGCTCTACATCGGCTACTCCTACACTCCCACCGTGGACGCGCCCGCCATGCCCATCAAGACCACCGGGGCGCAGAACTACGAGGGGCCGGTGTACCTCGACAGCTCCGCCAACTTCACCACCGCCGGCGGCCCGGTGCATTTCTACGAGGCCATCCACCAAGACGTGTACTTCACCTGCGCGCAGCCGGGCTGCGGCGTGGGCTATGACCTCTTCGTCAACACCAACGGCGGGGACCTGACCCTGGATGAGTCGGTGGGAGACGCGCAATATCCGGGGTTCATCCAACTCCGGGGCGGCAACGTGGTCTGGAACGGCGACCTGACCGGGACCTACCTGCAGATCCTGGGCTCGAACCTGACCATGAACGGGAACGTGACCGCGACCTCGGTCAGCCCCGACGACGGCACGGGCGTGCTCATGATCGCCAACAACACGTTCAAGAACAACGGGTCGGACGCGATCCACCTGCTGGGCGGCGGCAGATGGCTCATCTACTCCGTCGACCCGAACTGGAACAGCAATGGCGGGCTGGTGGGCACGCCGCAGTGGTCCACCACCTGGGCGAACGGGCCGGCGCCGGCGTTCAGCGGCAACGGCTTCCTCTACAGCACGGCCCTGCCGCTGCCCACGCCCCAGGAGCGACAGAGCTTCAACGCCAACCAGACGCTCGTCAAGTGGGACGTCCCGATGCCCGGCGCGTCGACCCACGGCAACGGCTTCTTCTCGATCATCGAGACGCCCAAGTTCACGACCATCTACCGGGACGAGCATCCGGGAGGGGGGAATCCGACCGGGCCCGGCACCCCCCCGGCGCCGGAGGATGACCATCACAAGAAGAATACCACGAGCATCAACAAGGGTCAGGACAAGATCCACGGATAAGAGAGGCAATACAAGAGAATCATGATGACGACATCGCGCATGCGCCGCAGACTCGCCGTCTCCTTTCCCGCCGCCTTGGCCGTCATGACGGTCCTGGCCTCGATCCCGACCCTGAGCGCGGCGGCCGATGTCGCCGCTCCGGCGGCCGCTCCGGCGGCCGCGCCGACAGCCGCACCGGTTGCCGCACCGGCGGCTGCACCGACGCCCGCACCGGTTGCCGCACCGGCGGCTGCACCGACGCCCGCACCGGTTGCCGCACCGGCGGCTGCACCGACGCCCGCACCGGTTGCCGCACCGGCGGCTGTACCGACGCCCGCACCGGTTGCCGCTCCGGCGGCTGCCAAGGCAGTCGTTCCGGCCGATGCCAGCAAGGTCATCGTTTCCAAGCTCAACGGCATCGTGCTTTTGGGCGAGCCCAAGGCCGTGGACAAGGACGGGGCCTTCGGCGTGACCGGGGTCCAGGTCCGTGGGATCCCGCTGCTCGAGCAGAGCGACATCAAGGCTAAGCTGGGCGGATTCATCGGCCAGCCTCTGACCCAGGCGGTCCGAACGCAGATCGTCGACGAGATCGTCGGCTACTACCGCGGCCAGGGCCATGCCGTCGTCGACGTCAGCACGCCGCCGCAGGACATCACCGCGGGCGTCCTGCAGATCCTGGTGGTGGAAGGCAGCGTGGGCGCGGTGCGCGTGGAGGGGGCCCGCTGGTTCGACTCCAAGCGTCTGGCGGAGCAGGTCCGGCTCAAGCCGGGCGACGCCCTCAAGTCCGACGGCCTGCTGGCGGACCTGGACTGGATCAACCGCAACCCCTTCCGACAGGTGGACCTGGTCTACGCGAAAGGCTCCGAGCTGGGCAAGACGGACGTTGTGCTGAGGACGACCGAGCACTTCCCCTTGCGCGTCTACGGCGGCTATGAGGACAGCGGGACGCCTCTGACCGGCATGGACCGGATGCTCTACGGCGTGAACTGGGGCAACGTCTTCGGCCGCGACGGCATGGTCAACTACCAGTACATGAGCAGCCTGAATTCCAAATGGACCCGGGCGCACTCCGGGAGCTACACGCAGCCCCTGCCCTGGCGCCACACCCTGACCCTCTTCGGCAGCTACGCGGACACTCAGGCCGATATGCCGGTGCCTTTCACGATGAAGGGCTACAGCTGGCAGACCAGCCTGCGCTATGAGGCGCCCCTGCCGAACCTGGGCTCCTACCGACATGCCGCGGTGGTCGGGCTCGACTTCAAGAGGTACAACAACACCTTGGCCTTCGGCGAGTTCCCCGTATCCGGCGGCTCGCCGGTGGATACGATGCAATGGCATGCCGGCTACAACGCCAGCATGCGGGATCCTTGGGGTGAGAGTACGGCTCGGGCTTCCATGTTCTACAGCCCGGGCGGGATGACCAGCAACGACCGCCGGGCTGACTACGTAGGTTCGCGCACCGGCACCACGCCCGACTACCTCTATGGGAAGCTGGAGCTCAACCGGACCACGGGCCTGCCCTTCAACTTCATGCTCGTCAACCTGCTGACCTTCCAGATCGCGGACGCCCGTCTGCTGGCCGGCGAGCAGCTCGGCTTCGGCGGCTACGACACCATCCGGGGCTACGACACCCGCGTGGCCAACGGCGACGATGGCTACATCATCTCCACCGAGTTGCGCACCCCGCCCATGGGCCTGCTGAAGTTTTCGCATATCAACAAGGTCAAGGACGTGCCGGACAGGCTGCAGTTCCTCTACTTCCTGGACTACGGGCGCGCCATCAATCGGGACCCGCAACAGGGAGAGCTGAGGTCCACCCAACTGCTGGGAACGGGGGCGGGCTTGCGCTACAGCATCGCCTCGTACCTGACGGTGCGGTCGGACTACGGCTGGCAACTGCTTGATGCGGAGACCTCTCGCCGGGTCGCGTCGCGCTGGCAACTGGGAGCGGTCCTGTCATACTAAATCGTCATATCGAGGAGACACATGCAACCGAATAAGAATATCTATTTGTTGGCGTCGCTCATCGTCGCCGCGTTGGCGGCGCCTGCCTTGCCGGCGGCGCCGGAGCCGGCCGACTCGCTGGCCACGGTCAACGGCGAGGCCATCCGCCAGGCGGATTTCGACAAGGACTGGGCCGCCTTCGTGGCCGTCAAGAAGCGGACGCTCAAGCCGGAGCAGATGACCCCGCGCTGGGAGGCGGCCGGCAAGCAGATCCTGCTCAACGACCTGGTCGTGCAGCGCCTGCTCCAGCAGGAGGCCAAGAAGCGGGGCGCCGTCGCGGCGGCGAAGGACGTCGCCGCGGCCCTGCAGAAGGCCAAGGCGCGGTTCAAGACCGAGGAGGATTTCCAGAAGGCGCTGGCCAAGGACAAGATCACGGAGAAGCAGTTCCAGGAGAGCATCGAAGGCCAGTTGCGGGTCGCGGCCATGACCGACGCCATCATCAAGGAGCGGGTCAAGGCCCCGGCCGAGGAGCAGGTCCGCAAGCTCTTCGACGTCGTGCAGAGCAGCACGGTCCTCTCCGTCAAGCCCAAGGACGCCCGGGAGGCCGACATCCAGAAGCTGGCCGCCCAGCTCAAGCTGCGCACCGCGGAGCGCGTGCGCTTCCAGCACATCCTGTTCAAGGTGGACCCCAAGGCCACGGCCGCGGAGGCCGCCGCCGCCGCCAAGAAGGCCGCCGACGTCAAGGCGCAGCTGGACAAAGGCGGGGATTTCGCGGCGCTGGCCAAGCAGTATTCCGACGACAAGGCGACCGGCGCGAGGGGCGGCGAGGCCGGCTACATCGTGCGCGGCCAGATGATCAAGGAGTTCGAGGACGCGGTCTTCTCCCTGCCCGTCGGCACCGTCTCGGGCGTGGTCAAGACCAAGCTGGGCCTGCACATCATCCGGGTCGAGGAGAAGAAGATCGCCACGGCCTTGACCTATGAGGACGCCAAGTCCCTCCTCAACGACTTCCTCCTGCGCACCGCGGCCGCGGAGGAGTACGCCAAGTTCGTCGATGACCTCAAGAAGAGCGCGGTCATCTATCTGCGCGCGAACTTCACCCCGCTGCCGGCCAAGGCCGAGTCCGCGACCAAGCCCGCGGCCGTCGCCAAGCCGGCGGCCAAGGACGCCCAGCCGGCGCCCGCCAAGCCTTAACAGCTCCTCATATCGAGTCCGGCCCAGACATCTCCTGTCTGGGCCGGATTGATTTTCCGATCAGCCACGAGATGATATGACGGGACCGCGCAAGAATCCCAGGCGTGCGCAGAGACAGCCCGCCGCCCCGGCGGCGCCCGCGAGACAGTCGGAGGCGGAATTCGAGCTCCGGGCGGCCTATTGGTTCCTGGCTTTGTCGGCCTACGCCTTCTTCCTTTTCCACCAGATCGACCTGACCACCGCCGATCTGGGGCGGCACCTCAAGAACGGCGAGTGGTTCCTGTCCCACCATCGGATCCTGGCGACCAACTTCTACTCGTA
>Ga0073936_10004403_pt1 | contig 19557 bp, 22 predicted proteins | sample AliMusrvi5mmetaG_FD_87041 | JGI IMG/M metagenome (GOLD analysis project Ga0073936, IMG submission 87041) | Freshwater lake bacterial and archeal communities from Alinen Mustajarvi, Finland, to study Microbial Dark Matter (Phase II) - Alinen... | ecosystem: Environmental > Aquatic > Freshwater >... | reverse complement strand
CTTCTCGGCGGCGGCCTTTGCAGGCGCCTTGGCGGTCGCGGCAGGCGGCGCGGCGGAGCGCTTCTTCTCCACCACCACGGCCTTGGTGCGGCCATGGCTGAAGCTTTGCTTGACGGTGGAGGTTTCCGTCTTCTTCAGCGACAGCGTTTTGGCCGGGCGCTTGGTTTCGTCAGTGTCGCTCATGAATCTCTTTCGGTCCCAGGACGGCTTGAAGGGCGGAAGCCGGAAAGGCGTTCCGCATCAAAGGTCAAACGTTCGGCAAGACCGCCCGGCTGGACGGCGGCATGTATCACATTCTCGCGTCCCAGCGCCAAGCCCAATTCGGCGCTGGTCAGGCATTCGATCACCACGCATTCGAGTTCCAGCCGGTGCGCGGCGGCGTAGAGTTTGCGCTTGCCGTCGGCGGCGCCATCGATCGCTTCGATCAGCGCCTTGGGCGGCTTGGGGCCCAGCAGTTCGCGCAGCACATTGTCGAAGCCCAGGAACAGCGCGCCGGAACGGCGGGCCAGTCCCAGATCGCCGATCATGCGCGCCAGCAGCGCCCTCTCGGCACGGGCCGACAGATCGGCTGTGGCGGTGACCTGCGCCTTGGCGGCGCGGGCGAAGAGTTTCTTCTCCACCGCCTTGTCGATGGCGGCTTTCGACGCCTCCACCCACAGGCCCCGGCCCGGCAGCTTGGCCGCCGCGTCGGGCACCACATTGCCGTCGGGGTCCGCCACAAACCGGATGAGGCGATTTTCGGGCAGCACTTCGCCCGATACGATATCGCGGCGTTCGCGCGCGTCCGCGCGCGAACCATCAGAAGAATCCTGGGCGCGCGTAAGGCGCGCGCCCGGGGCACGCATATCGTCGTCCTCGTCGGTTGTGACAGCAGCGGTCATCAAGCTTCGCTGTTCTCCGCTTCGCCTTCTTCGGCGACTTCTTCCACCACGGGTTCTTCCTCGACCCAGCCGATCTTGACGCGCGCCTTCATGACGATGGCGTTGGCGTCGTCGCTGGTGAGGTTGAAGCCATCCAGGGCGCCGGGAATGCGAACACGCTCCTTCTCCTTGTTGACTTCGTAATAGCCAATCAGGTCGTCGGTGGCGCAGCCGGCGAGATCTTCCAAGGTCTTGACGTCATGCTCGCCCAGCGCGACCGCCATGGCGGGGGTGACGCCGTCCACTTCCAGCACGTCATCGGTGACACCCAGTGCCAGGCGCTTGTCGTCCAGCTCCTTGTTGCGGGCTTCGATGTGTTCGATGGCGCGGTTCTGCAGTTCCTGCGCGGTCTCTTCGTCGAACGCCTCGATCTGCGCCAACTCGCCCAGATCGACATAGGCCACGTCTTCGATGGTGGCGAAGCCTTCCGAGGCCAGCAACTGGGCCACGGTTTCGTCCACGTCCAGCGATTCCATGAACAGGGCGGTGCGGGTGGTGAATTCCTTCTGGCGGCGTTCCGATTCCTCGGCTTCCGTCAGAATGTCGATCTGCCAACCGGTCAGCTGGGAGGCCAAACGCACATTCTGGCCGCGGCGGCCGATGCCCAGCGACAGCTGTTCGTCGGGCACCACCACTTCGACGCGGTGGGTGTCTTCGTCCAGCACCACCTTGGTGACTTCGGCCGGGGCCAAGGCGTTGACGATGAAGGTCGCGGCTTCCCCGTTCCACGGGATAATGTCGATGCGTTCGCCCTGCAGTTCCTGCACCACCGCCTGCACGCGCACGCCGCGCATGCCGACGCAGGCGCCGACGGGATCGATGCTCGAATCCTTGCTGATAACGGCGATCTTGGCGCGGCTGCCCGGATCGCGGGCCACGGCGCGGATTTCGATCACGCCGTCATAGATTTCCGGCACTTCCTGGGCGAACAGGCGCACCATGAACTGGGGGTGCGAACGCGACAGGAAAATCTGCGGCCCACGGGTTTCGCGGCGCACGTCATAGATATAGGCGCGGATACGATCGCCGGCGCGGAAGGATTCGCGCGGGATCATCTCGTCGCGGCGGACAACGCCTTCGGCCTTGCCCAGGTCAACCACGACGGAGCCGAACTCCGAACGCTTGACCACGCCATGCACCACTTCGCCGATGCGGTCCTTGTATTCGTCATACTGGCGCTCACGTTCGGCATCGCGCACCTTCTGCACGATCACCTGCTTGGCGTTCTGGGCATTGATGCGGTTGAAATCCACCGGCGGCAGGGTCTCGGCGATGATGTCGCTGATCTGGGCGTCGGGATTGCGCTTGCGCGCATCGACCAGGGAAATCTCGGTCTTGTCGTTCTCGACCATTTCCACGACATGCAGATAGCGGGAGACATGGGTCTCGCCCGTCTTGGGGTCGATATCGACCTTGATGTCGTTCTCGGTGCCGTAATGGGCCTTGGCGGCGCGCTGCATCGCTTCTTCCATCGCGGTCAGCACCACCTGCTTGTCGATGGATTTGTCGCGCGCGACGGCGTCGGCAATCTGCAAAAGTTCCAGCCGGTTGGCGGCTACGATACCTGCCATTTTACTTCTCCTGTTGCGCTATGGTGCGCGTCTTTGAATGTTCGTTGATAAGCTTGTCGGTGAGCACGAGCTTCGCGTTGGCGATGGCGCGAAACGGAAAACGGATTTCATCATTGCCGATGGAAGTGTCACGGATGCGAACATCCTGGCCATCCAGCCCCAGCAGGACGGCGCGAAAGCGCTTGCGGCCGTCCACCGGCGCGGCCAGCTCGATCTTGGCTTCGTGGCCGCTCCAGCGCGAAAAATCTATCGGACGGGTCAAGGGCCGGTCGATGCCGGGCGAGGAGACTTCGATCTCATACTCGCCTTCGATCGGATCCTCGGCCTCGATAAAATCCAGCAGGGCATGGCTGAGCGCGGCACAGCCTTCGACATCCATGCTGCCGTCGGGGCGCTCGGCCATCACCTGCAAGGTCTTGGCGGTGCCGCCCATCATGCGCAGGCGCACAAGCTTGAAACCCGCCTTTTCGATCACGGGTTCAAACACAGGTTCGAGATGCGAGGCCGCAGGTACGGTCAAAACAAAAGCCTTTCGCCCGCGGCGGCCCTTTCGGACTGCCACACAACACGTCTTGTTGCTTGGGATGGGCGGCTATTTACGCCTAGGGGCGGCTTTATTCAAGCCGGGCAGCGTTATTTCCGCGTCGCCGGGCTGATGCCGACACTGACTTCTCCCCCCGGAATCGGGGCTGCCAGGGCTTTTTGGCGGGTTTCCTGGGCCTGCTTGGCCTGGGCTTTCTCATATTTGGCGAAGGGCGAGGGAAGGATCATCATGAAGAAGAGGGCCAGGGTGCAGAAGGCCGCGACCACCACGATCGCGATTTCGCCAAAACTGGTGCGGTAAATGGGGCGGACATAATCGTCTTCGTTTTCGTTCTTGTGCTTTTTCATGCCGCGATTTTAGCCCTTCGCACGAAGCGGAGGAAGGTCGGCAGCCCCCGGATCGCCTTGGTTTCATAACGGGTTGGTGGCCAGTCACCGGGCCGGCTTTTCCAGTCGGTGGGCCCCTTTGCCAGCCAGTCAAACCCCGGATGGGCCATCAGCCGCTCCAGGGCATAGGGCAAATAGCTTTTGTCGTCGGTGGCGAAGCGAAGTTCCGCCCCCGGCTTCAGCACCCGGGCGAGGCTGTCCAGCATCTCCGTCTGCAGGAAACGCCGTTTGTGGTGCCGGGTCTTGGGCCAGGGATCGGGGAACAGCAGAAAGAACCGCCCCAGACTGGCATCCGGCAGGGCCTGGATGATTTCCGAGCCATCGCCTTCATAAAGCCGAACATTGTTCAGTGGCGTTTCTTCCAGCTTGGTCAATAGCTTGGCCATGCCCATCTGGTAAGGCTCGGCGCCGATCAGGCCGACCTGCGGATGCTGGGCGGCCTGCCAGACCAGATGCTCGCCGGCGCCAAAACCGACCTCCAGCCACACCTCCCGAACGCTGTTCGGAAATTGGCTTAAGGGGTCGGGACCCGGGGTATAGGCCAGCTCCCCTAACAGCGTTTGGCGCAGGCCAGCCTGCCGGGCCGACAGCTTGGGGCCTTTGCGCCGGCCATACAGCTTGCGGCGGTTGCGCCAATCTTCTGGAGACTTGGGATGTTCGGCCTGGTCCATCGGACCCCTTAAAGCACAACCGCCGCCCCGCATGCGCAGGACGGCGGCTGGGTTATTCAAACATCGACCGTTACGACAGCGCGGCCTTGATCTGGGCGGCCAGGTCGGTCTTTTCCCAGGAGAAGCCGCCTTCCGCATCGGGCTCGCGGCCGAAATGGCCGTAAGCCGAGGTGCGGGCGAAGATCGGCTTGTTCAGGTCCAGATGCTCGCGGATGCCGCGGGGCTTCAGGTTCATCACCTGGGGCAGGATCTTTTCCAGCTTGGCTTCGTCCACATTGCCGGTGCCGTGCAGATCGACATAGACCGACAGCGGTTCGGCCACGCCGATGGCATAGGCGAGCTGGAGGGTGCAGCGGTCGGCCAGGCCGGCGGCCACAACATTCTTGGCCAGATAGCGCGCGGCGTAAGCAGCCGAACGGTCCACCTTGGTGGAGTCCTTGCCGGAGAAGGCGCCGCCACCATGCGGGGCCGCGCCGCCGTAGGTGTCGACGATGATCTTGCGGCCGGTGAGGCCGCAGTCGCCGTCCGGACCGCCGATGACGAATGAGCCGGTGGGATTGATGTGCCACACGGTCTTGTCGTTGATCCATGCCGCGGGCAGCGTTTCGCGGATGTAGGGCTCCACGATGGCGCGGATGTCGGCGCTGGTCTGGCTTTCATGCGCATGCTGGGTGGACAGCACGATCTGGGTGGCTTCCACCGGCTTGCCGTTCGCATAGCGCAGCGTGACTTGGCTTTTCGCGTCGGGCAGCAAGGTCGCTTCCTTGCCCGACTTGCGCACCTTGGCCAGCAATTCCAGGATTTTATGGCTGTAGAACAAGGGCGCCGGCATCAGCGCCGGGGTTTCGCGGCAGGCATAGCCGAACATGATGCCCTGGTCGCCCGCGCCTTCATCCTTGTTGCCGGACGCGTCCACGCCCTGGGCGATATGCGCCGACTGGGCATGCAGCAGGATTTCGATATTGGCGTTGCGCCAATGGAAACCGTCCTGCTCGTAACCGATGTCCTTGATGGCCTTGCGCGCCACGTCTTCCACGTCACCGGCCTGCACCTTCTTGGGGCCGCGGGTTTCGCCGGCGATCACCACGCGGTTGGTGGTGCAAAGGGTTTCGCAGGCGGCGCGAATGTCCCAGGGGCTCATGCCTTCCTTGGGGCCTTCGCGGAAGAACAGATCCACCACTTCGTCGGAGATGCGGTCAGCGACCTTGTCGGGATGACCTTCCGAAACGCTTTCGGAGGTGAACAGATAGTCGGAGCGCGCCATTTGGGACCCTTAACTTTTGCGGAGGCGCTTTCTTACAGGGTTGGGCCGTTGGGTCAACCGCATATGTCAATTATGACATATGCTTTGGCGTCATATGGGATTCACGCTGGGGGAACCCCCTGCTATACAGCCTAAAACCAAGCGAAAGCCTGCCATGCGCACCGCCACCGTCGAACGCAAGACCCGCGAGACCGAGATCGCCGTCTCCCTGGACCTGGACGGGACCGGGGACAGCGACATCGATACCGGCATCGGTTTCCTGGACCATATGCTGGAGAGCTTCTCGCGCCATTCCATGATCGACCTGAAAGTGCGCGCCACCGGCGACTTGCATGTCGATTACCACCACACCACCGAGGACACCGCCATTGTCATCGGCCAGGCGATCAAACAGGCGCTGGGCGATTTTTCCGGCATCACCCGTTTCGGTTCGGCCCTGATCCCGATGGACGAAGCGCTGACCCGCGTGGCGCTGGACCTGTCCAACCGGCCCTACCTGATCTGGAAGGTGACCATCCCCAAGCCCAAGCTGGGGGAGATGGACACCGAGCTGTTCAAGGAATGGTTCCAGGCCTTCGCCCAGAATGCCGGGGCGTGCCTGCACATCGAGAATCTGTACGCCGACAACAGCCATCACATCGTCGAGACCTGCTTCAAGGGCCTGGCGCGGGCGCTGCGCCAGGCGATTGCGGTGGATGACCGGCTGGACGGCGCATCGCCGTCCTCCAAGGGGTCGCTTTAGGGGCCGGATGAACGCGCCGCTTTCCGAACAGGAACGCCGCGCCGCGCTGGAAGCCGCCGAGGCCAGCGCGCTGGCTCTGTTCGCCGCCATCGAGAAAGCCGGGCTGGTTGCGGCCGGCCGCAGCGAACGCGATATCGAGCAGGATATTTTCACGCTGGCCGAACAGAAGTTCGGCGTGGAGAAGCACTGGCACAAGCGCATCGTGCGCAGCGGCCCCAACAGCGTCACCGTCGCGGGCGACAATCCGCCGGTGCGCGTGATTGAAGCGGACGATATCGTCTATCTCGATCTGGGTCCGGTGTTCGAGGAATGGGAAGCCGATATCGGCAAGAGCTATGCGCTGGGCGATGATCCGAGAAAACAGGCGCTGGTGGCCGAACTGCCGCGCCAGTTCGCCTTGTTGCAGGCGCATCTGCAGGGCAATCCCGGCGTCACGGGCGCGGCGCTCTACGCCTTTGCGCAGCAAAGTGCGGAGCGGGCAGGCTGGCGGTTCGGCGGCAAGATTGCCGGTCATATCGTCAGCGAATTCGCCCATGCCCTGATCCCCGGCGACAAGAATTTGAACCGCATCGATCCCAGGAACACCGCACCCATGAACGAACCCGACGGCAATGGACGGGTGCGGCACTGGATTGGCGAGATTCATCTCGTGGAGCGTGATGAAAGTTTCGGCGGTTTCTATGAGCGGCTGCTCTAAGCGCCGCCGCGCAAAGTATTTGACTCGCTCGTTCTCCAAATGTTCGAATTGGCCATGATCAGTTCTTCCACCGCCGCCGAGGTTGCGCGCGGGGTGAGCCGCCTTCTGCTCGCGGAAGGCTACTCGCCCATCCTGGAATTCACTCTGCCCAATGGCCGGCGGCTGGATGTCGCCGCCATCGGCCCAGGCGGCGAGATGCTGGGGGTGGAGATCAAGGTGGCGCTGGCCGATCTGCGCGGCGATGGCAAATGGCCGGAATACCTGGATTACTGCGACCTGTTTTATTTCGCCATTCCGCCGGATTTCCCGCCCGAGCATGTGCCCCATCAGACGGGGCTGATCGTGGCCGACCGCTATGGCGGCTCGATCATCAAGGAAGCCGAGGCGCAGTCGCTGCATGCCAGCCGGCGCAAGGCCGTCACCATCAGCTTTGCGCGCTGCGCGGCGGAGCGGCTGTCGCGCAACCTGGACGCGATAGCGCTGTCGCAAACACCCGGTTTGGTGATCCCTGATGTTGAGTAAAGCTGAAGCACGGAAAATCATGCTGGCGATCCCCGGCACCGACGAACGGCTGTGGTTCAATCAGCCATCCGTCTTCATCCATGACCGTTTCCTGGCCAAGACCCATCACAAGGAAGATGCCGTCACGCTTCAGGTCGGCTCGATGGAAATGCGCGACATGATGCTGGAGGCCGAGCCCAGGCTTTTCTACATCACCGACCACTATCGCAAATTCCCCTTTGTCCTGATCCGCCTGTCGGCGCTGACCAAGACGGTGCTGAAGGACATGCTGGTGGGCCGCGCCGCGCAGCTCGCCGCCATGCCGCCCATCAAGCGGCGCCCCAAAAAGACGGCCAAGAAAAAGACGGTTAAGCGCTGAGCGCGCCGGCTGGTGAAGGCCTTGCAATGTCCCGCTCATGGGACGGGGAAAACAGCTTTTCACCAGCGATTTTGTGCCAGAATGGTGCGCTCTTGGCGTGCTTGCGCTGCTGGATGCCGCCTGGGCGGCCCATATCCATCTCGATTTCGTCGCCGCGCCGCGAGACTTTTTGATCCTGGCGCTGGCGTTAAGCGTCACCTTTTCGCTGCGCGCCTTCGCGGTTCGTCGCGGCGGGCTGATGGCGGAATATTTCGCCCTCACCCTGGCCGGCTCCACCGCCATCTGCGCTCTGTCCTATCTGTGCCTGGCGTCCGCCGGCCCGCTGGTGGATGCACGGCTGATGGCGATGGACCGGGCGCTGGGCTTTGACTGGCTGGCCGGATACCGCTTCGTCCATGCCCATCCGGCGCTGACGGCACTGCTGGGTCTTGCCTATGGCAGCCTGGTTTATCAGGGCCTGTATTTCTGCCTGCTGCTGGGACTGATGAACGCCAAGCAGCAACTGCGCGACATGTTCTGGCTGTTCCTGCTGACGGGCTTGCTGGCCTGCGCAGGCGCGGTGCTGTTTCCCGCGCTGGGGCCGTCCAAGTTCTACAACATCCAGACCAACAACGGTTTCGTGCCGGTGATGCAGCATCTTCTGTCGGGACGCGACCTGCATTTCGCCCTGAGCGGCATGACCGGCGTGGTGAGTTTCCCTTCCTTCCACACCGCCATGGCGCTGGCCTATTGCTGGGCCTTCCGCAAAACCGGGCTCATCAGCGCCGCCATCATGGCTTTGAACATCATCATGCTGTGCGCCGTGCCCTTCTTTGGCGGGCATTACCTGGTGGATATGGTGGCGGGCGCGGCGGCGATGCTGTTGGCGCTGGCGCTGCTGAAAACCGCGCCGCTGCTGGGACGTAAGCCTATCGCGGCGAGCGCTTCGCCAGAATCCGCTGCAGCGTCCGGCGGTGCATATTAAGCCTGCGGGCCGTTTCCGAAACATTGTGGCCGCAGAGTTCATAGACGCGCTGGATATGCTCCCAGCGCACCCGGTCGGCCGACATGGGATTTTCCGGCGGCTTGGGCTTGGAACCCGGCGTCGCCATCAGCGCCGCCAATATGTCATCGGCGTCGGCGGGCTTGGGCAGGTAATCGATCGCGCCATATTTCACGGCTGCCACGGCGGTGGCGATATTGCCGAAGCCGGTCAGCACCACCACCCGGCTTTCGGGGCAGATGGTGTGCAACGTCTCCACCACGTCCAGGCCGTTGCCGTCATCCAGCTTCAGGTCGACCACGGCGTAAGCGGGCGGCGCTTCCTTGGCGCGGGCTTTTCCTTCGGCCACGGATTCCGCCTGGGTGACGACAAAACCGCGGGCTTCCATGGCTCGGGCCAGGCGCTCGCGCAGCGGACGGTCGTCTTCGACCAGCAGTAGCGTTTTCTCGTCACTCATATGGGGTCGCGCTTTAGGTCACTTTTGACGGTGGGTCAAACACTTCAAGCCGGTTCAGACTGGTTTGGCGGCTGGGGCCCATCAATTACCCCGCGCGCCCAACGCATGGATACCTGTGCCCCGCCGCCTGGCGGATTCTCGGCCTTAACCACCCCGCCGGTCTGTTCCAGCAGGACCTTGGCGATAAAAAAGCCAAGGCCCATGCCTTCATGCTCGTCCAGGGAGCCTTGGGGGCCCATGTCATTCTCGCCCAGGGCGTTACGGCCTGGCCGCGAGGTGATGTAGGGCTCGCCCAGGGTGACGAAGATCTCCGGGGCAAAGCCCGGCCCATCGTCGGCCACCGAAATGTGCAGGAACTGATCGTCCCAGCCGGCATGCACCGCCACCAGCGAATGGGCGAAGTCGGCGGCATTTTCGATAATGTTGCTGAGGCCGTGCAGCAGCTCGGGCGCACGCCACACCTGGGGGACCGCGCTGTCGGCCGATGGCGGGGTGATGGTGACGCTGATCTCGATATCCTCGCCGCGATGGGCGGAGACCACATCGTCCAGGAAAGGGCCCAAGGGTAGCCGGGCCGTGGCGCCCAGCATGGCTTCTTCGGGATTGGCCAGGCGCGCGATGATGGTGCGGCAACGCTCGGCCTGCTCGCGCAGCAGCTTGACGTCTTCCACGTCGGTCGAGCCGGGCGGCAAGGAGCGTTCCAGTTCCCGCGCCACCACCGCGATGGTGCCCAAGGGCGTGCCCAACTCATGCGCCGCCGCCGTGGCCAGTGCGCCCAGCGCCGCAAGACGATGTTCGCGCGACAAGGCGAGCTGGGTGGCGGCCAGGCCCGCCGACATGCGCGAGGATTCCGAAGCGATGCGCCAGGCATAGACGGAGGTAAAGCCGATGCCGATCACCAGCGCGGTCCAGATGCCGGCCTGATAAAGCTGGGGCAGCAGCAGCGCCTCGCCTTCGGGCCAGGGCAGCGGCTTGTGCACCACCGCGATCAGCGACACCGAGGCAAAGGCGATGAAGGCCAGGATCAGCACATTGCCCAAATTCAGGGTGGCGGCGGCGATCACCACCGGCGCCACGAACATCAGGGCGAAGGGATTGGCGATGCCGCCGGTGAGATACAGCAGCGCCGCCAGCTGCAGCACGTCGAAAGCCAGATAAAAGGTGGCTTCGCGGTTGGTCAGGCGGTGCGAGGGGGCGTAGCGCAAGGCCAGTGCGATATTCAGCGCGGCGCTGACCGCGATGGCGATGGCGCAATACAGAATGGGCAGGCTGTAGCCCAGCGCGAAATAGACCAGGAACAGGGCGGCCGACTGGCCGGCGATGGCCAGCCAGCGCAGGTTCGACAGGGTGCGCAGCCGCACCCGCCCGCCGGCGCCCACACTCTGGGCAAAACCCCGTGCCATGTCCTTGCGCGCCAAAGCCACTTCCCAGTTTTAAAGAACCGGATTAGAGCATTGCCCATGTTGCGCAACAAGCAAGCCCTGCTCCCTTACCTGCTGCTGCTCGCGGCGCTGGCCGGCGGCCTGCTGTGGCACGAAAGCGAAAATATCCCGGGGCTGGGCAAGACTGTGGTGACCGGCCAGGCGGATGTCGGCGGACCGTTCAAGCTGATCGACCAGACCGGCAAGACGGTGACCGACGCCGATTACCGCGGCCGCTACATGCTGATTTATTTCGGCTACAGCTTCTGTCCCGATGTCTGCCCCACCACCCTGGCGGTGATGGCCCAGGCGCTGGACAAGTTGGGCGGCGATGCGCGGCGCGTGACACCGATCTTCATCACCATCGATCCGGAGCGCGACACGCCCCAGGTGCTGGCCGATTACATGAAGGCGTTCGGTCCCAGCTTTGTCGGCCTGACCGGCAGCGCCCAAGCCATCAAGGATGCAGAGAAGAAGTATCGCGTCTATGCCGTGAAGAAGCCGCTGGAAAAAGGCGCCTACGGCATGGACCATTCCTCGGTGCTGTATTTGATGGGGCCCAACGGCAAGTTGATCAGCTTCTATGATGAAGCGATCTCGCCGGATCAGCTGGCGAAGGAATTGCGGCAAAAAATCTAGAGCGCTGTGGGCAGCGGCAGATTGTTCTGCGAGCAAGCCGCGATCAGCGTATTGTGCATCAGGCAGACAATCGTCATGGCGCCGACGCCGCCGGGCACCGGGGTAATGGCGCCCGCGACTTCTTTTGCTGCGTCGTAATCCACGTCACCAACCAGCTTATATTTGCCGTCGCCCGCATCGACCCGGTTGATGCCGACATCGATCACCACCGCGCCGGGCTTGACCCAGTCGGCTTTGACGAATTCCGGCTTGCCGATGGCCGCGACCAGGATGTCGGCGCGGCGCGCCAGTCCCGGCAGATCCTTCGAGCGCGAATGGGCCATGGTGACGGTGGCGTTGGCGGCCAGCAGCAATTGCGCCGCCGGCTTGCCGAACAACAGCGAGCGGCCGATCACCAGCGCTTCTTTGCCGGCGATGCTGCCCATATATTCCTTCAGCAGCAGCATCACGCCCGACGGCGTGCAGCTGACCAGATGGGCGCGGCCCGACAGCAACAGGCCGGCATTCTTGGGCGTCAGCGCGTCCACATCCTTGGCCGGGTCCAGCGCGTCCAGCACCGCGTTCTCGTCCAGGTGCTTTGGCAGCGGCAGTTGTACCAGAATGCCATGAACGGATTTGTCGGCGGACAGCGCCTTCACATGCGACAGCAATTCATCCTGGGAGACATCGGCGGGCAATTCGACATGCACCGACTTGAAGCCGATTTTCTCAGCCGTCTTGCGCTTGTTCTTGACGTAAACTTCCGACGCCGGATCGCTGCCCACCAGCACGGTGGCAAGGCCCGGCTGCAAGCCATGTTTGGCTTTCAGCTCGGCGGTATAAGCGGCGATCTTTTCGCGCAGCTTGGCGGCGCTGGCCTTGCCGTCAATGACCGTGCCTGTCATCGGCTAAATCCCGTAACGGAACGAGACCCAGGTGATCGAATACTGCAGGAACCAGATGATCACGAAGACAATGATGGGCGACAGGTCGAGCCCGCCGATCGCCGGAATCACCTTGCGGATGGGACGGAACACCGGCTCGGTCAGGGCGATCAGGATGCGCAGCAAGGTGCGGACGAACTGGTTGTGCTGGTTGATGACGTTGAAGGCCGTCAGCCAGGACACGATCACCGCGGCGATCACGATCCACTTGTAGATTTCCAGGACTTCGATCAGCAGGGCGGCGATGGGGTTCAGCATGCCTCACCTTGTAATGGGGGGAACCGTGCCGGAAAAGCCCGAAAATCGGGGCCGCTTGACAGGGGAAAGGCCTGATCCCTACAAACCCGCCTCCCCGGCTCAGCCGGGGCGACCGGTTCGGGGCTGTAGCTCAGTTGGGAGAGCGCCTCGTTCGCAATGAGGAGGCCAGCGGTTCGATTCCGCTCAGCTCCACCATCCCCTTCGGGGATGGCAGACCGAACCGAAACCTACTTGCCAGTATAATTGATCCGCCACACCACATTCGCCACGTCATCGGCGATCAGCAGGCTGCCGTCCTTGGCCACCGCCAGGCCGACCGGGCGGCCCCAGACCTTGGCCGGTTCCCCGCTATTGCCCATGCCATTCCAGAAGCCGGTGGCGAAATTCTCATAGCCGTTCACCGGCTTGCCGTTCGCAAAATGCACCCGCACCACCTTGTAGCCGGTGGGATTGCCCGCATTCCACGAGCCGTGCAGCGAGACAAAGGCGTCGCCCTTGTAGTCGGCCGGGAAATTGGACCCCGTATAGAAAGCCAGCCCCGTCGGCGCGCTGTGCGCGTGGAACAGGACATCGGGGGTGATAGTGGACGCGACCTTGCCGGCCGGCGCCTTGGCGCCCCAGACCGGATCGGGATTCTTGCCGATATAGGCATAAGGATAGCCATAGAAGCCGCCCTGCTTGACGCTGGTCATGTAATCCGGCGGAAGCTCGTCGCCCAGCCCGTCGCGTTCATTGGTGACGACATACAGATCGCTGGTGCCCGGCGCGAAGGCGATGCCCACCGGATTGCGGATGCCGCTGGCGAATTCGTCCATGCTGCCATCGGCGTTGATCTTGAAGACCTCCGCCCCCGGCTTGTAGTCCGAGATATTGTCCCGGGAGCCCAGCGCCAGGTAGAGCGAACCGTCCGGCGCAAAGGCGATGTTGCGGGTGATGTGCCCGTTCTTCGGCTGCAGGTCCGCCACTTTGCTGGTGACCTTTTCCGGCTTTCCGGCGCTGGTCTGGCCGTCCGTGTACGCGAAACGCCAGATGCCCCGGACGTCGCCGACATAGAGATAGCCGGCATGGAACGCCAGGCCGTGCGGATAGACAAAACCCGCCGAGCCCGGAAGGAAGGTGAAGCGCCGGTCCGCCTTGCCGTCGCCATTGGTGTCGCGCAGCACCGTGATCTTGCCGCCGGCGCGGGCTTTGTAGTCCCCGCCCGGCTCGGCCAGGAAAATATCGCCATTGGGCGCCACCGCCATCCAGCGGGGCGAGCTGAGGGTGTCGGCGAAGACGGAAACGGCAAAGCCCTTGGGAACCTCCGGCATGGTGCCGGCCGGGCGCGGGATGGTGGAAGGCTCATTGCCCGCCGCCGGGGTGGCATAGGGTTTGGCCAGGGAACCGGGGGAAATCTGGAATTTCTGCCCCGGATGGTCGGCGGCCAATGCAGCCGTGCCCATCATCAAACCCGCCGCCAAGGCGGCTATCTTCCATTCCTGTCCGGTCATTTGCTCCTCCCGTTAAAATTCGATTTACCAATCCGGCGCTTACTGGCGCACATGATGTGGCTATCGAAAATGCGTGTTGCCCCCACCGTCCTGGCTCTTGGCACCCTGCTCTGGGTTGGCCTGCCGGCGTGTGCCGAGGATGCCCCCAAAGCCCAAAAAGCGCCAGAGCACAAAACAACCCAGTCCAAGAGCTACATCATGGTGGACCCGATCTACGCCACCATCGTGGCCGACAACCGCCCGGCCGGCATGCTGATGGTGGGCGTGGGCCTGGATATTCCCGACAACGCCCTGCACGAAGAAGTCAGCCGCTCCATGCCGGTGCTGCGCGACGCCTATATCCGCAACCTGATGACCTTCACCGCCAATGTGGTGCGTACCGACGCCCAGCCCGATGTCGGCGTGATCGCCGACCGGCTGCAGGCGGTGACCGACCGCGCCCTGAAGAAAAAGGGCGCCAAGATCCTGCTGGCCCAGATCGCCATCCGGGTCACAACGAAATAATTTTCACTTCCGCCAAACCCCGCGCCTTCTGCGCGGAGCATCGCCGATTACGCGGCGAGCAGAGCCGACTCCAGCGAGGCGTCGGTGCTGTCCTGGCTTTCGGAGACGGCGCTCGCGGTGGGATCGCTCGCGCTGGACGGCGAGGCGGTGGTGGCCGGCGCCGTGGTGGAAGACGCCTGCATCCCGCTGCCGCCATGGTGATGGCCGTGATGGTGATGATGCGCCGCTTGCGCCTGTCCCTGCTGACCATCCGCCGCTTGTGACGGATCATCCTGCTGGGTCAGGTTCATCAAGGCCTGCAAGGTCTGGCTGTCCAGGTTGGACCCCGTCGTACCGGTCAGGCCGTTGCTGGTGGTACTGCCCGCCGCGGAAGGGTCGCAACCCTCCGGCGCCGGGGCGTCTGCCGACACGGCGGACGTCGCTTGCGCCTGCTGTGCCGCATAGAGCTGGCTGAGCTGGCTTTGCGCCGTCCCGCCAACCGAACTGATGGTCATGGTCTCTCTCTTCCTGCCCGCGCGGAATGCGCAAGGCGGAAAAAGCGCAGCGAAGGTTGTGCCCCGGTAATGTGACCGGGCCCGCGCGGTTTTGCGGGAAAATTTGCGTAAGCGAGGCCTTAAGATGCGGTCTGGGCGCAGGCCGGTGGAAAAAGCTGCCGGGACCAAACAGGTTTCCGGTGCGTGACACGGGTTTCAGACGTCTAGGCGCGGCACGTTAACGCTAATAGTGTCGCCCGGGCATGGATTCTTCCAAAACCCCGGCGACCTGGACCCGCCCGCTTTCCATCTGGCTGGCGCCCGCGCTGATCCTGGCGCTGGGTGTTGCCGTGATCTTGTTCGATGGGCTGGGGATCGAAGGCGCGGCCAGCAACCTGTTGTTCGACGCCTTCCAGCGCCATGCCGCCCGCCCTTTTGTCGATGGACGCCTGGCAGTTCGTTCGCTGGAACTGCCGTCGCTAGATGAAGATACGCTGGTGAAGGTGGCGCGCATCCTGGTCGCCCAGGGCGCCAAGGCGATCGTGCTGACCGCGCCGATGGAAGGGGCTGCGTCGCCGCAAAGCATGGCGGCGCGCCTGCCGCCGGGCAGTGACGCGGCGCGCGCTGCCCTGACCCGGTTGCCGGAACCGGGACATGACCTGGCGGCGGAAATCATCCAGGCCAAGGTGATCGTGCCGGTGGTGCTGGGCATAGCGGGGCGCGCGCCCCACACCAAGGCGCGCTTTGTCTATCGCGGCACCGCCAATCCCTTTGGCCATCTGCCGCGCTTCGGCGCAGCCAGCGGGCCGCCGAGCGTGCTGGAAACCAACGCCGCCGGATCGGCCGCCATCAACCTGATCCCCGATCATGATGGCGTGCTGCGCCGTATCCCGCTGGTGTTCCAGTTGGGAGGCGCGCTTGTACCGGGCATGGCGGCCGAAGTGCTGCGCGTGACCTCGGCCGCGCCCGACATCACCGTCACCAGCAATGAGCGCGATCCCCTCACCTTTCTCACCGGCACCGGCATCGCGGGCCTGGAAACATCGGCAGGCACGGCGCCCACCGACGGCAGCGGCCGCATGCGGCTGCATTACGCCGCCAATATCTCCGAGCGGATGCTCAATCCCAACGCGCTGACCGCGATGCCCATCAAGGGCGCGGTGGTGGTGATCGGCGCCGAAGGCCAGGTGATCAAGACACCACTGGGGCCTGCCAGCGTCGCCAGCGTCATCAGCGAAAGCATCGAGAATCTGGCGGGCCAAAGCATGCTGGTCCGTCCCGCCTGGGCGCGGATACTGGAAGCGTTGGTCCTGCTGGTTCTGGGCGCGGCGATGATCTTGCTGTTGCGTTTCGGACTGGGCTGGCCGGCGGCGCTGGTGATGGCGGGATCAGCGGCGGCGGGAGCGGGGTCCTGGTATCTCTATGCTGCACATGGCCTGCTGGCCGATGCGGCGACACCGATCCTGTTCCTGGTCCTGGCCTTCGGCGCGGGCGCCGCGGCCTGGATCCAGGACATGCGGCTGGCCTATGCCGGCTTGCGCATGGCGTTTTCGGATTCCCTGCCGCGCGCCACCATCGAGAAAATCGCCCGCCGCCCCAGTCTTTTGAAGCTGGAAGGCGAAACCCGCACCATCACCTATCTGGTGTGCGGCGTGCGCGGGCTGGCCGGTGTGGCGGCGTCCTACAAGGACGATGCGGCGGGCTTCACCGCGCTGATGCAGAAAGCGCTGTCGCCGCTGATCGACCAGGCGCTGGCGCATGGCGGCACCATCGACCGGCTGACCGCCGATGGCTTTGCCGCGTTCTGGAATGCGCCGCTGGACGATGCCGATCATGCGCTGCATGCCTGCGAAGCGGCCAACGGCATGGCGATCATGTCGGCCCGCGTCACCGAGGAACTGGCGCAGCAGCGCCGCGATGGCGAGCTGCCGGCGCAGGTGGAGATCGGCGTCGGCGTGGCCACCGGGCCGGTGATCGCCGGCGGTTATGGCGGCTATGGCCGCATGGTCTACAGCGTCAATGGCGATGCGGTGAACCTGGCGCAGCGCCTGCAGGCGCTGTCGCATCAATATGGCCCGGCGCTGATCGTGGCCGATGAAACGCGGCGGCTGGCCGAGCGCGGCTTTGCCTTCCTGGAAGTGGACACCATCGCGGCCGGCGCCAGCGATCCGCCCGTGACCTTGTCTGCCATCATGGGCAATCCGGTGGCGCGCGCTTCACCCAAGTTCCGCGCCCTGACCGTGTTCCACGATCACATCTTCCAGGCCATCCGCAAGCAGCATTGGCAGATGGCGCGCGATTTGATCGCGCAATGCCGCCGCCTGTCGGGCGCCAGCCAGAAGATGTACGACCTGCACTTGGCGCGCATCGCCTATTACGAAAAGCATCCGCCGGGCGAGAACTGGGATGGGGCTTTCAGACCGATATTGGAATAACGATTGTCGTGGTCGCACGCTGGCGGCCATGGGTGTTCGGACTTCCCAAAATAGTCGCGCCCTAATACAGCTTTCGCCTATTGTCTGGTGGCATCACAGTGGGCAACGGCTTTTCCCTCTTCCCCCTCTTGTCGCGCTTTCGATACTGGCTCTGATACTCCCGCCGCTGTTTTGTGATTTCATACAAAACAATTCCCGAACTTGTACCGAGATTCAAACTCTCGATCATTCCAAACATCGGAATGGAAATGCACATATCGCTTCGCTCAACCGCGCGATCACTTATACCTGCCGCTTCACTGCCGAACCAGACGGCGAGCTTGGAGTGGGCCGTGTAATCACCTTCATGGAGGAAAAGGCTGGCTTTCCCCTTTACGTGGGGTGAAGTCACGATTGATTTGAAATTCTTTCCTTCCAAATAGTCGAAGCATTCGTCAGTGCTGTTAAATCGCTTAACGAAAGTCCACTTGCTGGCAGAGACCGAAAGCTTCGAGATTGTCCCCCGCTCGCGCAATTCTTGCCAATTGTCCGGCAAGGAGTGGCGCGGATCGACAACATAAACCTTCTCGACTCCCAAAGCGTTTGCATTCCGAATTACCGACCCGATGTTCTTGACATCGGTGGGGCTTTCCAGAACAGCGATCAGGTTTTTTACACCGAAAATCTTTGATCGCGTCGGCGCGCTGACGGACTGAAGATTTGGACTTCTTTTCGTCAACCTTGTTCATATTGACACCCGCCTAGTCGCCCCTTCCCGATAATAACCTATTGACGTTTGGTGGCCTTAGTCATCTTCCAGCCCCGATTAAGCCCAGACCGGGCATATAGACCACGACATCAGGAGGGAATAACCGCCAGCCCGTAATGCGCGTTCGCGCCGCCGCTCAGTGCCGCCCACATCTGGTCGCCCCAGGAAAAATGCCACCATTCGTCGGGATGGCCGGCGAAATCTTCTTCGGTCATCAGCCAGTGCAGCAGACGGCGATTGGCGCGCGCTTCCTGGTCGGAGAAGGAAAAGTTCTGCGCGTCGAGATTCTCGAACCGGTCGCGATTGGCCAGCGCGGTGACATCGTCGAACAGCGAGCCCATCCACAGCGTCTCGCCATTCTTCCAACGCAACGTCAGGTCCACCGCCGCGGCGGTGGCATGGGGCGCGGGCGAGTCCGGGCTGTCAGACGGCGCGGCCCAGTAGCGCTCCACTTCCTCGGTCAGCGCCGCGCCGCGCAATGTCGGATCGCGGCGCTGCAATTCGCGCGGCATCCACACGTCATGGAAATAGGCCTGCACCTCGCGCGGCCGCCAGGCATCGAACAAAAACAGCTCCAGACCCGCCGATGCGATGCGCCCGTTCACCCGCGCCAGTTTTTCCGCCGCGCTTTTGCGCAGCCACAATTTGTCGGTGGCGCCTTCCACCCGGTGCCAATAGGGCGGGTTGCGATCGCTGGCATAGAAATTTTCGCCCTGCAGCCCCGCATCCCGCGCCTCGATTACCGCCTCGCCGAACAATGCGTTGTCACGAATGATGGGGATGCGCTGGCGAAAGCCTCTGCGGGCCGCCCGCAGGGGAGCCTGGTCGCCGATGGGACGGTTGCGCAGCTCTTCCAGGACGCCGAACACGGACATTTGCGCTACACTAGGATGATGGACGAGCGTTCCGAAAGCCCATACCGCCATGCCCGCCGCGCCTTCATCGCCGCTTGCGAGCATGCGCATCTGGATACGGTGGCGCGGCTGCATCCGGCAAAAAGCCCGGACGGCAACCCGCTCTTTATGGATTGCGCCGCACAGGGGGCCCGCGATGCCGCCAAGGCCGTGCTGGTGGTGGCGCGCGGTGCATCCGGGTCGGCCATCCTGGTCGCGCTGCTGGAGGGCGGCCTGACGCCGCCGCCCGGCGCGCGGCTGGTGCTGGTGCATGCCCTGGACCCGGCTGAATTCGCCGGGGTGGCGGGTGATCCCGCCTGGCCGGCCGCGATGCTGAAGGCCGAGGTAACCGAGGATCTGCGAAAAGTCCGCGCCCTGGCGGTGCTGCGGCTGGAAGAGGGTACCGACCTGAAGCCGGTGCTGGCCGCCCAGCTGCCGGATGCCAAAATCACCGCCCTGCCCGTTGCCGCCAATGCAGGATCTGCGCGCGACATCATCGCCGCCTTCTTCGCGCAATAAATTTCAATAACAGCCTTGCGGCCCCTCTGGCCCGCGCAGATGATTGCCGCCAGTTCAACTACCAAGTCCAACCAACAAGGGGGTTCTTCATGCGTTTGCTTCTCGCCGCCGTCATCGCCGCCGCCGCCGCCGCCGCCCTG
>Ga0073936_10004399_pt1 | contig 19561 bp, 27 predicted proteins | sample AliMusrvi5mmetaG_FD_87041 | JGI IMG/M metagenome (GOLD analysis project Ga0073936, IMG submission 87041) | Freshwater lake bacterial and archeal communities from Alinen Mustajarvi, Finland, to study Microbial Dark Matter (Phase II) - Alinen... | ecosystem: Environmental > Aquatic > Freshwater >... | reverse complement strand
GTCGGTAGGTTTGCGGTTGGAGTCGGTTGGTCGGAGTTTACGCACAAATTTTTGGAGCGGTTGGTCGGTTGGTCGGCGGTTGGAGCAAAAACAACCCGGTTGGTCGAAGAAAGTTTATAGTTTATAGTTTTTATATTGTTAGTTATTAGATAGTTATAAATTATAAACTATAAACTTTTATCACCGGTTGGTCGGTTGGTCGATTTTTCAAAAATAGCCTTCACTAAAATAGAAATATTTTTTTTCATTGAAATAGTATTTTTCAGTATAAATTACCATTGTAATAGTAAAATGAGTATATTTGCATCGTAAAATAACCATTGAAATAGTATATGTATGGAAAGATTCAAGGTACCAGTGCGTGTAAATCCAATTATCAGAGAATTTTTGATTGATACTACCGGCAGTGATACTATTGTTCCCAAACCAAAAGATTTGATTTGGGCCATTATCAAACAAAATCTTGAAACCTTACCCGACGATTACATTGAACCTATTGATACGGATAATTATATTTACGTTGAATTGCTTGATTGTGGAGGCGGTGGACATGCATGTTACTGCAATCAGCGCAATCAGATAATATACATTAATACGCTATTCAGGTGGCATTTATCGAATAAAGGTCAGAATAAAATAAACTCTATACTCCGGGCAAATTTCAAAAATAGTTTTCATTCATTTATGATGGGAGCTGTGCGCTGTAATCCACTCCTTCAGCAGAAAGAAGCCATGGAGGAATTTTGCAATATGTATAACCTGAGTATTCAGAAACTTACACCGGATATGATTAAAAAGAGTTGGGACCGTTCGGAACACAAAAAAAAGATTTTTGATTCGAGTATTAAAGTACGATCGATATTTTTTTGAAAAAAGTTAGTCGCCCTATTGTCCCCCGAAAATTGGAGTATAAAAACAAACGTAAATAGTTAAATACAAAATAAAAGTAGTCGCCCTATTGTCCCCCAATATTTTAAGACCAATATCATGGAAAAAAACAATCAACCCTACAGTCGTCCGCATGCTGTGAAACTTGCCTTTGTGCGTGACTTTAAATCCTTCTGCATAGTTAGCGGAAAATTCATTGGTGCTATGAAACTTACAGCCTCATGGCAGGAAATACCGGAAGTGCCAGGCACGCTTCAAACTTCGTGTGTACCCGATACATCGGGATTATACACGTTCACAGCTAAGTTTAGAGTATCATTGGCCAGCGAAAGCAACCATAAAAAAATGATGAAGTACCTGAAACAAGATGTGGTGATACGCTATACTTCGGCAGCCGGACGTGAACGCCTTGGTGGTACCAAAGAAAATCCGTTATCGTTCACATTTTCGGAAGTGGAAAGATTCGACGGATACGAATGTACGGTTACCGGCATTCAAAAAATACCAGAATCTTTTATTTAAAGCCTTTCAACTGCAAATTTAGTCCTTTAAAGCTCCGAGAAATCGGAGTTTTTTTGTGTAAAATTTTACACAGATGGACAAAACAATTCAAATTCTGACCAGTCCGATGGGTTGCGAGCCAAGTGCACGTCGCTCATTAATTGCATCCGCTATACTCGCCATAAAGAACGGTACTACCGAAGCTTTCGAGAAACAACTTACCAGCTCAACCATACAAGCCAAGGTTTATGCCATGGACGATGAAGATGGAGAAGTAGATACAGTCGATCCTTATGAACTGGACGATGTATCAATTCCAACCAATTCAGTTTGCGTGCTGTGGGTGGAAGGTATGATTTACCCTTGGAAAGCATTCCGATTGGAACAATGCATTCAACAATGTAATGCCAACCCACGCATAGTAGGTGTATTGGTGGTATATAATACGCCAGGTGGATTACTTCACCGTGTGGATATTGCCAGCGAAGCAATTAAAACCAGTGTGAAACCGGTAGTAGGATATATAACCGGAATGTGTGCATCGGCAGGTATTTGGATGGCTTCCGGAAGCAAACGTATTTTCTGCGCTGCAAAATCTGATCGGGTTGGTAGCATTGGAATTATGACTACCTGGGAAGATGACAGTAAACTGTACGAATCGATGGGCGTAGAGTTCAAAGATTTATACGCCACACTTTCAACGAAGAAAAACGAAGAAAGTCGTGCAGCCGAAGAAGGAGATTTCACTCCGATTATCAATAACCTCGATTTTGCAAATAACTTATTCCATTCGCAAGTAGTAGCTAATCTTGGAATTAAGTACGACACAGCAAGCCCTGTATTTCAAGGTGCTATGTTCTATGCCGAAGATGCAATTTCGAAAGGAATAGCCCACGAAATGGGTTCACTGAATAAGGCATTAAAGTACACATTATCCGAAGGGATGAAAGTGCAAGCAAACAATAATTATTAATAACAACAACAATCAAATTTTTTAAGGTATGAAACTTAAAGCGTATTGCGCTATTTTTTTAGCGATTTTGGGAGTCGAAGCATTCGCCAAAAATGAAGCTGGAGTTTTGGCTTTGAATGATGAACAAATCACAGCTCTTAAGGCTGAAGGTTATAGTGAATCTTTCTTAGCAAAGTTCAACACAGCATTGGGAAACAATTTTGCTGAAGGAGAATCAACTGCAACTAACACCGAAGAAGCTACTACAGCCGTAGATATGCAAACTTTACGTGAAACTGCATTGGCATTGTCACAGGCACAGGAACAACTGGAAGCACTCAACGCGGATAAAACTGCATTGGCGAGCGAAAAGGCAGCACTTCAAACTAAAGTTACCGGTTTGCAGAGCGATGTTCAGCGATTGAGTAACGAAAAAGAAACCGATCCGGGAGCCGGGTCACAACAAGCCCATAACATGGAAACACAATTTAATGCCATGGACGACAAACAACTTGGTGGAATGCAAGGCGCACACTGGAGTTTGGAACGTCCGTACAATGCCCGTGCCCGTGCTGCTATGTTGGCTAAACAAGGTTTACAAGTTGCTGTTCCGATGGCTACTTCAACCGATTTCAGTCAGTTGCAAGCCGACTTAGGCGAATTCTACCGTCAGGGACAGGACAAAGCTATTGCTTCAATGGTAGTTGCTTTACCTGGTATATCCGACATTTTCCCAACAGAAAGTGGAATTATCGACCGTGAAGTGATTACTAACCTATTTATGGGTGAGTTTTCGCAGTCAGACAATTCAGGTTCTGATTTTAGTAAGGTAGTAAAAGGTAAGTACGAAATTTTACCGGAAGAAGTTCGGATGTACGACGTAATGTTGGCCCACGAATTTAAAGACCTGAAGAAGGTGGAAAAAACTTGGATTGCAGGTTTATTGAAAGCTGACGGTTCATCTTCCGTAAAAATGTCATTCATTCAATATCTGTTAACTGAAACTGCTAAAGTATTGAACAACGAGAAAAACCGTCGTGCTGTACAAGGTCGCCGGAAAGATCCAACTGTTGACGTACCGGGATTAGCAATGGAAGCATCGGACGGTGTTTATGCATGGTTAGATAAAAAAATCCAAAACAATCAGGTGAAAACCTTTGAATTGGGTGAAGTAACTTCTGCTAACATTGGTGAATTGATTTACCAAGGTACAAAACAGATTCCTCAGGAACTGATTGATACCAACATGCTTGCATTGTATTTACCAACCACTATGATTCATGAATATCATAAGTATAATGAAACTCACTACGGTTTGAATCAGGACTACCAAAAAGATATCATGTTTGTGAAAGAGTTTCCACAGGTAAAAATTATAGCTGTACCAAATCCTGGCGCACACCGTCGCTTGATCTGGTCGTTCGAAAATAACCTTAAAACCCTTGAAAATGTACCTGGCGAAATGCTTAACTTCCGCGTAATTGTGAAAGAATGGAGCGTAAGCGTAGTATCTCAATGGAAAGAAGGTTTTGGAGCACCGCTTGTAGGTAAGAAATTTACCCGCGTACAGGATATGGATTATCTGCACCAGTTTGTATTTGCTTCCGATAAGGACCTTGCATCAACTACCTTCCTGAACATGGAACAAGATGCAACTACTCCAAGTGCATTATTCCACAGCTCATTGGTATCAGTAGCTAATACTGCATTGAAAACCATTACCGATATTACAGATGTGGCTACCGGTGGAATCGTAACGTTGAAAAACGGATCAGATACTTATGGTATTAAGTTGGCTGCTTCAGGTAATTTCTCACTGTTGGCTTCTGCATGGGAACCAGCAATTGGTGATACCATTACATTGGTGAAACGTGCCGATGGTAAATTCATTGAAATGAGCCGTTCGAGCGTAAGTACTTCTATCCTGGCATTTGCTGAAGATGCAGCAACTCCAAGTGTAGCTGACGGAACTGAATTTGTAACCAATGCTAATGCTCACGCTACAGCTATTACAAATCTGACCAACGCAGTAGTAGGTAAGACTTACATTATCAACGGTGCAGGTTCAACCAATGCTTCGACCATTGCCAACTCCGGTAACTTCACGCTGACAGCAGCTATGACACTGAGCGCAGGTAAACAGATTACTCTGATTGCACTTGCAGGAGATAAATTTGCTGAAATAAGCCGAGTGTAGTCTGAAATATTGAAAGAAGCGGTGGCAACGGGTTATGCTGGCCACCATTCTTTCAAACTAATCTAAAGTATTAATCATTAAAATTCAGACAAAATGGATTACGTAAAAGTAAATGTAGATAAAGCCCCGGGCATTGCTCCCGGTAAAGGCATACAAGCCAAAGAAGCCATTACATTAATTGATGTAGAAGGTCTTATTTCGCTTGGCGCACGCGATGGAAAAGGTGTTTTGATTACCGATCCTATCGTATTGAAAGATTCGGAGTATGCTATTACCATATATGCAACTCAGGATACCATTGAATTGGACTCCAACAGCGACGGTGATACTGATAACGAAGGATTCACTCCTACTATCAAGTTCAAACACCCGGGAAATAAACAACAGGTTCGCGAATTCAAATCGAACTGGATTGGACGTAAATGTATAATCATTGTTGACCATTGCGATGGATCAGGCAAAGACCTGTTAGGTTCTATCTGCAATCCTTGCAAAATGAAGGTAGCAATGAAATCGAACAAAGATGCAACCAGCAACGAATTTACATTCGATCAGCTGATGCGTGGTGACGATATTGCCATTTATGACAATACAGTTCCTTATGCAAGTCCGAAAGCTGTGGTAACAGCTTCTGCTACTACCATTGCATTGGTGGGAGAAGGACAATATCAACTTCAGGGCGGAAGTGCTGTAATTTCGGCAGCTACAGGTGCAGAACATGGATTATTGTTCACACTGGTTGGAGTTACTTCGGGAACTGCACCAACACTGGCTGCCACTTCAACTTTCATTCTGAAAGAAGGTGCAACATGGACAGGCGGAACTGGAAAACAAATCACATTCAAGTGCTTTAAATCAGGCGCAAGTGCTTATACTTTTGTAGAACAAAGCCGAGTGTAAGTAGCTAACTATTTAGAACTATTATAAATAAAAAACCGATATGCAAATGTGTATCGGTTTTTTTGTGCGTTTTGCTTAACTTTGGCGGATTAATCATTTAAAAAAATATATGTTTATGAAAAAAGTATTATTGCTATTTGTAAGTTTATTAGTTGGATTTACTATGCTACACGCTCAGGAACCATTGAGTTTTGAAAAAGTGATAAAAGTGGATAGTGTGTCAAAAAATGACATATATTCTAAAATTAAGGAACATTTTATTTTAAAATATAAATCAACTGTTTTTTTCAAAACAGATGATCGGGAAACTGGACTTTTAGTAAAAAAAGAATATTTTGATTTTTATAAAAAAGGATTCTTTTATACTTGCTATTGTGGTAAAATTAGTGTATTAATCACTATACAGGTAAAGGACGGAAGATTTAAAGTTCAATTATCCGATTTTCTGCATGAACCTAATGGAATGTGTGGTTTAGGAATAATCACTACTGGAGATTTAGTTGGTGGAACAATAAATGGAAAAAGTTTTGATAATCCTGTTTGGAAAGATTTACAAGAAAAAGCTAAAATAATAGGAGATAACTTATTATTTGAGTTTGAAAATTTGAAGCTAAAAACTGATAATTGGTAATTTTTTGAAAATAATTTGATTTTTGCATTGTCATTCAAATTATTATTATAATCTTTGCAGCACAGAACTCTTACGAAGGCACTACGTGCCACATAATGATGTGGTTTTTTTGTGTCCAAAAACTAACTTATTGAAAATATGGCGATGCCATATCACGAGCCGTTTGGAGCGGTAATACCTTCGGGAGTTCTGTAGCGTGATATTGGCATCGCTTTTTTATTGCCATAAAATTAATACAGAACTCCCATTATGAACAACTCTTCCACCGCACAGGTACTACCAGTGCAACGGTCCACAAGACCAAGTTTTCAAATCCGCAGGCCTCAGCCACAGAAGCCACGCAAGTATGAAACATATGAACATACAGGGCATTATCCGCCCGAAGTAGCTCATAAATCCTTACAAATGACCATTGACAATATAATGGAAATTATTACCGGCGATATGGTGGTAACTACCATTATAGAAAATTCAGTATTGAATTTTGTGTTATCATGCCCTGACTTTACCGTTTCCGTAGTGTATAACGACTTAACCGGAGGACGCTAATATGGAAAAGATTAATATCGACGGTCTACAGCTTACTCAACCAATAGTAGACGAATTGAAGAAATGGTATGATGGAGTAGAATCAACTCCTGAAACTTATGTAGATTGCATTGAACAGATAAAAGATACACTTATCAGGCTTATGTGTGAAGAAAATGAGAAATACGATAAGTCTATTAAAGAGTCACTGGTTGGATTAATGATGATACAGGATAGCTTAAAACAATTAATACCACCACGCCATGATAACGATTGAATACCAGATTAACTCTACGCTTAGAAATGCGCTGAGAGTATCAGAAGAAATTGAGAATGAAACCGGATTGCAACCAACTTCAGTTATTTATGACGGTAAACGACTAAAGTATGACGATAAAGATGTAACCAGGTATTTATGCGGTGAGATTTCCGAAGATGAATACATTAAGCTACATTTAGAATTATAATCAACGAAAACCACCCTAATACGGTGGTTTTCTTGTTTTATGAATGTCCCCTCGAAGAAGGGGACGAGCGAAGCGGAGGGGTTAACTACCTACTACCAACTGCCTGCTAAATTTGTCCTTTCACAGGCAATTGCCTGAAATTATTTTTGTATTGTCGAAAAAATTAAACCATTTTAAACAATACAAAAATGAATGAAGAAATTTTAGCGTGGTTACAAGGTCCACGAAATTACAACGAAGGTGTGGAACTGTACGGAAAGTATGGTTACAATAAAATACTGAAAAAAGTATATAGCACCGGTGCCACCGCTTCCAATATCGGTTCGTTGGTTTATGAACTTGCCAAATTGATTGGCGTTCAGGATCAAATCAACAGCATGCAACGCTCCGCTTCCCAGCCAAAACCAGTGGCAGCAACTAAAACTGCTCCAGAACAGAAAACCACGGTTACTTACGTAGATGATTTGCTGCTTCAGTTGGCTGATCAGTTGAAAGTATCGGTTGAAGATATGTTTGGTGGTTCGGTTGAAGTTCTGCTTACCGAAGCACAGGAAAAAGCTTTTGCTGCTCTCGCTCCAAAATATCAGGAAATTCCGGAAACAATGAAGAAAGTAATTCGTTTCCGCGAAAACTACCCATTCCTGAAAGATGCAACCTGCCCGGATGAACTAAAAGTGATGGTAGCTAACATGTTCGCAGCTTACGACCGTTACCGTGATGCTTATGCTTTACTTTCTCCTGAAAATCCTGATGTAGATAATTTGTCTGCAGCTAAAGAAGTGGTGGAAAACTACCTCGATAACAAAGTCATGTGGGCAGAACTGGATCACTACAAAGAAAATAACACCTTACTTGGAGAACACCCGATTTTCGCTGAATTGGAGTTAAAAAAGGAAATTTCCGGTATTGCTGATATTGATCTGAGCAAGAAACTGGGTAATGCCAGTGCCAACATTACCAAAAACAAAAATAAGTACGAAGCTGCCACTGATGATGACAAGAAAGCAGAGTACAAAACGAAACTGGATCACTGGACAAAGGTTCAGACTTTGATTCAGGTAGAAATTGATTCACGCACAAAAAAGTAATTTCGGAATTATCAGCCTGTGAATTGCAACTAAATCGATGGAGAGCACGCCTGCAACTGGCGTGTTATCCATGCGATAAGCAAGAACTGAACTGGCAACTAAAACGTGTTGAGAAAACAAAAAACGAGTTAGAAACCCGCTTGATAAGCCTGAAATGAGGAAATTATTTGCTGTTGAAACTCCCGAAGCGCCGGGAGATATAAATGATAAATCGGAACAACTGACAACGCGGTTCTGGAACATGCACACCGAACGGATTGAAAGCCTGAAAAAGCTAATCAATATACCATGTGTAAATGAATGTACGTTCCTGTGGACAATGAACTCATTCAATGCATTCACGTTTATTCCGTTTTGTCTATCCAATTTCGGACATATTGATGAAATAACGCTATCGACCTATACGGTAAGTCGCCGTATAGCCGATGCGTTGATTCGGCAGGTGGATTCAGGAACTATTTCGAAAGTAAACATATTTGTATCAGAAAGTTTGAAGTTCCGTATGCCTCAGGTTATTGATCACCTGAATGCATTAATGGCTACCCGACCGAATATAAAGATTCAATATGGTTGGAATCACTCTAAAATTACCTGCGTAAAGTGCGGGGATAATCACTTAGTTTTCGAAGGTTCGGGTAACTGGGGCGAAAATGCACAGTACGAACAATATATATTAACCAATTCAAAAATAATTTATGACTTTAGGAAAAAGAATATCGGCATGGTGGAATAATCTGCTTTGCTTTTTTATTGGTCATACGCTGACCACTGTATGCACCCGATGCGGAAAACTGGTAAACCTTCACGGCAAAAAGAAACTGACGTTAGAGGAAAGGATTAATGCATGGTGGAATAACCGGAATAAATCGGTTCAACCTGAGTATAAAGGTTCGGTAAAACTCAAAACCGGACTGAAGAAGTATTCCATTAATATGAAAACCAATGAATTGAGATTGGTTGATTACCTTGTGGAAGAAGATAAAGATGGCAAAGTTAGCAAGCGTAAAGCTAAGTATGATCCATTGCTGGTTTATATTGATGCAATGAATGATGAAACAGCCATACGGAAAGCAAATAACTACCTGTGTGGTGTAAAACCGGGTGTAAGAATTATACAGGTTACTAAACCTTCTGAAGAAGTAAGAGAGTTTGTTGAAAATCTAAAATAATAAGTAATTAACATATATTCAATAAAAAATGAAAATTATTAAATTAGGAGAAATAAAACAGGAAAACCAACAAATTATATGTAAGTCCTGTCAAACTGAATTTAAGATTGAACCAAATGATATTCAATCTGATAGAGATGGCAGATATGTAATATGTACATTATGTGGAAAATTCATATCTGTATAATTTTATAATATGCCCTGCGAAATTGATAAGATAGAACCGTTCGACTCGGAACAGATAGAAGACCTGGAGCGATTATCCGCTCTGGGTTATTCTATTGAAGAGATGGCAATGTACTTTAATTGTCCGTTAGATGATTTCAAGCACGATGCTAAAACGGAAGGTTGTACTATCAATTACCATATTCAGCGTGGTAAGATGACCATTAAAGCCAATGCTGCTATCCGGCTAATGACTTCGGCTGAAGGTGGAAACATTACCGCCATTCAGCAATTGGCCAAGGTTCAGAAAGAACGTGACTATAAAGACCTGCTAACTCAACTATATGATTGATTTCTCTCAACTTAAACCCGATCAGATTATTCCTGTTCTCAGAACTGGTACACTCGAAAGCCTTCCGGTTGAATATCAGGAATACTTTCATATCATGGACTTTGTACGTGGAGTAGCTGCTACCGGCATGTATAAAGGTCAGGTAAAGAGTAAAGCGGGTATTATAAAACTACTAAAGACTGAGAAAGGATTATCCGACTATCAGGCACGTATTCTGTACGAAGACTCAATCAACTTCTTTTATTCGAACCCACAAATAAAAACAGAAGCATTCTCCAACCTGTATGCTGATCAGTTGGATGAAGCGGCATTAATTGCACTTCAGACTAACCAGCTCGATGCATATAAAGACCTGAAGAAAGAAGCTGCTAAACTTCGCGGATGCTATGATAAGAAAAAGATTGATATACCTCAGGAACTATTCCGTAGACAATATGTAATCTATACTACCGATGTGGAAGATGTTGGTGGTATTCCGGAAGATATGAAAGAACTGGAACGTCAGTTGGATGCATTGCCAGAAGTTCCGGTTATTAAACTGGACCGTGCCAAGATGGAAGCCGGTATCTCTAAGTTCAATATAATTAAAATGATGGCTGAAGATGCTGACACGTTCGACGACGAAAGTAATTCGTAGCTTCAACGAAGAAGTTACCGACCTGCGATTTACCAATAAGCTGAAAGTAGTTTGCGATTGGATTGATTGCTGGGTTATGGCCATTGTTGGTGGACGTGGTGTGGCTAAGAGTAGCGAGATTCAGGCAGAACGCACATTGCGAGTGGCTGAAGATATGCCCGGTGCCCCGTTAGCAATTATATGCGATACCTATGTAAACCTTCAGACTAATATCATGCCTGCCGTGAAAATGGGCTGGAAGAGAAAAGAGTATTATGAAGGAATTCATTATGTACAGAATGAACGACCGCCTGAAGAATGGTTACGTAAATGTTCAATAATAGTTGACGACTTCAGGCACACTGTGTTTTTTGAAAATGGATCTATTTTATTCTTTGGTTCACTCGATCGACCGTCATTACTTGCCGGTAAGTCGGTTTGTCACTTATTCAGTGATGAGGCTAAATTTCAGGAAGACAAGAAAGTGGACAGAGCTTTTCCTATTTTGCGTGGTGACAGTACCCGGTATGGATATTCTACTTACTTTCTGGGTATGACCATTACTACCGATATGCCAAATGTGGCAGAAGGTGAGTATGATTGGATATTCCGTTTTGCTAAGAAAATGAATACTGAACGTATTGCGCTGATTCTGAATTCGTTTGATATGCTTAATAAATTTCGTGTAAAGTATTACAACGAAATCAATTCACGCAACAGAGAATCGGAACTTATCAAATTGCAAAAGCAAATCGATAAATGGGAGTATTACGTGCATAAGGCACGGCATGAGCAGACGTTCTTTGTCAATGTAGGTTCATTGGCAAATATACAGATACTAACTATTAAATACTTTAAACGCCTGGTTGAAACATTAGGCATTGAGGAACTGAAGAAGTCAGTGTTAGGCATTCGCCCCATACTCAAGCGTAACCTCAGGTTCTATACTAATCTTACTGAAAAGCATTTCTATACAGATGGATACAACTACGATGGGTATTACGATAAGTTCAAGTATGACGAAACCCCGGTAAATGATAGTCGTGGACTGAAGTATATTAAATCGAATGAGAAGTTAGAAGGCGGGTTCGATACAGGTAACATGAAGTCATTAGTCATTGCACAACCTGATGAACAGTATTATCGTTTGTTGAAGTTCCTGTACACGATACCACCTCAATCATATCGTGAGTTAGGTATGGCATTCGTTGAATACTTCCGATACCATGAAGTCAAAGAACTGGATTTATGGTATGACCGTGCAGCCAACAATGGTGAGTCAATGGGTGAAGATCCTGTAGGTAAACTAAAGGATGCAATAGAGAAAGACCAACATGGTAACCGTACCGGTTGGGTTGTCAACCTGAAATCACGTAAGCAAGCCAACATACCAATGAACGTGGAGTATGAGTTCATGCTTGCCTTACTTGCCGAGAATACCAAAGGATTGCCACTGCTTCGCATGGATAGTAACAACTGCAAGCAGATAAAGAGTTCAATGGAGAAAGCACCTGCCAAAGTTTCGTATATAAAAGGAAAGAAAGTTGTATCTAAAGACAAACGATCAGAGCGTTTACCTTCCGAACGCTTACCAATGGAATCAACAAACCCCAGCGATGCAGTTAAGTATCTGCTATGTCGTTCTGAATGGTTGGCAATCGCCAATCCAAAAAAACAAAGAGCCGTAATGGGAATAACAACCAGGTAAACCAATATATCCATTTACCTGTAAGCATTGTCACCACACATTCATGTTGAAATACAACTGAATAAGTGGTGGCATTTTTTGTGTCAACTGTATCAACATACAGTTGTTTAATACAGCCAATGGTTGGACTTCGTCCGTTATATGGTGGGATTTTGCCCACTTGCCCGCTCGGACTGTTAATGTTAATATATAATCACATATCACTTTTTAAGGCTTAGGCAATCGCCCCCGCTATTGAGAGCGTGGCGCTATTTACTGCAAAACAACCCGATTTTTATTTTTAAAAATTGGGTTGTTATTGCTGTAATTCAATTGATTGATTGATTTTAATACAAAATATATGCAGATTTTGAGAGATAAGAGATATTTACAGCGGTTTAGATTAACATTATTTAACTATGTGTTGTTTTTGTTTTCGGTTTTGGATTGAATAAATGAGAAAGAAAAGCAGATAATTTGATTTTTGAGATTGAAGATGAAAAGATTTTTTTGGAATGCCTGATATAAAATATTTCGGTTTTATAAGCTGTTTTTAGTTGGTATGTTGATTTAATGAATTGATATACAGATAATTAGTTTTGTATATTGATTATTTTTTGTATCTTTGAAGTGCGGAAACACAATCATTATACAGTGTTTTTAACATGATAACCGTTAAACGGAATCTTTGATATTTTGGACAATTATTCAACTTTGGACATTCTATGTCAATATATTATCAATTTTATAAACTTTTTAATTTTTAAGCAAATGAGTAAAAATGCAACCGCACAGGCAACGCCAGTGCAAACCGAAGAAACCCACAAAATGGAAGTTGTTTATCCTAAAAAGGAAAAAGTAAAAACGGATTTACAAGAAAAAGCGGAAGATGTTCAACCTTTGACACAAATAAAGGAAGAAGCAAAGCCGTTGACCATTGACGAATTGAAACGAAAAGCGGAACTATTAACCAGGTACGCACAGAAACACGGTGAACTAACCGAGAAACGGAAGCAAGTTGAAAACTTTATCATCTCGCATGATAAGGAAACAGCCACCGTAATGGTACACGATGCACAGGGCGAAGTATTTCAGAGTAACAGCCCGAAAACCATCGGCAAATTGATTGAGTTTTGGCTTGAAGAATTTACATCAGCCATTAACGAAACGGAAAGTAAAATGCGAGAAATTGCATAAAATTAAAAATCCCCTCAAAGTCCGTAACCTTTGAGGGGATTAAAAAAATAAAACGTCTGTAAACATTTAATTTTTAAGCACTACAAAAGTATGAAAACAAATTCAGAAAAAAGGGAAAATTTTAAAAACTTTTCTGCTCCTATATTGGAGAGCAAACAAAACGGCACAGTAAAAACCGTTAACGAGGGATTGAAACAGCAGTACGAAGCCGAAGGACACAAGGAACTTAAAACCTTTGACCAATGGAAAGCAGCAGGGCGAGCAGTGAAACGAGGACAAAAAGCCCTTTATCTTTGGGGTAAAAAAATGACAAAGACCGTAACCGAGAACGGACAGGAAAAAGAAATATCATTTTTTCCAATGGTAGCCGTTTTTGCAGAAGACCAAGTTTATAACCCTGAAAATAGCAAGTAAGATGAAAACATTCAATTTTGAAACTGAAAAAGTACAGGTTTTAGACCTCGAAACGCTGAAAGCTACTTACAGAGAAGATGACGTGTACGGAAACCCACTCCGTGAAGTTTACCATTTCCAAGTTGTAAACAAGGTACTTGATATTTGTAGGCTTAATGGCTTGCAAGTAGATGTACAAGATATGTTTGCAGCCAATAACAACAGCCGACAGTTTCCGGGAGTTTCTACGCTGCCGGCAATGGTGGAGCGATACGGAAAGGAAGCACCCGAAGCGCATATATTACGCAGAGTTTACACAACCATCGCCATCAGAGAAGACGAAGACAGCGAACTAACCACGAACATCGCCATCGCTTACCATCAGGACGGCATCCAAATTGCTTTTGGTCCGTGTGTGAAGATTTGCCACAACCTTTGTATTTTGGGAGCTGACCGAATTACTTCAAACTATGGAGCAGGGAAAGCCACAAACGACGATATTTTTAAAACCGTTGACAATTGGCTAAAGGATTTCGGGAACTACCGAGAGCGTGACATCCGCATCATTAACCGAATGAAAGAAATTGAATGCACGAAAGAGGACGTTTTAAAACTAATCGGAACGCTTACAGCCATCCGTGTGAGTTATGACAACGGCATCGGAGAGGTAAGGCAACAGTTGACGAACTACCCACTTAATCAGGCGCAAATTTCAATATTTACGGAAAATTATTTGAGATTTGAGCAAGAAAACGCAAACGTGACACTTTGGGACGTGTACAATCTGGCGACACATATTTACAAACCGTATCAAACCGAAATACCCAACATACTGCCACAAACAGCGGTATTGTATCAGGTTTTAAACGATACTTATAATTTGGCGTAATATGGATAAATTACTAACCGTTACCCGAAGCGCACAGGGCAATAAATATACATCAGCCATTCAGATAAAAGGCGAGTATTTAAAGAAATACGGCTTTGAATTGGGTGATTTTGTGAAAGTTACCGTATCAAAAAACAAAATAACGATAGAGAAAAACGTTGATACAGGACTTTTGACGTGTATGGGCACTAAAAACCCCGCACTTTTGCAAATGATTGAAGGCTTAAGTTTAAGCACGAAGTAAGCGCAGAACGCACAGGAGCGACTCACAAAGGCATTTATGCAGAGGTGAGTTGTTCCCGGCGCGTCGCGCTTCGCGCGACGAAAGCGGTAAAAACATGCTTAAAAGTTGAAAATGAGTTGAATAATTGTCTTTTAAGCCTGTTTTTGGCGAGTTTTAGTGACATTCGTCACGGTAATTCAGAATTTTGTAGTGTTTTAATCCCCTGTCTGTGAAGATCGGGGTTTTTTGTATTAAAATATATTAAAAATGTATCTAATTAGATACAACTTTCAAATAAAACCCTTATCTTTGTATCACATTAATAAAGAAACGGCGGCAACGTATAACAGCGGCATAAATAAAATGACAACTTCAAATGCTACGGCACTTCCAACAATTCAAAAAGATTTTATCAATTCATTCGATGGCTCTTTAAAGTCTGCTATTTCTTTTCCGCTTATCAATTTAGTTCTAAATCCAACATTTTCTTGTCATTATTTCTATGTTTCAGGGACAAATGACAATAATACAATTACAACAAAAGATACTGACGGTTCATTTGCATATTGGGGTAATCAAACAGAATTAGAAATGCATAATGCTAGCATTTTAGCAGTTGAATTAAAAGAATGGATTTTGTCATTCAATCCAAAACCGTTAGAAGAAATAGTAGACTACAATCATGATAAGATGAGATCTTATGCAAAAAAGATTTCAACAGTAAGGCGTAGGGCTGCCTTTATTATTGATAATGAAATAGTTTTAGTTCCAGGATTGAAACTATGAAAACTAAATGCTACTCCGTAAGACTTGAAAGCCTTGTCAGTATATCTGACAAGGCTTATAAAGCTCGGGCATTCGATGGGTCGGAAGCGATTATACCAAAAAGTCAGGTATTCGGAACTGATTACGATGTGCAAAAATCAGAAGCTTATTGGATAGCTTCCTGGTTGCTCGAAAAAGAAGATGTACACCTGCAATGCAGCTTTAAAAAAGAAGCATGGTTCGATAAGGATTCGGGCGAAATGCTACCTACCTATCACGTTGAACATCATAAGCCACAGAAATTAGAACCTGTAAAAAGTAATCTCCATGATGAACTTGCTCGTTGACCAAACTAACGCCAAAAGCCACCTATCCGATTGGCGGGTAGGTGCGCTATTTATGGAAGCTGGAACGGGTAAAAGTCGTGTAGCTGTGGAGATAGCCAACGAAACACCTTGTGACCTGATTGCATGGGTTGGTCCATTTCAAACCATTTGGCCGGATGATCCTAAAATTGATTCTATACTGGTTGAAATAAACAAGTGGGGAGGTTTCAGTTCAGAGGTTATTTATACCGGAATTGAAAGCCTTCAGAACTCTGACCGCATTTATTTGAACTTACGTAACCGAATAGAGCAAGCACAGAACCCAATGATAATCGTTGACGAAAGCCTGAAGATAAAGAATGCAAAATCGAAGCGAACAAAGCGAATGATGGATCTATCCAACTTATCCACCTATAAGTTGATTTTGAATGGAACTCCTATCACAAAAAATTTGCTTGACTTAAAGACACAAATGGATTTTCTGTCGCGTAAAATTCTGAACATGAGCGATGCTGAGTTTAAGAATACATTTTGCGAATATACCACTGTTACAAAATCCTTCGGAGGGCGAAAAGCTTATACCAAGGAATTTATAACCGGTTACGAAAACATTGATTACCTGTACTCGCTTATCCGGCACTATGTGTTTGAATGCGATTTGACACTTTCTGTCAAACAACTGTATAACGTAATCAGTTACCAGCTTTCGGAGGATGATGAAGCTGAATATACACGGCTCAAAGAAAAGTACCTGGATAATGAGATGCTTCAGTGGAAGAATAATAATATCTTCATGGAAATGACTCAGAAAATGCAGCATACTTACAGCTGTACTGAAAACAAGTTTGAGAAGTTGGAAGCACTATTCACCGAAATTCCACAGGAACGAACGATTATCTATTGTAAATATATTGACAGTCGTGAAGCATGTGAAAAGCGTTTTCCGAAAGCAACTGTATTGAGTTATCAGAAAAACTCACTCGGATTAAACCTTCAGCACCTATGCAATACGGTTTATTTTGATAAGAATTGGGATTTAGCACTACGCATTCAATCCACCAGACGAACCTTCCGAACAGGGCAAGAATATGATTGCCGGTATTGGGACTTAACCGGAAACGTGGGACTTGAAAGCCTTATAGATAAAAATATAACTAAGAAAATAGGAATGGCAGAATATTTTAAAGGAAAAACAAAAGAAGAAATAAAAGCAGAATTATGAACGTTTACGAAGCCTCACAACAGCGACTTAAAATAATTTTCGACCAGTTCGACAATGTATGTGTATCGTTTTCGGGCGGTAAAGATAGCGGCGTATTGCTGAATTTATGTATTGATTATATCCGTGCCAATTGTCTTGATCGTAAACTTTCAGTTTTCCACATGGACTACGAAGCGCAATATATAATGACGACTGAATATGTGGAGCTCACCATTGCTGAAAATGCCGATATCTTGGATGTATACCGTTGCTGTGTACCATTTAAAGTAACCACCTGTACGTCAATGCACGAAAACCATTGGCGACCATGGGAAGAGTCAAAGCATGATATTTGGGTGAGCCAAATGCCTGAAAGCTGTTATACTGAAAAAGATTTTCCATTCTTCAAACCTAATATGTGGGATTACGAATTTCAGGAAAAGTTTAGTTTATGGCTGCATAAGCGCAAAGGAGCAACACGCACCGCCTGTTTAGTGGGTATTCGTACACAGGAATCGCTTAACCGATGGCGTGCTATTCATAGCGACAGGAATTATAGGAACTATAACGGCATAAAATGGACAAAGGAAATGTTTCCGAACGTATTTAATGCTTATCCGGTTTATGACTGGCTTACAACTGACGTATGGACAGCAAATGGTCGTTTTGGCTGGATATACAACAAACTGTACGATTTGTTTTACAAAGCAGGTGTTTCGCTCGAAAAACAACGTGTTGCAAGTCCATTCCTTTCTACAGCTCAGGACAGTTTGAAACTTTATAGGGTAATAGAACCGCAAACGTGGGGAAAATTAGTGAGCCGTGTCAATGGCGTAAACTTCACCGGCATATATGGCGGTACCACGGCCATGGGATGGAACTCTATTAAACTTCCGGTCAATCACACATGGGAATCGTACATGTATTTCCTATTGAAAACTCTTCCGGAAGAAACCCGGGCGAATTACCTGGATAAACTTTCGGTAAGTATGAAGTTTTGGAGGGAAAAAGGCGGAGTACTTTCCGCTGAAGTAATTAAAAAGCTAAAGCAATCAGGAGTTGAAATTGAAATATCAGGATCCACCAATTATCAAACTTCAAAACTACCAGTGCGCATGGAGTATATCGACGAAATTGATATATCGGAAGCAAAGGAAATTCCAACATTTAAGCGTATGTGTATCTGCATAATGAAGAATGACCATCTTTGCAAATACATGGGTTTTACGTTGAATAAAAACGAGATGGCCAGACGAAAAAATATAATGGAAAAATATAAATCATTGTTATGAAATCACCCGTATATAATGTTCAGGCTGTGCCACTGGAAAAAATTCAGGCAAATAGCTACAATCCAAACTCAGTTGCACCACCCGAAATGAAGCTGCTTTATCAATCCATCAAAGAAGATGGTTATACCATGCCAATAGTGTGTTATTACTTGTCAGAAATTGATAAGTACGAAATTGTGGACGGCTTTCACCGGTACACGGTAATGAAAACGCATCGTGATATTTACGAACGTGAGAATGGAATGCTTCCGGTAGTTACCATTGAAAAAGACGAATCGAACCGTATGGCTTCAACAATACGTCATAACCGTGCCCGTGGTAGTCACGATGTGGACCTTATGAGTAATATAGTTTCTGAACTTACTCAGGCAGGAATGAGCGACCAATGGATATTAAAAAACATTGGCATGGATGCCGATGAATTATTGAGATTAAAACAAATAACCGGGCTTGCAGCCTTATTTAAAAATAACGAATTTAGTAACTCATTTGAAATAGCATGAAACAAAAAAAAGATTTAACCCTACCCGAATGGGCATTTCTCGAATCAACCAGCCATTTAGGGAACACGCTCGAAGGGCGTGATGTGCTACTGCACGTAAGAACTCACACTATGCTTGAATTTATTAGCGTTGATGATAATATGGTGCAGTTCTCAGGCGAAGTAAAAAGAATGCATTTTACTTATACCAATAAACACGGACTTGAAGAAAACTATGTTGTAGCCATACATTATAGTCTTGAAAGTGATTTTACAGGCTTAGATTATGTGATTCAAAAAGCCATTGCATTCTTCAAAGACTGGATGACCTGGATGGATAAAACAATTGAAGTGGAAGATAACTCTAAAATAAACTAACTATGACAGAACGCGAAATACTTGGACGGCTTATATTGTCTATCCGAACTTCCAAACGAATTACACAGGAGCAACTGGCAGAACGTGCCGGAATTACCCGCAATAATTTGTCACGAATTGAAAATGGGAAGTATAATACCGGTATTGATATAATTATACGTATTGCTAATGCACTGGAAATGCAACTCACGCTGATAAACCAGTAATCGTTTTCCTGAAATAAGGAAAATGATAAGCCTCACCTTAATCGGTGGGGCTTTTTTTGTGCATAAATT
>Ga0073936_10004397_pt1 | contig 19569 bp, 5 predicted proteins | sample AliMusrvi5mmetaG_FD_87041 | JGI IMG/M metagenome (GOLD analysis project Ga0073936, IMG submission 87041) | Freshwater lake bacterial and archeal communities from Alinen Mustajarvi, Finland, to study Microbial Dark Matter (Phase II) - Alinen... | ecosystem: Environmental > Aquatic > Freshwater >... | reverse complement strand
GATGGGATTACCAGCGTAAAAGGTACGGTAGACGTTCGTACCAAGCCGCCGTTAAGGGCGCGTTCCACGGCAACATCATATGTTCCGGAAGCAAGTAGTCCCGGAACGGTGCCCTGTATTTTTGAATCGCTCCAGAGCGTCAGCGGAGCCGTCGCGCCGCCTATCAATACGCGGGTGTAGTTCGCCACATAGTTGCCGAAGTTCGCGCCTGTAAGCGTAAAGCTCACGCCTATGGAACCGGAGGTCGGGATGATGGAGAAAAGCGACGGTGTGATCACTTTAAACTGCGCAGGCTCCGCATCGACTACGCCGCCGTTAAGCGCACGCTCGACCACAATATTGTAATCGCCGGGATTCAGCGTACCAGATATGGTGCCCTGTATCTTTGTGTCGGTCCACAAGGTCAGCGGCGCGGTGGCTCCGCCTATCAATACTTTGGTGTAGTTGGCCACATAGTTGCCGAAGTTCGTACCGGTAATAGTGAACGGCACCCCTATCGCGCCGGAAGAAGGCGTTACACCATCCACCGATGGCGTTACAAGTGTGAAAGTTACGCTAGAGCTGCGCACAACCCCGCCGTTTATCGCGCGCTCGATGATAACGTCATGGTCTCCAATGCCCAAAGCGCCGGGCACGGTTCCCTGTATCTTTGTGTCGGTCCACAAGGTTAGCGGTGCGGTCGCTCCGCCTATCAAAACCTTGGTGTAATTCGCCGCATAATTACCGAACCATGCGCCGGTTAGAGTGAACGGTATTCCAATCGCGCCGGACGAAGGCGTGATAGTATCCAGTACGGGGACGGTCACCGTGAACGGCTCGACATTGACGATGGTCGTTGTTCCGCGTTTCACCAGAACGGGATACTCGCCGGGGGCCAAGCCGCCGGGAACAGTACCCTTAATTGTGGTCGTGCTCCAGAGCGTAAGCGGCGCGGTGGTACCGCCGATCAGCGCAACCGTTATACCGGCTGAATACGCGCCGAACCCCGTCCCCGTTATCGTGAACGGCACCCCGATAGGTCCTGAAGAAGGCGAGATCTCCGCCGGATAATTCGCGGCGCTTACTGTTATAGAAGTGATCTTAACTTCCGCGATATTTCCGGCATTATCCACAGCGGTATAAAACACCGTATGGGTGCCCGCTGCCAGCATGAACGGCTCACTGTATGGTATGGCGGTCGTGGTTGAAAACTCGGTATCAAGGGAATACAACGGACTCTTAATACCGGATGCTATGCCGTTGGAAACAGGGTCGAAATAACTGAGCGTTACGGTATCAGTGGAGGCCATTGTTACAGACGCTCCCGATTCTATGGTCGTTCCGTTAATTAAGGCGTTAATCAGCGGCGCGGTACCGTCCACGTAGCCGGGCCGCACATTTTGCGCTTCCCAGTTCCCGGCTCTGTCCACGCTCTGGAAATACAGCGTGTAATAGCCTTCCCGCTGGGGGATCAATGGGAACGAATAGGTTCCGCTGATAAGCGTCACCCAGTTGGAAGAGATCAATTGCGTCATCGTGAACGTGGTTAGAGCCACCCCACTGGCGTAGCCGTCCACCAGCGGATCGCTCGCCCCGAACGTAACAGCGGATCCCGGCCGCACATATATGGCGGGGGCATTTGAAGAGATCATAACACCGTCGACGTAGATTTGCGTCGACGGCGGCGTGATGTCCGGTGCGCCGTAATGCATCGTTATGAACGCCATCTTTGCGGCCGCCACATGGCCGGCATTATCCACGGCTGAATAATACATCGTGTAAGTGCCTGAAGACAGCGCCAACGGCGGTGTGTAAACTGTGGCGGAAGCCGTCGAGAATGCTGTGTTGAACGTGTAAAGTATATCCTTCGGACCGGACAAGTCGTCTACGGCGGTCAACGTGAAGGTGTCCGCGGCGGTTACATAAACCGTCGCGCCATCGGTCAACAACCGCCCGTTTATCCAGGCGGAAACCACCGGCGGCTGCCTGTCGGTCGCGGGCAGGAACGGACCCTGATAATAGCCGATCGTAACCCCGTTCTCGCCTGCGCCTATGCTCGGAGAATTAGCTTCTAGGCGGTAGTCGTCACCCGCCTCGTTCACAAAACGCGGGTCCCCGAAAATGTCATGCGCGCCGTGCGGCATCAAAGGATCATTCCACAGATTTCCCCAAATATCGCTATAATCCATGTCGACGTTCGACGGCATACCGGAGGAATCCATGACACTATACCCTTTCAGGTTCTTTGCGAGGATATTGTTCCTTACGCTGATATGACCGTACCTCGCATCTATAACTATCCCGGAACCGCGACCGGGTTCCACGGTATTGTCGTATGCGGTGTTGTTGTATACAAAGGTGCCGGCTTCAGTAGGCTGATTCTCACCGGCCATTATTCCGTCGCGGTTATGCGCGACCACATTATACCGTACGGTGCCGACCTGCACGGCTATGCCAAATCCGCTGCGCAGCGCGGTATTCCATTCGACCACGGCGCCGGAAGAATGTCCCACGTCAATATCATCAGCGAGGTTGTCGGTACTCACACAGCTTGAAATAAGTATGCCATCCGCCCAAACAGCGGAAATACCGGCTGTATAATTCCTGACCGTAAACCCGATAATTTTGACGTCAGAAGCGGAATCCACGCGGAATGCGCTAAATAGATCCCGAACTCCATCGCCATTAGTGTCACCGTCAAGCAGCGCCTCGCCTATTGCGCGGAGTGTTACGGATGATTTGATTATATTAAGCGATTCATGATAAGTTCCGGTAGCTACAAGTACTGTATCCCCTGGACCGGCCGCTGAAACCGCGTGCATTATAGTGGCGAAAGCGCGGGCCAGGCTTAATCCGTTATTCGAGTCGTTCCCGGTATTCCCGGCGACATAGAATATCTTGCCGCCGGTCACTGTTACGAACACGCTCTTGATCGGCGTTTGGCTGCCGAGATTGTCAAAAGCCGTATAGTGAACGGTGTGGGTGCCCGCCTCCAGCGTGAACGGCGTAATATAAGCCGTAGAGGTAGCGACGGAGAACGCCATATCAAAGGTGTAATACACGCCGGCCGGGCCGGAACCTTCATCCGTGGCTCTGAGCGTAACGGTGTCGCCGACGGTCATATAGGCAGTGGCGCCATCTGCCAGTTCCAGACCATGAACAATAGCGGCGGTCACCGGCGCGGTGTTATCCACGGTTATGCTGGAAGTTTTTACGGCCTCCATATTACCGGCTGCGTCTACACTGTAGTAGCGCAAGAGATGCGCGCCTTCACCGGGTATGGTGATAGTTCCGGCGTAAATGCTGTACGTATCGGAATCCACCGAGTAATACGAATTTGCCGCGGTCCCGAGCCTATCGCCCACATTCGTAACATCATCGAAAGCGCTTAAAGTTATCTTGGTAAGGCTGGAAACATAAACCGGTTCAGAGCCGAAGTGTGTACCGGCGAACGCAAGATCCGTCACCGGAGCGATAATATCCAAACGCCCGGTCTTAAAGATTCCTAGATTCGTAAAAGCCGTTTCTATCCCGGCTGAATTCCGGGCCTTCACCCGCGCATAATAAGAAGTTCCTTCCAGAAGCCCGCTAAAAGCGTATCCGTCGGACCTGACCCAGCCGCTTTCCTTTGCGGCAGAAGTCCGCTTCGGCAAAGTGGAGATCTGGACAAGGTATTCGGTCCAGTCCGGATTGCCGTTGGCGCCCCAGGTAAGGGTAAAGCTGGAAATATATATAGTTGAAGCGCTAAGCGCTCCTGGCCCGGCTGCAAGCGTGACCACCCCGCCCAAAGCGGCCTGCGCGGACATGACTCCGCTCTCGGGGTTCTTACCCTGGCCGTATATCAAGTAAGTGGTATTAGGCGTCAATCCGGCAAACAAAAACGACCTGTCCGAAGGCTCTTTAAACGGCGAAGCCAGCACAACAGGTTCAGCAGCGTCGGTATCGATAGAGACGCTGTATTCTATAGGAGCATTATTGTTTCCGGCGGACCAGGTTACCGCTACCGTGGCCGAACTTACAATACCGGTCACTAAATCCACCGGCGGGTTCGGCAATACATACAGCTGCGCCAAATTAGAATCAGCGGATATACTGCCGCCGGTGTCCTGCAGCCACAGCTTGAAATAATTCGAGGTGTTGCCCATAAGGCCGGCCAAAGGATAATTCTGCGGTATGCCGGGCATGGTATTGGTGCTGAAAACTATCTGTGCCGATGACGGGCTAAAAGCGGCCGCGGCGCTGGTGGCTGATTCTATCAAGTAATGTCCGCCGAATATGGAGCCAGTGACGCCGTCTTCGCCGGTGGAACTCCAACTGAGCCCTGCCTGCGCGCTGTTGTAAACTGAGAAAGCGCTAAGGTCCGCTATGGCGGCCGGCGGGGTATCAACGGAATTAAGGGCAAAATTGAGCGTATACTCCGCCTTGGGCGGCGGGTTATAGTCTAAAAGGTTAAGCCTGTAAATATAAGAAATGGGGTTTTTATTAAAATGCTTGGATATCCAGATGTTTTTGGAGTTGATGGCTTTGCCGTCGCTTCTAACCGCTGATAAAAGCCTGGCTTTTCCATCCAGCGGGGCAGGGACGGAAGTGTACACCCATGCGTTCGAGACGGAAATCCCCGTGAGTTTAAGCGTGGCCGAAGTATTGGCCCCGCCAAGAGCGCCGGAGAACTCGCTGCTAAGCCGCTCAACCGGTATAGGCGCGGGCTGGTCGGACTCCAATATAAAATCCGGCGCTATCTCGCCGCCGGCGGAAAGGATATCGTACATCGTGTCGCGCGAGGCGGTGGTGTTTACCAGAAAATCGAACTGGCTGTCGCGCCCCGGCAGATCGACCAGCACATCTTTTAACAGCGTATAGGTAGTCGCGTTCTGCACAAGCGAGGTAAGCTGGCCGCCCAGCTCATCAGCATGGCTGAATTTGGCGTCGAATTTAATGAACCTGCCAGAAAGGTTCGTGGACATTATCCAGGCGGCCTGTGTGACGCCGCCGGCTGCTACATCGCCGAAGGGCACCAAAAGAGTGTCCGGAATCTTTTTATTGCCGACATATGTGCCCAACAGTTTCGTATCAACGGCAAAGCCTTGTTTATTGTCGGTTATTTCAGGCTGGCCGGAATCTATCTTGAAGTTTTTTGCCGTGCCATAGCCGACATTCGTCACCCTGACGCCAGCAGGAAATGGCTCTACGGGCTCTATCACACCTTCGGTCAGCGGTTCGTCGGCGAAAACTTCGAACGGCAGCATATACTCAAGCTTTAAAGCGGGCTGGGGTTTTACGGTTATATGATCTTCGTAAGTGGAAACGGTCTGATAAATGCCGTTAAGCTTGTACGAGATATCGGCCTTTACAGAATACTTCAGGCCCAGCGGATCCGTTCCGCCGGCACCGGTGCTGGGTATAATAAGCCAATGCACATCGGCTGTGGTAGCCGGCTGCACAATGCCGGTGCCGTCCACGCCGCTTATGCCGTCTTTGGAGTTTACCCTTACGAAGAACATCCCGTCGGCGGGATTGCCGGCGGCGTCCTTTATAACCACATCTACGCGGAAGTTCTCAAGGCCGTAGTTTGGGAACTCGTTGGTTATGCCGAGCGCGGCGTCAAAGGCCTCTCTTTCAAGCGTGGCTTCCTGGCTTATGGCAAGGCTGACTTTGGCGCAGACGCTGGTTTGTGCGGCGGCATTGACCGGGGCAAAAGCAAAAACCGCGCCAAACATGATGGCGCCAAAAACCAGCGTAAATCTTTTATTATTGACGATCATACTGGCGCCTCCTTTGTCCTACTGGATTCCCGCACACTCCCGCCCGGCCGCCCGCTTTAGCGGGCCTTGCAGGGGAGGCGATTTTAGTCGCCTGTCCGGGTGGTGGGACCTGTTTTTAACGGATACTTCTTCGCCGACCAGACCTGTATCCCGCCTAACAATTCTTTCACCTTAAAACCTTTCTCAATCATCTGCCGCGCGCCGGCTTTGGCGTTTTCCTGCTGCCGGTCATAGATCACCCACTCGGGATCTTTTGAAAGTGCGGCGATAGCGGCCTCCAACCCTTCGAACGGAATATTCCTGGCCCCCGGCAGATGCGCTATCTTAAATTCTTTCTCCGGCCGCGTGTCTACAATGCCCATGCTTTTGTCCGCCAGAAGTTTAAGCATCTGCGCCGGAGCAATACCGGCAACGGTCATGACCGCGCTTTTCTTTTCCAATCCGGTGACTGTTTCAAGTGCAAGACCCTCGGCCATCCACTCTGTAATGCCGCCATCCAACACGCTCACGTTCTTATACCCGGCGGTTTCAAGCGTTTTAGCGCCCAGTTTGCTCCACGGGCATTGGTTATTTCCGCAATAAAGGACCATAAGCCCTTCTTTAGGAAGGTTAGCCTTCTCAATGCTGTCATACGGCGCGTTGATAGCGCCGGGTATATGGCTCCTTTCAAAATCTGAAGCCCCGCGCACATCCACTATGATCATCTTCGCGCCCTGACCCGTAATATTCCTGTTCAAATCCCCGCACGAAACGGTTGGCGTCTCGCAGTAACCATTAACGCTGATAGTGCATAGTCCCAAAATATAAATACAAACCGCAACATAGGGGACGTTGTTGACTAGTTGACTAACTATTTTCCTTGCGCGCATAACAGCCTCCGCCCTTTCTCTAACAATCTCGATATCCCGCTGCGACTTAACCCAAGTTGGCCGCATAATATTGTGCCGTCGACCCCGGCCGCTTCTTTTGCCATATAACAGTAAATCGCCCGCGCTTGCGCCGCTTTGTGCCCATGTCCCGGCCTTAAGATCTCCTGTTGCTCTACGCCCGAGAGTTCCGCGGCTTCTTTAAGCACTGCTTCGCTTGTCTTTTTTGCGACGGGAACTTCGCCCGCTTTCTTTAAGATCTCTTCAACAAAATCCCCATGGCCCAATATGCTGTCGTCATAGGCTTCCCGGTCTTTCCCCATGCCTAAAACGTTCAAGAGCCCGCCCATGCTCTTTTTTAACCCGCCGCCTGAATATTCGCCGCGTTTATATTTGTTCTGCCGCTCCTTAATGAAAGCATCGTAAGAAGCAACTTTGTTCCCGAAATGGCTAAGAACATATTCTCTTTCCAGAAAGTCCGGCTTACACCTGCCCATTAATGCGCCATGTCCGCACCCGGGATATTTCTCTAAAGCGTCAAAGTCTTTAACAAGCTTTGCCCTAAGAGGATTTAGATGAATATATGCCACAAGCTCCTGCAAATATTCTTCTTCGTCGCACATGATGGCTTTATAACGGTTTTGGAATAAATGCCCGGCACGTCTGTGTTTTATATTAAAGCTTACCGCGTAGCCGGTCATAAGTCTGCGCATCAACTCGGCTAAAGGTTTCCCTCCGCGCAGGGTCAACAGGTGGAAGTGATTAGGCATGAGACACCAGGCCAGACATTTACCGCCTGTTCTTTCCAGACTTGCCTTAAACCGCGCAATGAAATCTTCGTAATCTTCTTTTTCAACAAAGATAGCCTTTCGCTCGTTGCCGCGAGCGATAACATGGTACAGCTGTCCGGCGATATCTATTCTTCCATGTCTGGGCATATCAGTTCTCAAAAGTTAGTCAACTAGTCAACAACGTCCCCTATCTTCCCCCCTACCTCATTCCCTTCTTTTTTTACTCATTTTATCGAAAGAATCATATATAAATCCGCCTATAATATAACCAACATAAATCGTTCCGAAACTAAGAATCCAAAAAAAACCAGCGGGGTTAAGCGCATCTTTCATGGATGCGGAAAACGACCATATTGCATATACACACGTCACAATAAATGCCCCTGTAATTTCTGAAAACTTAACATCTTTATCATAAGTGCTGGTTTTTGTATCTTCAACTACTCTTTTGAAAAAAATTGCTAATACTCCAAAAGGAATAGAAGAGAACAGTGTGACAAATAAAAAATTGTCCAGGTGACGTAAGACATAATCTCTATGGCAAAAAAAATCGGTAGCACCAATCGTAAGCAGTCCTATAATCCAAATTAGCCAATAAATTAATTTAACATTGTTTTTCATACCCTTCTTACATATACCTCCTTTATTTTATGGACAACATCGGTCACATCCCGCTTTTTGACCATCTTCATAAGCCGGTCCACCTCTTAGAGCGACCGCCGACGCATATGTCGTCGCCGCCGTCATACATGCAGCAAAACTTGCACCATATGGTCCGTAAGCCATACAAATATTTGTTATATCCACCCCTAATCTAAAGTCGCATCCTATCTTATCCGTACCACAAAACCCATAACACCTATCATGAGTATTACACGCGCTTGTTAATGAAATATCGCCTACCGTATCGGGGACATTAAAACTACTTGAGCCGCAACCATCTACCGTTGGGGTATATATAGTTGGGGACTTCGGCACCCTGTTGGGACATGCCGTAATACTGATTTCCCCATTTGCCACTTTTGCATTAATCTCATGGCTGTTATCTACAGGGACGCAATTTCCGGTTTGACACACCATTTTTTTGCACATATTTGATGCCAGCCCGCAGAATTCCCCATGCCCATCTTGACCAGGATCTGCAACGCAACGTCCATCTGCAACACACTGTTTACAAGGCGGGCAACTACCCCGCCCTCCTACTCCTGTACAACCTATATTGCCGCATACACTGGCAACTTGGCCCACTTGAGCGACACTACCTGCAACAACTCCTGAGACTCCGCCATATGTTACTGATCCAGCGTTTCCGCTACTACCACCACCTCCGATGGCCCCGACTGGAGTTGTTTCACTGCCGCCCCCGCCTCCACCTGTACATTCATTTCCAACCAGAATCCTTAACTGTTCTATCAACAGATCCGTCCAGTTGCCGGCGGCGCACATGTAGCGGCCTCTGTGATTTATTCTGGCTTCGTGGCAACTGGCGTGATCTAGATATACTTTTACAGGCACTGTTATCGTTTGTCCGGGCTTTATCTCGGGGATTGAAGTGAACGGCAATTCTATTTTTACAGCGGGGTCTATCATCTCTGGTTCAAGCTGGAAATCAAAGACGGATATTAAACCCTTGTTCGTTATGGTGTATTGAACATAGAGCGTCTGTCCTCCTACCATATCCTTTGAGATTAGCGGCGGATTTATAACTATCGCCGGCGCGGGCACATCAGTCTTGAATGTCATATCCAGCGTGATGTCGTACTTGTCAACAACCGTTGTGGGCGTTACAGACCACGTATAAGTTACCATACTGGTGGGCAACAGGATATTTAAAGTCTGGTCTAAGCCGGGGTCAATAGTAATGCTGTTCGAGACAGTCTGCTCACCCGTTGATTCTACGCGGTAAGTATATTTTCCGCTCGGGACATTCCCAATCGCAACAAATCCATTAGTGTCCGTCTTACCCGTCATGCTTAGCCCCGCTATATCCAGGCTGGTAAGCGTTATATTCGCTCCCCCGATGAATCGAGTTGGATCAAGCGGCTGCTTATCCGCATTGGTTACATTGAAGTAAATGTTGGCGTTCCTTGCTGATGTAACAGTTATCCCGGCATTTATCGGAACCGTTTGAAAATTATCACTTATGATATTGACCAGCGGGTTCTGCGCGTATGCCTGCGTAGCCTGGTCGGAGGGCGGCTCTATCCTGAGCGTGAAACTCGCATTCCCGCCGGGCGGAATATTACCTAATTCTTTTAATAAGCCCGACATCCCATCCACCTTAACCCAGGGCAACGTCGGATTCATCACATTTACATTGGTCCATGTTGTGAATCCGATATTGGCCACGGTAATCGTTTGTATCCTGCTGTCACCGGCCAGCATACCCAGCGAGAAGACCTGCGGTGTCATTTTGGGAATCACCTGCGGCGCTACGACGGTTACAGTAATCGGCATGGTGCGCATAAAGCCGTTGCTATCATGAACATTAAAATTCATCCTGCCATGGGTAGCCGCGCTTCCTGCGTTACAGGTCAGCCCTATCTTCATCTGCCAACCGGGCTGTAGTATTTGCGGCAAGCCCTGGTTTGGCGCAAGCGTGACGCCCTCGCCTGATATCGGCTCAACCGAGAAGGCCAATCTATCCAGAGGACTGCCGCCTGTATTCTTTAAAATCACTTCAAACGGATAGCTGCTGCCTTGCAGCATCGTAAGCGAATAGTCTGTATAATTGAACCCGAAGCCTACTATCGTAAACGATGAAGTGGCAGCAGCCCCAACAATGTTGGGATGGCGCACGCCCAAGCTGTACATACCAGCTTCGCCGGGATTCGGCGTGAAAGTTACATTGTAATCGCCGGTGCTATCAGTTACAGTTTCCATTGTGCGCGTATAACCGTTATTTCCTATTGAGACGACCACCGGGAACGACGAAAGAATATTTGACCACACATCATCTACGTGCCCCATGATTTTTATTGAACTTCCTTGGTCGTAAATAGGATGCTCCGTGTAAATGGTGGCCGTATACGGAACTGCCAGTTCGGTCTTAACGTCATTTGAGGCCGAATAAACCGGTGCCGCGTAGACCGGGTTATAATTCAATGAGTAAGCAAAGCCGTTTACGGCCCCCATAACAGTTACGCTTTCCGCCAGTTCCGAGACGGCCAGTTTTACCGGCTCAAAAGTATAACTGCCGCCCGGCATTACCCTTACGGGGCAAAAGGTTGCCGCGACCTTTTGAATCAACCCAACCCAGGGCACAACGCGGCTACAAAGCGTTGTACCTCGGATTAGGGACCACCTCAGATTGCATTACACCGGACGGCGGCATTGCAGCCGCGCGGCTGGTGTAACGCATAAATTGTCAAATATCAACGCCCGGCAATTTCGGGCGGTATTAGCGGATAAACGACTTTTTTCCCCGCTAATAAACTTACTCCATTTTCTACAATCGAAGAATCAAGAACTACAACTTCAGCTAACAAACCTGCACCATTGTTCTCAACAAAAACAGCCACAAGATCTAGCGACGTCAGGATTTAAAAAATGCAATCTATTTTTGAACGCCTCTCGTCCTAAAGCAGACATCGCGTTTATCTTTTCTATCCTCCAGAGGCCATTTTTTTCTATCCTCTGGGTTGATTTTCGCACCAAGAACTTCCGCCAACCTGGGCGGTAGTATTCGATATTTCCCACTATTTACTATCTTAATCAAAGTATCACATGGCAAAGACGGATTCTCTAATAATTGTTGATAATAATTTTTATTCTTTGAAAGTCTGCGCAGTGTTTCATCTGGGGTGTTTATATTCCAAGCCACAGCATCTCCATTGGTTTCAGCTAATGCATTTAAGATGTCTGGCGGCGTGTTGGGGTTTCTTGCTAGCTCGGTTCTTAAACGAATATCTTCTTTACTACCATTATAAATATCCAATAACCTTTCCGACACTCTGCCGCGTTGAATAAGATATCGCCAGTCGCCTTCCATCCCATGCCAATTGCAAAACGCTATGCTTACCATACAGAAGTACACTATTAGAATCACCATCTTTGCGATGGACCGCATCTGTCTGATATTAAAATCAGGGTCAAATGGTAAATAGATAAGTTTATAAATTGGCCATACAGCTAAATATATGAGCGGTGCCAAAAATACCATATACAATGGCACAAAAATAATCCACACCATTCGCTCCGATAACCAGTAGGCAACAAACCCGAGCATAGCCGTTAAAAAAGATAAAAATGCAGGTATGGATATACTAGTTTGCAATCCTTTCCCTACCGCTTCAAAAAAACCGATGCGGTAAAAAACTATCGTTAGCCCTATGATTAACATTACCGCAGGGATAATAACTAAAAAAATATCTTTATATTTCATCCCTCTGTTGTATAAAGGTTTTTGTATTCGCACACTTTTTATAGCGACACAAGCAGAACTATACTTTTTAAGATATACGGTACCCGCTGTCGTTTCTATTTTTAAATATTTATACTCTGCCTTTTCATCTTTACTAACTTGTATGCCGCCAAGTTTCTCGATATTATTTTCCGTATCGCTCTGTTCTATTTTCTTGAAAACATCACAAGAAAGCGTCGGGTTCGTGAGGAGATACGCTTTAACCAGCCAGGAGTTATCGTTTGCTAGCAATCCCAGTGTCACATCATCAGTGATTCTATTAGCCGCAACAAGTGCTCGTGTGACCTCATCATTGCTCTTGGAAAGTTTAGCTAATACACTATTTTGATAGCGGATATTAAATGCCATGATCCGCTGTATTTGACTGTTACTGTCAGCAAATTCTTCATATCGATCAGCAAATGACCAGACTCTTTCCTTCAAATCATAACCCTTTATAAGGTTTGCGAGCACATATCCAGAAAAAAATATACACACACCCACCACAACAATTGGCGCAACCAAAAGCCTCGTTTTTAACTCCTTGCGTAAACCGATTTCAAAACCATATTTAGCCAGCAGAAATATTGTTATTGAACATATTCCCAATGAAACACTAAAAATCCAAGGGATAAATGGCCAAAAGAACCCATCAACGGACTTATAATCTAAAAAACCAGCAAATACAGCTAACCGATAAGTTGTGAGACCATATACATATAAAGAGATTAAAACTGAAACAACAATAGTAGCGCTACAACTTAAGGAAGATATTGATATTTTCTTCTCACATGTGCTAGAAAACACTCTTAATAGATACCAAGTAAAAATCAAGGCACCGATATGCAATCCACATAAGGGCAAAAATAAGATTGAAAAGCTCATAATATTATCTTCCTCATTATCCTTATGGACAACATGTGCAACCTGTTTGCTGGCCTCCCGCATAGGGTGCTTGAGCCCCGGGAATAAGTCCGATACCCATATTCCAACCCCGAACAGCACTCCGGTACACATCCCCAAGATCCGAACATTCATCCGCACATCTTCGGATTATAGGAGTCTGTCCTTGTATATAGACAATTCGCGTCCTATCACCCAAAACTCTCCTGCATTCATTTTTTATCTGCTCACTTAGGACATCATCGCATAAATTTCTATCACTATTACATTTGGCATAACATGCATCATGCCTGTTACAACTTTTCAAAAAACTCACTTCCACACCACAGATAGAAACTACATTAGGGACAACTCGATTAGACGCCGCAGAACCGCAACCGTTAATTCCAAGCCGTTCTCTTATTAGACTGTCAGTATTGATTGCATCTGAATCCGGATCTATATCCCCATATCCCGGTTTTGGAATTCGGTGGCTGCACCTTAGTATATCAATCGTGCCACGTGACACTCTTATGTTTGTATCTGTGCTATTATCTGTAATCGCACATTTCCCCGACTCTTCATTCACACATTGCGCTATTTTACAAACATCCGAAGTTGTACAGCGCGTATTATTACTCGCATTAAACTGACAAATCCCTCTTTGGCAACTTTGACACACATCACATCCGGCTATTGTCCCATTTATGCAATTCCCACCACACCCTATATTTTGTTGTGTATCCGCATTAAGATATGCAGCATCTGCTGCCGAGATTCCTCTATATACCGTTCCGGCATTTCCACCACCCCCAGCCGCACCGCCAATGGCCCCGATTGTAGTCGTTTCGCTGCCTGAGCCCCCACCTCCACCAAGGCATTCATTTCCAACAAGAATCCTTAGGGTTTCTATCACAATATCCGTCCAGTTGCCGGCGGCGCACATATAGCGACCTCTGTGATTTATTCTGGCTTCGTGACAACTGGCATGATCAAGATATATTTTTACAGGCACGGTTATTGTCTGGCCGGGCTTTATTTCGGGTATTGAGGTGAACGGCAATTCTAGTTTAACCGCAGGGTCTATCATCTCTGGTTCGAGTTGGAAATCGAAAACGGATATTAAACCCCTGTTCGTTAAGGTGTATTGGACATAAAGCGTCTGCCCTCCTACCATATCTTTTGAGATAAGCGGTGGAGTTATAACTATCGCGGGCGCGGGGACATCAGTCTTAAATGTCATATCCAGCGTGATGTCGTATTTGTCAACAACCGTCGTGGGCGTTACAGACCACGTATACGTCACCATGGAAGTTGGCAGCAGGATATTTAAAGTCTGGTCCAAGCCGGGGTCAATAATGATCGTATTGGTAACGGTCTGCGCGCCTGTTGATTCTACTCGATATGTATATTTTCCGGCTGGGACATTGCTTAACGCGACAAAACCATTTGCATCGGTTTTGCCAGTCATGCTTAGTCCTGCTATATCCAGACTGGTAAGCGTTATATTAGCGCCGCTAATGAATCTTGTCGGGTCCAGCGGCTGCTTATCGGCGTTGGTCACATTGAAGTAAACGCTCGCGTTCCTGGCCGATGTTACCGTTATACAGGCGTTTATCGCAACCGTCTGGAAATTATCACTTATGATATTAACCAGTGGATTCTGCGCGTAGGCCTGTGTCGCCTGGTCGGACGGCGGTTCAATCTTAAGTGTGAAGCTTGCGGTGCCGCCCGGCGGAATAGAGCCAAGGCTCTTTATAAGGCCGGACATCCCATCAACCTTGACCCAGGACAGCGTCGGATTCATCACATTAACATTGGTCCAGGTTGTAAAGCCGATGTTGGCCACTGTAATAGTTTGTATCCGGCTGTCGCCGGCCAACATCCCCAGCGAGAAGACCTGCGGCGTGACCTTTGGAATAACCTGCGGCGCTACGACGGTTACTGTAATAGGCATGGTGCGCATAAAGCCGTTGCTATCATGAACATTAAAATTCATCCTGCCATGGGTAGCCGATACTCCGGCGGCGCATGTCAGCCCGATCTTCATCTGCCAGCCGGGCTGTAGTATTTGGGGCAAGCCCTGGTTTGGCGTGAGCGTCACGCCATCGCCTGATATCGGCTCAACCGAGAAAACTAATCCTTCCAAGGGGCTTCCGCCTGTGTTCTTTAAGATTACTTCAAATGGATAGCTACTTCCTTGCAGCATGGTAAGCGAATAATCAGTATAGTTGAACCCGAAGCCCACTATCGTAAACGAGGAAGTGGCCGCATCGCCTACGATATCGGGATGGCGCACGCCTAAGCTATAGATACCCGACTCACCGGGATTGGGCGTGAAAGTTACATTGTAATCGCCGGTACTGTCGGTTATCGTCTGCATGGTTCTGGTATAGCCGTTATTGCCTATGGAAACGACAACTGGGAAGGAAGAGAGTATGTTCTCCCAGACGTCTTTCACATGGCCCATGATCTTAATTGAACTGCTCTGGTCATAAATCGGATGCTCCGGATAAATGGTTGCCGTATATGGGACGGCCAATTCGGTCTTAACATCATTTGAAGCCGTATAAACCTGTGTCGCGTAGACCGGGTTATAATTCAATGAATAAGCGAAGCCGTTTACGGCCCCCATCACGGTGACGCTTTCCGCCAGTTCCGAGACCGCCAGCTTTATCGGTTCAAAAGTATAACTGCCGCCGGGCATTATCCTTACAAAGTATATTACATCCCCGCCGGAGCTTACCATGTCGGCATTGGTCTGCGTAAGCGGTGTCTGCGCAAGCAGGAGGCCGGACAGGGTAAGTAGTTTTGCCGACACACTATCAGATGCGGATGTAACGCCGCCTATTTTGCGCGCGGTTACGATATCCACAGGGGCCGAGCCGCAGTTATTGAATTTCACCCTTACATTGGAATATGAACCGCGCACAAGCGCGTCCGGCAATACTTCAACTACCGGGGACTGGGCGTCCCTGGTCGCCATGATAAAGTTTATAGCCGCGCTGATGGCGGCATCGCCGCCTTGCGGCAGGGTCAACACACCCTTGGCCGAAAGGGTTCCTGCGGCTTGGGCACTTGTATAGACCACAGCCGCCGTTTCCGCTGAACCGCCGGACTGAACTGTTACAGTCTGGGCGGGGACAGCCTGTACGCCGCCCACGGTAAGGACAAGCGGGCCGGCGGATACAGCCTGCGTTCCTGCGTTGGTTATCGTAAACCGCACATAATCAAAGAAGCCCTTGTTCAAAGCCTCCGAATCCCCCAAGAAAGATCCATATCCGGCCAGCGCAAGCGAGACTGCCGGGATCTCAGCGCGGGCGCGCACGCCGTCACGGCCTTTGGAATCCACAGCCAGAACCTCGTATACATGCGCCCCGGCGGTATAGGCCGTATCCTTGTAATAATTCTTGTCCGTGCCCACCGGCCCGAGATACACACCGTCTTTGAACACCTTGTAAACGGATACCCCGGCCCCGGCTGTGGTCCAACTTAAGGTAAGAGCTGCGCCATCTTCTATAAGCGCGGCCAGGTTCTGCGCTTTCTGCGGCGGCAGATCGACATTGAACGCCGCAGAAATATGGGTATTATTGCCGGCACGATCGGTAGCTGTTATTTCAAGCGTGTAAGCGCCGTTGTCCGTTATAGCCGAACCTGATGTATAGACTTGGCCGTTCAAAAGCGCGGTTACGGAAGACAGATTCAAGTCCGAAGCCGAAATTATAGGCGTAACCGCCGCCGTATAATAACCGCCGTTTGCGATGCCGGACAACGTTATCACCGGGCTTGAAAGGTCTATGCTGAAAGAGACCGTTTTTGAAGCGGTGTGCCCGCTTAGATCTGACGCGCTAACTGTTAAGCTATGGCCGCCTGCGGTAATTACTGGCGAGCCTGACGTAAACGGTAAACCATCCAGCCGCGCGGCCAGCGTGGAAGTGTCCAGGTTTAGATCATAAGCCGCGTATGCCGGATTAACCGGCGCCATATAATAACCGCCGTCAACGATGCCGGTTAATGCTATGACCGGTGCGGCTTTGTCGTAACTGACCGGCGTAGAGACGGACACAGCGCTTTCATTGCCGGCTAAGTCCACGGCTGAGATAGCGTAATGATAGACGCCGTCGGTCTGCGGCTGGTCCGTGGACTGGCTGCCCACCAAAGCCCGATAGGCCAGACCGGAGACGGAGGTTATAACCGTGGTGGAGCGGTAAAGCCTGAAACCGGAGGGCGCTTCGCCCGGACCGGAGGACCAGGTTATATCAACACCGCCGGCCTCGGCGGGGGAAGCTGAAATAGAAGCCGGCGCGGAGGGCGGCGTTGCGTCGGACTGGGCCGTGACACCGTTGGACGGCAAACTTTCATTGCCCGCTTTGTCCAAAGCCGTAACATGATAAGCGTGCCCGCCCTCTTGAGGCGGGATATCGGTAAAGGCCCCGGTAAGGCCAGCGCCGCCGGGGAGCACGGAACAATTCAGCAGGGTGCTATCCCTGTAAACGCAGTAGGAGGCCGGCTTTTCCCCTACGCCGGACCAGTTAAGCAGCACCGCCCCGCCAGCGCCGAAGGACCAGTTCAGGGACATAGGCGCGCCTGGAGGCACGGTGTCGGCTATAAAATACGTGGCCCCGCTTATTAGCGTTCCGGCATTGCCAAGGGAATCTAAAGCGGTCCAGGCGAAGTTATGCACACCTTCGCCGGTGGCTGTGGATATGTTAATAACTCCGTCCCAGACGGCGGCGTCCGTGGAGGACGATACATAAACCGTTTCGGTGATTGCGCCTATGCTGTAGAATCCGGGCGTTGCGGCGGCAGGTTCGTTTAAAGTCAGCTTAAGCGAATATTGGCCCGCTTTTAACGACGGGCCGGCGGCGGGAATAAATGCGATATTCGCAACGGGACCGGAGGTTTCAAGCGCCAGAGCGGAACCGGAAGTAATAGTCTGCCCGGAGTTGCCGCTGAGGTCCGTACCCTGGAAAGAGAAGCTTCCTGTACCGGAAGGCATGGCCTGGGTAATTGTAAGCGTGGCTACCCAGATATTAGCGATTACAGACGGTTCAAGGCTTATCTGTATGGGAGCGCCGCCGCTTGGCGTAAAGGTGAAATAGGGGGCGGCGGTTAGGACTTCTGAAACGATGACTTGAACAGGGTAAGCCCCAGCGCCGAGCGGCGGGGTTATACCAGGCAAAGTCACGGAGGCCGAAGGAACTACCGAATCGGAAAGCGAGTAAGCCACATCCGACAGAACGGATTCGTTGCCGGCGGCGTCATGGGCGGTAACGGCGTAGTAGTAGAAGCCGTCGGCCGACGGCGTATTGTCCAGAGTAAGAGCGGTAACAGGGCCCGCGATCAACAGGCCTGTGACGGCCGGAGCTCCGGAGACAAGGGCTGTTTCGCTGTCGCTGCGGTATACGCGGTAATGTGCCGGGGCTTTACCGGAAGGGGCAAGCCAGGTGAGGCGGACCTTGCCGCCCGGCATCGAGGCCGCCGATACGGAAGAGGGCGCGTTGGGAGCGGTGACATTGTATTCGATGGAGATGGGAGCGGACGCGGAGCCAGCGCCTCTGGAATCCGCGGCGAACACGGCAAGAGTATACGAGCCTTCCGTCGGTAAGGTGACTATGGCGGTGTAAGAACCGTCCGAGGCTACGGGCGTAGAAACCAGAACACTGCCGTTTATACGGACCTGAACCGTGGTACCGGGCTCTCCCGTGCCGGTTATCGTAAAGGTGGGTATGGCTACCGAGAAGCCGGAATATGGCGAGCTGATAACCGGCACGGAAGGCGGCTGGTAAAGAACATAATACACGCTTGAAACTGTTGTCCGGTTACCGGCGGCGTCTTCGGCCCGTGCGGTCAGCGTATGATTGCCGTCGGCAAATGACAGGATATCCCACTTGAATAAATACGGCGGCGCGCTCAGCGTTGAAACAACCACTCCGTCCACAGAGAAAACCACGCTGGAAACGCTGATGTCATCAGCCGCCTGCACGGAGAAAGTTGAGGGCCTGTTGATGAACCAGGAGGGCGCTGGGTCTATAGCCGTCAGCGTCGGGGGCTGAACGTCCATTATCACCGCGTTGGAAATACCGGAAATATTGCCGGCGAAGTCGCGGGACTTGAGCGCGAAATAGAGGGTGAAGCTGGTGGAGACCGGGATGATGTAAGGTTCCGGAGTACCGGGCGCCTGGGCAGGAATACCCTGAATTAAAACCGGCGCAGCGTCGAAATTGCCGGCGGAAATGGGGAAGGTGGCGGCTTTTATGACGTAATCCGCAACGCCGCTTATGTTATCCGCGGGTGCGGTGAAGATGAGGTCTACATTGCCGGATGCGATAAGGAAGGAATTAAGCCGGAAATCAGTGACGGGGGCTGGGGCCGTCTTATCGATGGTGAACGTAACCGCAGCCGTGGAGATATTGCCTGCCTGGTCAGTTACGGTTATTGTGGTCGTTTTGACGCCTTCCGCGGTGTAGGCGAAGGGTGGGGCGCGGTTCTGGTCGTCGCGTATAAGCAATTGTCCGGCGGCGCTAAAGTCATCGGTGGACGTGTAGATTACGGATACGTCCTGGTTTGTGATAAGCCCGTTGGCGGGTGAAATAATGGCCAGATACGGCGCGGATTTGTCTATAACAAAGCCCCTGACCACTGAGGTTGAAAGGCCGAAGGAATCACGTGCCTGCGCCGCCAGCGTATACCGGCCGGGCTCGGTAATGAGGGAGGCATTGCCGATAGCCGCGCCGTTCAGCGTGATAGTGGAGTCCACGGGGGAAAAATCGGCTATTGTCACAAGAATCGAGATATCGCCGTTGTAATATGTTCCATCCGCAAAACCGGAGAGCGTTATCACAGGCGCGTGAATATCGAACACTACTCCCGGGGCGGCAGCCACG